>Ga0184634_10000404_pt1 | contig 10965 bp, 7 predicted proteins | sample PLM31_200_b1_FD_133016 | JGI IMG/M metagenome (GOLD analysis project Ga0184634, IMG submission 133016) | Groundwater sediment microbial communities from an aquifer in East River, Colorado, USA - PLM3-1_200_b1 | ecosystem: Environmental > Terrestrial > Soil > Riparian zone | place: USA: East... | reverse complement strand
CGGCCCCATGCCCGTCGCCGGCCCCGAAGTATCAAGCGCGCTGCGCCGGATGATCGAAGCGAAAGGCATCGGATACCATCCCAATCATGCGGCGGCGTCGGTCGACCCGGCGCAACGCCGAATCAGCTTTGCCAACGGCGCCACCGCCGACTTCGATTTGCTCGCCTACATCCCGCCTCACCGCGCCCCGCAAGTGGTGCGCGATGCCGGGCTGTGCGGGGAGAGCGGCTGGGTGCCGGTGGACCGCGGCACCCTAGAAACCAGGTTCCCGGGCGTGTTCGCCATCGGCGACGTCACCGGGATCATGCTCACCTCCATCGGCAAGCCGCTACCGAAGGCGGGCGTGTTCGCCCATAACGAAGCCGAGGTGGTGGCCCGCAACATCGTTCGGGCGATCACCGGCAAGGGAGAGCAACGACGCTTTACAGGCGATGGCGAGTGTTTCATCGAAACCGGCGACGGCCGGGCCGCGTTCGGGAGCGGCAACTTCTACGCCGACCCCGCGCCGCAGATCAAACTCAAGCGACCCGGCGTGATGTTGCATCTGGGAAAAGTGGCGTACGAGAAGTTGTGGCTGTTCCGGTGGTTCTAGTCCGGCAGAAAGGATCCGGCTCGCCTCCAGCCGGTGCCGGATCCGGCGCGCCGGCAAGCTGCTCCGCCGCGTCCTTTGCGGGTAGAACAATTCGCATCTTTCAATCCGACCGTCGATGAAAAAAAACACCTTGGCCGAATTTTCCATTGCCCGCCCGAAACTCATCTTCGGGATCGTGCTGCTGCTTACGCTCGCTTTTGCCGCGCAGCTGCCGAAAATCCGGCTCGACACCAACCCCAAGAACATGCTGCCGCCGACTTCCGAGGTGCGCGTGTGGAACGACAGCGTGGATCGGACCTTCGCCCTCTACGAGGACACCGTCGTGGTCGGGATTGCCCATCCGACGAGCGTGCTGAACAGCGCCACCCTGGAGAAAGTGCGCAACATCACGGCGGAGATCCTGAGGATCAAAGGCGTGGCCGGGCGCGACGTTTCCAGCTTCACCACCATCGACAACGTCACGGCGGTGGCCGATGGGCTCAGAGTCGCGCCGCCGCTGACAAAGATACCGGCGAGCGAAGCCGAAATGCAGGTGCTGCGCAAGACGCTGATGGAGAACCCGCTCTTCGTCGACCGCATCATTTCCCGCGACGAGAAGACCACCGCCGTCTACGTTCCGCTGGACAAAGGCGCCAACGGCAAGGAGGTCGCCGACCACATCCGCGGGATCCTCGCCAAGTACCAGGGAGAGGAGCGGTTTTACGTTGCCGGCGACCCGGTGGCGCGGGACACCTTCGGCGCCGAGATGTTCAAGCTGATGGGTATCTTCTCGCCGATCGCGGGGATGATCATGTTCGTCGCCATCTACGCCATGTTCCGCAATCTGGCGCTGGCCATGACCATGATGATGGTGGCCATGATCTCGATCGTCTGGACCATGGGGCTCGGCATCGGCCTCGGTTTCCCCGTCCACATCATGAGCTCGATGGCGCCGGTATTCCTGATGGCGATCGCCACCGACAGCATCCACATCTTCAACGAGTTCTACTTCCGCTTCCGCGAGAACAAGGACAAGCGGACGGCGATAGTCGAAACCATGCTAGCGGTCGGCCGTCCGGTGCGCTACACCGCGCTCGCCACCGCCGCCGCCTTCGCCGTGCTGCTCTTCATGCAGATCGTGCCGGTCAGAGTGTTCGGCGGCCTGATCGTCTTCGGCACGATCGCTCTGCGGCTTTTCAGCTTCAGTTTGATTCCCGCCATACTCACCGTCGTGCGGGAGGAGAAGATAGGCCGCGTTGCCGCGGGGGAAGACATTGCCATCGGCCGCACGTCGCGGGCGCTGAGGCAGCTTGGGGCTTGGGGTGCGGACCGGCCAAAGGCGACGGCCGCGGTCGGCTTGGCGCTGATCGCACTTGCCGTTCTCGGCGTGAGCCGCATCGTGGTAAACAACAACATGGTGGCGTGGTTCAAGCCAGGCAGCGAGATCCGCATCGCCGACGCGGTGATCAACCGGGCGCTGGGCGGCACCTCCCTCGGCTACGTGGTCGCCGCCGCCGACAAGCCCGATGCCATCAAGCGGCCGGAGACCCTGCGTTATATCGAGGGCATGCAGCGGCACTTGGAGCGGCTCCCTGGCGTCGGCAAGACCACGTCCGTGGTCGACTACGTCAAGCGCATCAATCGCGTGTTGCACGGCGACGATCCCAGGTTCGACGCGGTGCCAGACACCGCGGACACGATTGCCCAGTACCTGTTCCTCTTCAGCACCTCGGCCAAGCCCTCGGACCTGGACAACGTGGTGGACTACCCGTTCCAGAAAGCCAATATCTGGGTGCAGCTCAAGACCTGGGATGCGGCGGCGATGCAAAGCGTGATCCGGGCCACGGAGGAATACCAGCGGCTTAATCCCATAGCGCTGGAGTTCAAGCCCGCAGGCATCGCCTACTTCAACCTGGTGTGGAACCACGAGGTCCTGTGGGATATGGTAAAGGGCTTTCTCCTTGCCCTCGTGGTGGTCTTCCTCATCCTCGCGTTCGCCTTCCGCTCGCTCAAGTGGGCGCTTGTCGGTTACGTGCCGTTGCTCTTCACCATCCTGCTCATCTACGGGGTGGTCGGGTTTTCCGGCAAGGATTTCGACATGCCGATCTCGGTGCTGTCCTGCCTGTCTCTGGGCATGGCGGTGGATTTCTCGATCCACTTCATCAGCCGGTTGCGGCAGCGGCTTGCGGAAACCGGCGCCGATGCCAGTCGCGATTTGTCCGCGCTCAAAGAAGCGCTGTTGTGGACGGCCCCGCGTCCCGGCAAGGGGATCCTGCGCAACGCGGTGCTGTTCGCGACGGCCTTCTCGGTCATGCTTTTCGCGCCGCTCACGCCCTACATCACCGTGGGCGCCTTCGTCGTCGGCATGATGCTGCTCTCGGCGCTGCTCACCCTCCTTTACCTGCCGGCCCTGATCGTGCTGATGAGGCAATGGCTGTTCAAGACAGGAGAACCGCAATGAAATCGTTCCGGCGAATCGCCCTTTTCCTCCTCGCGGTGGTTGCCGTGTTGTGCGCGGCGCCCGCGCGCGCGGCCGACCCCTCCGCCGAGGAGATCGTGAAACGCTCCCTGGAGAGCTTCTACTACGCCGGCAACGACATGCGGGTCCGGGTGAGCATGAAGCTCATCAACGTCCAGGGCAAAGTGCGGGAGCGGGAAATGACCCTGCTGCGCCTCAATCTGGGCAAGTCCGGCGACCAGCGTTATTACATCTACTTCCACGCCCCGGCGGACGTGAAGGGAACCTCCTTCCTCGTCTGGAAATACCCGTCCAAGGAGGACGACCGCTGGATCTACGTGCCCGCGCTGAAGCTGGTGAAGCGCATCGCCGCTGACGACAAGCGTTCCTCCTTCGTCGGCTCGGACTTCACCTACGAGGATGTTTCAGGCCGCGACCTCGAGGACGAGACCCACGCGCTCGTGCGCAAGGAGGATCTGGCAGGGCGACCTGCCTACCTGGTCGAGAGCAAGCCCCGCGCGCCGTCGGACTACTCGCGGCGCCTGTCCTGGATCGACCGGGAGCGCTGGCTGCCTCTCAAGGAGGAATATTTCGACGCGCGCAACGAGCCGCTGCGCACCTTCAGCGCCGACAAAGTGGAACAGATCGGCAAGCAATGGACGGTCACGGTTCGCGGCATGAAGAACCTGCAGAGCGGCCACCGCACCGAGGTCGTCTTCCGCGAAACCGAATTCGACGTCGGGATCAAGCAGGATATCTTCACCGAGCGCTACTTGCGGGATGCTCCCGCCCGATGGGTGCGCTGAGGAGTGCGCCGAGCCGGGGGTCGAAAACGTGAGCAGAGGGGACCGGGCGGCGCGAAACAGTTCCCTCGCCGGACCTCTCGCCGCGTTCATGCTCGCTTCCGTGCCGCCCGCCACCGCGGCGGAAGGGATTGCCTGGAACGGCTTCGTCCAATCTCATGTCGCGGCACGCACGAGCGGCGTGAATTGCCCCGACGGAACCGAATGCGACTTCCCGTCGGCCGAGCTGCGCAGCCAGCTCGAGACCGAGGGCAAGAACGCCGCCGGGAACACGGGCTTCCTCGGCCGCTTCGACCTGCTTCGCGACTTCGCGCTCGACGACACGCGCCTCGAGACGCGGGAACTCTACGGCGATTTGAGATCGGAGAAGCTGGCCGCGCGATTGGGCCGGCAGGTGATCACTTGGGGCGTGGGGGACTTGCTGTTCATCAACGACACGTTCCCGAGGGATCAAGTCGCGCTGTTCACCGGCCAACCCCAGCAATACCTCAAGCGCGGCAGCGACGCGCTCAAGCTGAATGCCTACCCCGGCCCGGCCAACCTGGAATGGGTGATCGCCGGCTTCCGTCCGGACAACACGCCGACCAGCCGCCGCTTCGTCTTGGCCGATCCGCTGCCTGCCGGGTTGCCACGGCGCACGGAGGAGCCGGGCAACAACCCCAACGAGCTTGAAATCTCCGGCCGGGTCTCAGGCTATCTCGACAACTGGGAGCTCTCCGGCTACGCGTCGCGCACCCACTACCGCAGCGCGGCCTTGGGCGTGACGGCCGGCGAGATCGTCGGCACCTACCCGCGCCTGAATACGCTGGGGTCCAGCCTCACCGGCCCCGCCGGCAAGGGGGTACTCAGCCTGGAGGCGGGGTACTACGATTCGCCGCAGGACCGCGCCGGCCGCGACCCCTCCATCGAGAACAGCCAATTCAAGGGGCTCATCGGATACTCGCGGCAACTGTGGGAGGATGCCACGCTCGGCCTGCAGCTCTACGGCGAGTGGATGCGCGACTACAGCGCCTACCGGGAGACCCTCCCCGCCGGCTTTCCCGCGAAGGACCGCCTGCGCAAGGTGACGACATTTCGCTTCACCCAGCTCTTCGCTCACCAAACGGTCACCTTCAACGTCTTCGCTTTCGTCGGCCTGAGCGAAAGGGATCATTACGTCATTCCGTCGCTGCGCTACGCCTTCAGCGACAACCTATGGGCCGAAATCGGGGCCAACATCTTCGGAGGCAACCGTAACGGAATGTTGGGATCGCTGCAGGATAACCGCAACGTTTATCTCACCGTCCGATTAGCGTTTTAGGAGAGCGATAGGGCGGGAATCCAGCTATCTACCCCTCCCGGCAACTCAAAAGTCCCTGGATTCCCGCCCCCCGATTCCTGCACTCGGGGGCAGGTTGCGCGGGAATGACGGCTAGTCCGGGCGTTGGGAGAAACGCCGCTCGAACACGCTCTCCGCGATGCGGTTCTTGAGGATCTCGATCGAGCCGCCGGCGATCATCCAGCCGCGGCAGCGGCGCAGGCAGTACTCGACCAGTTCCTCCTTGGTGTAGCCGAGCCCGCCCATCACCTGCAGCGCCTCGTTCGCGACGTCGAACCCCGCCTGGTTGCAGAACGCCTTCGCGATCGCGGTCTCCTCCACCGAAGGAAAACCGCGGTCGGCGTTCACTGCGGCGCGATAGAGCAGGAGCTGCCCGGCATCGAGCTTCATCTTCATCTCGGCGAATTTCCACTGTAATCCCTGAAACTCGCACAAGAGGCGCCCGAACTGCTTTCTCTGCATCGCCCACTGTCTCGCCGCCTCGTAGGCGTAGCGGCCGAGCGCAAGCGAGCGAGCTGCGTTGCCGATGCGCTCGACGTTGAATCCGGCGATCTGCTTCTTGAACCCGCCTTCCTTGAGCACCACCATGTCGGCGGGAACGAAGACGTTCTCGAAGTAGATCTGCGCCCATTCTTCGTCGGACATGAACCTCGAGCGCTTGCCGAAGCGCACCCCGGGCGCCTTCCGCTCGATCAGCACCGAGCCGATGCCGCCGACGCCCGGACTGAAGCGCACGTAGGTGAGGATCACGTCGGCGTGCGTGGAATGCGTGGTGAAGACCTTGGAGCCGTTCACGCGATAGCCGTCGCCTTCGGGGGTGGCTGTGGTTTTCAGATCGGTCACCGCGGAGCCCGCCTCGGGCTCGGTCATTCCGACCGAGATGACCGATTCGCCCGCGAGCAAAGGTTTCAGATACTTCTCCTTCTGCCGCGGCGTGCCGTACTCGGCGAGGACGCGGATCGCGCCGAAATTGCCCGCCTGCACTACGTCGGCGCTTCTCGGGCACACCGAGGCGACGGTCTCGATCGCGATCACCGCGTCGATCAGCGCGCCGCCCTGGCCGCCGTCGGCTTCGGCGACGGTGATGCCGAGCAGCCCCTGAGCGGCCATCTGCTTCGCGACCTCAAACGGGTACTCGGACGAGTGCGCGCGCTCGCGCGCGCCCTTCGCGAGATGCTTCCCGGCAAAGCGGCGCACCGAGTCGCGGAACTGCTCTTGTTCGGGTGTGAAACGGAAATCCATGCTTACTCCTTCATCACCACGAGGCCGTCGACCGCGACCGCTCCTTCGCCCTTCACGATAACAGGGTTCGCCTCGGCCTCCGCCACCGGCCGGCCTCGAATGAGCGCAAGGCGCGATAACGCCGCTACGGCTTGCGCGAGAGCGCGCGCATCGCCGCGCGGCAGGCCGCGATACCCGCGCAGCGTCGCCAGCCCCTTCACCCGCGCGATCATCTCCTGCGCCTCCTCTTCGCTCACCGGCGCGAGGCGCAAGGCGTAGTCTCTGTAAATCTCTGCGAGCGTCCCGCCCGCACCCACGAGCACGATCGGGCCGACGACCGCATCGTCGCGGTAGCCGACGATCGCCTCGGCAAGGCCCGATTCCATTTTCTGCACGAGGACCTCGCGGGCCGCGGGAACACGCCCGAGCATCGCGCGGACCTCGCGATCGAACCCGGTCCGGTCGGCGATGCCAAGGCATACCGCCCCGGCTTCGGTCTTGTGGAGGAGTTGGGCGGAAAGCGCCTTCGCCGCCACGGGATAGGGAACCGCGTGCGCATAGCCGGGAGGCTGCGCGATCGCGTGCTCGGCCACCGGGATTCCGAGCGAGGCAAACAGCCGGAGCGCTTGCGCTTCGTCGAGACGCCCGCGGCGGGGCCAATTGGGTGGCCATTCGGTGGATGCGGCCGCAGCGCGCGTGCGGGGCGAGCGCCAGGCGAAGTAGGCGGCAAGCGCGTCGGCGCAAGCTTCCGGCGTGCGAAAGGCAGCGATGCCATGCCCGGCGAGGAGGCTCAGCGAGCGCTCGGCGTGCGGGGTGAGGAAGACCGCGAGCGGCTTCGCGCTCTTCTTCGAACGCACGATGGGCTCGACCGCAAGTTGCGGATGGAACTGCGCCGAAGACCCGACCACCGCCAGCACGCCATCGCACTGAGGAGACGCAAGCAAGTCATCGAGCACCGCGGTGTACTTCTCCGCGGTCGCGGCCATGGTCAGATCGACGATCGGCGATTTGGAATTCGGCGCGACCGTCTCGATGCCGAACATGCCCAGCCGGTCGACCACGCTCGCGGCGCCGCCCCCGGTCGTCGTCACCACCGCCACTCGCGCCGCGCGATCGAGATCGGGAGGCTTTCGTCCTGCGACGAGCGGCGCGATCTCGAGGAGCGTCTCCAGCATATCGACGCGCACGATGCCGCAGTCGCGAAAGTACGCGTCGAACGCGGCGTCCGCGCCGGCGAGCGCCCCGGTGTGCGAGCGCGCGAGCGCTTCGCCGAGCTGCGAGCGGCCGAGCTTATAAGCCACGACTGGCTTCCCCGCGCTATGCGCGCGGCGCGCCGCGACGGCAAGGCGCTCGGCGTCGCGCACGGTCTCGAGAAACAGCAGGATCACCTGCGTGTCCGCATCCTCGGCGAGCAGCTCGACCAGTTCGCCCGCCCCGATGTCGGCTTCGTTGCCCAGGGAAACGAGCTTTGCGAAACCGAGGCCGCGCGCCGCGCCGCGCGAGAGCAGCGCGCCGAGCATGGTGCCGCTTTGCGAGACGATGCTCGTCGCGCCCCCCGGGAGCGTGTCCATTTCCAGGACCGCGTTCACCGTGAGCGCCAGGCGCCCGGGAATATCGACGACGCCCATGCTGTTGGGGCCGAGGATACGCACGCCGAGCTCTCTCGCGCGGGCGACGAGGCGCGCCTGCCTCGCCATCCCCTCTTCGCCGGCGTCGGCAAAGCCGTCGGTGAAGACGCTCATCACGGGCACCTTGCGCCGGCCGCAATCCTCGAGGGCCTGCTCGACAGCTTCGCCCGGCGCCATGACGAAAGCGTGATCGATCTCTCCGGGCGCCTCGGCGAGGCTTGGCCAGGCGCGCTCGCCGAGAACCTCGGCCCGCGCCGGATTGATCGGCAGGATGCGGCCCGCGTAGCGGTGTTTCTTCAGGAAGCGCTGCGGGCGCGCGGTGTTCTTGGCCGCGTCGCCGGATGCGCCGATGAGCGCGACGGCGCGCGGCGCGAACAGCGCCCGAGCAAGCTTCATTCGGCGAGCGTCTTCGCCTGCTCGATCTGCCACAACCGCTCGAGCAACGCGCGTGCCCTCGCTTCGCCCAGCACCGGTACCGCGAGCTCCAGGTATTTGTGCTCGAGCTCGGCATCGGAGAGCGGCGCGTCCGGATCGCCTTTGCGCGTCGGCTGCAGGTGCTCGCCGCGCCGGCCGTCGCGCGCTTCGATGGCGACGCGCGCCGCGCGCTGCGCGGGAAAGGCGGCGTCGAGCTCCGGATCGACTGCCACCTCGATCCGCCGCATCAGCTCGCGCGTGGCCGGGTCCGCGAGCCGCTCCGGCCCGAAGGCCGCAAGCCGCACGCTTCCATGCACGAGCGCCGAGGCGACCGTGTATTTGAGCGAGAACTTCGCCTCGGCCGCGGTACGCGGCGATTCATGGTGCGCCACCTCGAGCGCCGCCTTGTAGGTTCCGACCCGCACCCGCTCGATATCGGCCGCGCTCACCCGCATCTCCCGCTGCAGCACCAGAGCGCTGTCGATCGCGGCGAAGACGTGGCCGCAGCAGGCGTGGTTCTTGAAGGTCATGCGCGTAATATTGAAATCCTCGCCGAGCGTCGCAGCAGCGCGCTCCCAGTCCGGGTCCGCCCCCATGGCGCGCCCGAAGCCCGCATCGCCCTCCAGCATGTCGAGCGACCCGGTGACGCCTTCGCCCGCGGCGAGCGCCGCCGTGACGCCCGCTTCCGCGGCGCGACCGGCGTGCAGCGGCTTGGACATCGAGTCCATGCGGAACGCCTGCTGAAGCCCGGCGGAAAAGGTGGCGGCGGTGGCGAGCGCATGCGCGAAGCGCTTTGCGTCCAGGCCGAGCAGCTCGGCCGCAGCGCCCGCCGCGCCGAAGCAGCCGACGGTGCCGGTGTTGTGCCAGTACTTGTAATGCGCGCGGCCCATCGCCGCGGCGATGCGCGTCGAGATCTCGTAGCCGACGATCACCGCGCGCAGGAACGCTTCGCCCGATGCGCCGCGCGCTTGGGCGAGGGCGAGCGCGGCGGCGATGGTGGGCGCGCCCGGGTGGTAGATGCCGTCGCGGAAAATGTCGTCCACCTCGACCGAATGCGCGGCCGAGCCGTTGATAAGCGCCGCTCCTCGTACCGTCGCGCGCCTCCCAAGCGCCAGTCGGGATTCACCGCGGTCCAGCTCGTCCGCGAGCGCGCGCTCTAGCAGCACCGCCGGCGCGACCACGGCGCCGGGAAAGAGCGCCGCGTGCCAGTCGATCACCGCGCGTTTTGCGTGGTGCAGCAGCTGCGGCGCGGGCCGCCGCGCGCGAAAGCTCTCCGCAAATTCAGCGAACCGCTCCACGGCGTGCATCGTGCCGGCCTTTGCGCGGGAGGCCGCGACGCGCCCGTTGCCGACCCGGCTCATTTTCTTTCAAGCACTTGCGGATTCAGCACGTTGATCGGCTTGCCGGCGAGATACGCGAGCACCTGGTCGAACGCGCTCCCGAAGAGGATCTCATAGCCGTCGCGCTCGACGTACCCGAGGTGCGGAGTGCACACGACGTTGTCGAGCTTGAGGAGCGCGTGCCGGGCCCGGAGCACCGGCTCTTCCTCGTACACGTCCACGGCCGCCAAGCCGGGCCTTCCGGAGCGCAGCGCCCGCTCGAGCGCGCCCCGCTCGACCAGCCCGGCGCGGCTGGTGTTCACGAAGAGCGCCGTGGGCTTCATGCGCGCGAGGTCTCCGGCGGTCACGATGCCGCGGGTCTCGCCGGTCAGGCGCAGGTGCAGCGTCAGGACGTCGGATTGCTCGAAGAGCGCCTGCCTGCTCGCCGCGGCGGCGACGTTGTCGGCGCGCGCCTTGGCGAGCGTCGTCTCGCGTCCCCACGCGAGGACCTTCATGCCGAACGCCTGGCCGTATCCCGCGACCACGGCGCCGATGCGGCCGTAGCCGTAGACCCCGAGCGTGCGTCCGCGCAACGCGGTTCCTATGCTCGACTGCCAGCGGCCTTTTTTGAGTGCCGCGACTTCCTGCGGGATCCTGCGAAGCGCGCAGATTATCAGTCCCCAGGTGAGCTCCGCCGTCCCGTAGGACGGGCGCGACCCCGGCCCCGAGCAAACGATCACGCCGTGCCGGGTGCAGGCATCGATGTCGATGTGCGGGCACGGCCCGTTCTGGCTGATGATTTTCAGTTTGGGCAGTTTCTGAAGGAGCGCGGCCGGAATCGGCGTGCGCTCGCGGATCAGAACCAGGGCTTCGGTGTTCTTGAGACGCGAGGCGAGCGTTCTGACCTCTTTGGTGTGGTCATTCCAGACCTTGACCGGGTGGCCGGCGAGCTTGGAAAAACTCGCCAGGGTCGGCACTATGTTCTGGTAATCGTCCAGGATCGTTATATTCACAGTGCTCGAGCGGCTGGTCGGCGCAATCTGCGCAGGACGGGCGCTTTTCCCGCGGGGCAATCTACCACTTCACCCGGCCGGCCGCACGAGCGGGCTCTGCCCCGGCCATTCCTCGGCGACGGATGTCGCCGATTCGAGACATCCAAAAGGCTGCCGAATCAGCGTCCTAGCATCTCTCGCCCGGGGGTCGTCGCCCCAAGGCGACAAATCCGCGCGCCGT
>Ga0184634_10000402_pt1 | contig 10988 bp, 6 predicted proteins | sample PLM31_200_b1_FD_133016 | JGI IMG/M metagenome (GOLD analysis project Ga0184634, IMG submission 133016) | Groundwater sediment microbial communities from an aquifer in East River, Colorado, USA - PLM3-1_200_b1 | ecosystem: Environmental > Terrestrial > Soil > Riparian zone | place: USA: East... | reverse complement strand
GCGGCGCCGAGGCAGGACCGCCGCTGAGCACGTCCCGGATCTCGCCTGCGGCCGCAATGGCGTGATCCACGTCGCGGGAGAGCGCCCGCGCCTGCTGCGTGGCGTTCGTGAGATCGCTCAGCACCGCGGCAACGCCGGCCGAGCGCAGCCGCAACAAGTCGAAGCGTACGTTCTGTATCGCCAAGATGCACGATTCGATTTGCTCCTCGACCCGCTTGCGGCGCGTGAGCAGGTCGGTCAGCGCCTGGCGCTGCCGCTCGAGCAGGCTGAGCTGCCGCTCGCGCTCCGTGCCTTCCTCGTTGTGCTTGACGGCTTCGATCCGCATTTCGATCCGCGCCACCGCGGCGTCATCCACGTCGGCGCTCATCGTGTGAAGCATCCGCGCCAGGTCCTCGGCGCGCTTCAAAAGAGCATCGACGGTCGCGACGACGTCGGGCAGCAGTTTCCGCTCCGACGTCGGCACGCGTTCCATGATCTTGAGAATCGCCTCGCGATCGTTGCGCGCCATCCGGACGGTATCCGCGTGCCGCCCAAATTCGTCCGGGCCTGCGGGGAGGCGGTTGCCGCCCCCCGCGGCGACCGCGAGGCGCGCATCGGGCGCCGCCGGCCGATGGAGCACATCCCGCCACGAGTAGCCGCTTTGCCACAGCTTCATGTACTGCGGCAGCAACGCGAACGCCGCCCAGGGGACAGTGGGGAATAGCGACCAACCGATGCCGCCCCCCTGAATCAAATCGATCAGGATCAACCCGCCGCATACCGACGCCCACGATACGAATCCATCGCGGAACTTCGCGACCATCTTGGGCTCGCCGCTGGCTGTGAGCAGTGACTTGGCGTCCTTGGCCTTGGCCGCCGCCCGGCTCGCGCGGCGATGGCGCTCCGGTCGAGCCGCGGCCGGCGCCGGTGCCGGCAGTCCCGCCCCTCCCAATCGGGTCCCCCCTCCCCCCCGCGTTGCGCTGCTGCGCCGGCGGTACGGCGGCGCGCTGCGGGATTCGAGCGCGCGGCGCAGCGCATCGGCCGTGGGCCAGCGCGCCTCGGGCTCCTTCTCGAGGGAGCGCATGACGCATGACGCCAAATCGTCGGGGCAGGTCGGCGATTTGTCTTGCAGGTAGGGCGCCTGTTCGGTGATCTGCTTCAACAGCAATCCCGGCACGGTGGGCGAGGAGAACGGCAGCTCGCCCGCCAGCATCTGATAACCGACGACGCCGAGGCTATAGATGTCGGACCGTCCGTCGATTTCACGATCGCCCGCGGCCTGCTCGGGGCTCATGTAATGCGGTGTCCCGATCGCCACGCCGGTCGCGGTGAGCGTGCCGGGTCCCGTCGTGGACGTCAACGCTTTCGCGATGCCGAAGTCCGTCAGGACGGTGCGCCCGCGACTTCCTTCGAGCAGGATGTTGTCCGGCTTGACGTCGCGGTGAATGATGCCCAGGGCATGTCCCGCGCCGAGGGCGTCCGCAGTCTCCATCAGGATGCGCCGCGCTTCCTCCGGTGGCAGCCGCTCGCGCCGCTTGAGGCGCGCGCCCAGCGATTCCCCGTCTACGTACGCCATCACAAAGTAGACGAGTCCATCGGGTCCCTCGCCGACCGAGTGAATCGGCACGATATGCGGGTGGGAAAGCCGGGCGGCGGTTTCCGCTTCGCGCAGAAATCGCATCCGGATCTCTTCGCGAAAGGCGAGCTCGGGCGGCAGTACCTTGACGGCGACTTTCCGTTTGAGCCGCTCGTCGCGGGCGTGGTAGACGACACCCATGCCGCCGCGCCCGATCTCTCCTTCCAAGGTGAAGGAAGAGCCGAGTGCGTGGCTCAGCCGCTGGGCCAGCTGATCGATCATGCCGAATCGCAATCCATGCGCGGATAAGATTTAGCCGCAACCGAGCGGCCCTGCAACCTATTCAGCGGTTTACCCTTAGATGCGGTACGCGCTCACAGCGATGCCCGTGGGGGCCGTCGAGTTGGCAGTCTCCGCCGCTTTGGCGGCGTTTTCTGGAACGGGGCTGCCTCGGGTGGCGTTTTCCAGTGGCATGGACGGTGCATTCTGTGTGCTGCAATGTCGTCCACGCATCCCCCACGCGGAGTATCCATGTCCGACCGCATGACCTTGCCTGTATTGCCGCTGCGCGACGCCGTGCTGTTCCCCGGTGTGTCCACGCCGATCGGCGCGGGCCGTCCCGCGACGTTGCGCGCCATAGAGGCCGCTCTCAAGCAGTCCGATCGCCGGGTCTTTGCCGTCGCCCAAAGAGAAAACGTCGATCAGATTTCGCCGGCATTGCTGTACACCACCGGCACAATCGCGCGGATCAGCCAGGTCCAGCGCAATCTCGGCGGCGTGCAGTTGATCCTCCACGGCGAGGCTCGCGGCACGGCGGTGCATTACACCGAGACCGGCGGGTACCTCGAGGCCACGGTTCGCGAGGCAGAGGATCTTCCTCCGCTCAAAGCGACCGACGCGGCGTTCGTGGCGCTGCATCGCGAAGTGCGCGAGCGCGCCGGAGAGCTGGGTCAGAAATCCGGGCTGCCGCCGGAGGTCGTACAGCAAGTCCTCCAGGGCGTGAGCGATCCGGGAGCGCTCGCGGATCTCGTCGCGGGCCATCTTGATATCCAGTCGGTTGAACGCCAGCAGCTGCTCGAAACGCTGGCGGTCGAAGACCGGCTCCGCCGCGTGCTCGTGCACGTCCAGCGCCAGATCGCGGTGCTCGACGCGCAGGAGGACATCAAGTCGCAGGTGCAGGAAGAGCTGGGTGAGCGGCAGCGGGAAATGCTGCTGCGCGAGCAGATGAAGGCGATTCGCAAGGAGTTGGGTGAGGAGCACGAGGCGACCGATGCGGAGGACCTCGGCAAGCGCCTCGCAGCGCTCGATCTGCCGGAGGCCGCCCGCAAGGAAGTCGACCGCGAGCTCGCGCGCCTCGAGCGCGCCGGCCGTGAGTCGATGGAAGCCCAGGTCATCCGCACCTATCTCGAGACGGTGGCGGAGCTGCCGTGGAACAAACGCGCGGACGAATCGCTCGACTTGAAGCGCGCCGAAGAGATCCTCGAGGAGGATCACTACGGGCTCCAGGACGTCAAAGACCAGGTACTCGAGTTCCTGGCGGTGCGGCAACTCCGGCAGCGGCAGCCCAAGGAGGAAGCACCGGGGAACGATGACGACAAGGGCGCGCGGGCGCCGACGCTGTTGTTCGTCGGCCCGCCCGGCGTCGGTAAGACGTCGATCGCGAAGTCGATCGCCCGGGCGATGGGCCGACCCTACGTCCGCATATCGCTCGGCGGGGCGCGCGACGAGGCGGACATCCGCGGCCATCGCCGTACCTATGTCGGCGCCATGCCCGGCCGCATCATCCAGGGAATGAAGCAGGCGGGCGCCAAGAACCCGATCTTCCTGCTCGACGAGGTCGACAAGCTGGGCATCTCCTTCCAGGGGGATCCGGCGGCGGCGTTGCTCGAGGTGCTGGATCCGGCCCAGAATGACTCCTTCACGGATCATTATCTCGGCGTGCCATTCGACCTCTCGGAGGTGCTCTTCATCGCCACCGCGAACTTCCTGCAGAGCATCCCGGGGCCGCTGCTCGATCGTCTGGAGACAGTGAACTTCGCGGGCTACACGGAGCGCGAGAAACTCCAGATCGCGAAGCGCTATCTCGTGGCGCGGCAGCTCCACGAAAACGGACTTACGGCTGAACAGCTGACGCTGACCGACGAAGCACTTCGCGAAATCATCTCGAGTTACACCCGCGAAGCCGGCGTCCGCCAGCTCGAGCGGGAAATCGGCAAGTTGGGGCGCAAGGTCGCCCGCAAGATCGCGGGCGGCGGGGCGGAGAAGGTCACGGTGGGACCCGGGGACATTCCGGAGCTCATCGGGCGGCCCAAGGTGCACCCCGAGCGCATGGCCCGTGAAGACCAGGTGGGCGTAGCGACCGGGATGTACTACACGCCCGTCGGCGGCGACATCATGTTCGTCGAAGCGAGCGTCATGCGCGGCAAGGGAGATCTCGTCCTCACCGGCCAGCTGGGGGACGTCATGAAGGAATCCGCGCGCGCGGCGCTCACCTACGCGAAGTCCCACGCCGACCAGCTCGGCATTCCGGAGGACGCGTTCGTCGATACCGATGTGCACGTCCACGTGCCTGCCGGGGCTATTCCCAAAGACGGCCCGTCGGCCGGCATCACGATGGCGACGGCGCTCGTGTCGGCGCTATCGCGGCGGCCGGCGCGGCATGACATCGCCATGACCGGCGAGATCACACTGCGGGGGCGCGTGCTGCCGATCGGCGGCGTGAAGGAAAAGGTGCTGGGCGCGGTTCGAGCCGGCCTCACCGCGGTGATCCTGCCAAAGGAGAACGCCCCGGACCTGGAGGATCTGCCCGAAGAGGTGCGCAAGACGCTGAAGGTGCACCTCGTCGAGGAGCTGGGAGAGGTTTTGAGCCTCGCCCTCAGGGGAGCCCGGTTCGAATCGGGTCACCTGATCTTCGAAGGCGACGCTCCCGTCGGGCCGCGGATCGTCGCGCGCAACTAGCGCGCGGCGACGCCCGCCACGACGAGGTCCACGGCGGCTTCCCGCCAGCGCTCGCGGAGCGCGGGTTCGTCCGCCGCGAGGGGGCGGGCGCTCGCCGCGATGACAGCCTCCATTCCCAGGTAGCCCACCATCAGGATCAGCGCTTGCGCGGCGGCGAGGTGTGGATCGACGTCGTCGCGCACCTGCCCCAATCCCTGACCTTCGGCGAGCAGGACCACGAGGCGGTTGATGGCGGGCGCGAAAGGAGCGAAGTCCACGCGCCCCCCCGCCCCCGCCCCCGCCCCCGCCCCCGCCGCCCCCGCCGCCGGGCCCGCCCGACCTGCCTGGCCCAGCAAGGCGACCAGCTGGGGGTGACGGGCTAGGAACTCGAACTGAGCTTGAAGGGCGCGTCGCAGCCGCTCCAGTGGTCCGCCCTCGGGCAACGCGAGCGCCGCCAGGGCGGCCTCGAGCTCACTGGCGGCCTGTGCGAGCACCGCCTGGAAGAGCCCGCGCTTCGAGTGGTAGTAGTAAAAGAGCAGCTGCTTGTTCACGCCGGCACGCCGGGCGATTTGGTCTACCCGGGCGCCGGCGAACCCCCGCTTGGCGAACTCTTCCCGCGCCGCCGCGCTAATTCGTAACGCCCTGTCATTACGTAACTTAGGTGTCATCGCGCAATTTCATCAACCGTTTGGTTGACGAAATCTAGTGCCATTCCGTCGGAGCCGCCACTGGGCGGGCGCTGGGCTTCAGGTTCATGGGCCAGGCTACGCCCAGGTCGTTCCAGTTCAGGATCGTGTTGAACACCAGGGCGAAGCTTCCCTGCGTTTCCCATCTCCAGAACGGCCGGATCGCGAACAGCACCACGTGCCCTTGGCCCACGGGGGCATCGAGCACCGCCGGCCGGCCTGCCAGCTCCTCCCCGCTCACGAGCAGGCCGGATAGCCGGAGTGAATCCCGTTTCTGGTGGAAGCTCAACACGACTCTGGGACGCGACCGCGCCTGCTCTGTCGTCAGACCGGGATCCTGGTCCTCGGGCACCTCGGTGGTCGTATCCACCTGGAAGAGCGGCGCCTGGTTGAAGTACACGGCAAGCGTGTCCGCATAGCCGTAGGCGATGGGACTGCGCGCATCCTTCGTGACGGCGCGGTAGATCCCGCCCGACGCGCGCAGCTGGCGGGCCGGAGTGATATCCACTCCGCGAGTCACGCCATAGTCGGTGAAGACTGCGGAGGTCCCTCCCTCGCTGATGGCCACGCCGCCCGCTTCGACCCATTCCCGAAGCGCCATCATTCCGTCGAGCCCGATGCCGGGACGCACATCGTCGGTCGAGTCGATGCCGCCCAGATTCGGTGTCTCGGCCGTCCGGCGCCAGGGAACCTTGGGCCCCGTCATCGGCAAGCCGTTCACAATCGCTTGGGCGTTGCTCGTCACGTACGGCAGGACGATCACATTGAGCTGCTTCAAGAGATCCCGGTTCTTGAGCTGCTGCACGCTGAGGTACGTGTAGGGAATACCGAGCACGTCGAAGGCGTAGCGCACCCAACCTTCGTTCTGGGTGTTGAGCCACGAGTGGACGAGCGCGACCCGCGGCACGTCGAGCTCGTGACGCGCCACCTGGGGCGCGGCCCGCACGCCGACCACGGTCAATCCGAGCGACTCGGCGGCCTGCGTGATCCGGCGCTCGAGATCGGCCGGACCGTTCGCGGGCACGATCGTCGTGCCGCGGCCCCACGCGCGCCGCTCCACGTTGAACGTGTCCTCGCTCGCCCACATCCGCACGTCGCGCAGCGCGAATCGGAATTGGATCAATCCCGTCTCGGTCGTAGGCGCGATCAGGTACGCAGCCGCACCGCGCGCACCCGACACCTGTCCCTTGATTCTGACGTCGGCGGTGATTGGGGTGAGCGGCGCGCGCAGCACGGTCGTGTCGGTGATCGGATGCAGCGCCACGTTGCGCACGTACTGCAGTGTCCATCCGGTGTCGTCGTACGGACGAGGATCATCGGGTCCGTAGTCCTGGCGGCTGAAGTAGGTCTTGGCGAGCGGCCCGTACGGTTGATCGAGGCGCACAACGTAATCGCCCGCGGCCACATCCATGCCGCCCGCCTTGAATGGCCGCTCGGCGCGGTGGACCTCGAGTCCGTGGAAGCGGAGCAGATTGACGAGATTCGCGGCCTCGACAGGGCGCGCCTGGCTCGCGGGAATATGGAACGCGTGCGGACCGTCCTTGGCGCGGCCGCGCTCCACGGCGCGGACGCCCTTCCGGTAGAACTGATCCAAATAGCGGTGACCGTTTCGCGCCATGTAATTCAAGGCGATGAGCAGGGCGGACTGCTGATAGTTGATGTTGTTGCGGATGCACCAACGCACGCCGTTGATCGGGGGATTCGGCCGGAACCACTCGACTGAGGTCTGCCGCTCAGGGAGCTTCACCGTGTGGCAGTCGGCGCCCCGCGAGGTGTAGGTCTCATAGAAGCGGCCGATCGAGTTGTGGCCGTTGGCGACCCAGAACATGTAGTTCGGCGTCCAGCCGTCGTAGAAGTCGTGCGTCCACACCCCCGGCAACCCCCGCTTGGTCAGCTCGGTGATCTCCTGGAATGCGAGCTCGTGCCATTCGGTGATGACGATCGGGTCGAGCTCCCGATTGTAGGGGCCAGTGCCGGTCGAGGTGTACAGGAACGGGACCGACTCGTGCAGGTCGTGTAGGACCGTCGGGTGCCAGGTGTGGAACGCCTTCATCATGGTCCGGGTGAGTACCTGCGACATGACGATGCCGTCCCGGTTGTTGTCGTGCGCGGTGTACTTGCCCCAGTAGATGAGTCCCGGCCCGATGTTCCGGTTGGCCTTGCGGTAGCGGTAGATGTCCACCTGTCGGTCGCGGCCGTCCACTTCGGTCACTGGCGTTATGAGTGTAATGATGCTGTCGCGAATCTGTCGGATGAGCGGCGTGTCCTCGACGGCCAGACGATAGGCCAGTTCCATGAGCATCTCCGGAGAACCGGTCTCCGGCGAGTGAATCGAGCCCGAGGCGTAGTAGATCACCTTCCCGGTGGCGATCAGACGCTGGGCAGAGTCCGGGGAGAGACGCCGCGGGTCGGCCAGTGCGGCGGTGATGTCGCGATACTGCTCGAGCCGCTCGATGGTCGCCGAGTCGGCGATGGCGGCGACGATCATCGGCCGCCCTTCATCGCTCGTCCCCAGGTCGAACACTTTCACCTGCGGGGACGCCTCGTCGAGCGCTCGGAAGTAGCGCGTGACGTCCGCCACGTACGAGAGCCGGCCGACGGTGCCGGGTACGTAGCCCAGCACCTTGAGGGGCGTCGGCACTCTCGGATCGGCGGGAAGATGGTCGGTGAGCTCGGTGTTGAACCGGGGCTCGGTGGTCAGCTCGCGGATTTTGGCGGTGTAGGCGGAGTCTACCGGTTGCTGGAGCGCGATGAGCGCGAGGACGACGTGGACCATGCGACGTTCTCCGGAATGCGGGACAGGCCTTCCTTCAGAAACTCGATGAGCACGCGATTCACTTCGTCGGGCGATTCCTCGGCCGCGGCGTGCCCTGTACGCGCGACGACGACGAACGCCCCGCGCGGCAGCTCACTGGCGAGCCGGCTGCCATCGCGCAACGGGATCCAGCGATCCGCGTCACCCCACACGACCAGGGTGGGCGTTGGGAGACCGGCGAGGCGCCCGACGAGAGTGTCGAACCTGAACTCCCGGAGCACACCTCGCAAGGCGCGCCCAAAGTCCGGAGCGGGAACCGGGGCGTAGTACTGGTCGACGTCCGCATCCGTCACCTTGCGCGGGTCGGCGTATGTGGACCGCAGAATTCGCCCCGTGATCCAGCGGCCTCGAAACGCTGTGGCGATCGCGCCGACGAACGGCCAGCGTGCCACCTTGAGAACGCCGGGCCAGCGCACGCCATAACCCGCGGCGTCGATCAACACGAGACCGCGTACGCGGTCCGGGTGCGCGAGCGCGACCTCGCTCGCGATGGCCCCACCCATCGAATGGCCGACGAGCACAGCACTTGAGATGCCAAGCGAGTCCAGCAATGCGATCACGAGACGCGCGTACGCGGCGTTGCTATAGCCATGCGCCGGTTTGTCCGAGAATCCGAACCCGCGGTTGTCGAACGCGATCACCCGATAGCCAGCGCCCGCGACCGCCGGCAGTGTGTGTCGCCAAGAATACAGCGCCGCGCCGAACCCGTGCAGAAACACAACCGCTGTGCCGCGCACCCCACCGGAGTCCACGATACGCAGACGCGTGCCGTCCACGACGCGGTACTGCGTGCGGAAGGGCGTCCCCGCGGGGTAGCGTTGGTTCTCGGGAATCGGCGGCGCGTGGCACGCGGCCAACAGCGACGCGAGGACCGTGAGCGGGACGCGCGCGCTCATGCGAATGTCTGCAGCGCGCGGCGCGCGAGCATGATCATCAATGGATGCGAGCTCCACAGCCCGGCGATGCCGTCGCCTTCGCCCGACGTCACCACGAGCTGGGACTCGTCGACGACGAGCAGTGTCACGGCCGGCACGTCCGCTGCAGCCGCCTTGAGCCACGGGGACTGGGACGCGTCGGCGGGCAGCTCGCCCGCGATCCGCAGATCAACTGCGGCGCGCTCGCTCGCGCGACGCCACGCCGGCAGAGTCGGGCGCCATAGCTCGGCCGCCATCACTCCTTCTACCCTGCGCTCGGCCCGGGCGACGAGTTGGAGAATCAGGTTCGCCACCGCGCGGCTGCCCGCGACTTCCTTGGTGACCGGATCTCCCGGGTGGGACGCGTCTTTGAGCTCCCGGTTGAGGCGGTCGAGCGCCTCGCCTTGCCGAGTCGCGAGCTGAGCGATGAGGCCTTGCGGGTCGATAGGCCGAAAGCGCGCCGGCCGCCCGGGACTCCGGGTGGCGGCCCCGCGCGTGACGAGGCCTTCCAGCGCGCCGTACGCATTCGCTCGTGCGAGCCGCGCGCCACGGGCCACGGCGTATCCGGTGGACGGGCCGAGCCGGAGCAATGTCGCGTAGGCGAGGGATTCCGTTGGAGTGAAGCCAAACGGTGTGAGATCGAGCATAAGTAGTAGCACATACTACTACTCTATGGGGTGCTCCGCCAATCTAGAGGACGTTCAGCGGCATACCCAGCAGTCGCGCGATCAACCCGAGCCGGAAGGTGACGTCGGTTTGGCGCTGCGCGGGACTCTTGCCGGGTCCTTCGAGGGGGAAGTAGTGCGAGACGACGGGATTCGACGACCTAGGCAGCGCCCGCAGGCTCTTGGGACTCCAGATCCCTTGATCATTGCACTCGCTGTACAGGCGGGCCAGGACCTTGGCGGCGCTGGGTACCTGGCGCACGATGCCGAGGCGCGTCAGCAGCTCCAGCCAGTACACGGCGAAGGGTACGTCGGTGATGCGGCCTTGGGCGTCGGCGTGCAGCGGGTCGCCGAGGATCTCAAACAAGGGACGGAACAGCTTCTTGCCGGCTTGAATGAAGAACGCGCGTCGCGATGCCGGGGTGGAGAAGTACATCACGAGACGCTCGAGAAACCCGGCGCGCTCCCGTTGCACGGCCGGCATGAACGCCAGCAGCTCGATGGAGAACACCGTTGGTGGATAGGCGAGCGGGTCCAGCACCGTCTTGCCGTGCGCTTTCTTGAAGGGCTTCTGGGCGAGCTCGCTGCGCAGGTACAGCGAAATGTCACTGGCGATACGATGGGCGGCTCCCCGCAGGCGCGGGTCGTCCTGGTGGGCGCCGCGCGCCAGCGCTGCCGCCGCTGCCTGCGTGCCCATGCTCCGCACCCACAGCGCCAGCCCTGCGTCGTTCTTGGCGGCCCGCTGGAACTCGACCAGCAACGCGGGATCATCGGCCCTGGAGAGCAGGCGGAACAGGAACCGATCGGCGAATCGAAACGGGCGCGCGTCCCCAGGCCAACCGAGCTCGAGCAGGCGGCGGTACTGATAAACCGTGCCCGTCTCCTTCCAGCCCATTGCTTTGGACGGACCTGGAGCGAGCAGATTCCCCCCCCACAGCCCTGTCTCCTTCTGCTTGCGGACGATCGCCAACGCTTCCTTGTAACGCAGGACCTGGTCGCGCAACGCCGCGACCCGCTCGGGGTCGCGAGCCGGCTCGGGGACAACTTCGGTGAGGGTCCGATACTGAATTGGGGGACTGGCGGCCTCGGACAACCACGAGAGAGGCACCGTATGCGTGGAGGGAATCTCCAACGGCCGCTCCAATGGTAGGAGGTCGAAAACGCAGATGCTGCGGGGTTAAAGCGGGCGCAAACTTACCCGAGACCGGCAGAATAGGCAATCTCCGCCCGCCACCGAATCGTGTAACGCTCGTAAGTAACTGTCATATAACAAGTTCCACACCACCTCCAGACGTGCAAACTGTTGCACTCACTACGGTTGCGGCCGCTGGAACTCCGACGTCGGCAGCCAGCGCGGCAGCTGTGGCGCATTTGCGATCGCCCCGGCCACGCGCACCGTGACCCGCACCTGCTGCG
>Ga0184634_10000401_pt1 | contig 10998 bp, 13 predicted proteins | sample PLM31_200_b1_FD_133016 | JGI IMG/M metagenome (GOLD analysis project Ga0184634, IMG submission 133016) | Groundwater sediment microbial communities from an aquifer in East River, Colorado, USA - PLM3-1_200_b1 | ecosystem: Environmental > Terrestrial > Soil > Riparian zone | place: USA: East... | reverse complement strand
GGGCGCCGGCATGAGCTACGCGACGCGATCGTCGAGATTCCACACGCGGACAATTCTACCTCGCGCGCGCAACACCGGGGCAGCCATCTCCTGCAGACGCACCACAGCGCGGACCTTTTCCGGGAACGGCAACGCCGCCAGCTTGTGGCGCCGCGCTTCCTTAGCGTCGAAAAGCCGGGCGATTTCCGGTTTCAGGGTGTCCATTGCTTCCATTTCCCTTCCAGGCGTTGGCGCTGGACAAAAAACCCTCGACTACGCGCGGAGTAACCGCGCGTGAGTGATTTCTCTTTTTTGAACCGGACGAACCTGCGAAGCTTCCAATCTCGCAATCGCGACCGTTTCGCCGTGAAGCGTCAAAAACTCTACCTCGAACGCTTCCCCTGCCTTGTAGACGTGAATCACTGTCCCAACATCCCCGGCTTTCAGTCCTTGCCCGGCAATGCTCTTTTTCAAGACTACGCGATCATGCTCTTTGATCATTGTCTATTCCTCAATCGGGTATGCCGTTACCAGCCGCGGGGACTTTGACCGTTTTGCCAGAACCCACACGGTCCGAACGTGGGGATTTCGTCCATCCGGCGTTTCAATCGAACCGTCCACACTATAGCGTCTTCCATACCTCGATTCTATTGAACCGCTTACGTCATGAACTCTGCCGTGTTGTCTCAGCGCTCGTGCAAAGATTTTCCATTCCTCGACGCTGAATCCAAACCGAGTGAAAAACCTGGCTTTTGCGCTTCCGTCGGGGTGGGATAATGACAGTAAATACTCGATGATTTTCTTGCGTTCGACACGAGCTTTGGCGGCATGCGGCAGTTTCATTCGTCGGCTTCGCAGTCATAGCCACCATTGCACACCACAATCGGCGGCGCAGGTTCATTCGCGGCCACGCAACCCCCAGGCCACGTCCTCCCGGAGAAATGATTCCGCCAGCCGCGTAGAATGCGATTCCAGATAGCGGCGCAGCGCCTCCGCGACCAATTCTTCCGGTAGCTCAGCCTGAATTGCGGTTTTCATAGATTCACTTCTGACAAACGCCTTATTGGTTAGCGCGAAGACGATTCGGAGTCCCGCCGTTCAATACGCGTGATTAACTCTTTCAACACCTGTGGCATTCTAGCCTGGAACGCTTCCGTGCCGCAAATTTGCTCCGCTCCCAGGAGCGCAGCATAATGCAATATTCCGCTGCCATGGACGCTTACGGACAAAGTCTGCAGCGCAGACCGATGCCATTCGAAGGTTAGATCTCCATCAGGTTCAGCGCTAACGTCGGGCATGGGCACGCTGTATTCAATCGCATCGGCGAACTTATACGCGTCTGCCACCGCCGCTTCAGTGACGGCATTTGCTCCATAGCCATCCCAGCCGGCCTCCGTGCACTCTAAAGCGATCTCCGAGATCCGTCGTTTCAGTTCTAAATTCATGACGTCATATATTTGAAGCAGCTCCGCTTAATTTCGTTCGCTTCGATATGATTAGCACCGCCCAGCTTCCTATGGCGCAATAACGGTATCGTGCCAAATGAATCCGACTTGCCAAAACTGGCGAACCGACCGAGCACGCCGACCGACTCCAGCCATTGGGATATGTCCACGTCTTGGACATGCTCTTGGGATATGTCCAAAAAACGGGATTTTTTGGACATATTCTCACAATATGTTTGTTTCGCGAACACATGCCCGCAGGGGATGCCCGGTAAAGTTCATCGTTCGTCGTCACGACATTCTCGATCTCGGACGAGAGCTTGGCTTCCTGCAAAACTATCGCGTTAATCAGAACGCCTTGATTTGGAATCAACTTCCCCGCGCCCTTCAACTCCGCCAGCGCTTTGTTCGCAGCGATCGCCTTCCTCAGCACCGCTTTCGTTTCAAGCTCTACCTTTGGCGGCAGGAGAGGAAGATCATTGTACGGTTTATCCGGGTCGAAGGACATCACATGGTCTCCGCATCAGCAACTGTGGTAACAACTTCGTCGACGCGCGCGTCCCTATTAATCTGCCATACGTTTGGCGATTTCCTTGATCTCGTCCGCGGACAGCCTCGGAACAGTCCAGCCTCGAGCAAACTTAGCAGTCTCCGACTTTGGAAGTTTCTCTTCGGGCAGGTCGCGAATACGCACCCTTGCAGGCAAAGACGCTCCTTCACCTACGAAGAGAGCCTCTTGTTGCGCAAGCGTAGGAAGTACTCTAGTCATGCCTACCAATCCATCGGGTAGAAAACGTACAACATGTTGCTGGTCAGCAGCATTCGTTAATCGGAGAACCAGCCACGTCCCGCTCATCTCCAAAGCTGTATCCACAAATCGCCAAGAGATTCTCTCCAGACTGCGAAATTACTCTCCGGAAAAGATCGAATTGTGCGGCAAAGGGATCACGCTGGGTTGCGAGATACTTTGTCGATTGTGGATAGATCAAGACCCGCCCCGAGCGCGGCGGATAGCCGTCACGATCTCGGACACGCTAGACTTTGCCATCGTCACCGACATACCAGTCAATCGAGCCGTGCAACTTAATCACATGAGCACGGCAACCAGTTTCCGGTTCCGGCTGACCATAACGGTGGCTACGAAAGGCCACTGCGCCCCCGGTTAATCCGTCCCAGTATGGAAAGCAGCCCAGCGCGAGCGCATCCTCCAAGAGCGTATCGTAATTTGTGCTGAAAAGACGAACAGGTCCTCTACGCTCAGAATTTGTGAATTAATCGGATTCTGCAAAAATGAGTAGCCGCAACTATTTGATTTTGTTGAGGCGAAATTTGAGGAATTTGACGTTTTTTCAATTTTTTCACAACCTCTCAGTCAACCCTGCTTGTCCTCTACTCAGCAGAGCTTTGACAAAGTTTGTATGCTCATCGACAGTAACCAGAGGTTCCGCCGCAGTCCCTATCTTTTCATCCTCATGATCGGTTTTCGGCGTGTATCCCCACCGTATCGTCTCGGCAAGCGACTGTAGGATTCGAGCATGTGAATCATGGAGAACCTTAAGTGAAAATGTGTTGCCAGCAATCTTAACTTCGTCGCTCTCGCACCGTTCAGCAATCGCAGCGTAATCCCCTATTTGACTCAATATGTGCTCAACGTGCGCAGTCTTTGGAAGTTCCTTCTGGATCGCAACCAAGAGTTCCTTCTCCGGCTTTCCGTCGGCCATCTTGAACACGCGGGTCGTCAGCGGCCTCATTAGTGGGATATTTGCGTTAAGGCTGATGCCCGCGCCAAACAACCACGACTGGCATCCCGAAGCCAGCAGACTGTCCACTTGCTTTGGGCAATCGTTACCGGAGGCATCCATAGTTTATTGGTCCTCACAAGCTCGTCTCCATCCCCGAAAGGTCTATTCGATTTACCCGAATCTGCGCCGTCATCAACTGGTGTAGCAGAGTGCGGAAGAGGTCTTCGAGAAGGCCACCCTTCACCTGCAACGCGTCAAGCTTCTTCCCAACGGCATCCAGCGCGGCGACAATATCTCGACGTTCCTCTTCGCCCGGTAGAAATGTAGGGAGTTCGTTGATCGCACTTTTGTTGAATTTCGCGTTTACCGAAAACGTCTGCTTATTGAGGAAGAAACCGGACTCCCGCAAGAAATTTAGGTAATAGAAAAGATATCGCCCAGTGACTTCGTCGCTCGGGCGAATCCGAAGGATAAAAGACGAATGAACAAATTCACCGGCCAAATCGAAATAAGCGGTCTTCCCCACATGTTCCTTGCTGCCACTGCGCCAGTTGAAGAGTAGGTCCCCCGTCTTGAGCACAGTCTCGTGATGACGCTTCGTCTTCAGGACAAAATAATTTATTTTCTCAAGGACTATCTTGCCATCTAGCGTGATGTTCTTGTTCGTCAGAATCATCGTCCCGACCGGCTTCAGGTTGCTTGCGACCGCTGCTTGGATGCCATAGACGACTTCGCCATCTTCTTCTAACGGACGTTGCTCCCAACTTTCCGGAACGGGGCCGATTTCGGTGTGTTTTTGGGGTTCGCCGCGGATGCCTTCGGTGAAGAGCTTATGGAGAAGCGCCTTTTTCAGTTCCGTGGTAAGCGCGATCAGCCGCTCCTGCTGCTCGATCGCCCGCTGCACCAGCTCCAACACCGCCGCAATCTTTCGCTGATCCGCAACGGGCGGGACGTGCAGCTTGAACTCTCGTAAGGCAGACCACGATGTGCGGGGATGTTGCACGCCAGAAGTCGTGGCGTTTGCGTGGCCGATGAACTCGTCCGTGTGCGTTAACAAGCAGATGAACTCTGGGATGCACTTCTCGGTCGCGCGAAACACCAAGATGTCTGTTGAGCAGATGCCATCCTCGCCAACCAATACCGATTTGCGAAGGTAGGGACGGAGCTTGCCGAAGAGCACGTCGCCGCTGCGGAAAGATGTCTTGCCGCTACGAACGTCTGACTCCGCTCCTCGCCCCATCAGCGCGGGAAGGCCTGAAACGAGATGTTCAAGCCCGAGATACAGCCGCTCACCATCTGCCGATGGCGATGCCGCGTCTTGAACGCGAGTGCAAACGTCTCTGAAGCTTGCTGGCGTCCAGCCGCAAGGAGGTGACTCCAAGAGTAGCGAGAGGTCAGACATTACACGCCAAGGAGTGAAAGCGTTTTGATCAGTTGCTCCGAAGTCACCTTCGCTTCGTCATCCAAGTCACGAAGCTCCTGCGCAATTTCAGCCAGAGGCCGATATTCATCACCCTGCCCCGTGTGGATATAGCGGCTGGGCGAGATGTTGTAGTCGTTGCCGGGTTTTGCGACTTCCTCGCGGCTAACGATGCGCGAGTATTTCTCTACTTCCTTCCATGCGGTGAAAGTTTCGGCGATACGGGCGATGGCGTCGTCGGGGATGTAGTTCTTCGGATCGCCTTTGACAAACTCCCGGCTAGCATTGAGTAAGAAAAACTTGCCTTGTCGTTCCATCTGCTTGCTCTTATTAAGCACAATGATGATGCCTGGTGCTGAGGTGTTGTAGAAAAGATTTTCCGGCAGGTAGATGACGCCTTCGATCAGGTCTTGCTCGACGAACCACTTACGCACATCTTTTTCTTTGTTGGTGTTCGCGTTGCCGGAGCCGCGTGACGCGGCGCCGGTGTCGAGGACGATGGCGGCGCGGCCGGCCTGTCCTGAGCCGGTCGAAGGATCATTTAATGATGCGAGCATGATCTGCACCCAGCCCCAGTCGGCTTTGCGTCCGGGAAAGCCGGCGCCTTTGGGAAAACGGTCCAGCTCATCGTTGTCGTAGTCCGTTTCGGTCCACCAGTCTTGATTCCACATCGGATTGGCAATCACACGGTCAAAGGTCTGAAGTCGATTGCCCTTGCGGAACTTGGGGTTCTTGAAACTGTCGCCGATCTCGATCTGGCCCTGCATGTCGTGGATGATCATATTCATGTTTGCCATCGCCCACGTCTCTGGCGTGTACTCTTGTCCGTAGAGCTGAAGCGGCGCGTAGGTCTTGCGCGAGCGGAGATTCATCTTTTCTTCGAGAGCGAACTGACATTTGATGAGCAGGCCAGCCGAGCCGCAGCATGGATCGTAAACGGTCATGCCCGGTTCGGGGTCGAGGATCCGCGCCATGACCATACCGACTTCTTTAGGCGTATAGAACTCGCCGGCGCTGGAGACGCTTCCCTCGGCGAATTTGCGGATAAGATATTCGTAAGACCGGCCGATGATGTCGGGCTCGACGTCGTTGAGCCCCAAGCGCTTTTCGCTGATGCGCTCGATCAAATTGCTCAAGCGGTCGTCGTCGAGATCGCGCACGCCATGCGTGGTAGCGTTGAAATCCACGCGGTCGATGATTCCTTTAAGCAAAGAATTCTCGTCGGCAATCGCGCGGAGAAGAGTCGTAAGTTGCTCGCCAATCTTGTCAGCCAGCTTGCGGATAATTGACCAAACGGGATCGTCGGCATGCTTCGGCTCCAATGGCAGGAAGAAACGGACGAGCTTTTTATCGTGCTTAACGAGCTTGAAAGCCTTGGCCCGCGAGCCGACTTCCTTGGCGATGCGGTTCAGCTCGTCATCGAAAACGTCGCACAGCCGCTTGGCGAAGATCAGCGGCAGGATATATTCCTTATACTTCGGCGCGTCCTTCGCGCCGCGAATTGAACACGCCGCATCCCAGATCCAGGATTCGAGAGATTTATCGTTGTTGCCGTTGGTTGCCATACGTTAGCGCGGATTCTACGCGTGGTACGGCGGGCTGACAAGAGTGAACCGCAGAGGAAGGAACAAGGCGTACTAACGTGCGTGTATTGTAGACCAGCAAAAATCCCCTGCCGAGGGATTATCACAGAAATACAATGCACGGACTGAACCGCAATCTCGCCGCTCATTAACCGTGGCAGAAGCAGGTCGGCGATGACACGACGCGCCTCACGCCGGACGCTCGGAGTGCGATGGGAATCAGAGTTTGACTGGATTCCCGCTAAAAACATGCGGGAATGACGGACTTGGTGGGGCGAGCAACTCCATCGAAATGGCCGCGAGAAGTTAACTCGCAGAGATAGAAAAAGGGCGGGTTTTAAACCCGCTCCTATTTCGTGACCTTCGTGTTCTTCGTGGTCTGTAAAACCTACGCGCCTTTGCGCTTCTTCAGCTCTTCGATCAATTGCGGCACGATTTTGAAGAGATCGCCGACGACGCCGAAGTCGGAGTATTGAAAGATCGGCGCTTCGGGGTCTTTGTTGATCGTGATGATGAATTTCGAGGTCTTCATGCCGGAGAGATGCTGCACCGCGCCGGAGATACCGACGGCGAAATAGATATCGGGCTTGACGGTCTTGCCGGTTTGGCCGATTTGCATCGCGTAGGGCACCCATCCGGCATCGACCGCCGCGCGGCTCGCGCCGACGGCGCCGCCGAGCACATCGGCAAGTTCTTTGAGTATGGCGAATTGTTCTTCGCCCTTGAGCCCGCGCCCACCGGAGATCACCACCTTGGCGCCCTCGAGCGATGGCCCTTCGCGCTTGACGACAACACGCTCTTTCATATGCACTTTGCGCAAGCCTTCGTCCGACGCGGCTGGAACTTCTTCCACCGCAACCGCTTGTTCGTTCACTTTTGGCTCGAAAGACTTGGGTCGCACAATCAAGAGCTTAGTGCCGGAGCTGACCAGGGTGCTGGTGTTCTGATAACTCGCGCCGAGAGCGGGGATTGTCGCTTCGACACTGCCGTCTTTGAGTTGGAAATCACCGACGTCGGTGATCGCGCCGCAGTCGAGCCGCGCGCTTAAATTAGCCACCAGGTCGCGGCCGGCGTAACTCGACGCGAAAAGCATTACTGCCGGGGCATGCTTTTGAATCAAATTCACAACCGTTTCGGCGGCCGGCAGCGTGAGATAATTCCGATAAATTGCATCGGCCGAGTGATAGATTTTGCTCGCGCCGTGTTTGGCCAGCGTCTGCACGGCATCGTCGGGCGCCGGCCCGAGTAGAATCGCTTCCGCCGTTCCAGCCTCCGACGCTTTGGCAAGCATCTCTAATGACGTAGTGGTTATTCTATCGTCGCTGATTTCCGCGTAGACCCAGATTGTCTCTGCCACTTAGATCACCTTGATTTCAGCAAGAAAGTCGGCGATCTGCTTGCCGCCTTCGCCTTCGTCGGTCACCGCTTTGCCGGCCTGCCGCTTGGCCGGCCGGCCGATAGTGAGAACTTTTTCCCGCGCGCTTTTTTCACCGACCTGATCCGGCGACAAACCGAGGTCCGCCGCAGTGTAAACTTTGATTTCCTTCTTCTTCGCCGACATGATGCCTTTGAGCTGCGGATAGCGCGGTTCGTTGATACCGCTGCTGCAAGCGACCAGCGCCGGCAATGTCGACTCGACGACGTCATAGCCGGTCTCGCTCTGGCGCTTGATCGTAATCTTGTTGCCGTCGACGGAGATCTCCTTGGCGAACGTCAGCGGTGGCACGCCGAGGAAATGGGCGATCTGCCCGGGCACGATGCCGGAGTAGCTATCGCTGCTCTCGGTCGCGCACAGGACCAAGTCGAACTCTTGTTTCTTGATCGCCGCGGCCAAGAGTTTCGCCGTGCCGAGCGTGTCGGAGCCGGCGACCGCATCGTCTAAAATATGCACGGCGGACGCCGCGCCCATCGCCAGCGCGTTGCGAATGCCGATCGTGATGTCGCCGATGCCCATCGTAATCAGCGTCACGTTGCCGCCGTGCTTCTCGGTGATACGCAGTCCCTCCTCCACCGCGCTGGCCGCAGCGGGGTCGAGCTCATGGGGCACGCCTTTGCGCATCATCCGTTTGCTATTCGGATCGATTTCGATGGTCACGGTACTGGCGGGAATTACTTTACCGCAAACGACAACGTTCAATGTTTCTCTCTCCTGACTTGAGAATCGACGGCCGCTGATAAACAAAGGCGCCTGTAGAATTTAGGCGCCTTCGACGAACGAATAAAAATATTCCGGTCGGGCCGGGAGGATCAGTAGCTTACGCGAGCCACTCCTTCACGTTGCCTTCCATGACCACGTCGAGAATCTCCTTACAGTCCGTGATCGCCTGGTCGACGACTTTCGGATCGTCCTTAAGATGCGGTATGCCGGTGCCCACGGCCTTCTTTATCGCTTGGATGAATTCTTTGAACTGCTGGTCGAGTGCCTCGGTATTAGGTGCTGCTTCCATGATCTTCCTCAAATTTATGTATAGAGCCGTCCCTTATTGGGATCGGGGAGCGTGAGTCCCATTTTCAAAATCAGTGCGTCGATTTCGTCTTTGTACTGTTGGCGCGCGACGGCATTGGGCCGTCTTTTCAAGCCCCAAAACATATAGCGCTCCGAGCGGTAAGACTTGCTGTTGCCAAACATGTCGAGACCCTTGGCGTACCAATAATCGACCGCCTTTTGAATTCTTTCCTTGTGCTCTCCACCCTTCGCGGCAAATTCCGCGCTCGCGTTGGTGCCGAAGTCGACGTGGCCTTCTTCTCCTCGGATGATATCCGGATCTTCGACCACTTTGGCGAGCGGCAAATAAGTGCAATCAAGGAATTCCTCAAGCTGGAAACGACCTACGCGGTCGACCAGGAATCCAAACACGGCATAATCTTCCCAAGTCTTGATTTCGCCACGAAACGCCTCGACATATCTTTCTTGATTGGGCCTGCTGAGCGTATAGGTAACATCGACGCCGATATCTCCAGCCAGACGCGCCATTTTTCGAAAGTGATCCATTTCTTCCGCTGCCGTGCGCGCGACGATGAGCTGATCCAACTTCGTCGGTGCCGACGGTAGGATATGCTTTACGTAAAGATTCGGGCCGCCGATTTCGCAGTCGGCCTGGATGGCCAGCACGCGGCGGAGTAAATCCTGATATTCGGGATCTTGCTTTTCGAAGTCCTTTAAATCGACCTTATCGGTAAACATCGATGCCCTCCTATGCGATGCCCATTTGCGTCTGTTGTTGCTAAAAAAACTTAACAAAATGGCCCGGATAAATCAATCACTCCGAAAGCGGCGCGATTCCTTTACTCAAGGCAATGATTTCATTAGACTGCCGCATATTTAGAGCGACTACTGCCGGCGATGGAAAATTCCGCGTTATTGACCGATCTGTATCAGCTTACCATGGCCCAAGCCTACTTCCGAGAGCAGCACATGGGCCAGGCCACGTTCAGCCTTTTCATTCGCTCCTATCCGCCCAACCGCGGCTATTTCGTTTCGGCCGGATTAGAGGACGTTTTGGACTATCTTGAAAGTTTTTCCTTCAATGCTTCAGAGCTGGATTATCTTGCATCGCAGCAACTCTTTTCCGACGACTTCCTACACTATCTCGCCGATCTCCGATTAAGCGGTACGGTTTGGGCGATTCCGGAAGGGCGTATTTTTTTCAAGGACGAGCCGATCATCGAAATCACCGCGCCTATCATCGAGGCGCAAATCGTTGAAACTTTCGTGATCAATCAAATTCACCTACAAACTTTAATCGCAACCAAGGCGGCGCGCTGCGTGCACGCGGCCGGCGGACGATCAGTGGTCGACTTCGCTCTGCGGCGTACCCACGGCACCGACGCCGGCATGAAAGTAGCGCGGGCGAGCTATCTCGCCGGCTGTGCCGGAACGAGCAATGTCCTGGCCGGCAGCCGCTACGCCATACCGATCGTCGGTACCATGGCGCATTCTTTCGTGATGAGCTTTGACAGCGAGATCGACGCCTTTCGCGCCTACGCGGCGAGCTTTCCAAACAACGCAATCCTGCTCATCGATACCTACGACACCCTCGCCGGCGCGCGCAACGCCGTAATCGTTGCCAATGAGATGGCCCATCGCGGAAACAAATTAATCGGCGTGCGCATCGACAGCGGCGACCTAGCGGCGCATGCGCGGGCTGTTCGAAAGATTTTTGACGATGCCGACATGCGAGACGTGAAAATTATCGGCAGCGGCGGCCTCGATGAATTTGACCTGGAGCAATTTGCCTCAGCGAATATTCCGTTCGACAGCTACGGCGTGGGGACAAAGATGGGGACGTCCGGCGACGCACCCTGGAGCGACATATCGTATAAGCTCGTCGAGTATCAGAATCGCTCCCTGCTCAAGCTCAGCGCCGGAAAAGTGTCATGGCCCGGCAAAAAGCAAGTATTTCGCGCGCGCGGCGGGAACGGCTCTCTGGAGCGCGATGTGATCGGCCTGCGCGACGAGACGCTTGCGGGCGAAAGTCTATTGACGCAAGTCATGCGCGACGGCAAAGCTTGCGCGGCTCACCCGACGTTGATGGAGAGTCGAAAGGTTTTTGAGGCCGAATTCGCGGCGCTGCCGCAAAGCGTGAAAGCGATTCGGAATCCGGACCGCTACCCGGTCGAGTTCTCAGCCAAATTGACGGCGCTACGCAGCGAGATCAGCGAGAAAATTGCGCGAGGTTAACTATTCGAGAAGAGCGGTTAGAATTTGACGACCGCTGCGCCCCAGGCAAAACCGGCGCCGAAAGCATTGAGCAAGACGATGTCTCCGGCTTTGATCCGGCCCTTACGCTTGGCTTCATCCAAAGCGACCGGCACCGACGCCGCCGAAG
>Ga0184634_10000395_pt1 | contig 11103 bp, 7 predicted proteins | sample PLM31_200_b1_FD_133016 | JGI IMG/M metagenome (GOLD analysis project Ga0184634, IMG submission 133016) | Groundwater sediment microbial communities from an aquifer in East River, Colorado, USA - PLM3-1_200_b1 | ecosystem: Environmental > Terrestrial > Soil > Riparian zone | place: USA: East... | reverse complement strand
TGGCGGTGATCGAAGAATGGAGACGCTCTCCTCGCATCAGAGCGTGCCGGCGCCGCAAGAAGCTCGGCTCGACCTGTGCCCGGAGTGCGGGGAGCGTTCCGTCCCGCGAGGAGGTTGCGCAGCATGCGCGGCGTGCGGGTACTCGGCGTGCGAATGAGTTCCAGTGGAAATGGGGCGATCCCGGCCCCCTCCATATAACGCCGTGGCGTTCGACTCGATACGAAATGCCGCGGGGGCGGCTTATGTAGGCGATGATCGGTGCGGACGCGCCTGGGTTCGACGGATCGCAGCCGGGCAAGGGGAGGCATCACACGCTCGCGGAGTATTCCCAGGAGGAACTCATCGCGAAGTGGGAGGAGTTCTTCGCCGAGATGGGCTACGAGTCTGAGATCATCGGGCTCGCGGACCGGTATCCCGAGGCGCGGACGCTGCGGGTCCGGTTCGAGGACATGAACCGGTTCGACACGGACATGTCGATCTACCTCCTGCGCCAGCCGTTGAACGTCCTCGCTGCAGGGGAGGAAGCGATCCGTCGGATCGTGCCGCCGACGGAGGAGGCGCTCGAGATCCACCTCCGGGTGCTCGGCCTGCCGCGGGACGCCCGCGTGCAGATCCGGGACCTGCGGGCGAAGCACCTCGGCCGCGCGATTGCGGTCGAGGGCCTTGTCCGGAAGGCGACGGAGGTGCGGCCGATGGTCGTCGACGCGCTGTTCCAGTGCCTCCGGTGCGGGACCGTAATCAAGGAGCCGCAGGAGGGTCAATCGTTCCGGGAGCCGCTCGAGTGCTACGAGGACCAGGGTGGCTGCGGGAAGTCCGCGAGCTCGACGAAGTTCAAGCTCCTGAGCGAGGCGTCCCGGTTCCTCGACACGCAGAAGATTGAGATCCAAGAGGCGCCGGAGGGGCTCCGGGGCGGCGAGGAGCCTCAGCGGCTCGCTGCGTTCATGGAGGACGACCTCACGGGCAAGATCACACCCGGAATGCGGGTCGTCCTGAACGGGATCCTCCGGAGCAGCCAGAAGGGCCGGCCCGGGCAGCGGTCGACGCTCTTCGACATCTTCCTCGACGCGAACTCGATTGAGCTCGAGCAGGTCGAGTTCGAGGAGATCGAGGTCACGGAGGAGGACATCAAGCAGATCGAGGCGCAGGCCGCGCAGCCGGACATCTTCCAGAAAATCGTCGCGAGCATCGCGCCCTCGATCTACGGGCTGACGACAGAGAAGGAGGCGCTCGCACTCCAGCTGTTCAGCGGCGTGCCGAAGGTGATGCCAGATGGGCGACGGATCCGGGGAGACCTGCACATATTACTCGTTGGCGACCCCGGATGCGTCGTGGCCGACGAGAGGGTTGTTCTAGGGAATGGGACAATCGTCAAGATTGGGCAAATGGGAAGATCACACCTGCAGCCAATCCGAACACGCGTTCGACTGGGTGCTGGCTCAAGTCGGAATGCCCGCGCAAGCAGATTTCATCGCTACGCGGCCCAGCCGATACTAGAAGTCGTGACGGAGTCTGGCAAGTGCATCCAAGGGACCCACAACCACCCCCTGTTGGTCTGGAATCCGAAGACGAGATCAAGCGAGTGGAAACGGCTCGATGAGTTGCGAGTCGGAGAGCGACTACGCGTCACGCCGAGCATCAGGTGCTGGAAGCGCGCATTGGTTCCCACGGGATGGATCAGGCCAGGTTACCGGGAGAAACTACCCCGCGTGAAGGTCCCGGGCTTCGTGGACGAGGGCTTGGCCGCGATATTCGGCTACCTGCTGGGCGATGGGTGGATTGACACTCAGGGCGTGGGATTTGTCATCGCTGAAGGTGAGAACGATCTCGCGCCCAAGCTGCAGGATCTTTTCGGGGATACGTTCGGCGTCAGGCCGCGGTCGCTTCCCCGAGATGGCAAGATTACCAGGTTCAGGATCTATCGGCGACCGATTATCCGGTGGCTCTGGAGCCTCAGAGTCAAACGGGTTCCTGACGTAATTATGCAGTCGCGCAACTCCGTCGTCAGCACTTTCCTCCGATGGTTGTACGACGCGGATGGCTCATGCTTCGCGGGCGGGCGGGGACGAACTAGCATTTCCCTCCGTTCCGCAGAAATCGAGCTCCTGCGGGACGTACAAGTGCTGCTCCTGCGGTGGGGAATCCACGGTCGCATCCTCTGGGGTCGCCCACCGCGTCCTCACGTACACCGGGGGGCCGAGGTTCGCGGCGGGCCGAGCGGCTCCCTTGTCATCCGCCAAGCGGAGTCCATCCTCCGATTCGCAGGGCACATCGGCTTCGAGAGCGCGAAGAAACAGGAGACTCTCTCGCGGGTCGTTGAACACGCAGAGTCCCGTTCCCGTCGCTGGCACCCGCGGATGTCCGAGAGAATCGTCTCGATCCGGCCGGCGGGATTCGCGACGGTGTACGACATCGAGGTGCCCGGAGCCCAGAGGTTCATCGCGAACGGAATCATCAGTCACAACACGGCGAAGTCGGAACTCTTGTCGTACATGAGTCGACTGTCCCCGCGTGGAATCTACGCTACAGGCAAAGCGGCGACCGCGGCAGGGCTGTGCGTTTCCGGTGAGAGTCTGCTTGCCACCGCCACGGGTCTTCGACCTATCCGAGATGTTGTAGAGGGGCACTTTCGAAGAGCAAAGCGGACGCACGCAATCGAAAGTGCTCCCGCCCGCGGAGAGATCGCCACTATCGACAAGGCCCATCGAGCGCGCAGGCGACCGATGGAGGTAGTCTGGCGCCTTCGATCACCTCCGACCCTGCTCGAAATTGAAACCGCTGCGGGTCGTCGTGTGCGGGTCACCCCCGCGACAAGGCTTCTCGTCGATCATTCGATGAACCAGTCGTGGATTCCTGCGAAGTTCACCCGTAGAGGGATGCGGATTGGGACGGCACATTCCCTCTCGATCCCTGAGCAAGAACCGCCGCTCATATTCGACCTCCTTCAGGGAATTAACTCGCGAATCGTAGTCGATGTGGATCCCACGCTCGTTGATGAAATCATCCAGCGACTGGCGGACCGTTTCGGTTCGGTTCGCGAGGCAGCGGCTCGGCTCCTCATCGATGAGGACGCGCTCTATCACCGATGGCGAGACGGTCGTCATGCGGTTCCTCTCAGCGCACTCATCGCAGTTGCCGACGTCGCCAACGTTCCGAAACCGCAACTCGCTAGCGCGATTCGCCGGTACTCACAGGCCGGCGGCCACTGGATTCGCCTTCCTCAACGGCTAGACCCCGACCTGGCGCATTTCGCGGGTCTGATCGCAGGCGACGGGAGCATTGAACTCGGTGCCCGTGGCGGTTACTCCATACGTTTCAACAACTCCGAGGAGAGTCTTGTTCGGGAGTATTGCGCCCTCGCAAGTCGCTTGTTTGGTGTGACACCGGAGCTAACACCGCGGAGCCCAGAGCGCGCCGCCTCGTGCCGCTTCCATTCCGCTTTGGTCGCCGCCGCGCTCGGTCACTTGGGAATTCCGCCGTCGCCGAAGTCGGCGTCCATAATCATTCCAGAGATTCTCCTCAACGCGCCAGGGACGATCCTCTCGTCTTACCTGAGGGGGCTCTTCGATACGGACGGATCTGTGTCTGTCCGGCAGGTCGGAAGTTCTTGTCTGAGCCTCTCGACGATCAGTCGAAGACTCGCAGAGGGAGTCCAGACGGCTCTCCTTCGATTCGGGATTCACGCACGAGTCCGGACGCGCCATGTTGCAGGTCGGCGTTCGATTCGGTTCGACGGACGAGAGATTGTGAGCCGCCACGACCAGTATGTCGTCGAAATCCGTGACAGACATTCGATGACGCGGTTCCGAAATTTGATCGGTCTAAGCCATCCAGCGAAAGCCCGGAAGCTTGCCGAGATTCTGGAGGGTCGCGCACACTCGAATGTAGACCTCATAAGTGCGGCGGGCCCCCATCTGAGGGAGGTCCGCGGGCTTTTGGGACTCGGGAACTCACAGGCATACAGGGGCCACCGTGGTATCGGGGCGGCGATTGAGCGGGGGTCCAGGGCCAGCACGCACGCGACACTCGGCGAGCTCATTGGTGCGCTTGAGCAAGCCTATCGGTCCGGAGAATGGGAGGGGCACCGACTCGCGTTATCCCGGAAGTTGCGCGACGCTGTGCGAGACGTTCTGCGGTCTCAGGAAATCGGATCGAAGACCCTCGCCGCGAAGCTTGGGATTAGCAGGGACCGTGCGCTGGAATACTTCTTCCGCGCGGAGCGTCGGACGAAGCGTGTACCGATTCGAGTGCTGGAAAAGCTTGCGTGGTTGCTGCGGACATTAGACGCAGACATTGCAGCACTCATCGAAGCGGAAATTCGACCGCTTCAGCGCCGAATCGCATCCATCCCAAGGCGTCTGGAATTTCTGGGATCGCTCGCGTCGACGGACATCCGGTGGGACCCCGTAGCCACGGTCCGGCCGGTTCCAGCAGAAGAGGAAGGAACGGTCTACGACCTGACGGTTCGCGATGCGCACGCGTTCTTCGCGAATGGAATCCTTGTCCACAACACGGCTGCAGCGGTGCGCGACGAGTTTGGCGAAGGACGATGGACCCTCGAAGCGGGTGCTCTCGTGCTCGCCGACAAGGGACTCGCGTGCATCGATGAGATTGACAAGATGAACCCGCAGGACCGAGCCGCGATCCACGAGGCCATGGAGCAGCAGCGGATCAGCGTCGCGAAGGCGGGAATCACCGCCGTGCTCCAGGCCCGATGCGCGATCCTCGGCGCGGCGAACCCGAAGTTCGGCCGATTCGACGAGACGAAGTACATCGGGGAGCAGATCGACCTCCCGCCAACGCTCCTATCCAGGTTCGACGCAATCTTCTCGATCATCGACCGCCCCGAGTCCGAAAGGGACCGGAGGCTCGCGGACCACATCATCCGCGGCCACCTCGTCGGCGAGTGGCTCCGGCGCCGCGAGGAGGGCCATGAGGTGCCCGAGGCGAGCGTCGAGTTAATCGAGCCGTACGCCCCGCACTTCGACCCCGTGTTCTTCCGGAAGTACGTCGCGTACGCAAAGCGGGTCTCGCCCGTGATGACGCCGGAGGCGATGGACGCAATCCGGACGAAGTACCTCGAGATCCGGAAGACGGGCGAGGGCGCGGGCGCGTCCGTGCCGATCACCCCGCGGCAGCTCGAGGCGATCATCCGGCTTTCCGAGGCGAGCGCGCGGGCCCGCCTGAGCACCGGCGTCGAGGCGGAGGATGCGGAACGCGCGGTCCGGATCACGGAGTACTGGATGCGGCGCGTCGCGGGCGAGGAGGGCCGGTTCGACATCGACATCGTACAGGTCGGCATCAGCGCGTCGCAGCGGGAGCAGATCATCACGCTCCGGGAGATCATCGCGGATCTGTCCGCGCAGTCCTCACTCGGCGCGGCGGACTACGAGGACGTCGTCCGCATCGCGGGGGAGCGCGGAATCAGCAGTGTGCGGGTCGACCAGTGGCTCAAGCGGTGGGCGGAAGAGGGGGACCTGTACAGCCCCGCGAAGAATAGATATAAGCTCGTCGAGCGGCTTTGATTCCGCACGGACAGGCGCGGCTCGATGCCGATCAAGATGAAGGTGTATCACCGCGGGCGGGAGACCCTCGTCGCCGCGGCCGATGCGGCCCTCCTCGGGAAGACGTTCCGAGAGGCCGGCCTCCGCCTCGAGGTGTCGAGCTTCTACGACGGCGACGTCGTCACGGAGGAGCAGCTCCTCGCCCACCTCGCGCTCGCGACGATGGGGAACTTCGTGGGGGCGGAGACGATCGAGGCCGCGAAGAGGGGCGGATTCGTCGCGGACGAGGGCGTGCTTTGGGTCGACGGCGTCCCGCACGCGCAGTACGTCATGATGATGTAGCTAGCCGGAGGCTAGGACCGGTACGGCCGGCGGGCCCGCCGCCACCGCCGCCACACTCCGCGGACCCGCTTTTTGAGAAGGATCGCATACTGGCCCATGAGGGTGTGGGCCGCGACCCCGATGAGGACGCCGATTCCCGTGAGAGTCGACGCGAGGCCCAGGAGGTACGGGAACGGCGACCCTTGGGCGAGGGTCCAGTACGAGAGCTTGCTCGCGAGACTGAGGCCCGTGAAACCGAGCCCAAGGCCGACGAGGAACCGTCCCCGCGGCACGCGCCCCTGGAGGAAATACCACCCGCCGCAGAGGACGAGGACCGCGCCGAACGCGGTCGTGAACGCGAAGATCGCGAGGAACGTGCGGAGGACGAACTCCGTCGGTCGGTCGAGGAACGGGACGAGGTGGGCCGCGTACACCTCCCCGAAGATCGGGGCCGTGAGTTCACCCGCAAGGAGGAACGCCGCGGACACGACACAGAGAGCGACCGCATCGCGGTGCTTCAAACGGCGGAGCTGCCACCACGCCCGGGTCGAGGCCATCGGTTCCCGCGCACGCGGCTCGGGATACTTATGGCCTCGCCTCTCCGTTTCAGTCGCGACACGCGGGGACGGCATGGCTTAAGTATCCTCGACCCTTCGAGACCGTCGGATGTTCTGCGTCGAGTGCGGGCGCGAGGGACCGACGGTCGAGGGGCTGTGCGCCTCGTGCACGGCGGAGAGGCGGACCCTGATCCGTCCGCCGGAGGCGATCGACGTCTCCGTGTGCGCGCACTGCGGACGGCTCGACATGGACGGGATCTGGGTCCGGGTCGACCTCGAACAGGCGATTCCGATGCTCCTCCCGATGCGGATCCCCGTGGACCCGCGCGCAACGCGGCCCGCGTTCACGCACGTCGCGAAGCGAGAGGACGGCCGGAACCTCCGGCTCACCGTGAAGTTCACCGCCAGGGTCGGGGACGTCGAAGTCGTCGTGCCGTTCCAGACGCGGCTTCGCGTGAAGCGGAGCGTGTGCCTGACGTGCTCCCGCCAGGCAGGCCAGTACTTCGAGGCGATCGTGCAGGTCCGGGCGACGGGTCGGGACCTCCGGTCTGACGAGATCGACCGGATCACGCGGATCGTGGACGCGCGGTTCTCCGAGGACCGCGGGAGTGAGGAGTTTGTGGGCAAGGTCGACGAGACGGAGGGCGGCGTGGACGTGTACGTGAGCAGCGGGACGGGAGGCCATGCCGCGGCGAAGACCGTCGCGGAGGCGTTCGGAGGGCAGGTCCGCGCCTCCCCGAAGATCCATGGTCGCAAGGATGGGCGGGACGTATATCGGGTCACGTACCACGTGCGAATCCCGGGATTCCGCCGCGGAGACCTTCTTCGATTCCAGGGACGTCTGTACCGCGTCAAGGAGGGCGTCCGGGAGGGCGCCGCGGACGTCGAGGCGATCGACCTCGAGGACTGGACTTCCACGCGGATCCGCGTGCGGGACCTGAAGCGGGCGGAGCCGCTCCCGGGGCGAATCGAACGATTCCGCGTCCTCGAGGCGACGCGGTCTGAGGTCGTCGTCGAACGCGACGGGGAGCGCATCGTGGTTCCCCGGCCGGCGAACTGGGTCCCGGCCGCGGAGGTTCCCGGGATCGCGGTCGAGGACGGGATCCGTCTCGTTCCCGAGGTCTGAGCGTCCGCCTCGTCAAAGGGTTCATTAGCCGTCCGGCGGCTCGCCGCGCGATGCGCGCCCCTCTCGGCTGCCGGGCGATCGACGAGCTCCTCGGCGGGGGGTTCGAGGGCGGGTGCATCACTCTCCTATTCGGCGAGGCAGGAAGCGGGAAGACGAACATCTGCCTCCAGCTCGCGCGGAACGTCGTCCGCGGAGGGAAGAAGGCGATCTACATCGACACGGAGGGCGTGTCGATGGAGCGGCTCGAACAGATCTGCGGAGACGACTTCGAGGTCATCGCGAAGAACATCCTGTTCTCGGAGCCGTACTCGTTCGAGGAGCAGGAGCGGCTCATCGACAAGGCGATCAAGATCACAGAGAACAGCCCGGAGGTCGGCCTCATCGTGATCGACAGCGCGACGATGCACTACCGCCTCACGCTGCGGGACGAAATCCGGCGGGACGAACGCCACGGGCTCACGCGTCAGATCGCGAAGCTCCTCCGGGTAGCGCGGAAGGTCGGCATTCCTGTGATCGCGACGTCGCAGGTGTACACGGACATCGAGACGGGGAAGTACCTGCCCCTCGGAGGGCACATGCTCACGCACAACGCGAAGACGATCCTCGAGCTCGTGAAGACGGGGCCGAGCGCGCGGCTCGCGCGACTCGTGAAGCACCGGGCTGCGGAAGAGGGGAGAAGCGCGAAGTTCCGGATCACGGCGGGGGGGATCGAGGACTAGGCCGCCCGGACGGGCTGGACCCGAGCGAGGAGCGAGAGGAGGTCTCGTGCCGCAGGGTCGCGGAATGGGATCCGGTCGAGCGCGTCGACCGCCGCGGCGATGTTCCGCGCGATCCGTTCGTTCATCGCGTCGAGCACGTACGTCCGCAGGAGTTCACGGACCCGCGTGATATCGCGGGTCGTCGACCGCGGGCCACGGCCGTACGACTTCAGGAACGCGGTTCGCTCCTTGGCGGGGAGCCGCTCCATCGCCATCGCATAGAGCCGCGTGCGCTTCCCCTGGGCGATGTCGCCCGTGGAGGAGCCGCCGATTTTCGAGGGGACGACGCCTGTCCCGAGAAGATCGTCGCGGTCTTGGAACGCGGTCGAGAAGTGGATCGCGAACGTCTCGAGGGTCTTCCGGTTCGCGTCGGTGGCGTGCGCGAGGAGGGCGGCGGTTGCCGCCGCGCCGACGTACAGGCGGCCCGTCTTCCGCACGCTCATCGCCTCGTAATCCGCTTCCCGGACGCGCCTCGCGGTCTCGAAGTCGATATCGAGGCCCTGGCCGTCGCTGAGGACGAGGTCGACCTCCGTGAGCTCCTCAAGGAGCCGTTCGCGCACCGAGGCGTCGAGGCCGGTCGCGCCCTCGATCGCGCGCTCCGCGAGGGAGCGGATCCGAAGGGCGTCGAGGATCGCCTGGGACGCGCCGTACCGGACCCTACGGGACGCGAAGAGGACCGAACGGCGGGCGCCGTCGGGGCCGCGGTAGAGCGCAGTGTTCGCGAACCACGCGGACGGGAGCCGCCGGCGCCGCAAGTCCTCGTCCATGATGTCGTCGAGGAACAGGGTGTAAAGGTGGTACCACTCGAGCCATGTCACGGCCCGAAGGACATCGAGATCCGCGGGGTTCCCCGAGAGTCCCTCGAAGCCCGCCACGGCGAGCGCGTACCGATAGCGCTTGCCCGCAAAGAAGACTCGCGCGTTCCGGCGCATCGTCCGCATCGAAGGGGACCGGCCCTCCGGGCGTTCGTGGAGATACGCATCGAAGAGCGCCCGCATCGCCGTGTTCGCTCGCGCGCGATAGGGCGACAAGAGCGTCTCGAGGCGTTCGAGGTCCGCCGCGGTGGCGGTCACCGTCGCCACGCGCGTCACTCCCCCGTCTCGATCCAGTCCGCGGTCGGGCCGTTCACGATGCACCGCTGCTGCTGGAGCTCCGCGAGAGTCGAGGAACCCGTGAGGAGCATCGCCGCCTTCAGCTCAGCGATCACGGCCTCGAGCTCCTGGACGACGGCCGCCGCGCTCACCTTCGCGGCCTCGAGCATCGGCTTCGCCATCCCCGCCGCGCTTGCGCCGAGGGCGACCGCCTTAGCGACATCGAGCCCAGAGCGAACACCGCCCGTCGCGATGATCGGGAGCCCCACGTTCGCGACGACGACGGATGCGGGTGTCGGGATCCCCCAATTCCAGAACGTCGCGCCAAGCCTCTCCTTCAGGGTCTGCGCTTCCTTCTTCGCGCGGTAGTGCTCGACGGCGGAGAAACTCGTCCCGCCGAGGCCGCCGACGTCGATTCCTCGGACGCCCGCGTTCTTGAGCTGGGTCGCGACCTCACGCGAGATCCCGGCGCCCGTCTCTTTCGCAACGACGGGGAGCTTCGCGGCGATCTTCGTGATCGCGGCGAGGACGCCGCGGGCGCGGCGGTCCCCCTCCGGCTGGACAACCTCTTGGAGGAAGTTCAGGTGGACGATGAGAATGTGGGCGTCGACCATCTCCATCGCTCGGCGGGCGTCCTCGAGTCCATACGCCCGCTTCCCTTCCTGGTGCACGAGCTGGGGCGCGCCGAGATTCGCGAACCGGAGCGGGACATCGTAATCCTTCACGACCGCGTACGTGTCGACAAGCTCGGGCTTCTCGAGCGCGGCCCTCTGAGAGCCGACGCCCATCGAGACGCCGACGTCCGAGGCGGCCTTCGCGAGGTTCGCGTTGATCTCGCGGGCCATCCCGAACCCACCCGTCATCGAGGAGATTACGAGGGGCGCGGCGAGCTTGTGGCCAAGGAGCGTGCAAGACACGTCGATGTCGTCGAGATCGATCTCCGGGAGGGCCTTGTGGAGGAGGTGGACGTCACTCCAGAAGTTGTATTCCGCGGAGACATTCTCCTGGAGGATGATGTTCACGTGGTCCGACTTCCGCTGCTCCGTCTTGCTCGGCTCCGCCATGCTACGCCACCACCCGCGTCCCGATCACGTCCTCACCCTTCACGGCTCCCTCGAGTCGGCCCCTGGCGAGGCCGTTCACGATCCGCACGTCCCTCGCGAACTTCGCGATCTCCCGCATCTTCTCGAGCTTCGCGCGGAGGCCGCCCGTGACGTCCGACCCCGCCGGGTCCGCGAACGTGATCCGGTCGATGGAGCGCGCATCGACGATGTCGAGGCGGGTCGCGTCCTTCGACCGCTTTGGGTCCGCAGTGTACACGCCGTCGACGTCCGCGACGAAAATCACACGATCCGGTCGGAACGCCTGCGCGAGCTCGAGGACGATGTCGTCGCCGGAGGCAATGCCGAATCGGCGCTCCGCGTCGAGCACGACGTCGCCGAATGAGACAGGGAGGAATTCGCGGTTCATGTACTCCCGGAACAGGCTGATGTCGAAGCTCTCGAGCGTGCCGTCGTGGAACCGCACCACGGTACTCGGCGGGATTGCGATCGGCCGCGCGCCCGCCCGGAGGAAAGCGTCGAGGACCTTGAGGTTCAGGGCCTTCACGTCCCTCTGGACCTGCGCGACGGCGGCGAGCTGTGCCTTGTTCTCGAAGCCCATGTGGAGCCGGTGTTTCGCGGCGAGGATGTGGCCGTACGACCCCGCGCCGTGGACGACGACGGTCTCCGGCTCCTTCGCCGCGGTGAC
>Ga0184634_10000393_pt1 | contig 11126 bp, 14 predicted proteins | sample PLM31_200_b1_FD_133016 | JGI IMG/M metagenome (GOLD analysis project Ga0184634, IMG submission 133016) | Groundwater sediment microbial communities from an aquifer in East River, Colorado, USA - PLM3-1_200_b1 | ecosystem: Environmental > Terrestrial > Soil > Riparian zone | place: USA: East... | reverse complement strand
TTCGTACACAGTCTGGGCAAGGGCGACGGCTGGGAGAAGGCAGATCAGGAGCGGCAACGCGTTTCGTTTCATGGCACGACCTTATTAATAATTAACCATTTAACATAATATACATTATACGAAGCGTAGCTTAGGGCTAGGCGGCATGGGGATATCGAGGAAAGTTTTATTGCAGCCCGAAAAGTTTGAAGAAGTTTTGTGTGGTAACCCTGCCTACTTCTTCTACGGAAAGGTTACGCAGATGGGCAATTTCTTCAGCCACATGCCGCACGAAGGCAGGTTGATTGGTTTTGCCGCGGTGTGGCTCCGGCGCAAGATAAGGCGAATCGGTCTCGATCAGCATGCGCTCAAGCGGCACTTTCATCGCGACTTCCTTAAGTCCCGCCGCATTTTTAAAAGTCACGATGCCGGAAAACGATATGTAGAAACCCATAGCCATTGCAGCTTGGGCGGTTTCCCAGCTCCCGGTATAGCAGTGCATGACACCGCCGATTTCGCTCGCACATTCCTGTTCCATTATTTGCAGGGTGTCATCGGCAGCTTCGCGCATGTGGATGATGAGGGGTTTGCCGCATTGCTTGGCAGCACGAATATGGTTGCGGAAACGTATTTTCTGCCATTCCAGGTCACCTTTCAGCCGGTAGTAATCCAAACCGGTTTCGCCAATAGCGATGACTTTGGGATGGCGGGCACGCGCTAACAGCTCTTCAACCGTAATCTCCCCTTCTTCCTCATAGTCCGGGTGCACGCCAACTGAAGCATATATGTTCGGATATTGCTCGGCCAACAACTGCACTTGGGGGAAACCCGGGAAATTGACACCGACGCAAAGCGCATGACTCACCTGGTTCTCGCGCATATTCGCCAGAACTTCGGTGACCTTGCCGGCGAGCTCAGGGAAATTGATGTGGCAATGGGAATCAACAAACATGCTATACAGTAGACAAAACCGGTATTACATCGTATGCGTAGGCCGGCTGGAGTGCAGATAACTGCCTAACAGGCTTTCTATTTTGATGCGCGCTGCCGTTCCACTTTCGTCGCTGTTGAATTGCACGCCTATGCCTTGGACCTTGTTGCCCTGGGTTCCCGCTGGCGTGATCCACATCACGCGTCCGGCCACCGGTAACTTGTTGGGATCGCCTAAGAGGCTCAACAGCATGAAAACCTCATCGCCGATGCGGTAGCTTTTGTTGGTCGGGATAAAAATTCCGCCGCCTTTCAAAGCAGGCATGTATGCCGCGTACAGCGCAGATTTTTCCCTGATATTCAAGGAAAGCACACCAGGCCGCGATGCTGCCTGGGATTTTTGCGTATCAATCATTCCCCACCCTCTCTGTATTAAGCACCCATCTGCAATACGATATCGCCAGCTGCTCCAGCACCAGCCGGGTATTCAACGGGTGCTGCACGGTGCGCTGTGCCGTCAGGAGTTCCCTGTAATAGTGCGCCAAATCCAAGGAGTTCGCTCTTTCAGCCAGCATTTGCAGTTTTTCCGTGAAATCTAAATGATAACGGACTTTACCGGTAAATTTGCAGTAAGTTAAGTCGCATATCCATTTTTGCAGCCAATTAATAATGTCCGAAAGTGGGTATTGCTGGGCGCTTTCAGCAAGCGCCAGCGGATTTGGCTTGGCGGCGCTGATCTGTTGCAAAAACTCCTTGCGCTGCTCCTGGCTTTCTCCTTTGCCGATCTCCAACGCGGCCAGCGGCGCGTAACCGGCTTGCGCCAGGGCGATATCCGGTTCGCTGACACCCTGTTGCGCTAGCCACTTAAGTGCGGCTTCCCTATCCGGAACCGGCATCATCACACTGCGGCAGCGGCTGACTATGGTCGGCAGCAAACGCTGCGGTTTGTGCGAAACCAGAATGAACATGGTTTTCCCAGGCGGCTCTTCCAGTGTTTTCAAAACCGCGTTTGCCGCATGCAGATTCATCGCTTCCGCCGGATGAATCAGGATCACCTTGTAGCCGTTGCGATGGCTGGTAAGGTTGATGAAATCATCCAACTCGCGGATTTGTTCGATGCTGATTTGATTGCCCGCTTTTTTCTCAGTGTCCCTTGTCTTTTCGTCGGTATCAGTTTCTTCGGCCTGCTCGCTGTAAGCCGCCGGTTCCAGCAAGCGAAAGTCAGGGTGGTTGCCTTTCACAAACCACAAACAACCTTGGCACTTCCCGCAAGCTGCTAGGCGAGGCAGCCGGTCTTCACACAGAAGGCACTGCGCAAAAGCACGCGCGAAAGCGAGCTTGCCGATGCCGCTTCGGCCTTTCAAGAGCAAAGCATTTGGCCAGCCCCCGCATTGCGAAACGAGCTGCTCCCAAGTATTTACTTGCCATGTATATACATTTATAAACATAATGATGTTATTATATGTTGAAGTTGTTTCTTAATATGCTCCAAACTTTGGGTGGCGTCTATGATGCGAAATCGCCGGGGGAATCGCGTTGCACGCTCTAGGTAGGCCGAGCGCACGTTCTCAAAGAATATTTCCTGTTCCCTCTCAAAGCGGTCAAACTTGGCGTTACCGGAAAGACGCTTTTTGCCTATTGCCACAGGCACGTCAAACAGCAGCGTAATGTCGGGTTGCAAGCCCTGCTGCACCCATTGTTCCAAAGCTTCCAGTTTATCCAATGACGCCCCCCTGCCCCCGCCCTGATAGGCAAAACTGGCGTCACTGAAGCGGTCGGAAACCACCCATGCGCCGCGCGTCAAAGCCGGCAGTATTACTTTATCCAGATGTTCCCGACGCGCTGCAAACATGAGCAGGGATTCGGTCTCCGGGTGCATGGTTTGTTGGAGTAGAATCTCTCTTAGCTTTTCGCCTAATGGTGTGCCACCCGGCTCGCGAGTCACCACCACCTCAAGGTGATGCGCCCGCAATTGCTCGGCAATCCAGGACATATGCGTGCTTTTGCCCGCGCCGTCTATGCCTTCGAGGGTGATGAATTTACCTTTGATGTTTTGCTGCGGTGAGTTCAAGTCTTAGTCTCCGCTGCCTCGATTGTGGCGGCCGCTTTTTTGATATTTAGTCACGGCGCGGCTGTGTTCCTCCAACGAGTTCGAAAAGTACGATGTGCCGTCGCCTCTGGAGACAAAATACAGGGCCTTGGTGTCGGCAGGATTGAGAGTGGCCTGGATCGAGGCCAATCCTGGCAGGGCGATGGGCGTCGGCGGCAAACCTTCACGAGTATAAGTATTATAAATCGTGTCCCCGGTTAAATCACTCTTGCGTAAATTGCCGTCAAACTTATCACCCAAGCCATAAATCACTGTGGGATCCGCCTGCAACTTCATGCCCAGTTTCAGGCGGTTAATTAACACTGCGGCAATCATGCCCCGCTCGGTGGCCTGACTGGTCTCTTTTTCCACGATCGAGGCCATAATCAGCGCCTGGTAGGTATCCGAAAAGGGCAAATCTTTGGCGCGCGTTTCCCAGGCTGTGGCAGTGTTGTATTTCATGGTTTGATAAGCGCGCTTAAGTATCGTGATATCGCTCACGCCGTCATTAAAGAAATAAGTGTCCGGGAAAAACAGTCCTTCCACAGAATTTTCGGTGGCGCCAATGCGCTTCAATATCTCCTCGTCGCTGAGCTGCGTGGTGTCGTGCCGAATTTCCGGATTATCATCAAGCGCTTTGCGCAATTGATTGAACGTCCAGCCCTCTATAAAAGCGATTTCCCTCAGCGTGACATCGCCTTCGGTGAGCTTGGTAAGCAACCGGTAAGGGTTCGGGTTGTTGGTAAATTCGTAGTTGCCTGCCTTGATTTCCCCTGCTTTGCCCAAAACTCTTGCCAGGGCAATAAAACTCCACGGGTGGTCCAGAACTCCTATATTAGTCAATTGTTTCGCTACGCTGCGCAAACTGGTGCCCTGCTTCACGCTGAATTCCAAAGGTGTGTGCGGTAGTTGCAGCGGTGTATTGGCATAATAAAACAGCCAGCCCGTTGCTGTTGCGAAAACTGCTAACGCAAGAGACAACAGGATTCTAATTACACGTTTAATCACAAGGTTCGTTCAGCCATTGCCTGACCTTGGGCGTGAAAGCACCTGTCTCCCATCGGTTTTGCCCTATTTCACTAACTTGCCACACGCCTATCACACTGTTGGTCAGAAAAATTTCATCTGCCTGCAATAACTGCGGCAATGTAATATGACGCTCAGTGCAAGGAATGCCCGAGGCCGCTGCCCGTTCCAGAACACGTTTGCGCTGCACGCCTGCTACACCGCATCGTGTGAGATCAGGTGTCCACAGCTCGTGGCCTTTGAGCATAAACAGGTTGGTCATGGTTCCGCCAATAACATAGCCTTCGCTATCGAGAAGCAACCCTTCGGCAATTGACGCGTCATCCCACTCCTGCCTGGCCATTACGTTTTCCAGGCGGTTGAGGTGCTTAATCCCGGCAAGACGCGGTTGCAAGCTCAATCTTAAATCACATACGCGCAGCCTGACACCTTGTTGGTAATAGCTTGTGGGATATTCAGGAAGCGGGCCCGCCATGATGATGCGGGTAGGTTGCATGCCGGCAGTCACGCGGTAGCCTCGCGGACCCGGGCCGCGAGTGACTATGATTTTCAGCACGCATTCAGGCATTGCCGCTGCAATCTGGTTGAGTTCTTTGCTCAGCACGGAGTAGTTTGGGCAAGTCAGGCCCAAAACCTGGCAATCGGCTTGAAGCTTTTGATAGTGGTGCAGCCAGCAAAGCGCTCTCCCCCGGCTCACGCGTGCAGTACGGAATACGCCATCGCCGTAGGCTAGTCCGCGGTCGTGCACGTTCAGCAAATCAGATTGAAGACCGTTTACCAGCACCATAAGGATCAGCACCAAGCCTCGCGGCTTGGAGAACAAGAAACAGAAAGCTTGCAGTTTAACCGAAAGCCGCGAAATGCGGCGCTGCTAGATTTTGCGGAATACCAAAGTACCGTTGGTGCCACCGAAGCCGAATGAGTTTGACAACGCAACTTCAATTTTCATGTTACGCGCGGTATTGGGAATGTAATCCAGGTCGCATTGCGGATCCTGCTCAAAGATATTAATGGTGGGAGGCGCAACCTGATGATGTATGCTTAATGCCGAATAGACCGCCTCCACCCCGCCTGCGGCGCCCAGCAAATGCCCGGTCATGGACTTGGTGGAACTCATGGCAAGTTTCCGTGCATGATCGCCAAAACAACGCTTGACCGCCACGGTCTCGGCGATATCGCCCAGCGGGGTGGAAGTGCCGTGGGCGTTGACGTAGTTAACTTGGTCGGTATTAATACCCGAGTTGCGCAAGGCGTTGAGAATGCAGCGCGCCGCGCCTTCACCGTCTTCACAAGGCGCAGTTATGTGATGCGCATCCGCGCTCATGCCAAAGCCCGCGAGTTCGGCATAAATGCGAGCGCTGCGCTTTTTGGCATGCTCCATTTCTTCCAGCACCACTATCCCTGCGCCCTCCCCCAGCACGAAACCATCGCGCCCCACATCCCATGGCCTGCTGGCGGTGGCCGGGTCGTCATTACGCGTGCTGAGTGCCTTGGCCGATGAAAAACCGCCGATGGTCAGCTCGGTTACGGTGGATTCAGCTCCGCCAGCAATCATGATGTCGGCATCACCGTATTCGATCAGGCGCCCTGAGTCCCCGACACAATGCGTTGCGGTGGTACACGCCGTGACGATGGCCAAATTGGGACCTTTCAGTCCGTACAGGATGGAAAGATTGCCCGAAATCATGTTAATGATAGTGCCGGGAATGAAAAACGGTGAAATTTTGCGCGGGCCGCCTTTCAGCAATTCGCTGTGACTATCTTCGATCATCGGCAGGCCGCCGATGCCGGAGCCGATGTTGACGCCGATGCGCTCGGCATTTAGCGGGGTGATCTCAATGCCGGAATCCTTGATTGCCTCGATACCCGCGGCCAGTCCTAAATGAATAAACCTGTCCATCCGCCGGATTTCCTTGGCGGAGAGATATTGGCCGGGATCAAAACCCTTCACTTCGCCGGCAATTTGAGAACTAAGTCGCGAAGGGTCAAAACGGGTGATCCTGGTGATTCCCGACTTACCCGCGACTATGTTTTCCCAGTTTTCGGCGACGCCTATTCCGACAGGCGAAACAATTCCGAGGCCGGTAATGACGACTCTGCGTCTGGACAAGTTTACTCCAGGTGCAAAAGGTTAAAGGCGGGGAAGATTCAGTTAAGGTGGGTCTTGATGTATTCTATGGCTTGCTGCACGGTGGTGATTTTTTCCGCTTCTTCATCGGGAATTTCGCATTCAAATTCCTCTTCCAGCGCCATCACCAGTTCCACCGTATCCAGCGAATCGGCGCCTAGATCATCCACGAACGACGATTCGCTCTTGACTTCAGTTTCGTTAACACCCAATTGTTCGGCAACAATTTTCTTAATGCGCTGCTCTATGTTTTCCATCTAAATCCCCTTCTGTCCTGTGGTGGTCAAGACTACTGAATCTAACTGCCGCTGAAAACCGGTATCACTGTCTTTTACAAACTGTGACATTTTACCAAATTTGCACCAATTATAAAATCGCAACCGAATCGCTAAGTCAATCCATGTACATGCCACCGTTGACATGCAGAGTGCAGCCGGTGATGTATCCTGCCCCGGGAGAAGCCAGAAAAACGACTGCGGCAGCGACATCCTCCACTCGTCCCAGCCTGCCTAGCGGCACATTCTGTGTCAACGCCTGCCGCTGCGCCTCGCTCAAAGAACGCGTCATGTCGGTGTCAATAAACCCTGGTGCAACGCAGTTGACGGTGATATTGCGGCTCGCCACTTCGCGTGCCAGCGCCTTGCTAAAGCCCGTTATCCCGGCTTTGGCCGCTGCATAATTGGTTTGTCCGGCATTGCCCATCGCCCCCGAGATGGAAGTGATATTGATGATTCGCCCATAGCGCGCTTTCACCATGGCGTGCAACACCGCCCGGCTCAGCCTGAATACCGATTTCAGGTTGGTGGATATGATTTCGTCCCATTCTTCGTCTTTCATACGCAGCAACAGATTATCGCGGGTAATCCCGGCATTGTTCACCAGGATCGAAATTGCACCATAACTCTGCTGTGTTTCCGCAACCAGTTGCTCGATTTTGTCACCATCATTCACATTCAAAACCAGCCCGCTGCCCTGGATATGGTTTGCCGCAAAATAACCGCCGATCGCTTCAGCACCGTTTTCGCTGGTGGCAGTGCCGATTACAGTTGCGCCTTGCCTGCCAAGTTCCATGGCGATGCCCTGGCCGATGCCGCGGCTCGCTCCGGTGACTAATGCAATCTGTTTACCTAACATCATATACTGGTTAAACCCGTGATAGCTACGCTCTAAACCAACACCGCCAAAGCCTGTTTCAGGGTGTTGCTGTCAATCATTGCTATCACTTCCTGGTTCGCGGCTATGCGCTTGTTGAGCCCAGTCAGGACTTTGCCTGGCGCACATTCAGCGATATGGGTAATGCCTTTTTGCACCAAAGCCTGAATGGTTTCCACCCAGCGCACTGGATTATAAAGCTGGCGCACCAAAGCGTCCTTGATTGCTTGCGGCTCTGTATGGGGATTGACGTCCACATTATGCAGCACTGGAATTCGCGGCGTTTTAAGTGTTAGTGATTGCAAATGTTGCTTGAACTGGTTCGCAGCCCCCCGCATCAGGGAACAATGGGAAGGCGCGCTCATCGGCAGCATAACAGCGCGTTTCGCGCCTTTGGCTTTAGCCACCTCCATGCCGCGCAACACGGCCGATTTATGCCCTGCAATCACCACCTGTCCTGGCGAGTTGAAATTAACCGCCTCCAACACCCCGCCCTGCGCTGCCTCAAGGCAGGCCTCGCGCACCTGTTCATCTTCCAGCCCGAGAATAGCGGCAATCCCGCCAGTGCCTTCAGGTACTGCCTGCTGCATCGCTTCAGCCCGAAACCGCACCAGCGGCACGGCATCGGCAAAGCTTATCACGCCGCTTACTACCAAGGCAGTGTATTCCCCTAAACTGTGGCCGGCCATCAGCGCCGGCTCCACGCCGCCCATGTTCTCCCAGGCGCGGTATACGGAAAAACCAGCAACCAGCATCAGCGGCTGCGTATTAACTGTCATGTCCTGCGCAGACTCCGGGCCGTTTTCGGCAAGCGCCCATAAATCCTGATTAAGGATATGCGAAGCTTCTTCAAAAGTTTTACGCACCACGGGCATGTCCGCGTAACCGCGCATCATACCGACCGATTGAGAACCCTGCCCTGGAAATACGAACGCAAACTTCATGTTTGTTTTTACCAACGCAACAACACGGACCCCCAGGTAAAGCCGCCCCCCACTCCTTCCATCAAGATGAGTTCACCCGCCTTGATGCGCCCATCCTGGACCGCACAGTCCAGCGCCAGAGGAATCGAAGCCGCAGAAGTGTTGGCGTGACGATCCACCGTAACTACTACCCGATCCATGCTTAGACCCAGCTTCTTCGCGGTAGCCTGAATGATACGGATATTCGCCTGATGCGGAATCAGCCATTGGACATCACTTTTTTTGAGATTGTTTGCAGTCAGGGCTTCATCCATCATTTCGCTCATAACCTTGACAGCGAATTTGAACACCGTATTGCCTTCCATTACTACATGCGGGTTACCCGTGACTTTACCACCGCTGATACTGCCCGGAGCCGCCAGATCCTTGTGATAGCTGCCATCCGCATGCAAATGCGTGGATATAATTCCCTGCGTTTTACTCGGCTTGACGATTACCGCACCGGCGCCATCGCCGAACAAAACACAAGTGCCTCGGTCAGACCAGTCGAGGATGCGCGAATACACTTCAGTACCGACCACCAACGCACAGCGGGATTGCCCGGAGCGGATAAACAAATCAGCCGTGGCGAGTGCGTATACGAAACCGCTGCACACTGCCTGCACATCAAATGCCGGGCAATTTTTAATTCCCAGCTTCGCCTGTAAGATACATGCAGTGCTGGGGAAAATCATGTCCGGAGTGGAGGTGGCGACAATAATTAAATCAATGTCACCGGGCGCAACGTGCGCCGCATACATGGCTTTCTTGCTGGCCTGAAACGCAAGGTCACTGGCTTTTTCGTCCTCAGCGGCGATGTGCCGCTGGCGGATGCCGGTGCGGGTAAAAATCCACTCGTCCGAGGTATCCACCATGGCCTCGAGGTCGCGGTTGGTGAGGATTTTTTCCGGCAGGTAGCTGCCGCTGCCTGCGATGCGTGAATACATCAGGCGAGCCCTTGGTGAATCAGCGCCATGCGTTCACTGATACGCCGCAAAACGCCGTTACGCACCTCTTCTGCCGCGCGTTCTATGGCGAATTCAAACGCGAAACTGTCGGCAGAGCCGTGGCTCTTCACCACTATGCCGCGTAAACCCAGCAGACTGGCGCCGTTGTAGCGGCGATAATCAACGCGGCGCTTAAAAGCATTTATCACCGGAAGCGCGATCAATCCCGCCAGGCTAGTGAATACATTGCGCTTGAATTCGTGGCGCAGGAATGTGTCCAGCATTTGCGTCAGCCCTTCCGAAGTTTTGAGGGCCACGTTGCCAACGAAACCGTCGCAAACTACGACGTCAGTCGTGCCTTTGTAAATATCGTCGCCCTCGATGTTGCCGTAAAAATTGAGGCCGCTGCTGCGCAGCAATTCCGCCGCCTGTTTCACCACCTCGCTGCCTTTGATGTCTTCTTCACCGATATTGAGCAACCCCACGCTGGGCTTTGCGATATGCTCAACCGAGGCCATCAGTGTCGCGCCCATGATGCCGAATTGCAACAGATGCTGCGGGGTACACTCTACATTCGCCCCCAGGTCGAGCATACAGGTGCGCCCCTGAAGCGTAGGCAGGATGGAGGCGATGGCCGGGCGCTCGATGCCAGGCAAGGCTTTCAGGACAAAGCGGGATATTGCCATTAATGCGCCGGTATTCCCGGCGCTGACGCAGGCCTGAGCTTCACCGCTCTTTACCAGATTGACCGCCACCCGCATCGAGGAATCCCTCTTGCCGCGCAGCGCCAGTGCCGGCGCTTCATCCATGGTCACTACTTCGCTGGCGTGATGGATTCGCAATCGTGGGCTAATCTCGAGATGGGCCGCGTGCAGTTCGGGCTCAACAAGCTCGCGCAGGCCCACCAGAATAATATGGGCATCAGGATATCGCCGCTGGAATTTTACTGCCGCAGGCACCGTGACATGAGGACCGTGGTCGCCGCCCATGCAATCAATGGCTACCGTGATATCCATTACGGGTGTTGGCAGGGATGTGCCAAAGAAAATAAACGGGTTATTCGCCCTTGCTGGGTACTACTTTTTTGCCGCGGTAATAGCCGTTGGGGCTGATGTGGTGGCGCAAATGCACTTCGCCGGTTGTCGGTTCAACCGCTAGCGGCGGGTTGGTCAAAAAATCATGGGCGCGGTGCATGCCGCGTTTTGACGGAGATTTTTTGTTTTGCTGTACTGCCATAACAAACTCCTCGTTTACTTTGCAGATTTTTTAAGCGCCGCAAGTGGCGCAAAAACCGATCGGGCGACTTCATCGCCGGCATGCCCAGTCACACTACATGCGCCTGATTCATGCCTGGGGGAAATCGGCAGCTTCAATATGATTTCTACCTCGAGCAAAGCCAAAACATCCATTTCTGTTTCGGCTAAAATACAATCTACTGCATCGTTCTCTTCGGTGATTCCGGGGAATTCTTTTTCGTCCTCGATCAGCAATAGATCCGAAACCAGGTCCACATCATGCGCCAATTCTCCAAGGCAGCGCTGGCATTTCAGGTAAAGCTTGCCACTGATCGCCAGACGCAGCAGCAGCTTCCCCTCCGGGTCCACTGTTCCGCTCAATTCATATTCGATGACACCGTCAGCGGAAAACAAATAGTCGCGCAGGCGATGCAGGTTTTCAGTTGCTATTTTACCACGTAAAACTTCAGCGCTACGCGTAAATTCAAGGCTATCAATCACAATCTGTTCAGACATAAGGCGCGCATGTTATTATTTTTGCAGTTTCGTGTCAAAAGCATACGAGAATAATTTGACCTTTCCACAGCTGGTTCTGGCTTCGACTTCCGCTTACCGCCGCGAGTTGCTTGGGCGCCTGCACATCCCCTTTTCCACCGTTGCGCCGAATGTGGATGAAAC
>Ga0184634_10000392_pt1 | contig 11139 bp, 8 predicted proteins | sample PLM31_200_b1_FD_133016 | JGI IMG/M metagenome (GOLD analysis project Ga0184634, IMG submission 133016) | Groundwater sediment microbial communities from an aquifer in East River, Colorado, USA - PLM3-1_200_b1 | ecosystem: Environmental > Terrestrial > Soil > Riparian zone | place: USA: East... | reverse complement strand
TGCGCCCCCGGCGCCCCCTCCCCCACCACCTCCACCCCCTCCGGCTCCGGTTCCTGACGTCCGGCCCCCGGTGGTCCGGCCGCCCGACCGCCCCGCCGAAGGCACGGCGAAGCTGGATATCCCACGGGGCCACCACCCTGACGAAGGCGAGTGTCGGGTCTGGATTCCCGGGACGCCGCCCGGCCGGCAGGCCAAACCCAAGTCACGCTCGTGCGACGGCATCGCCGCCGCCGCGCCGGCCGGAAGCTGGATTCTGTACCGTCCCGCCGGAGAACCGCGGTTGCTGCATGTGCGGATCGTCGACCCGGGCCGTGCCGGGCACGTGATCCGCACGCTGATCTACGACGTCGAAACCAATCAGTTCGTGCGCGAGGAGAATCCATGAGGCGGGGCGTCGCGGCGGCGCTGGTCCTGACGGCGGCGGCGTGCGGACCTAAAGGGCCGCCGCCCACGTTCGCTCCCGACCCGGGACTGCTCGAGCAGATTCGCGAGCTGCGCATCTCGACGAGCACGAGCGCCTGCCCGGGCGAAACTTTCGGCGCCGTGTATACCGCGGTTCTGAACGACGGGTCGCTCGTGCCCTTCGAGACGCACTATGACAAGGACCGGCCCCCGCGGCTGCATGTGGTCTTCCTGACCCGTTGGAGCACCGAAGCCACGCCCCTCGAGAACGGCAGCTGGAACGCCCATCGCGATCCGCTCGTCAGCGCGATGACCGGCTTCCGGGTCACGGCGGAACTCAAATCGAAGCCCAGCATCACGACGTCGGCGGTCGTGACTCCCGACTACAGCTGCCTGCAGCACGCGTTCGGCTTCCGCGGCGCGGGAGCCGGCGCCAGCGGACCGCAGGTGACGGTGCGCCTGGGGATTCTGCGATCACCCTTCTATGACCGGCTGCTCGTGGCCGGCATCGAGGCGGAGGACGCCCCGCCCTTTTACGTGTTCGCCGACGCGCGCGCCGTGCCACCCTCGGATTGGCTGATCATCGAGTCGCGCGGCGCGCGCGGGGCGCGGGGCGCCGACGGCGCGACCGGCGTGGCGGGCTCGGCTGGACAGGATGGATGTCCCGGCGGCGCCGGCGGACCGGGAGGCGCTGGCGGCAACGGCAGTGCCGGCGGCCCCGGTGGCCGCGGCGGCCAAATCACAATCATCGCGCCGTTGGAAGAGCCGTTTCTGGCAGGCCTGGTGGACGCCGTGGTGCCGGGTGGAGAAGGCGGAGTCGGCGGGACCGGCGGGAAAGGCGGCGCGGGCGGCAAGGGCGGCGCGGCAGCACCGGCGACCGATCCGCGCTGCATCGCGGGCGCGGCCGGCGCGGCGGGAGCACCGGGCGCCAAAGGCCCGGAGGGACGCGACGGTCAACCGGGGACGCGCCCTCAGATCGTCACGGTCCCCACGCGCGATATCTGGGGGACCCGTATTCCTCTGACGCTCGGCCAGCTGATCGACTACCGGCCGGCGCCGCAGCGACGGTAAAGCGTCCGCCGTGCGCCGTGCGCGGGGATGCATTCCGGCGCACAGCGCACCGCTCACTGCGCACGATTCTTCTTCCAGTACCAGTAGCCCGGCAGGCCCAGGAGAATCAGTCCGGCGCCGACGGCTGACTCGCGTGGCGTCTCTTTGATCGTGTTGAGCACCAGCCACAGCGCGAACCCGATGAACACGAGCGGGGTGACGGGATAGCCCCACGTGCGATACGGTCGTTCGACGTGGGGAGCAGCGCGGCGCAGCCGCATGACCGCCGCCGCCGAGAGCGCGTAGAACACGAATGACGCGAACACGACGAAGGTGATGAGCGCGTCATACGTTCCGCTGAGGGCCAGCACCGACGAGATCGCGCCTTGCGTGACGAGCGCTGTCACCGGCGTCGCGAACCGCGGATGCACATACGCCTGCGACCGGAAAAACAAGCCGCTCTTGGCCATGGCGTACGGAATTCTGGCGGCGGTCAGAATGATTCCGTTGTTTGCGCCCAACGTCGAGATCAGGATCGCCGCCGCTACCATCCCGGCGCCCCGCGGTCCCAGCGTCACCTGGGCGGCATCGGAGGCGACGAGCGCCGCGCCCGCCATGCGCGCGGGCGAGAGTACATACGAGTACGCGACGCTGGCAAGCACGTACAGCGCGAGCACGATCAGCGTCGAGAGGATGATCGAGCGCGGAAGGTTCTTGCCGGGGTCCTTGATCTCGCTCCCCACGTAGGTCGTCTCGATCCACCCGTCGTAGGCCCACAGCACCGCGACCATCGCGATGCCGAACGGACCGATCCAATCACCCGGCGAGCCGGGGGGCCAGAGGGGCTCGAGGTTGGCCGTCGAGCCGCCCGGCAAGAGAAACGCCGTGGCGATGAGCAGAATCAGCGCGACGATCTTGAGCGAAGTCAGGATGTTCTGCGTCGTCGCGCCCAGCCGCACGCCCCGGCAGTTGAGCGCGGTAAGCGCCGCGATGGAAGCGACCGCGGTCACGCGGATCGCGACTTCCGACAGCGGCACGAAGAACCCGACGTAACGCGCGAACCCCACCGCGATGGCGGCGATGGACGCCGGGTTGATCACGAGGAAGCCGGTCCATCCATACAGAAATCCCCACACCGGCCCGTACGCTTCCCGCAGATAGGCGTACTGACCACCCGCCTCGGGATACGCCGCGCCGAGCTCGGCCACGGAAAGCGCGCCGAGCAGCGAGACCACGCCGCCCACCACCCAGACGAGGATCATCAGCGCGGAGCCGGGCACGGCCGCTGCAACGGTGGCAGGGACGATGAAGATCGCGGACGCGATCATCGTCCCCACGTTGATCATTGTCGCGTCGAAGAGACCCAGCTCGCGCCTGAGCTCGGATGTGGCTGCAGCGGCGGGATTGGACGTCATGGGCGGACAACGATGGCGCGCGCCGCCCGTCCGCGCAAATCAGAGCGCGGCGTCGGTATAGAAATCGATGCGCCACCCGGTGGGGGATCGCACGGCCCGGCCGACATCGATGCGCACGAGGCCGTCCACAAAGCTCGCCCCGATACCGATGCCGACGAGCGGTCGGGAAAGCGATAGATGGTCGCGCGCGCCCGCGCGCGCCGCGTCGGCGAACAGGACGAGGCGCGCCGCAGGCAGGCGGTTCGCGAGCTCGAGGCGCGCACGCCAGAAGGCGTCGCCGCTGGTGGCGCCGCCGCCGTAGCCGCGCAGCGTGGCGGGCCCGCCTAGATACCAGTGGCTCTGCACGGGCACACGGCCTGCCGACATGCCGCCGCCGAGCTCGACGGCACCGGCCAGGCGGCGCCCGAACGGCGCCGTGAAGCGCAGCGTCGCGCTGCCCCGGCTGAAGCCGTACGTGCCCGCGCCGCCGTCGAGCGTCAGATCCGCTCCCCAACGCGCGCGCTCCGGGTCGATGCCGCGTTGGGCGCGGAACGTGACGACGGCCCCGAGCTGATCGGCGGAATCCGCCGCAATGTTGGGCCGGAACACATGATCGTCGTGCACGGCGTGCGGCAAGGAAAAGTCCGTGTGCTTCGCCGCGCGCCGCTGCTGCTCTGCATAGATCCGGAACGCGAACCGCTGGGGCGCCGTGACGACCGGAACGACGCTCAGCTCGGCGCCCGCCGCGCGGTAATAGTCCCCATCGTCGCGGCCGAGCACCAGCGCAGACAGGGAATTCCCGATCCCCAGGGATCGCGCCGTCGGATCGACGGCAGCCATGCGCCGGTAGCCGGCGAGTCGAAACCGCCGGGTGCCGGTTTCGTGGGCGAGCCCTGCCTCGAGGTCCGGCTCCCCATCGGCAAGCGCCACACGGGCGGAGCCATCGAGTCGCAGGCGGCCGAAATCGAGCTCGCCGCGCGCGCCCAGAGCGAGCCCCTCGACCCGGTTGAAGCGCGCGAGTCCCCAGCGCGGCGGCCGCGCGCTGAGCTGCCAGGGCGCGGCGGGCAGCTTGCCCAAGCCGCGCGTCAGCTCTCCCATTTCCCCCGTTGAGATCAGCGAGTCGCCCACGCCGCCGAACGGTGGCGGCAGGTCGGGAGTGGCGAGCAGCGCGGCCGTGTCGGTGGGAATGTCGATGGCGAACGCCCGGCAGGTGCCATCGCGGCAGCGGCACGCGACCTCCTGGCCGTATTGCTCGTGGCAGCGCGCCCGTACCAACGAGTCGGTGATCGCAACCGGCGGGGGGGGCCGCGCGGTCCGGGGCGCAGCCATATCTCCTGACACCTCATAGTCCCCGTACACGCGCTCGTACCGCATCGGCATTTGGAGGAACGACCCGGCCGTCGCAACGGCGTCCATGGCGATCAGACGGGGCAGCCACCAGCGGCCCGCCCACAGGCCGTAGTCGACGGTGATGAACCGCACCTCGACGCGGATCGGCTTGACGAATCCGGGGATGTGGTCGTTGTCGTCCTCGCCGATGTCCTGCTCGAAGTCGAACGGACGCGCCGGGCGAATCAGCGCCCGGACCACGGCGTGCGATTCCTCATCGATCCAGAACGATCCGGACATCAGCCGGAAGTCGAGCCGCCGGGGAATGACGCGCAGCTCGCGCAGCCGGATCATCCGCCCGTTGGGGAACACGACGGCGCTCGAGTCGCCAGCGGCGAAGCGGTAATTCCGCTCGCTATTCGGCGCGAGTGGATGATTGAACTGCACCCGGCGGTCGCGATCGGTCGAGTCCAGCTCCTCCTGGCGGCCAAACCCTACCGTAAGCCGGTCGTCCGCCGGGTCGAAGGCATAGTCGGCCACGTCGCCCCTCAAGTCGTCGGGAACCTCCGGCCTGGGCAGCGCCGCAGGCACCGCCTGGCGCGCGCCGATGACCTCGATGCGGCCGACGGAGTCGCGCCGCCAGTCGATCCGCAACGCCAGCTCGCGGCGATACAGCATGCGGTCGCGGCGAAGGGCGCGCACGCCCACGCCGATCCGCTCGCGCATCGTCGCCCGGTACCCAGTGATCGACCGATCGACCGTTTCCCGCCGCGCGCGCGCGGCGGCGACGAGGCGGCGCGCCTCGGGGTCGAGGTATGCGGAGCTGTCCAAGGCACTCTGTGGACTCTGGGCGGCAAGGACGGCGGCAACGAAGGTCGCGAGCATCACGTAGGGCTCTGTACGGAACCGAGTGAAGGATAAGATTCAACCAATGACCCGCGCTTATTGGCAGGCAAGCCGCGCTCCGCGCTATAGCCTGCTGTTCGCTCTACCCTTGCTCGTTTTCTACCAGATCCTCGCCGCGATCGTCCCGCCCGGGCCGGGCGGGATCGGGGTGAGGAACGGCGCCGACGTGCTGCTGGAAGCTGTCTTCGTGTGGATCGCCGGCCCATGGGGACCGCGGCTGTTCATGATCTGCCTCATCGCCGTAGGCGTGTGGCTCGTGGCCAGAGACCTGCGGGCCCATCCCGGTCGCCTGTCGCTCGCGGTGCTGGGCACCATGCTGGTCGAGTCGATCTGCCTTGCCCTCGCCTTCGGCGTCGTCGTGGGCGGTTTGACCGCCGCGATCCTCGGCGCCCCGCCCCCTCCGATCCTCATCTCCTTCCAGGCCGAACAGCTCGGCCGCTGGACGGTGCTGATGCTTTCCCTCGGCGCCGGAATCTACGAAGAGCTACTGTTCCGCGTCGTTCTGGTGGGCCTGCTCGCCTGGGGCGCCCGGCGCCTCCTGGGATGGCGACCGCTCATCGCCGGCAGCGTCGCGACCGTCGTCGGCGCGCTCGTCTTTTCGGCATTCCACTACATCGGACCGTATGGCGATGCGCTGGACGTCTACTCGTTCGTATTTCGGACGATCGCCGGCCTGTTCTTCAGCGGGCTCTATCTACTGAGGGGATTCGGCATCACGGCGTGGACGCATGCGCTGTATGACGTGTTCCTGCTGCTCCGCTAGGGACGTCCTGCGAATTCCGGGACCCGTTGCTATCTTAGGGCCCTATGAAACGCACCAGCGGGTTGCTTGCGCTGCTCGCCGCGACTACGCTGCTCGGCTGCGGCAAGAAGCGCAACATGCAGGCCGAGATCAACGAGTGCAGCTCGATCTCGCTCGACGCGAAGGGGACGGCGCAGTGCCTCGTCCAGTTGTACCGCTGGAAGGTGGCCGACGCGCAACGCGCCGCCAGCGCGCGGCACCGCGAGCTGGACTCCCTCAAGGTCTGGCACGACGACTCGATCTGGAACCTGGACGCGGCCAAGCATCGGACCCAGCTGCGGACCTGCCGGCGCGGCGACGAGCCGCTCGATCGCTGCCTGCTCGTGGCGGGATGGCCGCTCGGCCGGGTCACGACAACGGTCGATTCGCTGTGGCAAGCCGAGGCGCCGCAGCACCGCCGCGAGCTGCAAGCCTGCATCAGGCGGCGCGACGTAGCCCTCGCCTCCTGCCTCACCCTGTACTACAAGTGGGATTCGGATCGGGCGTTGCGGATCGCCGACTCCGTCACGCGCGCCCGGCTGGGCGGCCAGACCCGTTAGGGACGGTTCAGGATCCTGAAGACCGCGCCCGCCCCCTGATCTGAGGCGACGTACAGGGAGCCGTCCGGCCCCACCGCCAACCCTGACGGGCGATGCCGCGCGCCGTTCGGGCTCACGTCCGGACCGGCGAACCCATCGGCGAACACCTCCGGCTCGCCCGCCGGCGTACCGCGCGTGAAGGGCACGAACATCACCTTGTAACCGGCTTGCGGCAGCGGCGCGCGGTTCCACGAGCCGTGAAACGCGATGAACAACCCGCCGCGGTATTTCAGGGGAAACTGCCGCCCCGCGTAGAAGGTGATCGCATCGGGCGCCCAATGCCCCGGAAACGCCACAACGGGCTGCTTCACCGCCTCGCACCGTCCCGCCGTCCGTCCGTCGCCCCCGTACTCCGGCTGCAGCACCTTCTGCTTCCGCTGCCAGTCGTAGTAGCAGTAGGGCCACCCGTAGTCGCCGCCCGCCTCGATTCGGAAGACCTCTTCGGCCGGCAGCTCCGCGCTCTGCGCCTCCGTGTACAGCTGCGGCCACGACGCCGCGAGCTGATCGCGGCCGTGCATCGCCGCGAACAGGGCGCCTGTGGCAGGCTCCACGCCGAGCGACAGCGCGTTCCGGAGTCCGGTCGCGAACCGCAGGCCGTCCGTCTGGGTCTGCCCCGCACGCCGCGGGTCGAACCGCCAGATGCCGCCCGCGATGTCCAGCAGCGGGCAGGGGTCCTGCCCCGGCGAGCCGGGGGCGCGGTCCTGTAGCTGACAGGAGTTCGAAGGCGCGCCGATGCTCACGTACAGCATCCCGTCCGAGCCGATCGCGATCCCCTTCGACGCGTGCGACCGACGATTCGTGAGATTCTTGACCACGGTGTCGGGTAAGCCGGTGGGCTCGAGCTGCCCCGGCTGCCAATGCCAGCGCACCACGGCGTCATCGGTCGCGAAATAGAGGTAGCTGGTCGCGAACGCGATCCCCGTCCCGCCGGCTGGACCGAAGGTGCGGACGACGTCGGCTCTGCCATCACCGGTCGTGTCGCGGAGCAGCCGCACACCGCCGCGGGCGCCGCGCACGGCGACGAGAAGATCACCGTTCGCGAGCACCACCAGGTGACGCGCGGGACCCAGCGAATCGGCAACGAGCAGCGCGCAAAACCCGTCGGCCAGGGTCAGACCTGCATTGTCCGGGGCGCAGACCGGTTTGGTCGGGTGCGGCGGCGCGAACACCAGCGCCACGGCGGCGAGCAGAAGAGAACGCATCATGGAGAGTTATCCGTCTGGACGTGTGTGGCCGAAATATACAGCTTTCCCAGCCACACCAATCCCCGCTCGCGGAGGGTGCCGTGCCGTCGCTCATATCCCTGTTGCTCGCCCTGCAGATACCCGCCGCCCAACAAACGGCTTTGAAGCAGGAAGCCGTCCGCGACGTTGCCGCACGCGCCCAATTCACGCAGCAGATGGTGGATCAGATCTTCAGCTATGCCGAGCTCGGCTTTCAGGAAACCGAAACCTCCCGCTACCTGATCGACCTCCTCCGCCGCAATGGGTTCACGGTGCGGGAAGGACTCGCGGGGATCCCGACGGCCTGGGTCGCTACCTGGGGATCGGGGAAGCCGGTGATCTCATTGGGTTCCGACATCGACGACATTCCGCAGGCGTCGCAGAAACCGGGCGTCGCGTGCCACGCGCCGATGATCGAGGGGGCTCCGGGGCACGGCGAGGGCCATAACTCCGGACAGGCAGTCAACATCACCGCTGCGCTCACCGTGAAAAACATCATGGACCGCGAGCATCTCCCCGGCACGCTTCAGCTCTGGCCCGGCGTGGCGGAGGAGCTGGTCGGGACCAAGGCCTATTTCGTTCGCGAAGGGCTCTTCCGCGATGTGGACATCGTGATCTTCTCCCACGTGGACGACAACCTCTCCACGTCCTGGGGCGATGTCTCGGGCACGGGGCTGGTGTCCGTGGTGTTCGCCTTCCACGGGCGGAGCGCCCATGCCGCCGGAGCACCATGGCGCGGCCGCAGCGCCCTCGATGCCGTCGAGCTCATGAACGTCGGCTGGAACTATCGCCGCGAGCATTTGCGCCTGCAACATCGCTCGCACTACGTGATCACGGGCGGCGGCGACCAGCCCAACGTGGTGCCGCCGACGGCGTCGGTGTGGTACTACCTGCGCGAGCTCGACTACCCGCACATCCAGGAGCTGTTCGCCCTCGCGGACACGATCGCGCGCGCCGCCGCCGCGATGACCGGCACCACGCTCGCGCCGGTGCGCATCCTCGGCTCGGCATGGCCGGCGCACTTCAACCGCGTGATCGCCGAGGCGATGTACGAGAACATCAAGCAGGTGGGGCTGCCCACCTGGAGCGAAGCGGATCAGCGCCTGGCGCAAGCGCTGCAGCGCGATATCGGCGTCCCGGACTCGGGGCTGGCGGCGCGCCTCGACACGCTGCGGCCGGCGCTCCGTCCCAATGAGCGGACCGGCGGCGGATCGGACGATATCGGCGACGTGTCATGGAACGTGCCGACCGCCACGCTGCGCTTCCCCTCCAACATTCCCCGCCTGCCGGGCCACAACTGGGCAAATGCCATCGCCATGGCGACGCCCATCGCGCACAAGGGTGCAACGGCGGGCGCCAAGGTCATGGCGATGACGGTGCTCGACTTCCTGCTCCGGCCGGAGCTCGTGACACAGGCGTGGGACTATTTCCGCAACATCCAGACGAAGGACGTGAAGTACCAGCCCCTGATCCGGCCGCAGGACCGGCCGGCCATCGAGCTGAACCGCGACGTGATGGCGCGGTATCGCCCCCAGATGCGCCGCTTCTATTACGATCCCACGAAGTACCGCACGTATCTGGAGCAGCTGGGCATCACCTATCCGACGGAGCGCACGCCGGACGGCAGCTGTGCCGGCGGCGCGACACCATAAGGGGCGGGGGGCCAACCGTGGAGCTCAAGAAGTTCCTGTTCGTCTCGCTCGACGGCCTGATTGCCGACATCGCGTGGCAGGTCGTGAAGGAAGGGCACGACGTCAAGCTGTTCGTCGAGGCGGCGAGCGAGCGGGAGATCGCCGATGGCTTCGTCCCCAAGACCGACGACTGGGTGCGCGAGGTCCCCTGGGCCGACGTGATCGTATTCGACGACGTCCTCGGCCAGGGCGCCAAGGCCCAGCAGCTCCGTCAGACCGGCAAGCTCGTCGTGGGGGGCACGCCCTACACCGATCAGCTGGAAGACGACCGCGCATTCGGCCAGCAGGAGCTCAAGAAGGCTGGCGTCTCCATCATCCCACAGGAGAATTTCCACTCCTTCGATGAGGCGATCGCGTTCGTGCGCGCCAATCCCAACCGCTACGTGATCAAGCCGAGCGGGGAGGCGCAGAACCTCAAGCAGCTGTTGTTCGTGGGCGAGGACGAGGATGGGAAGGACGTCATCCAGGTGCTGGAGGACTACCAGCGGGCGTGGGCGGATCGGGTCAAGGCGTTTCAGCTGCAGCGCCGCATCGTGGGCGTCGAGGTGGCGGCCGGCGCCTTCTTCAACGGCAAGGAGTTCGTCTTGCCGGTGAACGTGAACTTCGAGCACAAGAAATTGTTTCCCGGCGACATCGGGCCGTCCACGGGGGAGATGGGCACCACGATGTTCTGGAGCGAGCCGACGCGCATTTTCAACGCCACGCTCAAGAAGATGGAAGCCAAGCTGCGCGAGGAGCGCTACGTCGGCTACATCGACGTGAACTGCATGGTGAACTCGAACGGCATCTACCCGCTCGAGTTCACATCCCGGTTCGGCTACCCGACCATCAGCATTCAGCAGGAGGGCATGCTGACGCCGATCGGGGAGTTCCTCTACCGGCTCGCCGAGGGGACCATCACAACCTTCAAGGCCCGGAGCGGCTTCCAGGTTGGGGTGCGGATCCTCGTGCCCCCCTTCCCCTTCACGGACCCCGAGACATTCGCCAAGAACTCCAAGGACGCGGTCATCATCTTCAAGAAACCCAACCGCGACGGCGTGCACATCGAGGACGTGAAATCGATCAACAACGAGTGGGTCGTGTCGGGCACATCCGGCGTGGTGCTGATCGTCGTGGGGATGGGCACGACCATGAAAGCCGCGCAGCGCCAGGCCTACAATCGCATCGACAACATCATGATCCCCAACATGTACTACCGGAAAGACATCGGGGACCGCTGGTTCGAGGACTTCGACCGCCTGCACACTTGGGGGTATCTGCGGCCCTGACGGCCTAGACCGCCCGCAGTTTCCACGTTCCGCGGCGGAACAGCAGCGCGCTCACGACCGCCAACGTCGAGAAGGCGATCATCACCGCCCAGAACACCCCCTGCGGGCCGAAGCCGGCGCGGTGCGACAGGACCCAGGCAAGCGGGATCTCCCAGAGCCAGAAGCAGAACAGGTTGATCCACGTGGGCGTCCAGGTATCTCCGGCCCCGTTGAACGACTGCGTCAGCACCATGCCGTAGGCGTAAAAGACGTATCCGTAGCTGATGATGCGCAAGCACGCCGCCGCCAGGGGCGCGACCGCGGGATCGGTCGTGAACAGCCGCACGATCGGATCGGCCAGGATGATGAACACGAGCCCCACCAAGCCGAGGAATAGCATGTTGTAGAAGCCGGCGAGCCACACCGCCCGCTCGCCGCGCTCCGGCTTCCCCGCGCCGAGGGCCTGCCCTACCATCGTGGCCGCCGCGTTGGCGAGCCCCCACGAGGGTAGCAGCGC
>Ga0184634_10000391_pt1 | contig 11144 bp, 12 predicted proteins | sample PLM31_200_b1_FD_133016 | JGI IMG/M metagenome (GOLD analysis project Ga0184634, IMG submission 133016) | Groundwater sediment microbial communities from an aquifer in East River, Colorado, USA - PLM3-1_200_b1 | ecosystem: Environmental > Terrestrial > Soil > Riparian zone | place: USA: East... | reverse complement strand
GGCATCTGCATGCCTCAGGAACATGGCGGAGCCGGCCTGGGCGTGAGCGACGCGGCCATCATGATGCAGGCGATCAGCGAATCGGGGGCCGGCATGTCGGGCGCGTCGACGGTGCACATGAACATTTTCGGCCTGCAGCCGGTCGTGGTATTCGGCGCCGAGGAGCAGAAAAAGCGCATGTTGCCGCCCATCGTTCGGGGCGAGGAAAAGGCCTGTTTCGGCGTCACCGAAGCGGATGCCGGCCTCGACACCACGCGCTTGAAAACGCGTGCCGAACGTCGCGGCGACCGTTATATTCTGAACGGCGCCAAGGTATGGATCTCGACCGCGCAGGTGGCGGAAAAAATCCTCATCCTCGCCCGCACCACCGCGATTGAACAATGTCCGAAGCCGACCTGGGGTTTGAGCCTTTTCTACACCGATCTCGACCGGCGCTACGTCGAGGTGCGGGAAATCGAAAAGATGGGGCGCAAGGCGGTCGACTCCAACCAGCTTTTCATCGATGGACTGCCGGTGCCGGCGGCGGATCGCATCGGCGAGGAAGGCCGCGGCTTCGAGTACATCCTGCACGGCATGAATCCGGAGCGCATCCTGATCGCGGCCGAGGCGCTCGGCCTCGGTCGAGTCGCCTTGCAACGGGCGGTGCGTTATGCCGGCGAGCGGGTGGTGTTCGGTCGGCCGATCGGGCAGAACCAGGGGATCCAGCATCCGCTCGCCGAATCCTGGATGGCGCTCGAGGCGGCGGAACTCATGGTGCGGCGCGCCGCCTGGAAATACGATCGCGGCGAGCCCTGCGGCGCGGATGCCAATGCCGCCAAGTATCTCGCCGCCGAAGCCGGCTTCGAGGCCTGCCAGCGGGCGATGACGACGCACGGCGGTTACGGCTACGCGCGGGAGTATCACGTCGAGCGCTATCTGCGGGAAATCATGATTCCCCGCATCGCGCCGGTGAGTCCGCAACTGATTTTGTCCTTCATCGCCGAAAAGGCGTTGGGTTTGCCGAAATCTTATTGAAGCCGCTGGATCGGAACCGGTTGGAGCATGAAGACGGAAACAGAGATGACATGATACGCGACGATGAAACCCACGGTGAACGGGCGCAGACCCTGCGCCATATTCGACCGGTCAGGCCGGCGCGACCCAGCGCCGGGGCGACGGTGGGCGGCGTCGAATGCCTTGGCCGCGACGTCTATATTCTGGCCAGCTTCTACAACGCCCGCCCGGCCGCCATTTACGGCGGCAGCAACGAAATCCAGCGCAACATCCTGGCATCCCAGGTGTTGGGTTTGCCGGGCTAAGGGGCGGACATATGGAGCAACCCGCGCACCCGGCCTTCGCCGGCCCCGGCCCGGACGCGGAGTTCGCCGCCGCCCTGGCGCAAGGCCGCTTCCGCATCCAGCGTTGCGGCGCCTGCCGGCGGCACGTGTTTTACCCGCGAGTGCTGTGCCCGCACTGCGGGGCGGCCGGCCTCGGCTGGGTGGATGCCGAAGGCTCCGGCACGCTCTACTCCTTCACCATCGTGCGGCGCAAGGCCGAACACGGCGGCGATTACAACGTGGCGTTGGTCGACCTCGACGAAGGGCCGCGCCTGATGAGCCGGGTCGACGGCCTCGTGCCGGAACAGCTTAAGATAGGCATGCGCCTGGCGAGCCGGGTGATCGATACGCCGCGGGGCAAACTGCTGGTGTTCGTGCAAGCCTTGGAGGGCACGCGATGAGCCGAAACCTGCGTGGCGCGACCGCGATCGTGGGCGCCGGGCTCGGCGGCGCGCCGATGGCGCCCGGACGCGGCGCGCTCGAGATTCAGGCCGAAGCGGTGTATCGCGCCCTGTCCGACGCCGGGCTCTCGGTGCGGGACGTCGACGGCATTTTCACCGGATCGTCGCACCACTTCATGCCGGCGTTGTCGACCGCCGAATATCTCGGCATCCATCCGCGTTTTTCCGACAGCACCATGATCGGCGGTGCGTCCTTCGTCGGCCATCTGCTGCCGGCGGCGCTCGCCCTGCGGGCGGGCCTGTGCGATGTCGCGCTCATCTGTTACGGCAGCAACCAGGGCTCGGGGTTCGGCAAACTGAAGTCGATGTCCGAGACGCAGACCTACGAGGCGCCTTACGAGCCGCGCTATCCGGTTTCCAGCTACGCGCTCGCCGCGGCGCGGCACATGCACGCGTACGGCACGCGGCGCGAGGATCTGGCGGAGGTTGCCGTGGCCGCGCGCAAATGGGCGCAACTCAATCCCGAGGCCTACGCCCGGGACGATCTCACCCTCGAACAAGTACTCAACGCGCGCATGGTGAGCGACCCCTTGAGCGTGCTTGACTGCTGCCTGGTGACGGACGGCGGCGGCGCGCTGATTCTGGTGCGCGCCGAGCGCGCCCGCGACTTTCCGCAGCCGCCGGTGTACGTGCTCGGCGCGGCCATGGCGCACTGGCACCGCCAGATCAGCGCGCTACCGGATATCACCGTGACGGCGGCGGCCGAATCCGGGCCGCGCGCCTTCGCCATGGCCGGGCTTAGACCCGCGGACGTCGATGTCGCCGAGCTTTACGACGCCTTCACCATCAACACGATTCTGTTTCTGGAAGATCTCGGTTTCTGCGGGAAGGGAGAAGGCGGCGCCTTCGTGCGTGACGGCGCGCTCGCGCCGGGAGGGCGCCTGCCGGTGAACACCAACGGGGGCGGGCTGTCGTGCTGCCATCCGGGCATGTACGGGATTTTTCTGCTGATCGAAGCGGTGCGGCAACTGCGCGGTCAGGCCGGCGCCCGCCAGGTGGCCGGCGCCGAAGTCGCGCTCTGTCACGGCAACGGCGGGGTGCTCTCCAGCCAGGTAACGGCGCTGCTGGGCACGGCGGCGGCTCTTTAAAAGACTCATCATTTTCATTCAGGAGTAAGCATGACAAACGAACTCACGATGGCGGGCAAGGCGGTCGTGGTGACCGGCGCCGGCCGCGGCATCGGGCGCGACATTGCCCTGTTGATGGGCGCCCTGGGCGCCAAGGTGGTGGTCAACGACCCCGGCGTTTCGGTTACCGGCGAAGGCCGCGACCAGAGCCCCGCCAACGAAGTGGCGCAGGAAATCCGGCGGCTCGGCGGCGCGGCGGCGGCGAGTTTCGACAGCGTCGCCGGCTGGGACGGCGCGCATCGCATCATCGGCTGCGCGTTGGATAACTTCGGCCGCCTCGACGCCGTGGTTAACAACGCCGGCATCCTGCGCGACAAGATTTTCCATAAGATGAGCGAGGACGACTGGCGCGGCGTCATCGATGTGCATCTGCACGGCTCCTTCTTCGTCAGCCGGGCGGCGGCGGAGCACTTTCGCAAGCAGGAGAGCGGCGCTTATGTGCACATGACGTCGACTTCGGGTCTGATCGGCAACGTCGGCCAGGCCAACTATGCGGCGGCCAAGCTTGGCATAGCCGCCCTGTCGAAATCGATCGCCCTCGACATGCGCCGCTACCACGTACGCTCCAACTGCATCGCCCCATTTGCCTGGAGCCGGATGATCGGTTCGATCCCGGCCGATACGCCTGAACAGCAGGCGCGCGTGCAGCGGCTGCAGGCGTTGGAAACCTCGAAGATCGCGCCGATGGCGGTGTTTCTGGCGGCGGATGCCGCGCACGAAGTCAGCGGCCAGATTTTTGCCGTGCGCGGCAACGAGATTTTCCTGATGAGCCAGTCGCGCCCGCTGCGCGGCATCCATCGTGGCGAGGGATGGACGCCGCGCGCCATCGCCGAACATGCGATTCCGGCGCTGCGTTCGAACTTCATTCCGCTGGACGTGTCCGGCGAAGTCTTCAGTTGGGATCCGGTCTGAGCGCGGGCCGTACAGCGCCGGCGCGCGATTCGGCGGTGCTTAACAACGGCCGCGCGGTATTGCGGCGGCTCGGCGAATAAACTGTTTTTTCGAGGGGGCGACATGAACTACTCCGATTTCCAATTTCTCAAGTTTGAACAAAAATCCAACGGCGTCCTGATCGTAACGATCAACCGGCCGGAGGTGATGAACGCGACCAACGCCCGTTTGCACTGGGAACTCACCCAGATCTGGGCGGTGGTCGACGCGGACCCGAAGGTCAAGACCGCGGTGATCACGGGCGCCGGGGACCGGGCGTTCTCCGCCGGCGGCGATCTCGACTGGGTATCCGGCCTGGTCGGGAATCCCAAGGCCGTGGCGCAGGTCATGCGCGAGGCCGCCGACCTGGTCTACAACATGCTGAACTGCGAAAAGGTCATCATCTCGGCCATCAACGGCGTGGCCATCGGCGCCGGGTTGGCGGTGGCGCTGCTGGCCGACATCAGCATCATGTCGGACAAGGCCCGGATTACTGATGGGCACGTCAGGGTGGGAGTGGGCGCGGGCGACCACGCGGCGATCATCTGGCCGCTGCTATGCGGAATGGCCAAGGCCAAGTACTACCTGTTGACCGCCGAGTTCATCGACGGCAAGGAGGCCGAGCGCATCGGCCTGGTCAGCCTGTGCGTACCGCAGGACCAGCTCATGAACAAAGCGATGGAGGTGGCCGACAAGCTCGCCGCCGGCAGCCAGCAGGCGATCCGTTTTACCAAGAAATCGCTCAACAACTGGATGCGCATGGCCGGACCGATCTTCGACAACTCGCTCGCCCTGGAAATGCTCTGCTTTCTCGGCGAGGACGCGCCGCACGGCGTGGCCGCGGTCAAGGGCAAGCGTGCGCCCCGCTTCCCGTCGGCGGAGTAACGGACATTTACGGAAACCGCCGGTGGCGAGTCTACCGGCGGTTTCCGCCACACATTTACCGCAACCGATCGAAAAAGAGGATCCAACATGGATTTTGAGCTGACGTACGAGCAACGAATGATTTACGAATACGGCGATCGCATTGCCGGGCGCTTCGACCACAAGTACTGGCGGGGTTATGCGGAGAAGCAGGAGTCGCCGAAGGAATTGTGGCAACAGATCGCCGACGATGGTTTTATGGGCCTGATGGTGCCGCCGGAGTATGGCGGCGGCGGCCTGGGGATGCTCGAGATGGCCCTGTTCATGGAGGGGCTGAGCAATAACGGCATTCCGCTTCTGAGCCTGGTGGTGAACTCGACGATGAGTTTATCGCTGCTCGCCACCTATGGCACGGAGGAGCAGAAACGCCGCTACCTGCCGGACGCCTGTGCCGGCAAGATCAAGTTTTGCTTCGCCATCACCGAGGCCGACGCCGGCTCCAACAGCATGGCCATCACCACCATCGCGCGTCCGGGCGCGGAAGGCTTTCGCCTGAATGGCCAAAAGACCTTCATCACCGATGCCGACACCTCGGACTACGCCCTGGTGGTGGCGCGCACCAAGCGGCTTCAGGACGTAACGCGGAAGACCGACGGATTTACTCTCTTCATCGTCGATATGCGGCAAAAGGGCGTCGAAAAGCACTTGATCCCGGTGAGCATCGCCATGCCCGAGACGCAATGGCAGCTTTTCTTCGACGATTTGGCCCTGACGGAGGCGGATGTCGTCGGCCGGGTGGATCGCGGCTTCGACATCCTGTTCGACACCCTCAACCCCGAGCGTATCGTGCTGTCCGCTCTCTGTACCGGGATCGGACGTTTCGCGCTCGGCTTGGCGGTCGACTACGCCAGCGGGCGGAAGGTTTTTGGAGATACCCCGATCGGCGCTTATCAGGGCTTGCAACATCCGCTGGCGATCGCCCGGACGGAAGTCGAGCTGGCGTCCTTGATGCTGCGCAAGGCGGCGTGGATGTTCGACCAGAAGAAGCCGGCGGGCGAGTGCTCAAACATGGCCAAATATGCCGCCGCCGAGGCGGGTATTCACGCCGTGGATGTGTCGCTGCAATGCTTCGGCGGCAACGGCTTCACCAAGGAATATGGCATCTTCGACCTGTACCCGCTGGTGCGCCTGTTACGCACGGCGCCGATCAGTCGGGAGATGGTGCTCAACTTCATCGGCGAAAAGGTGATGGGATTGCCGCGGTCTTACTGATTCAAACAACAAGGAAAGCCGGGCATGAAATCGCAAACACGCGGCGCGCTCGCCGGTCTGAAAGTCGTCGATTTGTCGCGGGTGCTCGCCGGACCGTTTTGCGGCCAGAACCTCGCGGATCACGGCGCCGAGGTGATCAAGGTCGAGCCGCCCCAAGGGGACGAGACCCGCGCCTGGGGGCCGCCGTTCAAGGACGGCACGGCCTCCTATTACCTGGGCGTCAACCGCAACAAGCGCGACATCGTCATCGACCTCAACCGGAGCGAGGGGCGGGAGATCGTCCTGCGGCTGCTTGAAAATGCCGATGTGCTGATCGAGAACTTCAAGATCGGCGCCATGGAGAAATGGGGCCTGGGCTATGACGACGTTCTAAGCCGGCGATTTCCGCGTCTGATTTATTGCCGGGTGAGCGGCTTCGGCGCCGACGGTCCCCTCGGCGGCGCGCCCGGCTATGACGCGGTGGTGCAGGCGATGGCCGGCCTGATGAGCGTCAATGGTGATCCGCAGTCCGGCCCGACGCGCATGGGCGTGCCGATCGTCGATCTCGGCACCGGACTCACCGCGACCATCGGCGTACTGCTGGCCCTGGCCGAGCGCAATCGCTCGGGGCTCGGGCAGTTCGTGGATGCAACGCTGTTCGACACGGCGATAAGCCTGCTGCACCCGCACGCGGCGAACTGGTTTCTCTCGGGTCAAACGCCGCGGCCGGCCGGCAATGCCCATCCCAACGTGGTTCCCTACGACAAGTTCACCACCGCCAATGGGGAGATCTTCGTCGGTATCGGTAATGACGGCCAGTTCAGAAAGTTCTGCGGGCATATCGGCCGGCCCGAGCTTGCGGCCGACCCGCGCTTTTCCAGCAACGGTCAGCGCAACATCCATCGCGGCGCGCTGCGCGAGGCGATGGATGCGGCGCTGCGGGAAACCGACGGACGCAAGGTGTGCGATGAGCTGCTCGCCCTCGGAGTACCGGCCGGGCCGGTTTACACGGTGCCGCAGGCGCTCACCCATCCCCATGCGGCGCACCGGAACATGGCGGTGGAACTCGGCGATTACCGTGGCACCGGCATTCCCATTAAGCTGTCACGTACTCCTGGAGAGATCCACGCGCCGCCGCCGTCGTTCGGAGAACATACGCGCGAGGTTTTGCGGGATGCGGGTTTCGACGCGCAAGAGATAGAAAGCCTTCTGGAGAGAAAGATCGTCCGCGAGCGCCCGCCTTCGGCGTGATCGCCGCAAGGCGGCATTTTTTGATTTCGTCCAAAATCATTGAACAGGCGCGAGGATGAGAACCCTCGTGTCCGTCAAGCACGTGGTCGACGGCAACGCCAAGATGTCGATGAACCGGTTCGACGAAATTGACGTCCCTAACTAGCATTTGGTAGCGATTGCATATAAAATTTCCCGCGCGAGAAAAAAGAATTGAAGGCGGGCCGCCATATATATGTCGGTCCGCGTATTTACAACATCTTGGTAAAGGAGCGTGGCATGCGCGGATTGGAAGGTAAGGCGGCGATCGTCACGGGCGGGGGCAGCGGCATCGGCCGGGCCATTTGCCTGCGCCTGGCCGAGGAAGGCTGTCGTGTCGGCATTTTCGATGTGAACCGGGACGGCGCCGGTGAGACTCAGGCCCTCATCGGGCGGCGGCATCCGGGGCGCGCGTTCGTGCAGGTCGTCGATATCGTCGATTATGAGGCGGTGCGCCGCGCGGTCGCCGCCTTCGAAGCGGAGGCGGGGCCGAGCTCGATCCTGGTCAATAATGCCGGCTGGGACCGGGCGGCGCCGTTTCTGGATACCGATCGGGACCTGTGGAAGAAGGTGATCGACATCAACTACTACGGCCCGCTCAACATGCATCACGTCGTGTTGCCGGGCATGGTTGCGCGCAAGTCCGGCAAGGTTGTGAATATCGCATCGGACGCCGGTCGCGTGGGCTCGTCGGGCGAGGCGGTCTACGCCGGCTGCAAGGGCGGTGTGATCGCGTTTTCCAAGACGCTGGCGCGCGAGCTGGCGCGCTCCAACATCCAGATCAACACCGTATGCCCGGGCCCGACCGACACGCCGTTGTTCGCGGCCTTCACCGGCGGCACCGAGGCCGGGGAAAAGCTCGTCGAAGGGCTGAAGCGGGCGATCCCGCTGCGCCGGCTCGGCCAGCCGGAAGATTATCCGGGCATGGTGGCGTTCCTCGCCAGCGACGACGCCAACTACATCACCGGCCAGACGATCAGCGTTTCCGGCGGGCTCACCATGCACGGTTGACTCGGAGAATGAACATGCAATTCCAGGATCTGATCTACGAAGAACGGGACGGCGTCGCCCGAATCACCATCAACCGCCCCAATGTCATGAATGCGTTCCGGGGGCAGACTGTCGAGGAACTCATCCAGGCGTTCACGCGCGCCGGCTGGAACAAGGATATCGGCGCGATCGTCCTCGCGGGGGCGGGCGACAAGGCGTTCTGCACCGGCGGCGACCAGTCCGCGCACGCCGGGCACTATGACGGACGCGGCACGATCGGCCTGCCGGTGGAAGAGCTGCACAGCGTGATCCGCGACGTTCCCAAGCCGGTCATCGCGCGCGTCCAGGGTTACGCCATCGGCGGCGGCAACGTGCTCGCCGTGCTCTGCGACCTGACGATCGCCTCGGAAAAGGCGGTCTTCGGCCAGGTCGGGCCGAGGGTCGGGTCGGTGGACCCGGGTTGGGGCACGGCTTACCTGGCGCATGTCGTGGGCGAGAAAAAGGCGCGCGAGATCTGGTATCTATGCCGGCGGTACCCGGCGGAGGAAGCGCTGCGGATGGGGCTGTGCAACGCGGTCGTGCCCCACGATCAGCTCGATGCGGAGGTCGACAAGTGGTGCGCCGAGATCGTGGAAAAGAGCCCGACGGCGATCGCCATCGCCAAGCGTTCGTTCAACGCCGCGACCGAATCGATCCGGGGCATCGGCAGTCTCGGCCTTCAGGCGCTGAGCCTTTACTATCAGACCGACGAATCGAAAGAAGGCGTCCAGGCGTTCCTGGAAAAACGCAAACCCGAGTTCAGGAAGTATGTGAAATAGTCCGGGGAGATAAGCCGCTTTTGTCGCCGATGACTTGACTTCGGCGGCCTGACTCCCCGCGCTCGACCAGGCAGCCCCCCGTGGCTGCTAAGAACGTTATTGACCGTGGAGAGGCGAACGGTGTCGATAGACCGAAAGAAAAAGGCGGCCTCAACCGGTCCGCAGTCGATAGACGGCACCCGCAGCGATGTACTGAGGGCGGCGGCGAAACTGTTTCGCAACCAGGGGTACGCCGCCACTACGCTCCGCCAGATCGCCGAGGCCGTGGATGTCAAGGCGGGCAGTATTTATTATCATTTCGATTCCAAGGAACAAATCCTGGACGAGGTTCTCGATACCGGTATCCGCGTCGTAATGAACGAGGTACGCACGCGACTCGACGCGTTGCCTGCGGAAGCGCCGTGCCGGCGGCGAATCGAGGCGGCGATCGAAGGACACTTGGTCGGAATGTTGCAGCACGGCGATTTCACGTCCGCCAACATTCGGATATACGGCCAGATTCCGGCGGGCCCGAAAAAGCGTCATCGGGCGGTTCGCGCCGCCTACGCGAACTATTGGGACCAACTGCTTGCGGAATGCCAGGGAAAGGGAGGGCTACGCGCCGATGTCAGCGTGTCCGTCTTACGCCTGTTTGTCGTCGGCGCGCTTAATTGGACGGTAGAGTGGTTTGACCCGCGGCACGGCTCGCTGGAAGCGTTCATCCGCCAGATTTCGGCCATCGTGTTCGACGGCATTTCACCTCACGCGACTGCGTCCAATTTGCATCGATTGAGGCCTGACTCCCGCGAGCAGCGGCGCTAGCGCCGGGACTGTCCGGTTATCCGGGGCCACTTCCGCCGCCTTATTATTGCAGCGAAGCGGCCCGCCCAACGAGGGCGCGACGCCGTAGGAGTTATTTTTGAGGCTGCCTCCAGAGACAATACGAAAACAGCGCCTGTTCATGCCGGCGGCGCTTGTCTTTGTTTGCTCCGCGTGCGTGGACAAGACCGTGGAGCTCGGCACGGCAAACTATGGCGTTGCGGCGCCCGCGATGCGTTGCGAGGCTGGCGTGCGTCCCGGCAAAACCGGGATCACGAACGGGGAGCGTACCGCCGAAGGCGTCAAGTTCAATGTGCGAACGCCCGCCAACTACGATCCCACCTTCCCCCATCCGCTGCTCATGGTCTACGCGCCGGGCGGCCACAGCCGTTTCGCCTCGGAGGCGTTCTACGGGATCACCCGCGAAGCCGCCGGTGCGGGCTTTGTGATCGCCTACGCCGATTCCGTGCGCATGCGGATCCCGGCCATCATCCAGCTCGGTAAGATCCCAGAGCTGATCGCGGACAAGTGGTGCGTCGATTCGAAGCGCGTTTTTTTCACCGGGCACTCGGACGGCGGAACCGTAGCCAGCGCGCTTGCCTTCCTTGACCAAACCCGCGGGTCGGCCTTGGCGATCGCGCCGAGCGCCGCGGGAATCCACGGCAAAGATTTCGAATCATACAAGTGCCCAAGCCCCATCTCCGTTATGGTAATGCATAGCGCGGGCGACAAGCTGTTCCCGGTTCCGGAATACGGCGCCGCGGCCGCGGCGTGGTGGGCGAAATGCAATCGCTGCAACGCCGTTGCGAACAAGGTCGGCCCTGATGGGTGCGGCACATACGCTAACTGCGCCAACGGCGTCAGAACCCTGTACTGCGAGGGAACCGGCCCGCACACCGAATGGCCCGGGCGCAACAGAACCATTCTCGAGTTCTTCGCAGCCTCCGCGCGGGCGGACAAAGACGGGGCATCTAGATGAGGAAGCTCTTGCATGGACGCCGCCCGGTTTGGCAAGCGGGTTGTCGGTTCCGGCGGCCGAGCGTGAGTAGCCCCTTCCGCCAACCATCCCGTGCTTCGTCAAACCGCATCTTCCGAGCCTCCGGTAGCAATGAAGGCCGCCTCATGCCGCCCCCCTAAGAAAAAAGGGGCGCCGTAAACCGGACAAATGTCGTGCAGTATTTTCCAATCCATAAATGAGCCTGAACGCAGCCAAGCGAGCCGGAATTAGGCCGCCTCCTGTTCATGGATACGTTGAAAGAGCTTTCGTTTGGCCGTTTGTAGCTCCGCGGCGGCGTCATTGTCGCTCATTTGCGAGGCCAG
>Ga0184634_10000390_pt1 | contig 11154 bp, 9 predicted proteins | sample PLM31_200_b1_FD_133016 | JGI IMG/M metagenome (GOLD analysis project Ga0184634, IMG submission 133016) | Groundwater sediment microbial communities from an aquifer in East River, Colorado, USA - PLM3-1_200_b1 | ecosystem: Environmental > Terrestrial > Soil > Riparian zone | place: USA: East... | reverse complement strand
TGGAGAGGGAAGGATTCGAACCTTCGAAGGCATCGCCGGCAGATTTACAGTCTGCTCCCTTTGGCCACTCGGGAACCTCTCCTCGCTTCCCTTCGCTCCACAGATTCACTGCGACAACCAGTTAATCTAGAACTATTGCAGAATCCCAACGCCATTGCGTGGAGCTGGCGATAGGATTTGAACCTACAACCTGCTGATTACAAATCAGCTGCTCTGCCGTTGAGCTACGCCAGCTTGATCCGTGAATTCCTTTTTGCGCGTCGACATTGGCGCCTGACGGCGAGTCCAACTCGGCATCGGGAAAAATTGTCGCGACGACTCAACAAGTCTCTAAATGTAATTCCTGAACCTTAACGAACCAAGCAGCAACCGAAGTGATTTACAAAGTCTGCAAACGATGATTTAAAGCACCTGTGTCGCCGAAAGTCAATACGAATACAGCCAAATAACCAAAATCGCCATTTTTATCATAGACCTACTATCTTTTAGTCCCATCCTTGTCAATCTTGCTGTACTGGCGCAGGACCTCGTAAAGGAATACTCCGCCCGCCACCGCGACGTTTAACGAGGCGACTTTGCCGGCCATGGGAATAGAGACAAGAAAATCACATTCTCGGCGCACCAGGGAACGCATACCCTGCCCCTCGCTGCCCAAGACGATGCCCAGCCTTGCCGGGTAGGTCCGGTCGTAGATGCTGGTTTGCGCTCCGGCATCCAGTCCGACGAGCCAAAACCCCCGATCCTTGAGCTGCTTCATGGTTTGGCGCAGGTTGGTGACCCGGTAGACCTTCACGTGATGCGCGGCGCCAGCGGAGGATTTGATGACGGTCGGCGTAACACTAGCCGAGCGGTCTTTGGGAATCACCACATGGGGGGCGCCGGCGCCGTCGGCACAGCGCAGCAAAGCGCCCAAATTTCGCGGGTCCGTGATCTCGTCTAAGATGAGGACGCGGCGCGGCTCAGACGCTGTAAAGGTGTCGTCGAACAACTCGGCGATGGACCGGTACCCAAACGCCGCCACCCGGGCAACCGCGCCTTGATGCCGCGCTCCCAAGGCAATCCGGTCAAGCAAATCGCGGCTCCCACGGACCACGCGAACGCCCAACCTCTCGGCTGCCGTTTCCACCGCGCCACCCGCTTCACCGGCAAGGAGAATTTCCACGATCTCCTCGGGGCTTGCCTTTAATTTTTCCAAAATGGCATTGATCCCAAAAATGACCGTTTGTTCCGCTTTCATGCTGCGACTTCGCCACCCATTGCTTTGGATTTTACAATGATCACATCACCAGCTAACATACCCGGACTGTGAAGCGAACAACCCTGACCGGCTACCTCATCTCGGAAATCCTCGCGCCATTTTTCTTCGGGCTGCTAGCTTTTACTCTCGTCCTGCTCATCGCTCGGGTCGTGAAACTCATCGAGCTAGTCGTTACCCGGGGCGTGCCAGCGCTGCAAATTGGCAAATTGCTGCTCCTCATAATGCCGACCTTTCTCGAACTCACCGTGCCGATGGCGTTCCTGTTGGCGATCCTTTTGGGCCTAGGGCGCCTGTCTCAAGATCATGAGGTCCTCGCGTTCAAGGCGTCGGGGGTCAGCCCGCTGCAGATCCTTTGGCCCATCGCGGGCGTGGCTTGCGTCATTGCCGCGATCACACTTTTTCTTACGGTTTTCGCGCGTCCGGCGGCCAATCTCGCGCTAAAGAAAGAACTGTATGCTATAGCCAAGAGCCGGCTTGGCACAGCCTTAAAAGAGAAAGTCTTCAATCAGGAGTTTCCCAAAATTTTGATTTATGTAGAAGAAATCGTCCCGCCAGGCAACACCGTCCAAGGCATTTTGATCGTCGACAAACGGGACCGTGTTAGAGAAGACGTTATTCTTGGAAAAGTAGCTCTCATCTCCGCCGAAGAGCAGACCAATACCCTCGGCCTAAAGCTCATTGATGGGTCGATTTACCAGAGAGACAAAAACCGTCCTGGTTTCAGCCGAACCCGTTTCAATATCTACGATTTCAAGTTGGATCTGGATGAACTCATCGGTCCGGTTAGAAGAAAAAGCGATGGCACTAAGGAACTGGGGTTCCACCGGTTGATCGAAACCATCGATGAAAAACAGCAACAGGGAGAGCACGCCATAGCTGAAAGAATAGAATTGCAACAGCGAATTTCCTTCGCGTTCGTGCCACTGGTATTTTGTCTTCTCGGTGTTTCTTTGACTCTTCTTCCACACAGCTCGCGGGCCGGCCGTTCCTGGGGTTTCCTACTCTGTTTGTTTTGGCTGCTCGCGTATTACCTTTTACTTTCCCTGGGAAAGGCGCTTGGTGAACAGGGGACGCTGCACCCGGTGCTGGCATTGTGGTTACCCAATCTGGTGGTGGGCGCCATCGCGCTCCATTTCTTCATGAAGGCTTTGCGTGAATCACCCCTTGCGCTGATGGGAGGATTTGATAACGCCTTTATCTGGGCCAGCTTACGGTGGGGAAAAATCCGGCAAAAGGCTTGAGAACGCTCTATGGCGGCGCGCGAACAGACTCGATTCTTGCCCCTGGGTGGCATCCTGGACCTCTACCTTGCGCGTGGATTTGTGCGCACCTTTTTTTCTAGTCTGCTGATTATCACGACTCTATTTATGATCGTCGATCTTTTTGACCGTGCTGACACAATTTTCGAGTCAGGGGCATCGCTCTGGACCGTGATACGCTACTTCTTCTATAAAATTCCTATATCGGTATCCCGAATCATCGGTTTCGCCACATTGTTCTCCACCCTCTTCGGCCTCGGCATGTTAGCGCGGTCGCACGAAATCACCGCCATGCGTGCCAGCGGCCTGAGCGTTCAGCGCATCGCCTTACCCTTGGTAAGCTTGTCCTTTGCTATTTGCGCTGCGACGTTTTTTTTGAACGAGAGCCTTGTACCCGCTTTCTCTTACCGTGCGGACACCATTTATAAATCCGAGATCAAAAACAAACAGCAGCAGAGTCTATTCGGAAACCGAGACATCTGGATCCGTGGAGACGGCAGTTTCATCAATATCGACCACTTCGACACCAACACAAACGCCCTCGAAGGCGTCACGATATTTGTTCTCAATCGGGATTTTAGCCTGCAAGGGTTTGTCGAGTTTCCCCGTGGGCGCTGGAACGGCAAGAAATGGGAGGTAGAACAAGCCGTAGAATGGCGTTTCTTGCCTGACGGAAAGATGGCCAGCCAAAAAATCGAAGTGCCACCGCCCATCGCGGAAACACCGGAGGACCTTAAGCTCCTTGCGCGTGACGCCAGTGAATTTACCTATTTCGACCTGCAAAAGCAGATAGCCGACATGAAAGCCAAGGGCATCGACACCACCGCCTACGAAGTCGACCTCCAAATAAAACTGGCGTTACCCTTTATTTCACCGCTCATGGTGCTTTTGGCCGTTCCCTTCGCGCTCAAAAAGCATATCAGCGGAGGCGTGGCTCTTAGCTTCGGCATCGCAATGACTATCGGATTCGGCTATTGGGTTTTGATCTCGTTTTGCATTTCCCTCGGCCATAGCGGCGGCTTGCCCCCCTGGCTCGCTGCCTGGGCGCCCAACCTAATCTTCACGATGACAGGAATCTATTTTTTTACCGCTGAGGAATGACACCGGTAGCTGACCTGGAGTGATGGAGTAAAGGAGTATTGGAGCGTTGGGGTTTCGTCCCATCACTCCATAACTCCACCACTCCAAACCTTATTGCCATGGAGCGCGGCGATAGAGGGTTACGAAGCGGGTGAGCCCCTCACCCGCGGGTTAGCGTTTCGAGTACTGGGGTCGCTTGCGCGCTTTGTGCCGCCCGTACTTTTTTCTCTCTACCGCCCGGGGATCGCGAGTCACGAATCCCGCTTTCTTGAGTGACGCGCGAAAGTCGGGGTTGGCTTCCATTAGGGCCCGGGTAATCCCATGTCGGATCGCCCCCGCCTGGCCTGAGCTGCCACCCCCTTGAACATTCACGTCAATATCGTAACTGCCCTTCGTTTGGGTGACGTCGAAAGGCTGTAGCACGATCATCCTGGCCGTTTCGCGGCCGAAGTAATCCTCAAGAGCACGAGAGTTGATCTTGATCCCGCCCTTGCCTTGGCGCAAAAAGACTCGCGCCACTGAGGTTTTTCTTCTACCAGTCGCAGTTATGACTTTCTCAGCCATCGGTCTATCACTCCTATGCTTTAAGCGCCAAAGGCTCCGGCTTCTGGGCAGCATGGGGGTGCTCCGGGCCAGCGTAAATCTTGAGCTTGGTAACTAGCCGGCGGCTTAACCGATTTTTGGGCAGCATCCCCTTCACCGCCAACCGGATCAGTTCTTCGGGTTTGTCCTCTAGCATCTTTGCCGCGCTTTTTTCCCGAATTCCACCCGGGTAATCCGTGTGCCGGTAATAGATTTTCTTCTGTAGTTTCTTGCCGGTGAGCCGAATTCCCTTGGCATTGACAACAATGACAAAATCCCCGGTATCGGCGTTGGGCGTAAAAAGCGGCTTATTTTTACCCCGTAATATTTTTGCGATCTCGCTGGCCATTCGGCCCAAAATCTTCCCTTCGGCGTCGATAACATACCACTGCCGTTGGGCACGGGCTTGTTCAGTATTCATTTTGACGCTCTCCGCTTGGTCTGGATTTCTCCCGCAACTGCCAATCCCTTGTTAAAAATGGCGGGGCCGACGAGACTCGAACTCGCGACCTCCGGCTTGACAGGCCGGCGTTCTAACCAACTGAACTACGACCCCGACAAAGCAAATTACTACCTGGTGGGCGGTACAGGATTTGAACCTGTGGCCCCCGGCTTGTAAGGCCGATGCTCTCCCGCTGAGCTAACCGCCCCTTAGCTGAAAAACCAGCCGTTTATCTTTCCCGTCCAAATTGAGCCGATCCCATCATCGGCTGCGGCGGCCTCGTAGAGATACTAAAAACGCTCTAGCTGAGGGATTCTCGCATTGACTAGCGCGCTTCCACCCGGCGTCGCACCGTTATCTTTGGGCTCTGCGACCGCCGGGCGAAAAGCGTTTATAACAGCAGGGTTATCTGGAGTCAAATACTCCAGAGGAGCTGGCAATTAAACCGCGTTATTGGGGCAAGATTTCAGCTCCCGGACCTTCGTCTACCTTGTCCGCGAACGCGGCGGAGTCATCTTTAGTTTCCGCCTCAACAGGTGCTTTCTTAAACAGCATTTCCGGGTCGTCCAGCACCAGCGCCTTTTTAAGCACATCATCCATGTGGGCAACCAGAACCAGTTCGACGCCCTTTAGGACCGTCGCTGGGATCTCTTCGATGTCTTTTTCGTTTTCGGCCGGAATCAGGACTCGCTTGATGCCGGCGCGATGGGCCGCCAAGATTTTTTCCTTCAAACCTCCGATAGGAAGAACGGTTCCCCGCAATGTGATTTCACCGGTCATCGCCAGATCGTTATGAACGGGCGCCTTGATCAGAGCCGACACCAACGAGGTTGCCATGGTGATACCCGCTGAGGGCCCATCTTTAGGAATCGCGCCCTCGGGAACGTGAATATGGACGTCTAATTTCTGATAAAAGTCCTTTTCCAAGCCCATTTCCACCGCTCGGGAACGGACGTAGCTCATCGCCGCCTGAGCCGACTCCTGCATCACGTCGCCAAGTTTACCGGTAATGATGAGCTGGCCCTTTCCCGGCATAATCGTCACTTCCGTCGACAAAAGCTCGCCGCCCATCTCCGTCCATGCCAATCCAGTGGCAACGCCGATTTTTACCTCGTTATCGGCTTTGCCATAACGATACTTAATCGGGCCTAGATATTTATGGAGGCTGTTGTTCGCAACCTGGATGTGGGTGTTTCGGTCTTTTTTTACAACTTCCACGGCCACCTTGCGGCAAATTGCGGCGATTTCCCTTTCCAGATTCCGCACGCCCGCCTCTTTAGTGTAATTCCGTATGACGCCCAGCAAGGCGTTATCCGTAAAAGTTACGTTCTCGGGAGTCAACCCGTTCGATTCTTTCTGTTTCTCCAATAGGTACTTCTTCGCAATACTTAGTTTTTCCAGCTCGGTGTAGCCGGCAATCCGGATGATCTCCATACGGTCCTGGAGTGGCCGTGGAATCCGGTCGAGCGTATTTGCCGTGGTAATGAACAGGACCTTTGATAGATCATAGTCCAAATCAAGGTAATGATCATTGAACGTGGCATTTTGTTCGGGATCCAAAACTTCGAGGAGCGCGGAAGACGGGTCGCCGCGGAAGTCCGTCGACATTTTGTCGACCTCGTCCATGAGGAAGACGGGATTGCTCGAACCCGCTTTCTTCATAAATTGAATGATTTTACCGGGGAGAGCACCAATATAGGTTCGCCGGTGCCCGCGGATTTCCGCCTCGTCTCTCACGCCACCCAGCGAGACGCGCACGAACTTTCGTCCGGTAGCACGGGCAATGGATTTCCCCAGCGAGGTCTTGCCGACGCCCGGAGGGCCAACCAGGCAAAGAATCGGACCTTTGATTTTGCCTACGAGACTCTGAACCGCCAGATATTCAAGGATCCGCTCCTTGACTTTTTCCAAGCCGTAGTGATCCTCTTCGAGAACTTTTTCAGCCTCGTTGATATCCAGCTTATCGTCGGTGAACTCATTCCACGGCAAGCATATGATCCAGTCGATATAATTGCGTACCACCGTGGCTTCGGCCGACATCGGCGACATCATCTTGAGCTTCTTGAGCTCCTTTTCAACCTTATCCTTTGCTTCGGCAGAAAGCTTTTTCTGTTTGATCTTATCTTCGATCTCCTGGATTTCGTTTTTAAACTCATCCTTTTCGCCGAGTTCCTTTTGAATCGCCCGCATCTGTTCGTTGAGATAGTACTCTTTCTGCGAGCGCTCCATCTGCTTCTTAACGCGCGACCGTATGCGCCTTTCGACTTCCAATATTTCAATTTCGGCGCGCATATGGGTCAACACCTTTTCCAGGCGCTCCGCCGCGTTAAAGGTCTCCAGAAGATTCTGCCGTTCTTCGATTTTGATGCCGAGATGGGCGACGATGGTATCCGCGAGGCGTCCGGGATCGTCGATGGATGACACCGACATGACCATCTCCGGCGGTATTTTCCTTTTCAGTTTTACATAGTTCTCAAAGGTCGTATGGACCTCGCGAGTGAGCGCTTCGATTTCCGTGTTCCGTTCGACAACTTCGCGCGCCTCGTCCACCTCGACCATGAAAAAGTCGGGATGATCGACAAAACGGGCGATTTGCGCGCGCTTCTTGCCTTCGATCAGCACCTTGACAGTGCCGTCGGGCAGCTTGAGCATTTGCACGACGGTGCCCAGTGTGCCGATTTTATAGATATCGTCTTCGGCGGGTTCGTTGGTTTTGGCGTCTTTCTGCGACGAAAGAAAAATCGGGCCCTGTTTCTGCGTCGCTTCCTCCAATGCCTTGATAGAACGTTGCCGCCCCACGAAGAGCGGTACCACCATGTGTGGAAAAACCACAATATCCCTCAAAGGTAGCAGCGGCATTCTCATCGGACCACCGGTTGGTTCTTTGTCATCTTTCTTCTCGTTGCGAAATAGCATGATTTTCCCCCCTAAGCGCTTTCTGCGGCCTTGCTGTATACGACGATCGGAGGCTCGTTTCGGTCAACCACATCATCGGAAATGACGACCTCCTTGATGTTCGGTTGGGAAGGTATGTCGTACATAATATCGAGCATGATGTTCTCCAGAATGGCCCTCAAACCGCGGGCCCCGGATTTTCTCTTCATGGCCTCCCGGGCAATGGACTTGAGTGCCTCTTCGGTAAACTTGAGATGGACATTTTCCATGTCGAATAATTTGGCATATTGCTTGGTGAGCGCGTTCTTCGGTTCTTTCAAGATGCGCATCAGAGCCGATTCATCCAGCTCGTCTAACGTAGCGAGCACTGGCAACCGGCCGATAAATTCTGGAATCAACCCAAACTTGAGTAAGTCCTCGGGCCGCACGTCGTGCAAAAGATCGCTGGCGCGCCGGCCGTCTTTCTCCTCCAGCGAACCGCCAAAACCCATGCGCTTGCGGCCCACGCGCTTGCGAATAATATCTTCAATGCCGACGAAAGCCCCGCCGCAGATAAACAGGATATTAGTCGTGTCCACCTGGAGAAATTCCTGCTGGGGATGTTTTCTCCCGCCCTTCGGGGGCACGCTCGCCATGGTCCCTTCGACGATCTTGAGCAACGCCTGTTGCACGCCTTCACCGGAAACATCCCGGGTGATCGACGGGTTGTCCGACTTGCGCGAAATTTTGTCGATCTCATCTATATAGACGATTCCGCGCTGGGCTTTTTCAACGTCGTAATCGGCCGCCTGGAGCAAGTTGAGGATGATATTTTCGACATCTTCCCCCACATAGCCTGCTTCAGTAAGGCTCGTTGCGTCGGCGATGGTAAATGGCACTTGCAAAAAGCGCGCGAGCGTTTGGGCCAGGAGAGTCTTGCCCGAGCCGGTGGGCCCCAGGAGCAAAATATTGCTCTTTTGCAACTCGACATCGCCCGTGACCATCTGGCTGTCGATGCGTTTGTAGTGATTATGGACGGCGACGGCCAGGATTTTTTTGGCCCGCTCCTGACCGATGACATACTGGTCTAGAACTCGTTTGATCTCCGCCGGCTTGGGAACATTGGAAGATGCGTTCAGGGTTTCTTCATGGTCGCATTCTTCGGCGATAATATCGTTACACAGGTCGATGCACTCGTCGCAAATATAAACGGTGGGGCCCGCAATCAGCTTGCGAACTTCATCTTGACTCTTGCCGCAGAACGAACAAACCAGGTTTCCTGATCGATCATCTCCGTGTTTAGGCATAGACCCCCCGCATCACCGAGATTCAATTACTTCTTCTGGGCGGTTTCGGGCCGACTGGTAATCACTTCGTCCACCAACCCGTACTCCTGCGCCTGTTTCCCGTTCAAAAAAAGGTCGCGATCGGTATCCTTTTCGATCTTTTTCAGACTCTGACCGGTATGCTTCATCAATATGCTGTTGAGCTCTTCGCGCATGCGCAAGATTTCCCGCGCCTGGATGTCGATATCGGTCGCTTGCCCTTGGAATCCGCCTAAGGGCTGATGAATCATTATGCGTGAGTGGGGCAGCGCGAAACGCTTGCCCTTGGCTCCGGCGGCGAGCAGTACCGCCCCCATACTCGCGGCTTGCCCAACGCAAACCGTCGAGATTTCCGGCCGGATATATTGCATGGTGTCATAGATGGCGAGCCCCGCGGTGACCCCCCCGCCCGGGCTATTTATGTAGAAAAAGATATCGCGTTCGGGATCTTCGGATTCCAAAAAGAGCAGTTGAGCGGTCACGACGTTGGCGACATCGTCGGTAATCACCGATCCGAGGAAAACGATGCGGTCTCTAAGCAAACGGGAATAGATGTCATAGGCCCGCTCCCCTCGCCCGGTTTGTTCTACAACCATCGGAATAAAATTCATTATCGGGTAAGCTCCTCAACCAACGCTCTTAGTCTAGCTTTTTTTACCGGGGTCATCAACCTTTTCAACCGGCGCGTCCACCGCTTTGACGGTCGCCCTCTCCAGAAGAAAATCAAGAGTCCGGTCAAATACCAGTTGCGAGCGCAATTCGTCCCGCGCCTCATGCCGGGAATAGTATTGGCGCAAGCTTTTCCCCCGCTCTCCCGCCGCGCGCGCAAGGCTTTCGATCCTTTCCTGCACTTCTGTATCCGGCACTTCGATTTTTTCGGTCTGGGCGATCTTTTCCACCAGCAGCGTCGCCTGCACCTGGCGCATGGCGCGCGCTTCGAATGCTTTTCGGGCCTCCTCCATCGAGGGTGCATCCGGCGCCACACCCTCGCCGGCTCTGTCTTGGTAACGCTCCATCAGGTAGCGCGTTTGCCTTTCCACCATGGCGGGCGGCGGCGTGAGTGCATGGGTTTCAATGATACGGCTCAAGATGCGTTCCTTGAGGTCACCGTCCTGATATTTCTTAAACTCTTCCTTCAAGCGCCCGCGAACTCTATTCTTGAGCTCATCTAATGACCCGGATTCCCCATGTTCTTTGGCGAACTCATCGTCCAGCGGCGGCAAGACTTTCTGCTTGATCTCCTGCACCGTGATAGTGAAATCCGCCGTTTTCCCAGAAAGATCGCGATTGGGATAGTCATCCGGGAAGCGCACCTGAACCGATTTTGCTTCCCCCCGCCGCGCTCCGACAGCCGCCTTGTCAAATTCAGGTAGCGTCTGTCCGCCACCCACTTCTATCTGGTAGTTGTCAGCTTTGCCGCCGGGAAATTCTTTTCCGTCAATCGTACCGGCATAATCTAAAGCGACGTAATCTCCTGCTTGAGCCACGTCGCGGTTTTCCACCGGCTCCAAGCGCGCGTGGCCCTCTTGAAGCCTTTTCAATGCTTGGTCGAGCCGTTCGTCGGTGATGGTAAGCTTGATCCTTTCCACTTCGACGCCGAGGTAGTCCTTGAGCTCGATCTCGGGCTTGATCTCGAACACCGCGGAAAAAGAAAATTCCGCCCCATCGGCAAGATCTTCGGCCTCGATCTCCGGCTGAGACACGATGTGCATGCCGCGCTCTTTAATGACTTGGCCCAACGTAACCTCGACGAGCTGGGAGCGGACTTGGCCTTTGATCTCGTCGCCGTAAATCCCTTGGAGCACGCTGCGCGGCGCCTTTCCCGCGCGAAACCCTTTCACGCGCACGCGCCGGCTCAAGGTCTGGTACGCTTTGGTAAATTCGCTCGCGACCTTATCCCCGGGCAATGCCACGCGCACCTTGCGCTCGACCGGACTCAATTCATCAACATCAATTTTCATCGTCGCTGAATTCACTCTTCTTTAGTGGCTTGGTTTAGCATATCCCTCGGCCTTCCCGATTGCGATCCCTGGCGGCTCCAACCCATAGCCGATTTCCTTTCCCGCCGAATCCGCATCCCGTTCGCAAAATCTTGGTGCGAGAGGGGGGATTCGAACCCCCACGGTTGCCCGCTAGATCCTAAGTCTAGTGCGTCTGCCAGTTCCGCCACTCTCGCGCGCGCCGGCACGCAAATCGTCATCGGGTAGCCAATCTTGCCGCACCGGTGCAGAGTAGGAAACGGCTCGAGCTAAGTCAAGAACCAAATGAACAACTTCCCAGCGCGCGCGGGATTTGCTATGACATGCGCAGACAAACTTCCTTGCAAAGACTTCT
>Ga0184634_10000388_pt1 | contig 11159 bp, 13 predicted proteins | sample PLM31_200_b1_FD_133016 | JGI IMG/M metagenome (GOLD analysis project Ga0184634, IMG submission 133016) | Groundwater sediment microbial communities from an aquifer in East River, Colorado, USA - PLM3-1_200_b1 | ecosystem: Environmental > Terrestrial > Soil > Riparian zone | place: USA: East... | reverse complement strand
TAATTAGAAAAGAACACATTGTAAAGATGAAAGATGGCGCTATTCTTGGAAATGTAGGTCATTTTGATGTAGAAATTGACAGTGATTTTCTTTTGAGAAAATCAAGATCTGTTAGAGAAGTAAGGCCAAACCTTGATGAGTGTGCGTTGCAGAATGACAAGAAAGTGTATCTTATTTCAAAGGGAAGAGTGGCAAATTTGGTTGCAACTGAAGGAAATCCGCCAGAAGTTATGGCATTATCGTTTTCAAACCAGCTTCTTTCTATTTTGCATATACTAAAAAATCATAAAAAACTGCAAAAGAGAATAATGAAAATACCTCATGAAATTGACAAGAGGGTGGCAGTTGATGCACTAGATGCAATGGGAGTAAAGATAGACAGACTCACAAAACAGCAAGTTGCATACATGAATAGCTGGTAAGAAGATTTTGATTTTAATTTTGATCTAATTTATGAAATATAGTTGTTGTGTGGAAAATTTTCATGTGGTCATATAGACCAAAGCTGAACAAGACGTATCCCCAAATATACAACAAATCAAGTGGATGACCTGGATGATATGATTCGTTTAGTGTAGTTAAAAAAAACCAGTTATCAGATACTATAAAAGATATCATTCCAAGACTCATCAAAATCCACATAAAGTTTACCTTGCCTTTAAAAAACAGAAAAACTCCAATTAAGAGAGGAATTAAGACAAAAGCATTCAGTATTGGATAGCTCAGACCAAGAAGATTTTCAAATTCATTTAGTCGCAAATTTTCATCATATGAAACGTATAACAATGGAACTAGAATTGATATTGAAATCAAAGTTGAGCTGACTACCATTTTCTTTGTAATTGATTTGTGTACAGGTCTTTGATAGTACATTAAAAATCCAAAAAATAATGGATATCCAACAAGCCAGAAAAAGTCAGCCGCTGATGGCCAAGGGTCTATTTTATACACTTGCTGATATAATGTCCAGATAATTTCTGCAATAAACCAAAAGATTACAGCAGATGAAAATAATGCCCATGCTTTTCCGTGATAACCTTCTAATCTATTTTGTATTACAACAATTATTGATAATACAGCAACGCTGCCAGATGTAAATACAAACATCAAATCAGTAAACAAGAGCGCAGTCTGCTCATTTATAAAATTGAAAAACAAAATACCAAATCCAGTTGCAATTAATGTAGATACAAGAAATTTCTGTCCTTTTATTGTATCAAGGGTTGTAATCAAACTTATTCATTACAAACTACTTCGATAAAATGATTTACCTGTTTTCGATTCGAATATTCTGCAAGGTATTTTTTGATTGTGTTTGTAATAGCAACAAAAGAATCACCAAAAAAAGCCTTGAGGATTTGGTTCAGATACTCTGGATGATCATAGCAATCATACAGATATGAGTTGTACTTTGTCTTTAAAATCTCAGTTACCTTTTCAAAAACGGTACCATTAATTTCACGTAGTGCTTTCTCTACAGATAAAAATACTAGCACTTTAGTTATTGTGTAATCGTCTGGCAGGCTCAATTAACCTGCTCCTTATTTCTTTAGATAATTATGAAATTTGTCAAATAATTCGAGTCATCAGGTCAAATGGCCAGTATAAAATTTCGATGTAATGCTAAAACATAAACCTTGATTTAATTATGGTAACACAATTTGGGTCTTATGTCAACAAGAACGTTTATGGAATTTATGCAAAACGATCTTAAACGAATCTCATATGACTTGAAAGGTTTTCTTGAAGTGTACTATCCGATGTTAAAGGCATCATGGAATCCTGAAAATGAGCATGATTTTATTTTAGGCTGGTTCATAGGCAGCAAGGAGCAAGAATACTCGACTTCTTTTTATGAAAAATATGGTCAGAGAATGTATCATGAATTATTATTTGAGGTTCAAAGAGAAATTAGTAAACATAAGGTTGAACTCCACAATGTCGTAATTGAATTTCTCAATAAGAAAGAAAAGTCATAAAAATTGAAAGGTTAATAAAAATAGTATTTCCAACCACAGTAATGCTGTTTGGTGTTTTTGCTATACATAGCCCTGAATCTTGTCCCTTAAACAACAAAAACAGCAAGAAAATATTCTTATCTATACAAAACAAATTAGAAAAAAATCTAAAAAAATTCAATGTATCAAAGATGATTGGATTTTATATGTCTGTACTTGAGCATGAGTGGATAATTATTCTTGACGCAAAAAATGCTCATGATATAGAGGGTCTCTGTATTGCAGTTGGGATTTCAGCTATGAGCACAGTAAAAATTGTTCCAATAAATGACTTTACAAAAGTAGTAAACAAGCTAAAATCTAACAAATAAAAATCAACAATTTAATTGGCATTAAATTTATTGTGTAAATATTATAAGTAATCATATAGAATATCGTACGTTTATTAGATATTTTGTTGAAAACTTAAATACATTTTTAATTAATTTGAAATATGATACCAGACAAGCTTGACCAAAAAATTCTAAAACATTTGTTAGTTGATGCACGTCAATCCTCAAGACAGCTTGCACTAAAGCTTGGAATCTCAACTGTAACTATCATATCAAGGCTAAGAAAATTACAAGCTGAAAAAATAATCAAAGGATTTACTGCGATACTTGATCACGAAAAACTTGGCTTCAATCTTACTGCAGTAATTGAAGTTGTTGCAAGAAAGGACAAAATTATTGAGATAGAAAATGAGCTTGCAGACATTGATAATATATGCGCTGTATATGATGTGACAGGAACAACAGACACATTCATTGTTGCAAAATTCAAAGGAAGAGATGATCTAAGCGAATTTGTAAAAAAGATTTCATCAAAACCAAATGTAGAAAATACAATAACTCATGTTGTTTTAAACACAATCAAAGAAGATTTTAGATTATTTTAGATTGATTTTGTAAATAGCAAGAAACGAGGATTTACGCTTGCCTGGAAGGTAAGGAAGCGTCTGCATTCAAAGCCAAAGGCCTTCCTCTAAACTTTGATACATCACTCTAACATGGCTTTAGCCCATAGAGCATATCCTCGTCGAGGTATTATTCGTGAAAATAATATTTAAGGTTAAAACAAATATTCTTTGTTTTTATTTAATTTATTTGAGGTTTTGCAAATGAATTTTAAGTTTTTACTTATAGTTCTTCATATATTATGAATGCTAAAAAACAGTATGGAAAAGATAAAGCAAAAAAAATCAAAATCAGATATTGACTCAAAGAAAACGATTCAAGAGCTAGAAAGTGAAATTTGGCCTGCAACATGAGTGTTGAAAAATGTCTGATGCATATGTTTTAATAAATTGTGATTTGGGTCACGAAGAAGAAATCATAGATGATCTTAAACACTTGGAAAATGTAAAAGAAGTTCACGGAACTTTTGGTGCATATGATATCATAGCGAAGGTGCATTCACAAAAAACTGAGACACTTCGTGAAACAATAACATGGAAGATAAGAAAACTTCCTCATGTTAGATCAACGCTTACCCTTATGGGAATAGAAGGCCAAAACTAAATTCCTATTTTTCACTTATTTTCACAAGTTTAGCTAATGCATAGTATTTCCCAAAGATGTCACTTGAAATTATTACAATACTGTATTCGTTTGTGTCAATTCCTGTGATTTCATAGTTTTGATCACCTTTGTTTGCTTTTAGTACTCCAACATCAAAACCTGTGCTAACATCTCCAGATTTGGTAAGAAAAACATTCAAGTCTGGACCATTTGTTACACTAAATTTCTCAAATCGTAGGAAGACGGAATCTCCTGCTTGAATTACATACACTTTTCCTTCTGCATTATTTCCCTTTAATCCTTGAATTTCTCCAATCTGTAAGAATTTTAGCTCATTATCTGATTGAACTTTTGATACAACCTCATCCATTCCGTCTGATGAAATAGTGTCATACTTTGTTGCCTCGTTTATTATAAGATCAATTGTATGTCCAGGCATCTTTGCAACCAAATCTAACTTTTCTTCTCTATCCATAGCGATAAATCTAGAATATGTTAATCCTTCCTGTATCTTGTTCAGCTCAGAAGACAGTGTTGATTGATCAAGTGATATCTGAGAATAGGAAGGAATTAGTACATAATATGAGGCAATTGCAGATGTTGCAAGAATAATTGCAACTACCGTAATTTTTAATGCATAAGCATTGCTTAATCTTGTTCCTATCCTTGTAAATTCTTTTTTTAACATCATTGCACAAAAGGTTCCCATAACTATTCCGTAGACAATGTGCATTTCTAAAGAACCAATCAAGATTAGATTCATGCTTTCAACTAGCTTTTTTGAGTCAATGTTTGCTAGTGTGGTAACTAATCCTGCATCATCTGTAGTCTGTGACTCTAATGCGGGATTCATTATGAACAAAGTTATTGGAACAAAAAATATTGCATAAACTGCAATTGCCGTTACACCGCCAGCTAATGCGCCTTTTCTTAAACTCTTTATGTCAAGTTTTTGATGAAGTCCTGAACAAAAGCAAAATACAGCTCCAATTAGAGCTGCAGTTAACATATGACCTACTAGTCCAAAGATCGTAGCTGAAAGATCCGAAAGACCTACAGGAATGCCAACCATCTTGTAAAATGTTCCAGGTGTTACAGAAAGCTGTGAGTCTATTCCAAAAATGCTCAAAAAGATCGCAAATCCACCTACTAGTTCTCCAACTGCCCCAATCACCGTTCTTTGCAGTTTCGTTATCTCTTTTCTTTCAAGTTCGGTAATTTTTTCACTCAGTTAATACTCCCCCAAAATTTTAATTAAGTTCATACTCTAATAATACAAATTAAAATTATAAGGTAAACTATGATTTTACTATGTGATTATTTAGAAAATATTTATAATATTAAATAAATTTAAAGTAAAATCTACTTTACTGTAAAAAAATGATACATTTGTAGAGTGCGCTTTAAATCAGATTGTCTTGTAATTATACTATGCTAAGGCATCCGGATTTTGAAATAGACAGATCAAAAAAAGCACTAGACATGTTACTAATTGATCGAAGAAACGAATTTCGGGAGTTGGCTAATGTGGTAAAGATTTCAACTAGTACAAAAGACTGGGAAGAGTTTATCCTAAAGATGTGTCTTGATGTTTCAGACGTCTTCAAAGCCTGGGCAGGCAGAGAGGAGATCATTTCTCTTCAAACAGCAAACAAAACCTTGACTCTTCTCAGGCAGCTATCAAAAGATAAATCAAGCATGATTGAGGTCACACATTTGTTAAACATAGCTTATACACTTGCAGAAGAATTCAAAGCTATTTACAAAAGAATTGAATGAAGATTCAGAGATGAAAAGATCGATGTGTTGTCAGAATATCCTGTTAATTTGAATTATGCTCAAATGATAATGTATAGAAATTTACAATATTTCTTTTTTCATATCAATCAAAAGCTGTGAACAAAATTAGAAAGACGTTCAAATTATTATCAATTCGTTACATACCAACATTTGTGAACCAATCAAAAATTGTTGTAATGACTTAATGTATCACTAGTTAGAAAATTCTATTGGTGAAAAATTATCATAACAATAAAATTTTGTAATTTGAGAATAATGTAAAATTAATTTTTCATTATTGTGAGAAATTCGTTGACAGGTTCCATTAGAACTAGACCGTCAAGATTTTTTTCAAGTGTAGCAATAATACTTTCATATGAATTTCCAAAAAGATCTTTTAATATTTTCTTTAAAAATTCAGGATTATCATAGCAATCAGAAAGCGTGACATTATAATTTTCTTTTAGCATGTCCAAGATTTTTCTGAATTCAAATTTACCAATTTCTCGTAACGTGCTTTCTACTGAAATTGACACTTGTGTTTTCCATAGTAATTTTTCTTCAGTTGGACTCATCATCATGATTCCTCTTTCACCTCATTAGTAATGTTAAATTTGTTCACTAATGTGTCAACTTTTAGCATTTCCAACTTTGGAAACGGTGTTAGTCTTTATAACTTTTTGTCTTTAAAACTTTATTAATATTCACATTCTGCTAGCCAAAAAATTTGGCTATACATATACTTTAAGGATTTCAAGAGTATTTTGTATTATTCTGTTATGATCAGAATTAACTTCGGTTGACAAAATAATCATGTCAAAATCAAGATAGATTGTAAGCCATTTTATTTTTTGCTTTAATGTTACAGTCCATATTGGTTTTCCAAGTTTTGAATCTAGGACTTTGTAGCTTGCAGCTCTTAGAACTATGTGTAGATATGTTTTCTTACTTTCCTGAGTATCTAAAAGAGGAACCATCCCAGGTCTTCGAATAAATGATTCAAGGGTTCCATCATTTAACAAGAAACCAACAAACCTGATCGATTCATCAAGTTCTAAAATTGATTTTAGTTTTTGTTCTAGTGCTTCTTTTTCATTCATTTTTATCACCTTTAGGAATGACAAATGAAAATGTTGTTCCTTTGCCTACTTCGCTTTCTACTTTAATATCACCGCCAAGTGAAGTGACTATACCTTTACAAATTACCAGTCCTAGCCCACTACCGCCATGTTTTCGTGAAAAGCTTGTATCGATTTGATAAAATTTTTTAAAAAGTTTATCTATTTTGCCATGAGGTATTCCAATTCCATTATCTTTTACGTAAAAGAGTATAGCTTTTCCATTGTCTATTGTACCAACTTCTATTTTGCCATTTTGTTCTGGTACAAAATCTACGGCGTTTTGAATTAGATTAGTAAATACTTCATGCAATCTGTCTTTATCAGTTTTTATTAGTATTCTATCATTTGAAGAATGATTGTTGATAAAAGTAATTTTCTTAGATATCATTAATTGAGTGTGATTTTTAGCTACTACTTCCAAAAATTCTCCCACTTCAAAAATTTCTTTCTTAAATGTAAGTCTGTTTAATTCTAGTTTTTGTGCTTTCATGACCTCAGTAATTAGAGTGTTTAATCTAGTTGTGTTGTCGTAAATTTCATTTATTGCTTCAAGTTGTGGTTCTGTTAGATTTCCAAAAAACTTTGGATCCCTTAACATTTCACAATATCCCATAATAGGAATCAAGGGAGTTTTTAGTTCATGTGAAATCATTGAAGAAAACTCGTCTTTTGCCTTATCTACCTCTAAAAGAGTATAAATTTCTGAAATATCTTTGATTATGGTATTACTTCCGATAAGCTGGTCAGCTGCATCGTAAAGGTTTGTAGCACTAACTAATACTGGAAATGAGGTACCATCTTTTTTCTTTAGTTTGACTTCTCTATTTAGTACAGTGCCAGACTTTCGCCATGTTTCAAAAGAGTTTCTAAGGTCGCGTATGCTATCTTTTGTTGTGTGCGCAAATATCGATTTTCCTATTATTTCCTGTTTTGTGTATCCAAGGCTTTTTACGTAAGCTTTGTTACAATCAAGAATAATTCCATCTTTGTTAATTGTTCGACAAAGATCTGGTAGATCATCATAAAGTGATCTATATTTTTGTTCAGCAGATTTGATGGTGTTTGTAGATTTTTTAATTGACTCTGTCATCGTTTTGAAAGTTTGATATAGATTTGCGATTTCATCTGTTCTTCCGTGGTTAAACTTTTCTAATTCATATGCAGTATTCCATGACTCATTCATGCCAAAGCTTTGTACAATTTTTGTTATACTCGTAATTGGATCAACCAAGGTTTTCGCAAATAAAATTGAAATAATTATTATTATGATTACAATAACATAGATTATAGTTAGTAAAGTAATCTGAAGCTTTGTAATTTCAAGATATGCTTCTTGTTTATCAATTTCAACTATGTAATGCCAATTTGTATTCTTGATTGGAGTTATTGCGCCTACAACGTTATTACCTCTATAATTTTTGTATCCACTCAAATCAACATATGTTTCGTCTTTTTCTGCATTCTGAAAAATCTTTGTAAATTTATTTGAATTTGGTTCAACTACTTGGAGTTCTAATTGTGATCTTTTTTTGATCAAGTTTTGTCCTAAAAGCTCATTCTGAAATTTTGATTCTGAAATGAAATATCCGTTGGAATTAATTAAATAATTATCAATAGTTGCAAAATCATTAACAAACTTATCGATTATTGGTTTTAAAGCAAAAACGTTTACATGTGCAGTCAATATTCCTTCAACGCCTACTTCACCGGTAATTGGTGTTGAAATTAGCAGCGTCGGGACATCTTTTTCATATTCGCCGTATTCATTTTTTAGTGTCGTTCTAGACGGAAAAATTTCACTAGTTACCGTATTTTTTTTAAGAGCCTGTTGAAAATGATCATCTTCCATGTAATTAACTATTGGAGGAATTAGACTGGTAGAGAATATCCCTTCTCCTGTTTTTGGGTCACTAATTCTTAGTTCCTGTAACCAGTAGTAAGTGGCAACATTTGTTTGTAGTTGCTTTTCTAAATTGAATCTAGCTATGAATAACTCATCTTCGTTAGTATCATCATCTAAAAGTTTTTTCGTTCCATCAAGTATTAGCTCATTCTTTGCAATATCATTGATATTATTGTTTCTCTCCTCAATCCATGATGCAACATTATTTGCTCCTGCATTTGAAACAAAAAGTAATTTTTCTTCTAGAGTTTTTGTTTCATCATTAATCTTATCAGAATACAGATAGCTGCTAATAATGATCATAGGAACAAGACTTAGAATTAGGTTTAAGATTAGAAGTTTCTGATAATAACCAGAGAAAAATTTAGTCAGTTTCTTCCACCGCTTCGATTATCTCGTCATTGGGGTTGGCCCAATTGTTATTCCAGCCAACATACATGGCATTAAGAAAAGAATCCCATTGTTCTTTTGATTTGTAATCAGGATATGGTTGCGGCATGATAGGCACCTCGGAGCTTGCTACAATCTTGAACTGACCGTTTTCGAGAATTTGGCCAATCCTTACTATTTTTAATGTGTGTTGGGTTTTTGGATCTATCCCAACAATACCTTCTGGTGCAGAAATTGTGATTCCTTTTACAGTTTCATGTATGAGAGTAGGATCGTCACTTCCAGCTAATTCTGCAGCCTTTGCAAAGAGGTATACACTAATGTATCCTGCTTCCATAGGATCATTTGTAACTCGATCACTGCCATATTTTGCTTTGAAGTTGTTAACAAAATTCTGGTTTTCTTGTGTGTCTAAGCTTTGAAAATAGTTCCATGCTGCATAATCACCACTCATAGTGGCTGCACCAAGTTGTTCGATTTCATTTTCACCTATACTAAATGATATTGTTGGAATTTCTTGAGGAGTAATTCCTCTAGATCGTAGCTCTTTGAAAAACCAAAGATTACTATCTCCATTAATTGTGTTTAAAATAACATCAGGTTGGATCTCTATTATTTTATCAACAATTTCAGTAAAGTTCTTGCTCCCAAGAATTCTATACTCTTCATAAACAACTTCTCCACCTAATTCCTTTATTCGCTCTTTCATTATCTCATTGGCACTTCGTGGAAAGACATAGTCAGAGCCAACAAGAAAAAATCTCGTACCGATATTTTCAAAGGCCCAATCTACTGCAGGGATTGCTTGCTGATTTGGAGCTGCTCCGGTGTATACTATGTTAGGGGATTGTTCTAGCCCCTCATATTGAACTGGATAAAAGAGAAGATGATCATATTCTTCAAATACTGGTTTCATAGTTTTACGACTTGCAGATGTCCATCCTCCAAAAATTGCACTGACATCTTCTTCAACAATTAGTCTTTCAGCTTCGCTTGCAAATATTTGCCAATCTGAGCGCCCATCTGCAACTATGGGTTGAATCTGCCTTCCCAACACACCTCCTCTTTTGTTAATCTCTTCTATTGCAAGAAGAGTGGCTTCGGCAACAGGTTTTTCACTGATTGCCATCGTTCCAGAAAAAGAGTGAAGTACGCCAACTTTTATTGGATTTTCTTTGTTTGGTTCAGTTATGTTAGTTTGAAAAACCTCTACCCTTGTAGTAACTTCTGTAACAAACTGTTTTTTGAGCTGAATTATATCAGTTTGAGGAACCTCTACTGTTGTAGTAACTTTTGTAACAAACTGTTTTGAGTCTAATTCGTATGTGAAATACATACCGGCTAAAAGGACTGCAAGGCCAACACCTGCAAAAATAGCTATTAAGTGTAATTCTTTCAAATCAAGCACCTCATTTTAAAGAAAAACTAACCTCAAAACACGTACGATATCTGAAACTAGGAACGTTGTTGGTATCTTCTGCCTGAACAAAGAATGATGTTAAGCAAAATAGGTTTGTTTAGTTTGAGCTCAAATGTAGCTTTGATTACATCATTCCAGTTTGATGTTTTGTCTTTTGCTTCATCATACATTCGTATTGGTTCCCTAGAAAATGACAGGTGAAGTGCATTTGATAGGACAGTGATTACTTTTTGATTTATTATATTGAAAAATTCAACAACGTCGTTGAAATCTACTGATTGATTAATCTTAATCAATAAAGTTCTTTCTAGGTTCAGACGAATTATATCAAGATCATTTGGCTTGACAAGTGTAATTACTTCGCCATTTCTAGAACCATTAAACGCAGTAATGTAACCTGTATAATCTTGAATGTTATCAAATTCTACATTTTGTTTAATTTGTGGTATCACCCTGATTTGTTCAACTTTTGTAAATGTTTGAGGGGATCTCTCTTGGTTTATTACCTCCACCTCTTTTAGCACAATTGATACTGTGGGATCAGTCATTTTTCTTATGTCTGCTTCAATTCTGTTTCTGACTAAAGAGAAAAATGTTGTAGTGGACTTGTTTTTGCTTGAATTTCTTGCATTTTGTATTGTTGTAGTTAGCTCACCAATTTCAAAAGGCTTTACAATGTAACCAACTGCACCTCTTGTAAGATACCCCTGGATAATTTCACCATCATCTATAGCTGTTGTCATTATTACAGCCGCATTATTGTCAAGCTCTAGTATTCGCCTTAATGTTTCCTTTCCATCCATAAGAGGCATTGTGATGTCTAATAGAACTAGGTCCGGTCTAAGCGTGGCATACTTGTCTAAAGCTGCTGCTCCATTTCCTGCAGTATCAACTTCATAACCACAGGATGTAAGTAATTTTTTTGTAAAATTTAGAGTGCTAGTTGAATCATCTACTACAAGAATTTTCATAAAGTACCAACCTTAGTAATTGCAAATGACGATTTCCAAATGTCTGTAGCAACCAATG
>Ga0184634_10000387_pt1 | contig 11186 bp, 8 predicted proteins | sample PLM31_200_b1_FD_133016 | JGI IMG/M metagenome (GOLD analysis project Ga0184634, IMG submission 133016) | Groundwater sediment microbial communities from an aquifer in East River, Colorado, USA - PLM3-1_200_b1 | ecosystem: Environmental > Terrestrial > Soil > Riparian zone | place: USA: East... | reverse complement strand
TCGATCAATTTTTCTCGCTTCATTTCTTGCAAAAGGGCCTACTTGAGCTAATAATCAACCGACTCTCAAAAGACAGAGGATCTAATTGAAGCGGTCGGGCACTAAATTGGTTTACACTACCGATCCAACTGAGATTGTTGAGTTGGCGCGTAAGAAAGGCTGGTCTAACGAGAAAATAATTACCGACCTAATGTTCGGCAAAGTTTACAGAGATCGTATGGCAATCGCTAAGACGTATGCCCCAATTATGGGGCTCGAATTAGCGGAATTTATGATTATAGCGGGTCTGCGGAAAGCGCCGCGCTGAGTGATCGGGTAGCTTCTCGTACGGCATCGGCTTGAGTCTGTTCCAGGTTGTCCCAGGTATCTTTATCCATAGCCAATTCCGCTTTTATGTCGTCAAGGATATGTCTAGGGAACGTAAGTTTATGCTCTACTTTATCACGTTCAGGCCTGAGCAAATCAATAAACATTGGGATGTCTTTTATTTTCATTCGCCGATCTGGAAGTTCTACGGGCACGATAGCCATGTCGTAGACAAGATCCATTAACTGCTTCCCGGTATACTTCCGATATTTATTAGTAGTTGCTTTAACCGTCTCAAAAATCTTGCCATTGCCCCTATAATGAGCGATGCAGCCTTCAACAAACCCGATTAGATATTCCCCTCTATCGGTCAGTCGGTAAGTAGTCTTATGAATAAACCCCTTATCGGCAAGTGCGTTGTAGTTATCCTGTAACTGCCGACTAAATGGGCCGTAGTTGTAACGAAAATACTTGTAGTAAAGCCCTCCGCTGTCAATATCGATGAGTTTTAATTCGTTGAGAAATACTTGCTTCTGAAGCTTTGTCGCTCCAAAAATGTTGTCATCCTCTTGGAGGACTTTTAGAAGCAATATACTTTCTGATATTTTTTGTTCTTCAGTCTTCATGGCAACTGGTGCACGCAGAAGGCCCACATGGGATTTATGAAAATTTTATAAGATATAGACTAAGAAAACAAGCAAGAAAGATAATTCATCCTCGATTGTCTCTCGACCATCTCGATTTTGCTGCCTTTTTTGCTATTTCCTTCCGTTTCTTAGTCGACAGCTTGTTTGCCCTAGCGGGGCCGCCCTTCTTGGCGATGTCAGTCACCTATTGGTTCCTCGGCGCTCTCTTCTTCCCGTCCCATCCGAAACTTGATGTCGTAGTTGCCTGCCCTGAGCTGAGCCGAAGGGATGAAGTCCGACTCCTCCGCCGTGAACCCGTAGTGCGCCGCCAGCACTCGGCCGTGGATCTTAATGGGGGTTATCACCATTTCTACGTGTATACTGTCCCCGGAATTGCCAAATTGCCGCGATGTAGACCCCGCTCCAAATCCAGACCACTAATTTTTCAGACTGCCGAAGAAGGCTTCGCCTTGAGCTGTGGGTTGAGACTGGCCTGTTTTGAAAAACTCCGTAACCGATGCTCGATAGTAGCCCGTAAGTCCGTCCCATAATTCGTCTCCGCGCGGAATCATGTGGACATTTGTCCCATGAACTGACATAAGCATGTCTTTGAATTCTCTTGGCTGGAGTGGAGATACAACATGGAGTTTCAAGCCACGGTCCCTAATGGCGTCTGCGATTATGTCATTGATGTGTGGATCGCGGAACCCATAACCAATCACCACCAAATTGCGGCTGCCTTTTTGGAAGACTTCTTTAAAGAGAGAGAGGTACCACTTCAGGAGTGGCTCGCTTTCGATAATTCTAGTCTTGTGATGCCCAATCACCATGCGATCAGTTCCATCGTACGATTTCCAGTTGCACGAACCGTGGAGTTTTATATAAACAAAATTGATTGAACTCTTCCCCCAAAAAGCATCTTCTGCCTTTTTTACAGCTTCCACACCAGGAAGCGTTATGATGGCCCTCACATCCCACTCGCCGGAACTGTTTCCCCGAAACCATCCTGGACTTTCCAAACCGGGAATCTTCATTAATGAATTGCCGTTGCTGTAATATCGTTCAATGAAAAGGTCCTGGTTAAGGGTGAAAATGAATCCTCGTTCCTGCTGTTGTAAGGAACTAGCGAAGCGCGAGACAAAAGATTGACAGACTGCAAAGGCACTGACCCGGTTTGCCTGATCCGAGATGATCTCATCCATTTGTCGGTAGGCATTACGAAGGGCGTTCAGAAAAGCGGCCTTCTCTCGGGGTTCGTACTCAGGCGATTCCATTATCATGTCGTAAATCGTTTCAAAGTTTAGATCCCCCTGGATCATGCACTTACGCAATTTGTCGTGCCGCCGTATCTCCGCCTGATTAAAAATCGCTGCCCACATTTCAGTGGCAAGGTAACCACGAAAGGGGTGAGTGAAACCGGCTCCGGTTAGCAAGACATCTCTGCCTGGTTGAAACCATCTCTGCCCAATGCTCACTTTTCTAAGCTCCTGTCTCCAACGATCCGCGCTTTTGCAGTATCAGTCATTTAACGACTCGTCGTCAGCCTCCGCCTCTCGCCCTATCCGGTACTTGATGTCGTAGTTGATGATGAAGTCCGACTCCTCCGCCGTGAACCCGTAGTGCGCCGCCAGCACCCGGTCGATTTCGTCGAGGATGGGCTTGGCCGAAACTCTTAGCCTGAAAAAAAACTCCCGACCCCTTTAATTCGCTACGGTCAATAAAAGACTCCCGACCCCTTTTCCGTTCCTCCTTTTCCGTTCCTTATCGCTGTTTGCTTCACTTTGGATTTACCACCTTGGCAATAGTTGAAAAATCACCGTCCGTAGGCATGACAAACAAACATCGCCCGCCGCTCCGCGAGGCCCACACTTCACCCACCGCACGCTTTTCTTCCGCATCGACGGCGTCGTATAAGTGTTTCCCCTTGTATTCTACCGCTAGCGCCCGTCCATCAGCGAGTTGGCAAAGGAAATCCGGATAGAACCAATCCGTTGACGTCTGTAACCGGAATGACGTGGCCTTACGTGGGAGATTCCGCACCCAGAATTTCACCTCTGGTAGTTCCCCATCAAGGAACTGCGCACACCTAAACTCTTCGGCGAGGTCCCCCGCCGGAGTTGTTTCGCGCAATTCGCCGGGCTTCGGACCGAAGTAGTGCTTCTTGAACTGGAAACCGCCTTCGTAGAGCCAGCTCGGTTCATAAGTCATCGTATTAAAATTGACCGCGCATTCATCGCTGACCGTGAGTACAGACTCCGGCAGCAGGAACATCTGAAACGCAGCCTTCCGCTCGCTTTCACGGTGTTGCCGTATGCGCGTCTCGCTCTCGTCCCTCAGGCGGAAACGATCGAGGGCGAGGATGCTCACCTCGGTAATGCCGAACTTCGCCATAAGACCGCGGACGATCTTCCTGAGAAACTCCGCGGCTTCTCCGAGCGGAATGTCTTGATGATCGATATGTCGGTCGAGCCACGCAACCAAGCTTTCCACTGTCCAGTCACCCAACCTTCCAAGTTGTAGTACCTGTTGGTGGAGCGTGCCGATAAAATCGCTGCCTGGGATTTCTTCTACTATGGCGCTCTGCACTTCTCCCTTGGTCCCAACGTCGAGGTATCCGGCTTTGCCCGTGGGCCTCAGTAGAGGGTTGTAGCCTGACGAAAGTGTGGCGTCCTTCTCGCTGAGCCTCCAAAGGTGTTCGATCAGAAAGGTGCTTTCGAATTCGAACAGCATCCCGTTTTCGCGGATAGAGAGCAGCGGCACTAAGAAGTCAAGTTGCCGTTCGTAAGGTGACGGCAAGCGGGTCTTTCCGGTTCCTCCGAAGGCCTTTTCCCTCTCGCGTACCAGCGCCACGATTTCTTCCACTTTTGCTTTCGCCTCCGGGGTCTTGGCGCAACTAACCAACTGCTCTGTCTCTTGCTCGTCCAACGGGACAAGGACGGTGATTTCGCCAGTGTCCGCATTGAGCCTAACTTTCCCTCCCAACTCGGCTACCTGTACCCTCGCGACGGGCAAATCGATCTCACTAGGGGTTAATTGTACCGTCTGCGGATGCGCACCGAGCGGGAGACTTCCCTGCACCGGAATAATGATTCGTTCCGCTTCCGCTGCCGTGAAACCGTTATTTTCCAAGGCCTCGCGCAACTCCGCGAGAACTTCGCTGATCGAATCAGATACCGAGAACGCGTAGGAGCAGTTCAGGTCAGGAAGCTGTTTCGCCTGGGCTTGAGGAAGCCGAAGTATGCGCCCAACGATTTGTTCGATAGCCGTAGCGGAACGGGTTTCCTTGAGACTGCATAAGACGTAAGCAAATGGACAATCCCATCCTTCGCGCAGCTTCTGCACCGTGATGATGACCCGCACCGGGCACTTTGGCGAAGCGATATCATTTATGCCCTTTAACTCATCGTGGCCGCCGACGGATATCTTCACTTCGTCCTTGGTGATACCAAACTCACTGACAAGCCGGTCACGTAACGATTCGCAGGCATCCACGCGCTCGGCTTGGAGCAACACGATGGGCCGCAGATACTCCCCCGTCTTCTGCGCTTCTGTTGCCGCGAGCTTTTCAAGGTCAGCGCGCAGCGTGACGGCTTCCGCGAGCAATTGATCCCGCTGGCTCGGGTGCCGGGTGATGACGCGCAACGGAAGTTTCACCATATCCGCCGCTTTCAATTCTGCCGCCGAGACATGGTGCAGTACGTTGGAAGCATTCTTTGACCGCGCCGGAGTGGCTGTAAACTCAATGATGCACGACGGCAGTACATTCCCCAGTGTAGAAAAGGAAAGATCGGTACGCGCGTTGTGGGCCTCGTCCACGATCACGATAGGCCGGCGTAATCGCAGCATGTTGACCAGAGACGGTTTCGGTTTGCCATCGGCGCCCGGCAGCAAATCGGCGAGTCGGTCGGCTGGCACATTCAATAGATGCTCGGCAAAGGCGCCGTTCTGGTCATAGACCTTGCGCCCCGTCGTATCCTCCACGCGGAAGGATTGAATGGTAGCGACTATGACCACGGTTTGCCCGTCCACCGTCGCGCGGGAGAGGTCTAGCGCTTCCTCGATTGTTACGACTTCAACCGAATCACAGGCGAGTTCCAGCGCGCGGCGGTAAGGATGGCGGGGGTCGCGGAGCGCGTCGGCGGTTTGATCGAGGATCGTGTTACTTGGAACCAACCAAAGCACTACGGCTCGGTCCGCGTGTAGCAGCTCGTCCATCGCAATGCCGCCTGCGTGACAAGCGAGCAATGTCTTGCCTCCGCCGGTGGGCACACGGAGACACACGTATGGCATCTCCGGCGGTAACCCTGCTGCACTGACTGAGATATAAGGCATCGGCGTACGACCATTGCGAGACTGCACCGATTGGAAGGCCACCGCTGGGTGTCCATCCTTTGAGCACTCTCGGAAAAAGTCACGCAGCGAGTCGAGCACACGCTCTTGGTAGTCCTTGAGGGTAATCATGAGACCTTAATTTCGTAGGGGGTTTGTCGAACGATGATACGCTCCGCTTGCAACCGGTCACGACCAAGGAGGCAGCCAGCGCAATAGATAACTTTCTGCCCATCGAACGGAGGAAGCTGTGCGAGGACGGCGCGCGTGAGCACATTGCCACCGTTTGCTCTCTTGTCATTTAAGATGCCGTTGTAGAGAAGATAGATTCCGACACCTCGGCAAGCCCCGAGGAATGGCGACTTCGAGACGCGCTCGCGCGGCAAAGGCTCGCCCGTCTCGGTGAAATAAACATGTCGGGCTAGTTCCCCGAAGTTAACCGTTTCTCGAATTTTGCCGTCCTCATCGAACAACGGCTCCCCTAACTCGCAGAAGCGAAAGCCACCTCCCAAGGCGGAAACGATCTGGCTTGAGATGGTCGTGTATCCTTCAGCTACGTTCCGCAGGCGAGGCGCGACCACGTTTCGAGCGATGTCTTGTTCCATCTCTACAAGTATGAACCGTCTTCCCTCGCCAGTTGTGAGGACTGCCTGACCAGTTGTGCCCGAACCTGCAAAAGAGTCTAGCACCAGTTCTCCGGGTGCGGTGTAGAGGGATACAAGATAACTGATCAGTTCGACCGGCTTTGGGTAATCGAAACGCAGCCCCATCTGTTCCAAAAGATACCTGTTTAGCTCCGTCGTTCCGAGATTGGTTAGAACACTCTGGACGTAGTGGCTCACCCGTCCTTCACGACGGTAATAGATGACTCCATTCTTGGTAAGAAAGAAGCGGAGAGACGTCCCATCATCCTCGATCGGTTGACATCTGTTTGCTATGAATGCATTCAGCTTGTCAGCAGAACTCCAACCACTAAATACCCGGCATGGTGACGAAAGTTGACCGTTGCGGACGGTCAGCAAGTCTCCCCGAATCGGATAAACTGCGCCGTATTTACGCGTTAACTCACGGGTAATTGCCATTTGCGATTCAGCAACTTCACGGAACTCCTCGAAGTTATCAAACGCCGGAAGGTCAAGTTCCTCTACCTCGCACGGGAATCCCACCGGAAGTTCGATAATACTTGGTGGGTTTTTCAGTCCGTTTTTCGTGGTCGAGTTTTCCGCGAAATCTCGGCGAATTTTCGAGTTCGCAGGCACCGAAGGATCGACAACACTACGAATGGCGACTCGCTCTTTGTTTTTCGCGTAAAGAAGGACGTATTCGTGCACACCGGTTATTTCCTCTTGGTTCTCTGTGTGTCCATGCGTATTCCAAATCAAAATTTCCATCAGGTTGTGTGGACCAAAAATCTCGTCGCAAACGAAACGGAGGTTTGCGACTTCATCGCGGCCAATGCTAACGAATAGAACTCCGTCCTCACTGAGGAATTGGCGGAGCAGTGCAAGTCGCGGATACATCATACACAACCAGCGGTCATGCCGGTCGAGCGTTTCGCCCTCCTTGCCAACGACCTGCCCGAGCCACGCCCGAATAACGGGGCTGTTGACATTGTCATTATAAACCCAGCGCTCGTTACCAGTGTTGTAAGGCGGGTCAATATAGATGCACTTTACCTGTCCCGCGTAGTAGGGAAGCAGTGCCTTGAGTGCGACGAGGTTATCGCCTTGAACAATGAGATTGCCGTTGCCCGGCTGGCGGCAGGCGAGGTCGGGCACGTCTTTGAGCAAGTGAAACGGGACTTGCTGGTGGTGATTCACCACCGCTTTTTTTCCAATCCAGTTCAGTGTTGGCATAAAGCTTAAATCTTTGCAGATTCTACGCGATTTCGCGGTATTATGACAAGGCGGTTTTTAAAGGAGAAAGAAGACGACAAAAAGTAGAGAGGCGCAGTCCGGCCTGATTGACATAGCTGCGCCTTATCGGATATTTTCTGGCCGGACGCGGTAATGCGAGGCCCGGCCTTTACTTACGGGAAAACCGGGAAATCGGCGGGTGAAAACAGAGGTAACTATGGGCTATAAATCTTTAGGCGAATTCATCGAGGCAGCCGAAGGAATCGGCGACCTGAAGGTGATCCACGGCGCGGATCTGGATCTCGAGGTGGGCTGCCTGACCGAACTTTCCGCCGAGCGGGATGGACCTTTACTCCTGTTTGACCGCTTCAAAGGATTTCCGGCCGATTTCCGAATAGCCAGCAATATCTACCGGAGTAGCAGGCGTCGATACGCTTTGGCCCTGGGTTTCCCCATAGACGCTCACCCGGTCGAGCTGGTGAAGATGCTCAGAAAAAAGCGGCAGGCACAAAAGTCGATGCCCCCGGTGGAGGTGAGCGATGGGCCGGTGCTGGGACACATCCTCAAGGGCGCCGATGTCGATGTAGGCAGATTTCCCGCTCCCAAATGGCATTCGGGGGACGGCGGCCGATACATCGGGACAGCCGACATCGTGATCGTGCGCGATCCGGAGACGGGATGGATTAATTTTGGCACCTATCGCGCGTGCGTGCAGGGAAGAGACCGGTTGAGTCTCTGGATCATCAAGCACAAACGGGGACGGATTATCGCCGAGAAATACTGGTCCAAGGGATTGTCATGCCCGATCGCCGTGGTCCTGGGATGCGACCCTTTGACGCTCATGGCCGCGACGAGCCCGGCAAAGTATGAGCAGGCGGGCGCTTTACACGGAGCGCCGGTCGAAGTGGTCAAGGCGCCGCTGACGGGGCTTCCCATTCCCGCGCATGCCGAGATTGTCTTAGAGGGGGAAATGCCGCCGCCCGAGGAGGAAACCGCCGCAGAGGGGCCTTTCGGCGAATGGCCTGGTTACTACTCGCATTCCGGCCAGGAGTGCGTTGTTCGGGTGAAGCTGATCGCTCACCGAAGCGCCCCGATTCTTTGCGGCAGCCCGCCGCTTCGTCCCCTGCTGACGTGGAACGAAGACCTTCCGATAAACGGCGTGGATTTTTGGGATCATCTCGAACGTTCCGGGATTACCGATATCACGGGCGTCTGGGGACACTGCAACGGGCTCATGGTCGTGATCGCGCTCAAGCAGCGCTACCCGGGCCATGCCATGCAGGCCCTTCTGGCGGCGGCGGGGTTGCGCAGGTCAGCCAGTATGTATCGCCATTATGTGACCGTCGACGAGGATATCGATCCTTCCGATATTCGGGACGTCTTATGGGCCATGTGCACCCGGGTAGATCCGGGGACTTCCGTTGAGATCGTGCGCAACGCGTGGACCAGCGATCTCGATCCCCGGCTGACTCCGGCGCAAAAAGCGTCGGGCGACTACACCATGGGGCGCATGCTGATCGATGCATGTAAGCCTTATCATTGGAGGGATTCTTTTCCTAAAACAAATATATTCTCACCTGAAGAACGGCGACAGGTGAGCGAGCGATGGGCCAAGCTATTGGAGGAAATCGAGCGCGCGGGTAAGCAGGCTAACGTCAAGTGACATTGATTAATTTCCAGACGGCCATGGAAGCGGCTCAATGACCGAGAAAGAACATTACGACCTTTTGACTCACACCGGTCAGGGAACCCCTTGCGGAGCATTGCTGCGGCGGTATTGGCAACCGGCGGCGCTTTCAGAGGAGTTGCCTCCAGGAAGAGCACCGCTCGCCGTCAAATTATTAGGCGAAGATCTGGTGCTTTTTCGTGACGATGACGGCCGTCCTGGGTTGTTGGGCCTGCACTGTTCCCACCGCGGCGCCGATCTGAGCTATGGACGTTTGGAAAACGGGGGTCTCCGCTGCATCTATCATGGTTGGCTTTACGACATCCGCGGTCGCTGCCTGGATCAGCCTGGAGAGCCGGGAGGGGGCGAGAATCGGGGCGCTATTCATCATCCGGCCTATCCCTGCCGGGAGCGCGCGGGAGTCATCTTCACTTATATGGGTCCCGGAGAGCCGCCGGTATTTCCAGGTTTCGAGTGTCTCGCCGCTCCCGAGGATCACGTATTCGCCACCAAGATCTTCAGCGAGTGCAATTACCTGCAGGGCAATGAAGGAAACATCGACCTCCTGCACGTCTCGTTCCTCCACTACACCGAGCAGGACCTACGCGCGGACAACGCGGTGAATCGCCCCGGAGTTCACGGTTCGCCGGAGGCGCTGTCCTCGAGGGGATCCGCTCCCACCATGGAGACGATCGAAGCTGAATTGGTCGAAGTTGGACTCAGGGTCTGCAAGATCCGCAACCTGGGGTCGAATCAACAATACATAAGAGTAGGCACATTGATCCTTCCCAATCTCTACGCCTTTCCCGCCGGAGGGCTCAACTGGCACGTGCCGATCGATGATACGCACCATTGGAAATATGTGATCTCTTTCGACAAGGACAAGCCCTACGATAAAGAAGTGCTGCGCCGGAACCGCGACCGCTTCACCCCTCCTCCAGATTACAAACCGATCATGAATCGGGCCAATCGCTATCTCCAGGACCGCGAATTTATGAAAGCCAAGAGCTACAGCGGCATCGGGACAACCTACTTTGCCGCCCAGGACCTGTGCGTTACCGAGGGGGCGGGCTCGATAGCGGACCGGACCCAAGAGCACCTCATGGTTTCGGATGCCCCCATCGTGACCGGACGGAAGCTCCTCGCCGGCGCCATTCGTGACATCCAGGAGGGGCGCGATCCCCCTGGGATCGTACGCGAGCCTGGCTTAAACCGCTTTCCAACCATCGTCGCAACTTCCGCCGTCATTTCTCATACGGTTCATTGGAAAGATCACTGCCGGATGCTGATTGCCGACGGGCGGGGCTGGGTAGGGAGACCCGATTTGGTTCAGGCGATCGTGGGACAATCCACGCCTCTGGAGTAGAGAAGGCACCAGGCGGGAGGCAACAGTCTGATTTTCTTACTCACGCCTCAAGCCTTTCGCCTAACGCCTTTAAGAGAAACCGCATGCAAGACATTCTGAGATTGGGTATCGTGGGAGTGGGCATGGGCGCTGGCCGGGTCATCCCGGAGCTGGCCGCCCTCTCCTTCATCAAACTCACCGCAGCGGCGGATGTTCGCCAACACGCGTTGGATCAATTCAAGGCGGAGTTCGGCGGCGAGACATACCTGAGCGTCGAGGAGATGTGCCAGAGCCCCAATATCGACGCCGTCTACGTCGCCACGCCACACGAATTTCACGCCGAGCACACGATTATCGCGTTGAAAAACAAGAAGCACGTCATCGTGGAAAAACCGATGGCCCTTTCCATTGAAGAATGCGAAGCCATGAACCAGGCGGCGGAGGCCAACCGGGTCAAGCTCTTGTGCGGCCATACACACAGCTTCGATCCTCCAGTTCAAAAAATGGCCGAGGTGGTCCGAAGCGGCGAACTTGGCCGCACGTTGATGATCAATAGCTCTTATTATAAAAACTTTATTTATCGGCCGTTCTCAGACCATGACGTCGCCATGAGCCGCGGAGTCGTCTTGAACCAGGGACCCCATCAGGTGGACATCGCGCGCCTCCTCGGCGGGGGCGTGGTTCGGAGCGTTCGAGCCGTGGCGGGAGCGGCGGACTCCAGCCGCGGGGAGCCCGGCCGGCCGGCCGAGGGTCATTACGTTTGTTATCTCGAGTTTGAGAATGGAGTGCCCGCCGCCCTGGTATTCAGCGGATATGCTTATCTGGATACCGCCGAGCTTGTGTGGGACATCGGAGAAGGGGGCCGACCGGTCGACCCCGAGTCCTTTGTCGAGGCCCATCGCTTTTTCAAGGGGCTCGGCGCCGGCCCCGACCGCGCCAAGAATATGGAGAAGCTTTTGGAATCATGGCGCTACGGCGGCGCCCACGTCGGGGACTGGTTTCACAGCGGCAGTTCCGGCTCAAGGCCGGGGGAGCCGCGCCAACCTTTCTTCGGACTG
>Ga0184634_10000385_pt1 | contig 11226 bp, 10 predicted proteins | sample PLM31_200_b1_FD_133016 | JGI IMG/M metagenome (GOLD analysis project Ga0184634, IMG submission 133016) | Groundwater sediment microbial communities from an aquifer in East River, Colorado, USA - PLM3-1_200_b1 | ecosystem: Environmental > Terrestrial > Soil > Riparian zone | place: USA: East... | reverse complement strand
GCTCAGATTCAGATCTTCTGTCTTGTTTTCTTTCTCGATCATGAATGTCAGTGTCGAGGTAATTTCGGAAAAAAGCCGGCCGAAGGCGTTGCGACCGGTGTTATCCCTTTCGTTGATGACTTTGTCTTCCGGCTCCGAAAGAGTGTGCGCGCTGTAGCGGCGCAAGTTAACGAGATAGTGTTTGTAAGTTTTGAGCAGGGGATCAGCGATGAGTCGGCCCGCCCCTTCGTCGTCGCACTTGAGCCATTCCAGCTCAAAAAAAAGCAACTTGTTTCGTATCTCCGTCGACCTTTGCTCGACGCGTTGCTCCAAGTCCTGGTAGTCAGGATTTGCGGTGTCGGCGGCGTAAAGGAGACCGGAGTAACCGCTGACGCGACCCAACACTTCATAAATGGCTTCCAGTTCATTAAGCGCCTGGAGGAGCGTGGCGGCAATGAGCGTCTTCGGTTGTTCCATCGCGGAGCGAAATCGCCGCGCAAACGCCTCGGCGCGCGCGTGACAATCCTTGAGAGTCGCATCGATCCGCGGATCGTCGTGCGACGTATACAGATCGCTCAAATTCCATCTGATTCCTTCGGCGCTATTCGTAGCCATTGAAAGCCGGGTCCTTTCTAAATTCGCCGGTCGAGCCGAATCGCACAGCGCAAAGGTCAGCGGTCCAATTCGCCCGCATGAAAACGTTCCATCGCCTCGTGCCATTTGGGCGGCAATGCCGAGCCTGTGATTTTCCAACGCAAGAATTCCGTACCGCCCATGAAGCGACGCAGGATCATCATGGCTTCGCGGTGTGGATCTTTGTGCACGAAATGCATCAGCGCCACTTCATCTTCCCAGACCGATAGCGTCCAGAATCGCTTGGCAAGCACGTGGGCGAGCAACGAATAACCCACACAGCCGCGCGCTGATCTGAGTTGGGTTTGAATGCGCCGGGTGTAGTAGAAAAATTGCGGCAACGCCCAAAAACTTCTGAGCGGCAGATAAGAAAGGATGGCGACGTATTCCTTTTCCGGTTCCGCCTTCGCAAAAGGTGTCCAGGTTACTTGCGCCATCGGCAACTTCTTGTTGAGCGTGCTGTTGAACTGAGTTCGAATGAAAGATATAGCACAAAACAATCAGGTCTTAAGAGAGGAGAATCATCGTGTCAGATTTGTCGGAACTCAAAATGAAACTCGCCATGTCGTCGCGCATGTTGTTTAACGCGGGGTTGGTCGATTACAGCGGGCACATTAGCGCGCGACTGCCCGGATCGGATCATCTCCTGATCCTACCGCATCCCGTGAGCCGGGCGACGGTGAAGGCCGACGATATGGTCATCACGGACTTCGATGGCAAATTGATCGAAGGCAACTACAATGCGCCGTCGGAGGTTTTCATGCATGCGCGCGCATACAAGGCGCGCAGCGACATTCAAAGCGTCGCGCATTTGCACAATCATATGGTTGCTACGCTCTCGATGGTCGATAAGCCGTTTTATCCCGCGTCCTCCAATCCGGGTGCTTTTTTCGGTCCGGGTCCGTTGCCGGTATACAGAGACCCTGCGCTGATTCATACAAATGAGCAGGGCGATGCAGTCGCAAATGCACTTGGTAAGGGTGATGCGGTGATGCTTCGCGGGCACGGATCCATGGTCGTCGCGCAATCGATCGAATGGGTATTTGCCGCCTGCGTTGATTTGGAAGAGGCCGCTGCGAGATTCTACAAAGCTTCTTTATTAGGACCGGTACTGGTTTACAACGAGGACGAAACCCAACGCGTGATGAAAGGGCGCCGCAAGGATTCGGTAGTCCAAAAGGTTTGGGATCACAATGCGGCTAAGACCAAACTGGCCGGTCTAATGGGTGGAGTCTAAGGCTTGGACCGGAACGCGGATCGGGCTAAAAATATCTTTTCATAATTTACCCTGAAATATAAGCTGTTTACATGCGAGCATGCTCTGCCAACTGAGCTCGTTTGTAGAGTTTTTCACACAACATCCAATTATCTCAGTAAATTCTGTCCGTTAGCGTCGTAGTGGATTTTCCCTGCATCCACAGGTAGGGAAAATTTTGTTGCAAGGTACTACCGCCTGTGGTATAGACTTCGTTTCAAATAGATGAGGAGCATGTACACAAATGTACGATGATTTTTTGGCAAGAATTCTCGAACCGGACATTTTCCTACCGTCCCAGTTTTACGGCACGAGCGGCTTGTCACGCAAGCTGGAGGGTGAAAAGCGGCTAATGATCGCAATCCTAAAAGATGCGGTCGAATGCTTGGACAAGTACCGTGGCGCAAGGAACAGTTTAGGCCGGAGCCAATATCAAAGCGCCATAGAATGGGTTAAGGACAACAGCACGGATTGGTTGTTTTCATTCACCAATATCTGCGATTTCCTAGGATTTGATCCTCAATACATGCGCGAAGTGCTACTCAAGCGGGAAAACAAGTATGACAAGCCCGCGCGGCCACGAGTGCTTACGTTCACTGCGATGGTCAGCCAGCAGTAAAACTATCTCTTCCTGCTCTTTAGTGTCTTAAGCTCTTCTTTGATTAGCTGCCCGCGCGGCGAATTCTCGCCGGCGATTTTAAGCGCTCGTTCGAAATCGGCGATCGCCCGCTCGTCTTCATCCTGCAGGAGATGGGATCGGCCGAGGTAATAATAGCCGTCGCCCAGCCGGTCGAGCTTACCGTAGACATTACCGAGCCGATAAGGCGGTCGGTCCCATAGCGGCGCTAAGTTTTGCGCGTTGAGATAGGCTCCTGCCGCGCTTCGCAGGTCGCCGGCTTTTTCCAGCATTTCTCCCAGATAGAGATAAGTGAGTGGCTCGTTCGGCTCCAGCGCCAGTGCACGGTCGAAAGCTGTTCGCGCCGACGCGAACTCTCCCGCCTGCCCGTACAAGCGGCCCAAATCCCGTTGCAGCCCGGGGTTATCGGGTCTGAGTTTTTGCGACTTTTCGTAGTTACGCTGAGCCTGGGGTAATTGTCCCTGGAGTTGCTGAGCAAAACCGAGCAAATAGAGAACTTCTGGATTTTCCGGACTTTTTTGCGCGAGATTTTCATACTCGTTCACGACAGCGGCCCGCGTCGTGCGTTCCGTTTGGATAATAATCTGGACTTTTTTCAAAGCTTCAGGCGCTTCCGGCCGAGGCTGAGTCAGACCCAAGGAGCGCACGACCAGTTCCGCATTGGCAACCCGCTCTTGGGTGATCGGGTGGGTCATAATATAAGCGGGTACATCGATCGGATTGAGGGCGCGTTCTTGGTCCAAGGTTTTGAGAAACGCGATGGTACCCTTGGGATCGAAACCCGCGGTTGCCATGTACCGCGTCCCGAGCGTGTCCGATTCCATTTCCAACTGCCGGCTGTAGGCTGCCTGACGAGTGGCGGCGACGGCCTGCCCGACGACGCCGGCGGCTTGGCCACCCGCTCCAGTGCGCGCCAACAGCACCATGCCGAGCAGACTCAAGATGGAAATTGCGTCGGGACCTGAAGAACGCGCCATGTGCCGCGCCTTGATATGAACAATTTCGTGACCGAGCACGCCCGCCAGCTCATCCGTGCTTTTCGCCCGTTCTATGAGTCCGGTATAGAGGTAAATGGATCCGCCCGGGACGGCAAAAGCATTTAGCTGGGAGTCGTCAACGACAAAAAATCGGTAATCGAAGGACTGCGGTCCGGTAGCGCTAAGGATGCGTCGTCCGATGCGCTCGATGTAGCGCTCGACTTCAGGATTGTTAATGAACTTCAAATGCTTTTTAGCTTCGCGGCGAAATTCGCGGCTGATCCGCGTTTCTTCGTCTTCACTCGGCGGACCGAGGGAAGGAAGAGACGGAAGATTGGAGCGATCGAAAAAACCGCAGCTCGTTATCAAGAGAACCATAACGAGCGCAATCGCGCATAGAGCACGCCACGGCTCAGAACGAGCAGCGCCATTTCTCATTGGCAAAGTATAGTGAGTGACTACGGGTCGTTCAATAGCGAACTGAGATTTGCCGGCCGGAGTTGACGACCAAAGATTAAGCCCATATTGTCTCGCTTTATGAAATCTCCGAGGAGCGAGTGATGGCGACACGATTCGAAATTCCCCCCGAGAAATTGACTTGGCGCTGCGACCTATCCTATCTGCCGTTCACGTGTACGGCGGAAATGACACCGCTGGAGGATTTCATTGGCCAAGATCGCGCGATTCGCGCCATCGAGTTCGGCCTGGGTGTCAACAAACCCGGTTTCAACATCTTCGTCACGGGACTCACCGGCACGGGCAAGACCAGTATCATCAAGGCATTTCTCAAAAAAATTACCAGCGGACAAACGACTGCGGGCGCGGATTCTCCAACGCCGGAGGATTGGTGTTACGTGTACAATTTCACCGACCCGGACCGGCCGCAAGCGCTAAAAATTCGCCGCGGCTTGGGCAAGGTGCTCAAGACCGATATGGATCAGCTGATCCAAAATCTTCTGCGTGAAGCCAAGAAGATGTTCGAAAGCGATGAATACGCGCACCAGCGCCAGGAGTTGGTCGAGCAGCTGCAAAAAAACAGCAGGAGATGATGGAAGCCTTGATGGAGGAGGCGAACCGCAATGGTCTTACGTTGCGCATGTCTCCGTCCGGCATCCTGCTTCTACCCGCCAAAGACGGCAAGCCGATGCAAGAGGCGGACTATCTGACATTGTCGTCGGCCGAAAAGAATCGTATCGAAGAAAGCCGCAGCGAGATTGAGAAAAAGGTCGAAGATAGCCTGCGAGAAGGCAAAAAACTCGAGCGAGAGAATTTCGAGAAATTGGCCGCGGCGGAAACCCAAGCGGCAGACTATTTGGTTCGATTGCCGCTCAATGAGCTCAAGGAGAAATACCGTGAATATCCCAAGGTGCTCGCCTATCTCGATGCGGTGCGCGATCATATCCTAAAAAACTTGCAGCGTTTTAAAGGCGCCGAAGTCGGCGCGCCCATGGGCGCCGCGGCAGCGATGCAGTTTGGCGAGCCGCTCGGCGATCCTTTTTTGCCCTATCGCGTCAATGTTTTCGTCGACAACAGCGACACCCAAGGGCCGCCGATCATCGTCGAAACCAACCCCACTTATCATAATGTCTTCGGCGTCATCGAAAAGAAGCCCATCGTCGGCGGTTATGTCACCGACTTTACCATGATCAAAGCAGGTTCGATCAGTCGCGCAAACGGCGGCTATCTCGTCTTATACGATCGCGACGTGCTGTCGAATGCCGGCGTCTGGGAAGCGTTGCAGCGGGTGATAAAAAACCGCGAGTTGAGAATTGAAGAACCGGGAGCGTTCTTTGGCTTCGTCCCGCCCCAAGGTCTTAGGCCAGAGCCCATTCCAACCGATACCAAAGTGATCATGATCGGCGACCCGCACTTGTACCGGACTTTGGCTTCGGGGGATCGAGATTTTCGCGAGACGTTCAAAGTCAAGGCCGATTTCAATTTTGAGATCGATCGAACCCAGGAAAATATTACGGCGTTCGCCTGTTTCATCAGCGACTACTGCAATCGGGAGAAGTTGCGCCACTTCGACACCGAAGGAGTGGCCCGAGTCATCGAACAATGCGCGCGCCACGTCGAGGACCAGAACAAACTGTCGACCCGATTCAGCGACATGGCAGATTTATTGATCGAAGCGGATTATTGGGCCGCCAAGGACAAAGCCGATTTGGTCTCCGCCAGACATGTCGAGCGCGCCATCGTCGAAAAAAACTTTCGCCTCAATCTGATTGAAAAGCGCTTGCAAGAAATGATCGCGGAAGGAACCGTGCTGGTGGACGTGGAGGGCGCGGTTGTCGGACAGGTAAACGGCTTGGCCGTCTACCAAATGGGTGATTTCAGCTTCGGTAAGCCATCGCGCATCACGGCAAAAACATTTTTGGGGCGCGGCGGCATTATTAATATCGAGCGGGAATCGAAGCTGAGCGGCAACACTCACGACAAGGGCGTCTTGATTCTCGGCGGCTACTTGGGCGGCAAGTACGCGCAAAAGAGCCCGCTGTCGTTATCGAGCACGGTTTGCTTCGAACAGTCCTACGACGGCGTCGACGGCGACAGCGCGTCGTCGACCGAACTGTACGCGATCTTGTCGAGTTTGTCCGAGGCTCCGATCAAGCAAGGCATCGCCGTAACCGGGTCCGTCAATCAAAATGGTGAAGTGCAAGCGATCGGCGGCGTCAATCAAAAAATCGAGGGCCATTATGACGTCTGCCGGCTTAAAGGATTGACCAGCGAGCAGGGTGTCATGATTCCGCAGGCAAACACCCGCAATTTAATGCTTCGACCCGACGTCGTCGAGGCGGCCAAAGCGGGCAAGTTTCACATTTATGCCGTCGGGACGGTTGATGAAGGCATCGAAGTCTTAACCGGACTGGCGGCCGGGGAGCGTAACGCCGAAGGCAGCTATCCGGACGGTTTGGTGAACGATCGCGTCCAAAAAAAGCTCCAGCAGTTCACCGAGCAGCAGCGACGGCTCGCGGCGGAGAATCAAAGAAATTCCGTTTCGTAACGCAGAGCATGAGAAGGCGCGCTAGCCTTCGCGCGCCTTGGTTGACTCCGGCTTGGCACCGAGAGGAATGGAAAGCTGAATGGATTTGCCCTTGCGCAAAATCGATAGACGTACGACCCTGCCGGCCTCCAGGCCGCCGATCACGCGCGCGACATCGCGCGGACTGTCGACTTGCGTGTCGTTGACCGAGAGAATGACGTCTTGCTTCTGAACTCCCCCGCGTGCCGCCGGCTGGCCGGGTAGCACCGTATCGACGACGACGCCCTTTGCGGGGAAAACTCCCAGACTTCTTGCCTGATCCAAGGAAATATCGGACATTTGCACGCCCAGCCAACCCCAGGCAAACTTCTCGCCGCTGGCCAGACGCGGAAGGATCCGTTTGATCACATTGATCGGCGTGGCGAAACCCAAATTGCCGCGCTCCGATGCCATGGTGATCATGCCGATCACATGGCCCTTGCTATTCAGCAGTGGACCACCGCTGCCGCCTGGATACGCACCGGCGTCGGTTTGAATCAATTCATAGCTCGCGGAGTCGGGGTAACTACGTCCGGAGCGGCTGATGATTCCTAAATTCATCGAGCTCTCGCGACCGAAGGGATAACCGAAAACCAGTGCCAGATCACCGACGCGAATTGAGGCCGAGTCGCCGAATGGCAAAGTCGGCAGCTCACGTTCGGTTTGAATTTTTAAAATCGCTACATCGATCTGACTATCAGCGGCGACGACGCGCGCGGGCACTCGTTGCGAGTCGGCGAGCCTGATCTCGATTTCCTTCGCCTTGTCGACGACATGTTGCGCCGTCAAAATAAATCCCGTCGGGTCGACGATAAAGCCGGAGCCGCGGCTTCCTTGAGATTGATTCGGCGTCCCTTTGGTTTCCTGTCCGGTTACGCGAATCTGCACGATCGCCGGTCGAGAGTGATTGGCCAATTCAACAAAAGCCCGATTGAGCCGATCCAACTCTGATTCTCCGGTGGCGGGCTGAGCATCGCGCCAATTGATTACCGGTGTTTTTAATGGTGCCTCTTGCGCCGAAAGAGTGTTTGCCAAACTAGCGAGGGCAATCGTCATTAACGTCGCAGTAACTTTCACAGTCAACGCCTCCAATACTCAGGCTGCATCCCCTTTATCGAAAAGCCGCGGCTTGCTCAAGAAGGTAAGGCTTCGGTGATTGCACTTCGATCGATGGGATGTGTTATTCTGCATGGCAATGAGCGGTTCGCAGCAAAAGATCGTTCTGGTTACGGGCGGAAGCGGCGGTCTAGGCCAAGCGTTAGCGCGCGCTTTTGCGGCGCAAGGTTGCCGCGTCGTCATCGCGGCCCGCGATGAGGCAAAACTCAATGCGACGGCGGCGGAAATCGCCAGCAATGGCCGTCAAGTGCTGCCATTGCCGTGCGACGTTACGGATAGAGAGCAAGTGAAACGCCTTGAAACAATAGTCTCGAAGCGCTGGGGGGCCGTGCAGATTCTTATCAACAATGCCGGCATTGCTCGCGCTGTAAAGTTTGCTGACATGCCGGACGAGCTGTGGGATGAGACACTAAAGACGAATCTGACGGGCGCTTACAACTGCTGTAAAGTTTTTCTTCCGGGGATGATTTTTTCTGGCTGGGGTCGAATCATCAATATCGCCTCGACGACGGCAAAAGTCGGCTACAGCCACGTAACGGCTTACACCGCTTCGAAACATGGGTTGCTCGGGTTGACGCGCTCGTTGGCGCTCGAAACGGCGCCCCGTGGAGTTACGGTCAACGCGATTTGTCCCGGCTACATCGATGACGAGCGCACGCATGAAAATGCCAAACTCATGGCCGAAAAGACCGGCAAAAGTGCTCAAGACATTTTACGCCTCTTCGCTGCGAGCGCGCCGCAAAATCGTTTGATCTCTCCCAATGAAGTGGCGTCGCTCGCGCTGCTGATCGCCTCGGAAAAACTTGCCGGTATGACCGGGCAGGCGATCAACGTCGACGGCGGCGCGGTGATGGTCTAAAAACACGGGGTAATGGAATGTTGGAGTATTGGAGTGATGGTCAGGATTCGAACTTCCCGGCACTCCACCACTCCCGTATTCCGGTTCGGTAGAGGGTTGTCTCATGGTGTATTCAAGTTTCATTTATGAAGTGAAGGACGGTATCGCGACGATTCGCCTTAACGATCCCGACCGGCTGAACGCATTAACTTTCGCAACGTATACGGAGTTGGAGCGAGCGTTTGCAGCGATGGCAAACGATTCCACGGTCAAAGTCGTTGTTCTCACCGGCAAGGGTAAAGGTTTTTGCTCCGGCGGCAGTGTCCATGAAATCATCGGCAGACTCATCAAGATGACGGGCGAGGAACAATTGCGTTTCACACGGCTCACCTGTGACGTCGTCAAAAATATGCGCAGCCTGAAAAAACCGATCATCGCGGCGGTGAACGGCGTCGCCGCGGGCGCCGGCGCGGTCCTGGCGCTGGCGAGCGATATTCGGATCGTTTCGGAGCGCGCCAAGTTTGCCTTTTTGTTTATCAAAGTCGGTTTGTCCGGCGCCGACATGGGAGCATGCTACTTACTTCCGAGAGTCGTCGGTTATGGACGGGCGGCGGAGCTATTGTTTACCGGCGATACCATCGACGCTCAAGAATGTTTGCGCATCGGCTTGGCCAATCAAGTTGTCGAACATGAAATGCTTTTGGAACAAGTCTATGGCTTGGCGCGCGTCCTAAGAAATGGACCGCTTTCTGCCTTGGGCGTCACCAAGGAATTGCTCGAACGCGAAGCGGCTATGGATTTGGATCAGGCGTTAGAACTAGAAGCGAAGGAGCAAGCGCGCTGCATGCAGTCAGAGGATTTTAAAGAGGGTTACCGCGCGTTTGTCGAAAAACGACCGGCCAAATTCAATCAATCTTAAAACTGCCGAGCTCATGCTGCCCTTCTGTGATCAAGATCATTTGACCTTGCGCGCGCGCGCGCATAAGTGGATCGACGAAAATCTTCCGGCGATTCGCAAGCGAAGCAATTTTCTCGAAGAACGCGCGATCGAGTTGACAAAAGCACTCGGCGCTGAAGGATTTCTCAAGTATACGGTTCCGGCGGACTTCGGCGGGATTCGACCAGCCGTTGCGGCGCGCGATCTTTGTATCTTGCGCGAAGAGCTGGCACGCGGCGACGCCCTCGCGGACACAATGTTTGCAATGCAGGCGCTGGGTAGTTACCCGATCACGCTGGCGGGCAATCGCGAGCAGAAACACCGTCTGTTACCGTCAATTGCCGACGGCAGTTGCATTGCGGCATTTGCAATTACGGAAGAGGCAGCGGGATCCGACGTGGCGTCGCTTGAGTCGAGAGCGGTGCGGCGCGGTCAAATGTATTGTTTGACGGGCACCAAGCGATTTATCTCCAATGCCGGCATCGCAGACAGCTATGTCGCATTTGTGTCGACCGATCCAGCAAAGAAAGGTCATGGCATCAGCGCGTTTTTGCTCGACGGTAAGCTGCCGGGCCTGGTCGTCAAAGAAAAAACCGAGCTCCTTTCGCCTCATCCTATCGGGGTTGTCGAATTTAACGATTGTCTAGTATCGCAGGACGCGCTGCTCGGTGCCGAAGGCCAGGGGTTGGAAATCGCCTTCTCGACACTTGATCTCCTGCGCTCTACCGTCGGCGCGGCGGCGGCGGGCTTGGCCCAACGGGCCTTGGACGAGGCGATTCGATACAGCAAGGAGCGCCGGCAATTCGGCCGGCCCATTTCCGAATTCCAGGCCACCGAGTTCAAGCTCGCCGAAATGGCGACGGAGTTGGAAGCGGCAAAGCTACTAGTTTATCAGGCCGCGTGGGCTCATGATTGCGCGGAGCACGACGCCAAAAGGAAATCATCTATGGCGAAGCTCTATGCGACCGAGGCGGCGCAACGGATCGTCGACCAAGCGCTGCAGATTCACGGCGGCAACGGCCTGATCGCCGGCAGCATCATGGAACGGCTGTACCGCGACGTGCGCGCGCTCAGAATTTACGAAGGAACATCGGAGATTCAAAAACTCATCATTGCGCGCAGCCTACTGAATGAGTCTTGAGGATCGAGAATTGAAGATAGAGGATCGATTTTCCATCCTCCATCTTCGAGCTTCGGTTCAATGAGGAGAAAAAATGGATTTTGAATTGCCAGATGAGTTGATCGCAGTGCGTGATTTAGCGCGCGAGTTCGCTGAGAAGGAAATAGCTCCGACGGCGGCCAAGGACGATAAGGAAAAGAAATTTCGCGGCGATCTCGTCCGGAAGATGGGCGAGCTAGGGTTTTATGGCACCATGATTCCCGAAACTTATGGCGGCAATGGGCTGGGTTTTCTCGCCATGGTGCTGATCACTGAAGAAATCGCGCGGGTGCATAGCGCCATGCGCGTTGCGATCAACATGCAGATCGGTCCGGCGGTAACGTTGCTGCAATTCGGCACGGAAGAGCAGAAGAAACAATTTATTCCACCCTTGGTTTCGGGAGACATCATTGGCTGCTTCGCGATCACCGAGCCCGATGCTGGATCGGATGTCGCGGGGATGCGCACCGTGGCGACGAAAGACGGGGATTACTATCTTCTCAACGGCAGCAAGCTCTGGATTTCCAATGCGCCGGTAACGGACAGCGGGTTGGTTTATGCCTATACCGACCGGTCGCAGAAACACCGAGGCATGTCGGCTTTCTATGCCGATTGGCATCAACCCGGCTTAACGCGCAAACCGTTGGAGACTCTCGGAGCGCATTGCTCGCCG
>Ga0184634_10000384_pt1 | contig 11261 bp, 9 predicted proteins | sample PLM31_200_b1_FD_133016 | JGI IMG/M metagenome (GOLD analysis project Ga0184634, IMG submission 133016) | Groundwater sediment microbial communities from an aquifer in East River, Colorado, USA - PLM3-1_200_b1 | ecosystem: Environmental > Terrestrial > Soil > Riparian zone | place: USA: East... | reverse complement strand
ATTCAGGAAGCGGCTCCGCGGCATCGCGCGGCCGTTGTCGCCCAATCGGCTGCGGCGCTCCGTGGTGCGTGGGGCGACGCGGGCAGGCGCGGCCACCGTGGGGGTGCGCGAGCGCGCGGGACTGACGGCCCACGTGGCCCGCGCGGTGCGTCGGGGCGATGTCGTGTTCACGCTCGGCGCCGGCGACGTGACACGCGTCGGGCCGGAGCTGCTGGAAATGCTCAAGACGGGAAGTGAAAAGTGGGGACGCGCATCGTGAAGTGGCGGCTCCGGTCGCTGCGGATGCCGCACGCGTCGTGGCGCGTGCTCGCGTGGGGCGGCGCGGCGGTGGCGGTCATCGTGCTGTGGACGGTGGTGCCCGTGATGCTCCGCCGACTGGCGTTCTTCCGCGTGCGGCAGGTGGAGCTCGTCGGCATCCGCTATCTCGACGCCGCGGCGGTGCTGGAGGCGCTGCGGCTTGCGCCGCGGGCGAGCGTGTTCGACGACACGAACCTGCTCGCCGACCGGATTCGCGGGTTGGGCGGCGTGGCGGACGCCCGGGTAGCGCGCCGGCCGCCCGGATCACTGAAAGTGATCGTGCGCGAGATCGAGCCCATCGCGCTCGTCGCCGCGGCCCGTGGCGCGCTGGTGGTCGTGGACGCCGATGGCCGGCCGCTGCCGTTCGATCCCGCGAACCACGGAGCGGGAGGGTGGGGCGCGCGCGGGGGACTCGATCTGCCGGTCGTACAGGCCGCGGACAGCGGCGTGGTTGGCGTGCTGGCCCGGATTCAGGCATTCGATCCGGTGTTGTTTCAAACCATCGATGCCGCGCGGCGGATTGGGGAAATGCGCGGCGACGTGCTCCTGGAGCTTGGCGCTCATCGCGTGTTGTTGGCGCGCGATGCGGGGCCGGAGGTCATACAGGCCGTGATGCTGGTCGCGAGGGATCTGGCCGCGAAGGCGCGCCCCTATGCCGAGCTCGACGGACGCTACGCGGGCCAGGTCGTGGTGCGGCGCCGGGGGATGAGGAGCGCGTGATGTCGGAGCGCCGGGGGAACCTCATCGCCGGCCTGGATCTCGGCAGCACCAAGACCTGCGCGGTGATCGCCGAGCTGGTCGGCGACCTGCCGCGCGCCCCGCTCGCCAAGATTCTGGGCGTGGGGCTGGCGAAGAACAGCGGCGTGCGCCGCGGCATGGTGCGCGACATCGACGAGACGACCCGCTCGGTCGCGGCGGCGCTGAAGGACGCCGAGCGGATGGCGGGCGTGAAAGTCACGGACGTCACGTGCGGGATCGCGGGCGAGCACGTCTCGGCGCGCGGCTCCGCGGGCGTGGTGGCGGTGAGCGGCGAGGAGATCACGCCGCAGGACGTGGCGCGCGTCAACGAAGTGGCCCGCGCGGTGTCGCTGGGCCGGGACCACGAGCTGCTGCACGACATTCCGCAGGAGTATGTCGTCGATCAGCAGCGCGGCATTTCGGATCCCGTCGGCATGACGGGCACGCGGCTCGAAGTGGAGATGTACCTCGTGACGGTGCAGTCCACCGCCGCGCAGAATCTCCGCAAGAGCGTGCAGCGCGCCGGCTACCGTGTGGCGGATGTGGTGCTCGAGCCGCTCGCCGCCTCGTACGCGGTGCTGACGGACGACGAAAAAGAGCTGGGCGTCGCGCTCGTGGAGGTGGGCGGCAGCTCGACGGGCGTCGCGATCTTTCACGAAGGAAAGATCCGCCAGCTGGCCTCGCTCAAGTACGCCGGGGCGCACGTCACGAGCGACCTGGTGCAGGGATTGGGCGTGACGCAGGCCGACGCCGAGCGGTTGAAGGAGCGGCACGGGGCGGCGTACACGCCGCTCGTGGACGCCGGCGAGATGGTCAGCCTGCCGTCGACGCCGGGGCAGGGCGCGCGGACCGCGTCGCGCGAGCTGGTCGCGCACATCATCCACCAGCGGGTGGACGAGATCTTCCAGCTCGTGGCCCGCGAGTTCGAGCGGGCGGGATATGGGGCGGGCCGGCTGCCGGCCGGGGTGGTGCTGACCGGCGGCACGGCGCACCTGCCCGGCATGGTCGAGTTGGCGCGCGAAGCGTTCGCGGTACCGGTGCGCGCGGGGCATCCCGAGCTCGGCATCTCCGGGCTGGTCGACAGCGTGCAGGCGCCGCGCTACGCGGTGCCGGTCGGCTTGGTGCTCTACGCCGCGCGCAAAGGCGCGCATGGGGGTGCGGCGCCGGGAGTGTTGTTCGGCGGAGCGAAGGACAAACTGTTCGGGCCGCTCAAGCGGTGGCTGCAAGACTTCTTCTGATCGATGCGTCCGATCCTGGGCCCTAGGGGAGAACCATGATCTTCGAACTCGAAGAAACAGTCACGCAGAACGCGCGGATGAAAGTCGTCGGCGTCGGGGGGGGCGGCGGCAACGCCCTGAACCGCATGATCGACGAGCAGGTCGGCGGGGTCGAGTTCATCTCTGTGAACACCGACGCTCAGGCGCTCCTCAACAACAAGGCCGACGTCAAAGTCCAAATCGGCAAAAAGCTGACGCGCGGCCTTGGCGCGGGCGCGCGCCCGGAGATCGGCCGCCAGGCGATCGAGGAAAACCGCGACGAGGTGCTCCACAGCCTCCAGGGCGCGGACCTCGTGTTCGTCACCTGCGGCATGGGCGGCGGCACCGGCACCGGGGCGGCGCCGATCATCTCGCAGGTGGCCCGGGACCTGGGCGCCCTCACAATCGGCATCGTCACCAAGCCGTTCCTGTTCGAGGGCCGAAAGCGCATGCGCCAGGCGGAGATGGGCATCGCTGAAATGCGCAAGCACGTGGACACGATGATCGTCGTGCCCAACGAGCGCCTGCTGGCGGTCGTCGGCAAGGGCATCCCCTTCCAGGACGCCCTCAAGAAAGCGGATGAGGTGCTGTTGCACGCGACGCAGGGCATCTCGTCCCTCATCTGTGTCACCGGCCTGGTCAATGTAGATTTCGCGGACGTGCGCACCGTGATGCAGAACGGCGGCGCGGCGCTGATGGGCACGGGCACGGGGCGCGGCGAGAACCGCGCGATGGAAGCGGCGCAACAGGCCATCTCGAGCCCGTTGCTCGACAACATCTCCATCGCCGGCGCGACGGGCGTCCTCATCAACATCACCGGCGGGGAGGACCTCACCCTGGGTGAGGTGACGCAGATCAGCGAGGCGATCCACGACGCCGCGGGCGACGAGGCCGAAATCATCTTCGGCGCCGTCAACGACCCGGCGATGCACGGCGAAGTGCGGATCACCGTCATTGCGACGGGGTTTGATAAGACCGGAGCGATGGCGGACGCGGCGGCGGGGGTGCAACGGCCCGCCGCGGGCGTGCTGCCGTTCCGCGACCGTGCCGCGCGCCCGACCCCCGCGCCGCCGCCGGGATTTGCGAAGCCGGCCGAAGTCGCCCCCAAGCGCCCGTCGGGTCCGTCGCAGGTACCGGTGAATCCGGAGCTGAATGAGATGGAGATTCCCACCTTCATCCGGAGACAGATGGACTGATGGCATGGCGGGGGGGGGCGAGTCGGTACGTCGCCGTCGGCGTCATCGCCGCGGGCATGCTGGTGTGGGCCGCGCACGAGGCGTGGCCGTCGCGCGAGACGCCGGTCGCGCTGCCTATCGTGGTCACGAGCGCGTACGACGAGTGGACTGACACCCTCAGCCGCCGCGAAATGCTGTCCGATGTGCTCACCCGCGCCGGCATCACCGGGCGCGAATACGTGAGCTTCATGAAGGCCACGCGGGCGCTCAACCCGCGGCGACTCCAACCAGGACTTGTCTTCCACGTGCGCCGCTTGAAGGGCGCGGCGGTGGCGCACCGCATCGGCGTGCGCACCGAGCCCGAGCTGCGCCTGTGGATGACGCGGCTGGGCGGCGACTCGGGCTGGAAGGAAGTCGTCGAGGAGATTCCCTGGACCACGGAGCGGCTGCGGACGACGGCCGTGATTCAGACGAACCTGTACGACGCGCTCGACGCCGCGGTCCCCGACTCGTTCCTGCCGCTCCGCCAGCGCGTCGCGCTCGCCTGGGCGATCGCCGACGTGTACGACTGGGAAATCGACTTCACCCGCGACCTGCGGCCGGGGGATCGCGTCGAGGTCCTGATCGAGCGCCTCGAGTCGCAGGAAGGCGAGCGGCGTCTGGGCCGCATTCTCGCGGCTCGTGTGGATGTCGCGGGCTCGCCAAGCTACGCGTTTGCGTTCGAGACCACGGCCGGACGGGACGGCTTCTACGACGACAAGGGGCGGTCACTGCGCCGCGCGTTCCTGCGCGCGCCGCTGCGCTATCGCCACATCTCGAGCCGCTTCGGCGGCCGCTACCATCCCATCCTCAGGTCCTGGCGCTCCCACCAGGGGACGGATTACTCGGCCGCCTGGGGCACCCCGGTGCGCGCGACCGCGGACGGGATCGTGAGCATGGTCGGGCGCAACGGCGGATACGGCAACCTCGTCGAGATCCGGCACGCCAACGGCATCCGCACCCGGTACGGGCACCTCTCGAAGTTCGCCAAGGGACTGCGCGTGGGGCAGCGCGTCACCCAGGAGCAGACCGTGGGGTACGTGGGCGCCACCGGGTTGTCCACCGGCCCGCACCTGCATTACGAGTTCCTCGTGAACGGCCGGCCGACGAATCCGCGGCGCAAGGACGCCGCGGCGGGCGAACCCGTTCCCGCCAGGTTGAGAGCGGCGTTCGACAGCATGCGCACGCAGTTCCTCGCGGAGCTCGAACCGGCGGCCCCCCGCGCGGGCGCCGGCGCCGCCGCCGCTCGCGACGACTAACCTCCCGCCAACAGACATCCGTGGAGCTCTACCCCGCCGTTGACGTGCAGGGCGGGCATGTGGCACGCGTGCCCCGCGATGCCGACGCTGATCCGCTCGCCGTCATTGCGCGCTTCGCCGCCGCGGGCGCCCACTGGATTCATTTCGTGGACCTCGATCGCGCTTACGGTCGCGGCGACAATCGCGAGCTCGTGCGCACCGTATTCGGCGCGGCGGCCGTGCCGGTCCAGGTGGGCGGCGGTCTCCGCACCGACGCCGCGGTCGATGAGATGATCGGCTGGGGCGCCGCGCGCGTGGTGGTCGGCACGAAGGGCGCCATGGATGCCGCGCTCGTGGACCGGCTGCTCGCCCGCCACGGCCCCGCGCGCCTCGCGGTCGCCATCGATACGAAGGACGGCCGCCTCGCCGCGCGCGGCACCACCGACGTGTTCGACGTGAGCCCGCTCGATCTGGCCCGGCGCGTGCGTTCGCAGGGCATCCGGACGGTGATCTATGCCGACGTGATGCGCGACGGCATGCTGGCGGGCCCCGACATCGCGGGCGCCCTGGCGCTCGCGCCCCTCGATCTGCAAGTCATCGCGTCGGGTGGCGTCGCGTCACTCGCGGACCTGCGCGTGGCACGGGCCGCGGGGCTTGCCGGTGCGATCGTCGGACGAGCCCTGTACGAGGGCAACTTCACGCTCGAGGAGGCGCTGACGTGCGTCGCCTGACGCGGACCGGGGGCCTTGTGCTCTTGCGCGCGACGGCGGTGGCGGCCCTCATCCTGCTCCTCTGGAATCCGGCCAGCTCACGCACGCTACCCTCCGAGGACCAGCCGATTGTGCTGCTCGACGCCTCGCTCAGCATGAGCGGGGTGGGGGGACCCTGGCGTGCGGCCCTCGATACCGCGCGCGCTCTCGCCCGGCAACGACGGGCCCTCGTGTGGCGTTTCGGCGCCCGCGTCTCGGCGTTCGACACCACGCCGCCCGCCGACGGCGCCAGCCGCCTTGGCCCCGCGCTCGAAGCGGCGGCCGCCCGCGGGGGCGAGGTCATCGTGGTGACGGACGGCCTCCTGGACGACATCGCGAGTATCCCCGCCGACCTGCGGCGCCGCCCCCGCGTCGTGATCCAGCCCCGCGCGCCGTTCTTCGATGCGTACGTCGCGAGCGTCGAGGGCCAGCGGCGCGTCAGCACGCAGGATACGATCCGGCTCAAAGTGAGCTACGGGACGGCGGGGACGAGGGAGGGGGGACGGGGGATGAGGAGGGCGACGCTCGCCATCTACGCCGGCGAACGGCGTCTTGTCTCGCGGCAGGTCGCCCTTCCCGACAGCGGGATCCTCTCGGCCGACTTCACCCTTCCCCCGTCCCTCGTCCCCCGTCCCGGGTGGACGGTCCTCGACGTGCGTCTGGACGGCGTGCGCGACCCCGAGCCCCGCGACGACGCGCGCCAATTCGCGATCGAGGTCAGCCGCCAACCCGCCGCCGTAATCTTCGCATCGCCGCCGGATTGGGAGACGCGCTTTCTCGCGCGGACGCTCAGCGACGTGGCGCGGGTGCCGGTGAAGGTATTTGTCGAAACGGAGCAGGGCCGCTGGCGCGATGCGGCAACGCTCACACCGGTTGCCACCGCTGAGCTGACCCGAGCGGCGCAGGGCGCGCGCCTCGTCGTCCTGACCGGCGATCCAGAACGGGTACGTCACGTCGTGGGGCCAGTCGCGGGCTCCGCTGCCCGGCTCATCTGGTCCACGGGAGGACAAACCGGCGACTGGTATGTAGAACGCCCTCCCGCCTCGCCCCTCGCTGGCGCTCTGGCGGGGATCTTGTGGGACTCGCTCCCGCCCGCGACCGGCGCCGGCGTGCCGCCCCGCGATTCCACCGCGGTCGTGGCGCTCACCGCTCGTCTCGCGCGCCGCGGCACGCCGCGACCCATCGTGACCCTCGATGAGCGCAACGGCGCGCGTCAGGTCACCGTGACCGCCTCGGGCCTGTGGCGCTGGTCATTCCGCGGCGGCGCCGCGGAAGAAGCCTACCGGAGTCTCATCGCCGGCATGGTCGATTGGCTCTTGGGGGAGCGGGGAGCAGTGGGCAGGGAGCGGGCCGTTCCGGTTACGCTGGAGACTCCCAACGGCCTGCCGCTGGTGTGGAGATGGACTGGCGCCGACGAGCCGCGCCCGCTCGCGATCACGCTGGAGGGCAACGCTTCCGTTCTCGACACGCTGCGCTTCGACGCCGCGGGCCGCGCCGAGCTGTTGGTCCCCCCCGGCGTCTACCGCTACGCACTGGGTGGTGGTCCGGAGCGTGGCGTGGTAGCGGTGGAGACGTACTCCGACGAGTGGCCTCCCCGGTCGCCGTCGCTCGCGCCCCAGCCCGGGGAGGCACGTGCACGGATCGCGGCGATTGGCCTGCGGGACCGCTGGTGGCTGTTCGTGATCGCGATCGTCGCCTTGGCCGCCGAGTGGGCGTGGCGGCGGCGGCAGGGGCTTCCTTGATGGGGCTGTGGGCGCGCCTGGCCCGGCTCTTCACGGGGGGGAAGGCGGACCGGGCCGCGCGCGAAGCGGCCGAGCGCGTCCTCCTCGAGGCGGACTTCGGCGTGGCCGCGACCGAGGAAATCCTCGAGCGCTTCGGCCGTGGGGGGGGAGAGGGGGGGGGCGTCGATCAGGCCGCACTCGAGCGCTTGGTGGCCGAGCTGCTGGGCGCACCTGCTGCCCCGCTCGTGCGGGCTGACAAGCCGCCCACGGTCGTGCTCGTCTTCGGCGTCAACGGCACGGGGAAGACCACGAGCGTGGCGAAGCTCGCGCACCAGCTCAAGGGCGAAGGCCGGAGCGTGCTGCTGGCCGCCGCCGATACATTTCGCGCCGGCGCCACCGAGCAGCTCGAGATCTGGGCCCGCCGGCTGGGCGCGCCGTTTGTCGGGGCCGGCTCCGGAAAGGGCGCCGATCCCGCCGCCGTCGCGTTCGACGCCGTTGAGGCGGGAGTGGCCCGCGGGATTGATACGGTGCTCGTCGATACCGCGGGCCGGCTGCACACCGACGACCGGTTGCGTGAAGAGCTGAAGAAGGTCGTGCGCGTCGTCGGCAAGCGCCACGCGGGCGCGCCCCACGAATCCCTGCTCGTCTTGGACGCGACGATCGGCCAGAATGCGGTGCATCAGGCGCGCGAATTTGCGGCCGCGGTGCCGCTCACCGGTCTCGTCATCACGAAGCTCGACGGCACCGCGAAGGGTGGGAGCGTGATCGCGTTGCGGCGCGCCGTGCCGGTGCCGATTCGTTACTTGGGCACCGGCGAAACGCTCGAGGATCTGGAGTTGTTCGACCCGGTGCGCTACGCGCGGCGCCTGGTGAGCGGGTGAAGCTCCAGCTCAACTCACCCGTCAAGTATCTGAAGGGCGTCGGCCCCAAGCGCGCCGAAGCGTTGGCCCGCCTCGGCATCCGCAGCGTCGGCGATCTGCTGTACCACGTGCCCTTCCGCTATCTCGACGCCACGACCGTCACGCCGCTCGCGCGCGCCAGCGTCGGCGGCGAAGTGACGTGCGTGGGCCGCGTGGTGAGCACCGGCGTGCTCCCCACGCGGCGCGGATTGCGGGTGTTCCGCGCCGTCCTCAAGGATGACAGTGGTCTCCTCGAGTGCGCCTGGCCCGGGCGCCCCTTCCTCGAGCGGCAGATCAAGAAGGGACAATTGCTGCTCGTGACGGGGCCCGTGCGCTATTACCACGGCAAGCAGCTCGTGCCGCGCGAGTTCATCGTGCTCGCCGAGGAGGGGGACGAGGGCGACGACAAAGGTCTCGTCCTCCCCGTGTATCCCGCCACGGAAGGCCTCACGCACCGCCAGATCCGCGCGCTCGTGCAACAGCACCTCGACGCACTGTTGCCGCTCATCACTGATCCCCATCCGCCCGCGTTTCGCGAGACGCACGGCCTGATCGAGCTGCGGCGGGCACTCGAGCTGATGCATCGGCCCAAGCAGGTCGCCGAAACTGAATTGGGGCGCCGGCGTCTCGCCTTCGACGAGCTGTTCGACCAGCAGCTCGTGCAAGCCCGGGCGCGGCATTTGGCCAAGCGATCGCGGGCCGGCATCACGTTCACGCTCAAGCGCGAACTGACCACGCGTCTCAAGGAGCACCTGCCGTTCGAGCTGACGGCGGACCAGCGCCACGCCGTCCGGGAGATCACCGACGACATGACGGCGCCGCTCCGCATGCACCGCCTCCTCATGGGCGACGTGGGGACGGGAAAGACGGTGGTCGCCCTGTTCGCGATGCTGCTCGCCGCCGAGAATGACTACCAGGCGGCGATCATGGCGCCGACCGAGCTCCTCGCCGAGCAGCATGGCGCGACGCTGACGCGGCTGCTCGAGCCCCTGGCGATCCGGCCGGAGCTCCTGCTCGGCCGCATGAGCGCCGTGGAAAAGGCGGCTGCGCGCGAGCGCATCGCCGCGGGCGGTCCACGACTGGTGATCGGGACCCATGCGTTGATCCAGGAATCGGTCGCGTTTCGCCGCCTGGGGCTCGCGGTGATCGACGAGCAGCATCGCTTTGGGGTCGAGCAGCGGGCGGCGCTGGTCGAGAAGGGCGACGCGCCCGACGTGCTCCTCCTCACCGCGACGCCGATTCCCCGGTCGCTCGCGCTCACGCTGTACGGCGATCTCGACGTCACCCAGATCCGTGAGCGTCCGCCGGGCCGCGGCGAAGTAAAGACCGCGCTCCGGACCGATGCCGCGCGCGCCAAGATCTACGAGTTCATCCGCAGCGAGTGCGCCGCGGGGCGGCAGGCGTACGTCATTTATCCGGTCATCGACGAATCGGAGCGGGCCGACCTGAAGGCGGCCACGACGATGGCCGAGAAGCTGGCGAAGACATTCGCCGAGTTCCGCGTCGGCCTCGTCCACGGACGGCTAAAGGCCGAGGAGCGCGACGCGACGATGCGCGCGTTTCGCGACAATACGGTGAACATCCTCGTGGCGACGACCGTGATCGAGGTTGGCATCGACGTGGCTAACGCGACGGTGATGCTGATCGAGCATGCGGAGCGGTTCGGCCTCGCGCAGCTACACCAGCTGCGCGGGCGTATTGGGCGGGGGGTTTCGGCGGGTCATTGCATTCTCCTGTCGGACTCACCCGACGCGGCCCCGCGGCTCCAGGCCTTCTGCGAAACGAGCGACGGCTTCAAGATCGCCGAGCTCGACCTGCGGGAGCGGGGCATGGGGGAGCTTGCCGGGGCGCGGCAATCGGGCGGCGTGCCGCTCCGCTACGCGAATCTCGAAACCGACCTGCCGCTGCTCGAGGCCGCGCGGCAAGCGGCGGGCGCGATGATCGCCAAGGACCCGGCCCTCGAGCGCCGCGAGCACGCCGCCTACCGCGACCGGATTGTGGCGCGGTATGAACGAGGCTTCGAACTCTTTCGGGTAGGCTAAAACCGCAGTTGTACTCCCAGTCGGGCCCCATCCCCCGTCGGTTCCGCCGTCACTCGCAGGGGTGAGAACGGAATGTTATCTGGGCCTTCCCGTCCCGGATGCAGATCGAGGATGAACAAGGCTGCGGTGACGAGCAGGCTGGCCTGGGCGCCGAGCAGCCGGCGATTCGCGCGGCGGTCGAAGATCCGCGAGCGCTGATAAAAAAGCTCGGCGTCGCTGCGCAGGTAGTGGCCGTCGGGACCGAGCGTGCAGGCGTCCTGGGTTGAGCGGCAGATCTCGAGCAAGGCATCCCATTCGCGGCGCGAGGAACGATGCTCGCGGGCGGCCATGACGGTGAAGGCGACCGTCGCGCCCGCGGTCAGCCATTTCCCGTAGTGCACGGCCGGCTCGCGCCACGTCGGACGCGGTGCTTGCGCCCGTAGGGGGAGGGGCGCCGCGGTTGCGACGATCAGCAGAGCGAGAATTCCGGCCGGACGCCTCATCGATAACTGTGAATATTGCCGCGCCCGCCGACCACCACCACCTGGCGGTCCCGCACGAGCGGCGGCTCTTCGATGGGACCCACGACCTGCGCGCGCCAGAGGATGTTGCCGCTGGCCCGATCCACGAGCAGCACCTCGCCGCTGACGCTCCCCACCAGCACGCCGGAGGCGAGCGGGGTGGGTCCCGCCGTCGCCACGATGCCAAGGGCGTGGCTGGCCGCGCGGTCCGGGTCGCCCACGGGGATGATCCACAGGCGTCCGTCGCGCGCCAGCACGTAGAGCGTATCGCCGGCGAGCGCCGGCGCGCCGTACACAGCGTCGCCCGCGGGACGATCCCAGCGTACGCTCCACGTGGCGAGATCCACGGCGAGCACTCTCCCGTTCATCGTCACGAGGTAGAGGTGGCGGCCATCCGACGCAGGGGTGGCGAGGACGCTGCCCGGTGTGGGGAGGCGCTCCTGCACGGCGCCCGTTTCCCGATTCAGGAGATAGAGGGTGTCGTCTGTCTTCGCGTCCGCGAGGCCGTGAGGCGTGGGTACGTGGCCGCCGCGCACTGCACCGTTCAGCGCGCGCCGCCAGCGTACGGCGCCCTGTTCCGGGTCGAGGCGGACGACGGCGCCGTCTT
>Ga0184634_10000383_pt1 | contig 11271 bp, 6 predicted proteins | sample PLM31_200_b1_FD_133016 | JGI IMG/M metagenome (GOLD analysis project Ga0184634, IMG submission 133016) | Groundwater sediment microbial communities from an aquifer in East River, Colorado, USA - PLM3-1_200_b1 | ecosystem: Environmental > Terrestrial > Soil > Riparian zone | place: USA: East... | reverse complement strand
CGAGGCTGTCGTTCACGCGCTTGAAGCGATCGACGTCGAGGAACATCAGCGCCACCGACCAGCCGAAGCGCTTCGAGCGGCGCATCGCCTCCTCGAGGTGCTCCGCGAAGCTGGTTCGGTTCGGCAGCCCGGTCAGCAGGTCGTGGTACGCCTGGTAGCGGATGCGCTCCTCGTTCGCGACCCGTTGCGCCTCCTGCTTGCGGAGGATTCCATCGGCGCGGCCCGCCATCCACAGCATCAGGAGGTAGAGCGCCGACAGGGCGCCGACCACGCCGGTGATGATCTGCGATTGGGTCCGCTCCATCTTCGACACCAGGCCGGTCACGTCCGAATGGACCTCCATCACGGCCTCGACCGGCGCGGCGGCGTCGGTGTGCACCGGGACGTACGTGGCGATCAGGTTCCGGTCGTTGATCACCCCCTCCCAGGCGTCGAAGCGGTCGCGGAAAGTGATCTCGCTCGCCGTTGCGCCCACCCGGGCGCCGCGAAAACCGGGGTTGTCCGACTTGTCCTCGCCGATCTGCCGGAGGTCGGTCGAGAAGACCGTCAGCCCGTTCAGGTCGTAGATCTTGACCTTGACCACGTCGAGGCCCTTGGCGAGCAGCTTCAGGTCCCGCTGCAGATGCCCGATTTCTGCGCGCGCACGCAGGTCGTGGGCCGGCAGCAGGCCGGCGCGTCGCACGAACCCGGCGTAGCGCGGCCAGATCGAGTTGGCGAACGCCCGGGTGAGCGCCACGTTCGACCGGGCCTCGCTTTCGACCAAGGCGTCGAACGCGAGCCGGCGATAGAACCACGACAGGGCCACGATGACCGCAACGACTGCCACCAGGCCCACGAACGACGAATAGCGGAAGAGTTTGAACACCGGCCGGCACTTCGATGCGAATCGGTAAGCGTATTCCGGCGCCCTGCCGGCTAAAAGCAGAAATCCCCTCGCGGCCGAACGGCTTCCTCGCGGGGGGCTCGCGCGACGTGAATTCTTCACGGCCGGCACGCGGCACCCTGGCCTGCGGGCGAGCCGCGAGCCGGGCTCCGAGGCGGAAAGCGCGGCCCGGGTGCCCGTCAGGCGTGCAGCTCGACCACGTCGCCGTCCTCGAGGGGGTGTTCCCGCCCGACGTGCTGGCCGTCGAATCCCGACTTGCCCCACACGCGCGCGTACTTGAGCGACTGGGCGAGGTCCTTGTGGACGAGGCGCGCGACGTCTTCGACCGTCTGGCCGCGCCGCAGCGCGAACGGATGCTCCCTGGCGGGGGGCTTGCCGGGCGCCTTGGTGTAGACGCGCACGATGCCGAGGTTGCGGACGAGCCGGGGGCCGAGGTCGCCGAGCCCCTGGCCGGTCGTCGCCGAGGTCGCGAGCGCCGGATAGCGGGATCCGGTCAGGTCGCGAAACGCGTCGAGCTCGGCGCCCTCATCGTCGCTGAGGTCCGCCTTGTTCGCGACGAGCAGCGTCGGCAGCCGCAGCGCGAAGGGGTCGTCGTCGACGTCGGCCGCGGGGGCCAAACCCCCCGGCCCCAACGGGCCACCCCCCTTCACCGGGGGGCAATCCCCTGGCGCCGACGCGCCGGAGCCCGTGACCGGGGGCGGGTCCGCGTACGGCCAGCGGTCCGTGAGCGTGACGCGCCTCGCGCGCAGCAGCGCGTGCACGGCCTGGACCTGCTCGACGCAGTTCGGATCGCCGAGATCGACGACGAGCAGGCACGCATCCGCGGTCTGCAGCGCGCCGGCGAGCCACGGTACCGCGTGCTCCGGCGACACGGCCGGGAGATCGACGAGCTGGAAGTGGATGTCCTCGTGCACCATCATCCCCGGCTCGGGCACCTGGGTCGTGAACGGATACTCCGCGACGTGCGCGCCGGAGCCCGTCAGCCGCGCGTGCAGCGCCGACTTGCCGGAGTTCGGCGGGCCGACGAGCGCGATCTGCGCCGCGCCCTCGGGGCGGACGACGAGCGCGGGGCCGCCGCGCGCGCCGCCCTTCCGCGGTCCTTCCAGCTCCTCGGAGAGCTCCTTGATGCGGCGCTTGATGTCGGCCTGGAGGTGATCGGTCCCCTTGTGCTTGGGGATCGTCCGCAGCATCTCGCGCAGCCAGTCCAGCCGCTCGCGCGGATCGCGCGCCTTGCGGAACGCGGCCTCGGCGGCCTTGTATTCGGGCGAGAGGTTGGCGGGCATCGCTAGCGGCCGGCGCGGGGAATCTTACGTCCGTGGCCGCGGTCTCGAAACCCCGGCTCACCCCCTCCCCACGGCACGCCCTGCAGGGCGTGCCGGTTCGCGCGGCGCCGAACCCGAGCAGTCGGGTTCGGTGAAATCCCGCGCTCACCCCTGCCCGGCAGGTGGAAAATGCCCGTCGCTCCCGGGCCAAACACGGTAAATGTCCAGCGCCAGGCGCGCCGGACCCGATAAGATTCGGTCCGGGGAACGAGGGAGAGCCGACCGTGGCCGAAACCCACTACGCCGTGGCGTTCGCCGACATCGCGAGCAGCGCGCTGATCTACCGCCAACTCGGCGATGCCGCGGCCAGCGAGCTGACGCAGGCGTTCTGCGCGCAGGTGAGCGCGCTCCTGCCGAGCTACAAGGGCCGTCTCGTCAAGACCCTCGGGGACGAGGTGATGTGCGCGTTCCCCTACCCCGACCAGGCGGTGCGCGCGATGATCGCCCTGCACGCCGAGATGGCGAGCTCGCCTCCGGGGAGCTACCCGGTCCGGCTGCACACCGGGATCAACTTCGGCCCGATGATCCTGGACGGCGAGGACTGCTTCGGCACGACGGTGAACGTGGCCGCCTATCTCGCGGGCATCGCCCGTGCGGAGCAGATCCTGACGACGCAGGCCGTCGTCGACCGGCTGTCGCTCGCCACCGTGTCCGGGGCACGCGCGCTCTACACCACCCGGTTCAAGGGCGACGAGTCCGACTCGCTCATCTACGAGGTGATCTGGCAGGCCGACCCCGGGGAGGTCACGAGCAGGAACCCGGGGCCGCTGCGGCAGATGCCGGCCGACGACGGGGCGCTCCTGCTGTCGACCGCGGAGCTTACCGTCTCGGTGGATCGCTCGCGCCTGCGGGTCGTGCTCGGCCGCGACGCGGACAACGACGTCGTCGTGCGCGACCAGTTCGCCTCGCGGCGGCATGCGACGGTCGAGCTGGACGCCGTCCGCTTCCGCCTCATCGACCACAGCGCGAACGGCACGTTCGTGGTGTTCGACGGCTCGCCGGAAGAGGTGCAGCTCCTGCGCGGGGAGACCCTGCTCCACGGGTCGGGGCGCATCAGCCTCGGGCGGTCGGTCTCCGACCCGCTCGCGACGCCGATCATCTTCCGCCGCGATCAGCGCGCGCTCTACCGCGTGTAGGCCGCGGCTACTCCCCCCGGCGCTTCTTCCCGAGTGGAACGACCGCCGGGGGCGTCCGGTGCGTCGCCGTCGCGGGACTCGGCAACGACACCATCTGCGGCGCCGGCGGCACCTGGCAGCCCTCGATGCAGCAGCGCCCGGGCTGGCGGTTGCGCGTGATCTTCCGGACCTCGTCCGAGAGCACGCCGCGCTCGAGCAGCCGCTCGACGAGATCCACCTTGTTGCCGAGCGGATAGTTGCGCCAGATCTCCATCTGCATCGCTTCGGGCGAGCCGCCGCCGTGCAGCGAGATCACCGAGTACCAGCCGCCCTGGTAGGAGGCGGTGAGATCCTCGATGAGCCGTGCCACCTCGATCCGCTTCGCGTACGGGATGTCGGAGCGCGCCGCGAGCAGCTCGGATAGCCGGCCGGCCGTCGCGGGGTTGTGGTCCTCGTCGGGGCCAGGGAGCGTCACGATCAGGCCGCCCGAGACGTGGTGCGCGAGCCGGTGCATGTCGTAGATCTGCGTGGCGAGCAGGAGCTTGCCGATGTTCGCGAACACGGTCTCGGGCACCGCGACGCCCGCGGGATCGCCGGTGCAGTACACGGAGGCCGCCACGCCGCAGGCGTAGAAACCCTCGACGATCTTGATCAGCTCGACCATCGCCTCGCGCAAGCTCGGCGCCGCGTCGAGATCGATGCCGTTCGCCTCGGTCATGAGGGCGCCGGCGCCGATCAGCAGGTCACCGAAGCCGGCGCGCGCCGCGATGCAGGTGTGGCGGTGGTGCGTGGCGTAGCTGTAGGTGAGGAAGCCGGAGTGCTCCCACTCGCCGGCGAGGAACACCCGGTCCCAGGGCACGAACACGCGATCGAAGATCGCCACGCCCGTGGACTGCCCGTAGCGCGCGCTGAATTTCGCCGCCTTCTCGCCTGGACGCCCCGCCGGCCGCGCGACGATCGTGAGGCCTTCCGCATCGAGCGGCACCGCGCAACAGACGGCGAACGCCTCGTCCTCGCGGGTCATGTTGCGGCAAGGCATGACCAGCAGCTCGTGCACGTACGGCGCCGCGGTGATGATCGCCTTGACGCCGGACAGTACGACGCCGTCGCGGCGCCGTTCGGCGATGTGCACGTAGCTGTCCCGATTCGGCTGCTCGTGCGGGCGCAGCGAGCGGTCGCCCTTGCCGTCGGTCATCGCGATCGCGAGGGCGAGATCCTCGGCGTGGACCTTCTCGGTGTAGGCAGCGACGCGCGCCGAGTAGTCGGTGCCCCTGTCCGCGTCGAGCCGGTGCGCCGCCTGGCGGAGCGCCGCGAGCGCGTCGCCGCCGAGATAGCGCTGCGCGCAGCCGGTCTCCTGGCAGAGGAGCCGCACCGCCTCGAGCTTGTTGAGCAGATCCTGGCTCGACACCGGGATCGCGTTCATCCGGTTGACCTCGAGCTCGCCTGCCTGGGCGCGCATGACGGGCGCGAGGTGCTCGCGCAGCGCAAGCTCGTAGCTGAGCCCGATCGCGTTGACGCCCGGCGCGAGCAACGGCTCGTCGGCGACCGACTCGACCGCCTGGCCGTTCAGGTACACGCGCGGCCGGTACCGGCGAAGCGATTCGCGGTAGTCCTGGGACGACATCAGCATGTCCGGTCTCCTCGGAGGCCTCGTGAAGAATGCATCAACGCGCGCGGCCGGTCCAGCCGGACGGCTTGTCGGGGTCGACTCGACCGGGCGGGTACCACGTGGTACCCGAAAGCCCTACTCGCCGAACGGAGACGACGCGGCCGCCCGCGCCGCTGACGCAGCGCGATGGGTGCACGCTGCCGATGCCACTGCCGGCGCAGCGCTCCATGGACACGGCTCCGCACGCAACCTAAGATTGCGCTCTCCGAAGAGAGCCCGTCGGGAGCGCGTGACGCATCCATCACCGCCGCCACGTCCCGCGGCCCCAGCGTGAAGGAGTCGCAATGCCCACCTACGAGTATCGCTGCGCAAAGTGCGGCCAGCTCTTCGAGCGCCACGAGGCCGTCTCCGAGCACGGCAAGACTCCGCCGCTCTGCCCGAAGTGCCAGAGCAAGGAGGTCGAGCCGGTGTTCTCGGCGTTCTACGCCAAGACCTCGAAGAAGAGCTGAAGCGCGCGCCCGACCGGCGCCGGTAGGGCGCGTGTTGGCTCCGCCGTGCGTCGGCGCGGACCCGCGCCCGCGCGGAGGATTGCTTTTCCCGGCGGCCGTAGAATAGCGGCCGCGCGGCGCCCTCCGGCGCCGCATTTTGTTTCCTCGCCCCGAGATCATGCAGCACCCGACCCGCGATGTCCCCCCGCAGGAACGAGGGGGCACGCCCCCTCGCAACGCCCCCGAGTCGGCGCGAACCGCCGAGCGAGGCGCCGGCCTCGTGGAGAACCGTATCGCTATCCACGGCGCCCGGCAGAACAACCTCAAGAACCTCACCGTCAGCATCCCCACGAACGAGCTGGTCGTCGTGACCGGCGTGTCGGGCTCGGGCAAGTCGTCGCTCGTGTTCGACACGCTCTACGCCGAGGGCCAGCGGCGCTACGTCGAGACGTTCTCGCCGTACGCCCGGCAGTTCCTCGACCGCATGGACAAGCCGCAGGTCGACCGCATCGACGGCTGCCTGCCGGCGATCGCCATCGACCAGACGAACCCGGTGCGCACGTCGCGCTCGACCGTCGGCACGATGACCGAGCTGAACGACCACATCAAGCTCCTCTACGCGCGCGCGGCGCAGCTCCTCTGCCGGGGCTGCGGCAATCCCGTGCGGCGCGACACCCCGGAGACGATCTTCGACGAGTTGGTGCGCCGGGCGCGCGATGCGGGCGATCCGCGGCTCGTGATCGCGTTCCCGGTCGAGGTGCCGAAGAACTTCAGCGAGGCCGAGATCCTGCAGCTGCTCGAGCGCCAGGGCTACACCCGCATCCACGCGAAGCAGGGGAGCGCGATCGAGGTCGTGCAGGATCGCATCCGGATGTTGAGCGCCGAGCGTCCGCGGGTGATGGAAGCGCTGGAGGCAGCGCTCAAGGTCGGGCGCGGGAGGGTGAACGTGCATGTCGTCGGAGAGGCCGAGGGAACCCCCCGGCCTTCGGCCACCCCCTTCACGGCGGGGCAGAAACCCCCCGCCTCGCTGCGCTCGGCACCCCCCTTGTCAGGGGGGCAGCGGTTTGGCGCTTCTCGAGCGACCTCCACTGCGCCGACTGCGACATCCACTACGCCGAGCCGACGCCGAGCCTCTTCTCGTTCAACTCGCCGATCGGCGCGTGCGAGACCTGCCGCGGGTTCGGACGCGTGATCGGCGTCGACTACGGGCTCGTCGTTCCCGACGAGTCGAAGACCTTGCGCGCCGGCGCGGTGAAGCCCTGGCAGACCGAGAGCTACCGCGAGTGCCAGGACGACCTCGCGAAGATGGCGAAGAGCCGCGGCGTGCCGCTCGACGTCCCCTGGCGCGACCTCGCCGAGCCCCACCGGCGCTGGGTCATCGAGGGCGACGACGGGTGGGTGAGCTGGCGCAAATCCTGGCCCGGCAAGTGGTACGGCATCAAGCGCTTCTTCGCCTGGCTCGAGACGAAGAGCTACAAGATGCACATCCGCGTGCTGCTCTCGAGATACCGGGCGTACACGCCGTGCGAGGCGTGCGAGGGCGCGCGGCTCAAGCCCGACGCGCTGCTGTGGCGGCTCGGGACGAAGGAGGATGCGGATCGCGCGCTCGGGAGCTATGCGCGGTTCAAGCCGCGCAGCATGCGCGTCGACGAGGCGAAGCTCGGCGCGCTCCCGGGCCTGACGATGCACGACCTCATGCTGCTGCCCATCGAGCGCTGCCGGTCGTTCTTCGGGAGCCTCCACCTCCCGGCACCGCTCGACCAGGCGACCGATCTGCTGCTGACCGAGATCCGTGCCCGGCTCGGTTATCTCGCCGAGGTGGGTCTCAGCTACCTCACCCTCGACCGGCAGTCGCGCACGCTGTCCGGCGGCGAGGTGCAGCGGATCAACCTCACCACCGCGCTCGGCACGTCGCTCGTCAACACGCTGTTCGTGCTCGACGAGCCGTCGATCGGCCTGCACCCGCGCGACATGGGCCGCGTGATCGACGTGATGAAGCGGCTGCGCGACGCCGGCAACTCGCTGGTCGTCGTCGAGCACGACCCGCAGATCATGCTTGCGGCCGACCGCGTCCTCGACCTGGGCCCGGGCCCGGGGGAACGCGGCGGGGAGATCGTCTTCTTCGGCACGCCCGACCAGCTGAAGGACGCGCGCACGCTCACCGCGGAGTACCTCTCCGGACGGCGACGGGCCGCTGACCCGTCATCCCCGCGAACACCGGGAGCCAGCGCCGCGACGATCCGGATCCGCGGCGCCGCCAATCACAACCTCAAGGGCATCGACGTCGCCTTTCCGCTCCATCGCCTCGTCGGCGTGACCGGCGTATCGGGCTCGGGAAAATCGACCCTCGTGCAAGGCGTGCTCTACGCCGCGCTCCGCAAGGCGAAGGGCAAGCCGACCGAAGCGCCCGGTGCGCACCGGGAGCTCGTGGGCGCCGACCTGGTGGCGGACGTCGTGCTCGTCGACCAGTCGCCGATCGGCAAGACGACGCGCTCCAATCCGGCGAGCTACGTCGGCGCGTTCGATGCGATCCGCAAGCGCTTCGCCGAGTCGCCGGTTGCAAGGGAGCGCGGCTACACCGCCGGCACGTTCAGCTTCAACGCCGGGAACGGCCGCTGCCCGACCTGCGGCGGCAACGGCTTCGAGCACGTCGAGATGCAGTTCCTGTCCGACGTGTACCTGCGCTGCCCCGACTGCGACGGCAAGCGCTACCGGCCCGAGGTGCTCGAGGCGAAGTGGAACGGCCGCGGCATCGCCGACGTGCTCGAGATGACGGTGTCCGAGGCGCTCGCGTTCTTCGCCGGCGAGCGGGAGGTCGTCGCGGCGCTGGGGCCGCTCGCGGAGGTGGGGCTCGAGTACCTGCGCCTCGGCCAGCCGGTCCCGACGCTCTCGGGCGGCGAGGCGCAGCGGCTGAAGCTCGCGGGGCATCTGGCGGAGGCGGCCCGCACCTCCCTCCCCTCCTCTTTGAGGAGGGGTGGCCGAGGCGAAGCCGAGGACGGGGTGGTGTCGGCGGCCGAGTCGACCACCCCGGCGCTTCGCGCCACCCCTCCTCAGCCGAGGAGGGGAGGACTGCTGTTCCTCTTCGACGAACCGACTACCGGGCTGCACTTCGACGATGTCGCGAAGCTGCTGCGCGCGTTCCGCCGGCTCATCGACGCCGGCCACTCGCTGATCGTGATCGAGCACAACCTCGACGTGATCCGCGCCGCCGACTGGATCGTCGACCTCGGGCCGGAGGGCGGCGACGCCGGGGGTGAGATCGTGTGCGTCGGCACGCCGCGCGAGGTGATCGCGGACGCGCGTTCGCACACCGGGCGCGCACTGAAGGAGTACGAAGCGGCGCTGTCGCGCCCCTCCGTCAAGGGCCGTGCCGAGCGCAGCGAGGTGGGGGCTTTGCGCGTGGCCGAGAAACCCCCCGGCACTTACGTGCCACCCCCCTTTACCGGGGGGCATGAAGCGCTGCGCGACCGCGGCCGCCGCTCGATCGTCGTGCACAACGCCCGCGAGCACAACCTCAAGAGCATCGACGTCGAGCTCCCGCGCAACCGCTTCACGGTCGTGACCGGCGTGTCGGGCTCGGGCAAGTCGACGCTGGCGTTCGACATCGTCTTCGCCGAGGGCCAGCGGCGCTACCTGGAATCGCTGAACGCCTACGCGCGCCAGTTCGTGCAGCCCGCGGCGCGGCCCGACGTCGACGCCATCTTCGGCATCCCGCCGACGGTCGCGATCGAGCAGCGCACGAGCCGCGGCGGGCGCAAGTCCACCGTCGCGACGCTCACCGAGCTGTATCACTTCCTGCGGCTGCTCTACATGAAGCTGGGCACGCAGCACTGCCCGGGCTGCAACGTGCCGATCGAGCCGCAGAGCGCGGAGGCGATCGCCGCGCGCATCCTCCGCGACTACCGCGGCCGGCGCATCGGGCTGCTCGCGCCGCTGGTCGTCAACCGCAAGGGCTACTACACTGACCTCGCCAGGTGGGCGCGCGGCAAGGGCTACGGATTCATCCGGGTCGACGGCGAGTTCCTGCCCACCGACAAGTGGCCCAGGCTGGACCGCTTCAAGGAGCACACCCTCGAGCTGCCGGTCGCGGACCTCGTGGTCGCCGCGGATCGGGAGCGCGAGCTGCGCGAGGCGCTCGGCCGCGCGCTCGAGCTCGGCAAAGGCGTCGTCCACGTGCTGGAAGGCCTCGACCGGCTCGAGGCCGCGCGGGCGAGAGCAAGCGGCGCGCGCGTCGAGGTCGCGCTCCCGGAAGCCGTGTTCTCGACCAAGCGCGCGTGCCCGTCGTGCGGGCGGAGCTTCCCGGAGCTCGACCCGCGCCTCTTCTCGTTCAACTCGAAGCACGGCTGGTGCACGACCTGCTACGGCACGGGGCTCCGGCTCGCCGGCTTCGACGCGGAGCAGACCGGCGAAGAGATCTGGTGGAACGCATGGTGGGAGGGCGAAGCGGAGGCGTGCCCCGCCTGCGACGGCAGGCGGCTGAACCCGGTCGCGCTGAACGTGCGCTTCCGCGACCGGTCGATCGCCGACGTGACCGCGCTCCCGGTGAGCAAGGTCGCGGCGCTCTTCGCCGACCTGCCCCTGAGCGGCCGCGAAGAGGCCGTCGCGCGCGACATCGTCGCGGAGCTCCGGTCGCGGCTCACGTTCCTGGACGACGTCGGTCTCTCCTACCTCGCGCTCGACCGCTCGGCGCCGACGCTCTCCGGCGGCGAGGCGCAGCGCATCCGGCTCGCGTCGCAGCTCGGATCGAATCTGCAGGGCGTCTGCTACATCCTGGACGAGCCGACGATCGGCCTGCACACGCGCGACAACCGCGTGCTGCTGGACACGCTGGAGAAGCTCGCCGCGCGCGGCAACACGCTGCTGGTCGTCGAGCACGACGAGGAGACGATCCGCCGCGCGCAGCACGTCGTGGACCTCGGCCCCGGCGCCGGCAGCCACGGCGGCCGCGTGGTCGCCGAGGGCACCGCCGAGGCGCTCACCCGCGTCCCGGAGTCGGTCACCGGCCGCTTCCTCGCCGCGCCGCTGCGGCATCCGCTGCAGCCGCGGCGCGAGGTGAACGGGAAGACGCCGTCGGTCGACGTGCGCGGGGCAGGCCTGCACAACCTCCGGCGCATCGACGCACGCATCCCGCTCGGCCGGCTGACCGTGATCACCGGTGTGTCGGGCTCGGGCAAGTCGACGCTCGCGCGCGACGTGCTGCACGCGAATCTCGCGGCGCTCGTGAGCGAGCGCCGCCGCCGGAACGGCGACGGCGGGCTCCGCGGCTGCGAGGCGATCGACGGCGCCGAGCTGGTCGGCCGCGTGCTCGAGGTCGACCAGGCGCCGATCGGCAAGACCCCGCGCTCGTGCCCGGCGACCTACGTCGGGTTCTGGGATGCGATCCGCAAGCTCTTCGCCGACACCAACGAGGCGCGCATCCGCGGCTACACCCCGAGCCGCTTCTCGTTCAACACCGCCGGCGGCCGCTGCGAGGCGTGCGAGGGCCAGGGCGTCAAGACGATCGAGATGAGCTTCCTGCCCGATGTGAAGGTGAACTGCGACGTCTGCGGCCGTTCGCGCTTCAACGGCGAAACGCTGACGGTGCGCTGGCGCGGGAAGCACATCGGCGACGTGCTCGCGATGAGCGTCGACGAGGCGGTCGAGTTCTACTCCGCTCACCCGTCGATCCACCGCAGCCTGCGGCTGCTGCAGGACGTGGGCCTCGGCTACCTCACGCTCGGGCAGCAGAGCCCGACGCTCTCCGGCGGCGAGGCGCAGCGGATCAAGCTCGTGACCGAGCTCGCCAAAGCGGCGGGCCAGCGGCCGCTCGTCGCGGGCGAAGCGAGGCGACCCGGGATCCAGGGAGCGAAGCCGG
>Ga0184634_10000382_pt1 | contig 11305 bp, 13 predicted proteins | sample PLM31_200_b1_FD_133016 | JGI IMG/M metagenome (GOLD analysis project Ga0184634, IMG submission 133016) | Groundwater sediment microbial communities from an aquifer in East River, Colorado, USA - PLM3-1_200_b1 | ecosystem: Environmental > Terrestrial > Soil > Riparian zone | place: USA: East... | reverse complement strand
CGGCGCGACAATCACTGTGCGCAGATGGTCGTTCAGCTCGTCTGGTGAGATGATAAGACATGGCCTTGTCTTACGGATCTCGCTGCCCCGCGTCGGATCAAGCTGGACTAAGTAGACGTCACCCCGGGCTGCCACCGTTTGCCCTATCGCCACTTCCACTCTTTCTCGTCAAACCGTGTGGGCGTCGTCGGATCAAGCAGCCGGTCTTCATTCCGTTCACGCATTCTTCGAGCTGCAGCCGCCCACCCCGCGCGGGGTCGGCTCCCTCTGCGAATCACAATGCGACCCGGCTCGGCCTTTAGTTCAACTTCGTCAAGGAGTTGGGCTTCCTCTAGAAGCACTTTTGGCAGACGTATACCCCTTGAATTACCAATCTGAACAATACGGGTTTTCATTAGGACCCCCTCGGAGTTACATTGTAATCACATGCCACTCAGGTTGGCAAGGAGAGAATGTCCGTCCAGCAGGACGGCGGGCTAACTATAGAGTCTACTGCCGCAGTTCCGGCAGTGTATGAGGATATCAGCCCGCGGTGTATTGGGATAATGGACCGTTGGTCAAAGCCGATCCGCAGGGCTGTTAACGCCGCGACCGCCGCGATTCAGAACGTGCGTATAGATCATCGTGGTGCTGACATCTCTGTGCCCCGAAAGCTCTTGAATTCGAATCCGTACCTGGCTTGACAATTGGGACAGGTAAAAAAAGAATGAGAGAGTCGATAGATTTTGAAGTAATTTCGGTTCTTGATAAGATATAAGATAAAGGGGACGACATTGACCGGGTGGCCATGGGCGTTTGTCCATTTCGGGCCATACTGCCGAGAGGCTATGAGCGCTATCGATGGAGCGGGCAAAAGCGACTCCTTGGCTTTTGCTCATCAGACCGGGTACGGTTAGGGAAGCGGGAGAAGACTTGCTTGTTGTTTGCGATAGAGCGATGATCGGAGCGGGCCTTCATTCATCGCGGTTTTTAGATTATGCTTGGTGATTATCGCGTCGGCCACGGATTTGATGTCCACCGGTTTCAGCGCGGGCGCAAGCTGATCCTGGGCGGGGTCGAGATCCCGCATGCGTTGGGACTCATCGGCCATTCGGATGCCGACGTGCTCCTGCACGCCCTGATGAACGCACTCCTGGGCGCGATGGGAAAGGGAGATATCGGTACCCATTTTCCGGATACCGATCCGCGCACCAAGGGGATCTCGAGCGAGAAGCTTCTTCGGCAAGTGTTGAAAATGATGGAACAGGGGAAATTCAAGATCATCAATGGAGACATTACTGTTCTAGCACAAAAGCCGCGCCTCGCCCCTTTCTTTAAAAAGATCAGAGAAAGGGTGGCAAAGCTCCTGAAGGTGGGCGCGGATAAGATCAATATCAAGGCGGTGACTACCGAAGGGCTGGGCTGGATAGGCGAGGGCAAGGGAATGGCGGCCACGGCGGTGGTTTTGCTGCGCAAAACGCGCCGAAAATAAGGGCCAATGGAGCTCAACTTAAAAACTCTCCTCTCCCACACGGCGACCGTATAGTACCATCCGAGCTGGAGAACTTAGCAATTCAAACGAAATGAGCATCTGTACACAGAGCTTTTTTTGACTTTCTATCTGAGGGGTTTTACTGCGCTCTAGAAGTCAATTAACTTTGAAATTTACCAGTTCCTCTTCTTCTACGCCACCCGTGTTGTACCACCTTGTCTTAACAAACCACTTTACCAGCGGAGAGTACCAATACTCGTATCGCAGCAACCCGCTGTCGAATTCATAGGTGTCTATCTTTATAGCGTCAAAAGTCCCTGCCGGAACAGTTACCCTATCAAAGTTAGAAGCTACCCTCTGATAATCGAATTTCTCAGCTGACTTTTGATCAAACCTCTCCCAAGTAAAAGAATTTCTCCATTCCACTCCCACGGCAAGTGGCCAGAAGAGGGGCTGACTGGGAGGATGCCTCTTGGATAAGAGTTTCCCGGTGGACTGGGTAACAGAAAGGCCCAGCTTCTCCTTGCCGTAAAAGTTTTCCCTCTCCTCTATCTTCACAACGTAAGAGGGAACACCTTCAAAAGCACCTTCTCTAATTATCTCCTTAACCACGTTTTTCCCACCCCCTGGCTGTTTCCTTAGATAGGTCCAAACGTACCCAACCTTCCACTCGGGTTTTTGTACCTTGAAACTCTCCCGAATTATTGGCCGCTTTTCAGTAATACTACTCTTTAGCTGCATCTCAAAATCATGCAATGGCAACCCAAAACTATCTTGAAAGTCTTCTGATTTAAAGTATTTTACGATTCCTGATACACTTCCTTTTTCGATAAGCTTGTCCACAGCCAAGAAAGCCATGCTGTAAGTGGTAGCCACGCCTTGGCTATGGCTTGCTAAATTAAACCAATCTTCACCATCCAGCTGAGACAGAGAAGGCAACGAGGCATTGATGTTCAACACTTGTTGTGTCTCACGATGCAAAGTTGTGGTGTAGCCCTGCCACCGCAAGGCATGCATGACCTGTGCAGCCACCCACTGAGCGAAGCCTTCTGTAATCCACTTAGGTCGGCTCCGATCGTTACCTTTGATCACGTACTCTATGACGTGGGAATATTCGTGACTTAAGACAGGCACTAGCTCTCCCCAGGACATGTTTCCCTTTAGCTCCATATCAACATGAATTCCTTTGCCTTCCGCTAATGCTCCGGCAAGTTTAACGAGATCACGCGGCATCCCCTGCCCGCTGAAATAAGTTACGAAAGATGCCGTATCTTTGTGCAGATGCAAATCAAGGGAACTAGCGATAGGTATAGCGGGATTCTTCTTGCAAGCCGTTATTACCGCTGCTATGGCCTGCTCCAGAGTCTTTACCTCATCGGGAGAACTCGGTGTGAAATTAGGAGGATCCAAAACCTGTACGGTCTTGGGATTTTCCGCTTTGGTGCAGCTGACAACAGTCAAGGCGGACAGTACTAGCATCAGCCGGATCACAGGACACACGGCGATCACGGCACGTCTATTTACCATCATTACATCGGCGCTGGAGGGCTTGCCAAACAAAAACCGTGGCTCGTGTTCGTGATTCGTGCTTTGGATAAGGACAAAGTATAAAAATATTCCCTCAGGCCACTCTTTTAAGTTCTAGCCTTTCAATTCGAGACCGCAACGGTCTTAACTTAGAGATACGGATATAGACCACAGGCTGACCGTTTCTGGCATGACTTTTTGCTAGTTTGCGGCTCCATTGGTTGAACTTCGCATCCCCCTCCAGTTGCATCACTACGACAGCATTCTTCGGGATATCATCGGCAAACTGTGGATGCTCTCGCACATAGCGGTTAAATTCTCTGATTAACTCAGTATTTTTCCTCTCATAGATGTTCATGGATACCCCAATCACATCCTCTATCCATTTTCTAAAAGCTTCAAGGCTTTGACTGATTCTAACCAATGCGGTTCAGTGGAACAAGGGCTGGGGTTGGCCCATAAAAAAGGCCCAACCTTTTTCAGATCGGGCCTTTGAATTTTAAATCCGGCGGCGGCCTACTTCATCCTCGCGAAGCCCGGAATTTCAGATCGCAAATCTCAGATTACAGATTAGTCTCCAGAGGAGACGAGGCGACCGCATAGTACCATCGGCACTGGAGGGCTTAACGACAGGTTAGCCAGCTTTCAGTTCCCGCTCGAGCCTTTCGGCAAGCCAGATCCGGGCCAGGGTTGTCGCATCGGTCGTACGTTGACGGGCCAGCCTGCTTAATACAGCTTTCATGGCTGGTGGAATACGCATATTTAGCTGCGCCGTATTGTCCTCAAACAAGGCTTCCTGCAGGACCCGATCTAGGTCACTATGGTCTTCCACTACCTCGGAGATGTTGGCATCCAGACGGTCAAAGACATCGTGTTTGCTCGTCCAACGGACGATTTCTTGCTCGCTAGCCCCTTTTCGCAATGGAGGAATGACTCTTTTTTTGTGCTTCATCTCTCAAGCCTCTGGTAACGTCGTTTCTGTTTTTCAGTCATCCGACTAATATGGAAAACTCTCAATCGCCCGGCTGGAAGCACCCGATAAACAATATGGAGATGATCTCCGCTCAGGTTTCTGCCAAGTAACTCATAGACATCATCAAAGCCGCGCTGACTTCGGATCTTGAGATAGCGACCTGCCAAAAGCTCATAAAAGTCTTGCTCCGCGTACCCGTGTCGGAAGGCCGAAGGCGCAAAGACTACGTCCACTGAAAGATTCTAGCAGTTGCTATACGCCGCCGCAATACCCACAAAGAAAAAGAGTCACGAAAGGGGCAATCTGCTCTTGGCTCTTACCTTCGAGCCGGGCCTTTTGAATTTTAAATCCGGCGGCGTCCTACTCTCCCATGGGCCGCCCTTTATAAGCAAACCATACCAGGTCTAATTTCGTGTGATTGAAGCAGTCCCGGCTTTGTGTTATCGTTAACTACACTTTAAAAAAGTCCGACTTTTATAAGTTATGTTTAATAGACTCATTGATCTCCCTAAAAATAATAGCTTTTTTCTGTTCGGGGCTAGGGGTACAGGGAAAACCTACCTATTGAAGGAACGATTTAAGGAACGGCCGGCTCTTTATATCGACCTCCTTGATCCAGACCAGAATGAAACGTTCAACCTAAGACCTCGCACGCTTGCCGAACAACTTGCTGCCCTTACGGCGGGAACGGAATGGGTTATTATCGACGAGATTCAGAAAGCGCCTAAACTCCTCGACATCGTACACCAGCAAATAGAGTCGTCGCGCTTGAAGTTTGCTCTGACAGGCTCCAGCGCTCGCAAGCTAAAGCATGGAGGGGCCAACCTTCTGGCAGGGCGAGCTTTTGTCTTCCGCCTCTTTCCCCTTACCGCACGCGAGATCGGGGAGCCGTTTTCTCTGCAAACCGCCCTGGCTTGGGGGACACTGCCCCGCGTAATGACCCTTGAGAACGGCGAAGATAAGCGCGACTTTCTGCGGACGTACGCGCATACATACCTGCAAGAAGAAATCACCCAGGAGCAGATCGTGCGCCGTCTCGATCCTTTCCGCCGTTTTCTTTTTGTCGCCGCTCAGATGAGCGGGCAAATCATCAACTTCTCGAAGATAGCTCGCGAAGCGGGCGCCAGCACCCCAGCCGTTCAATCCTACTTTCAGATTCTTGAAGACACGTTGATCGCACTCTTTCTGGAACCCTTTCACGAGTCGGTAAGGAAGCGGCAGCGAGGCAACCCTAAGTTCTACTTCTTTGATACCGGACTGCAGCGGGCCTTGAACAACACCCTTCGAGTCGAACTCGCGCCACACACCTACGCCTTTGGGGTAGCTTTTGAGCATTTTATCGTCAACGAGATTAACAGACTGCAGTCCTATGCCAAGAAGGATTACCGCCTTTCGTATCTACGAACTAAAGACGGCGTCGAGATAGATTTAATTATCGAACGCCCGGGTCTAAAGCGCGCCCTGGTGGAAATCAAATCGACGGAACGTGCAACTGAGGATGATGTCCGTTCCTTGGAGCGACTTGGAAAAGACATTCCGAATAGCGAAGCGCTCTGTTTTACCTGCGACCCTATCCCGAAAAAGATCGGTCGGGTATCATGCTTTCATTGGCAGCGTGGCTTTACCGAGATCGGGCTCTAATACCCTCGCTGCCACTCGCTCAGATCCAAAGCGGCCCTCTTTAAATCCGGCGACGCTCTACTCTCGTCAAGGAAACCGTCGCGAAGGGTGCTGCCCAACAAGTGTGAATGGTTGACAAAACGGTTTTTCTATAATAATCAGAAAATCTAATCTAGATGGCTTCAGATTTTTCTAATTCAGGCCATCAAGTGCCAGACCAGGAGATCGAGAGATTAGCCCAAGAGCTGGGCCGTCTCATCCGCAGCGCTGAGCCGCAGCGGCGGGAAGATCTCAAAGAGATGGCTTTTACCCTTATCCGGGAGGAGATGATCCAGGGGGATGAGGGGGAGAGGAGAGGCGAAGGATCACCTCCGGGTTCCTTCAATCCTCTGGGGGCCGGCGTCCTCATCTTGATGTTAGGCGCTGGTCTCTCTTTTATCTTTGGACCGGTGGGGTTGTTGCTCATGCTCGGCGGGTTGTTCTTTATCCTATGGGGTGCGATTATCAGTTGGGTGAAGGGATAGTGGCACGTGGCTGAGGGCGATAAGACAGAAGAAAAGAGAGGTATCTGGTCGCGCAGGGACTTCTTCACCCGGCTCGGCTGGGGAGCGTTCGGCGTCTTTACCGGCTTCGGCCTTCTGGGCTTTCTTCGCTCCGCCTTTCCGCGCGTCCTCTTTCAACCCCCATCGACATTCAAGGCCGGCCTTCCCTCCGACTATGCCGTGGGGGAGGTGAGCGAGAAGTATAAGCAGGAGTTCCGCGTCTGGATCGTGCGCGAGGAGCAGGGCTTCTATGCCGTCTTTGCCAAATGCACCCACCTGGGATGCACTCCCCGCTGGCAGGCGTCCGAAAACAAGTTCAAGTGTCCCTGTCACGGGAGCGGCTTCTTCAAGGGCGGCCTCAACTTCGAGGGGCCGGCCCCGCGCCCGCTCGATCGCTTTAAAATCAGCGTCGGCGAGGATGGACAGCTCATGGTAGACAAGGGCAAGAGCTTTAAGATGAGTCCGGGCGTGGAGCCCGATGAGCAGTATCCGGACAGCATTCTCAAGGTCTGATTAGGAAACGAAGATGAAGAGTTGGCAGGAGATCAAGAAGGAAATCGTCGAGAACCAGATCTGGAGGGCGATCTTCCGCCATGGCTATGAAGACACGCCGCGCAACCGCGTGCTCATGGTCACGGCCAACGTCTGGCTCCATCTGCATCCGGCCAAGGTGCGCCGGCACGGCGTGAGGATGCGCTTTACCTGGTGCATGGGAGGGCTGACCTTCCTCATGTTCCTGGCGACGGTCGTTACCGGGATCTATCTGATGTTCTACTACCGTCCGGTGGCGGAGTACGCCTATGCGGACATGAAGTACCTGGAGTTCGACATGCCCTTTGGCATGCTCATGCGCAACATGCACCGCTGGGCCGCCCATGCCATGGTCGTCTTCGTCTGGCTCCATATGTTCCGCGTCTTTCTCACCGGCTCCTACAAACCCCCGCGGGAATTTAACTGGATCGTCGGCGTCCTGCTCCTGGTCCTGACGCTCCTTTTGAGTTTTACCGGCTATCTCCTGCCGTGGGATCAGCTCTCCATCTGGGCCGTGACCGTGGGCTCCAACATGGCCCGGGCGACGCCGCTCCTGGGCCACGAGGGCCCATTTGCGGACCTGGTGGGGGCCAATCCCATCTATGACGCCCGGGCGTTTCTCTTCGGCGGCGGGGAGATCGGTCCTCATACCCTGCTCCGTTTTTACATTCTCCACTGCATCTTCATCCCCCTGGTCGCCAGTCTGCTGATGGCGGTCCATTTCTGGCGCATCCGCCGGGACGGCTTCTCCGGGCCGCCGCTGTAAAATAAAGAAGATTTCAAGGGATCAAGGGTTGAAGGGTTGACAAAAAATGGCTGAGGTCGCTCAGGAGAAGAGGAAACCTCCTATAGATGACAAGATCCACACCTGGCCGCATCTCGTGCGCATGGAGTTTCTCGTTGCCCTCTTTGTGACGGTGATCTTGATCCTATGGTCCGTTCTGATCGATGCCCCCCTGGAAGAGCCGGCCAACCCCACCCGCACCCCCAATCCATCGAAGGCGCCGTGGTACTTCTTGGGCCTGCAGGAGATGCTGGTCTATTTCGATCCGTGGCATGCCGGTGTGGTGCTGCCCAGCCTGATCATCGTGGGCCTGATGATGATCCCCTTCATCGATACCAATCCCAAGGGGAACGGCTATTACACCTGGAAAGAGAGAAAGTACGAGATCCTGACCTTCATCTTCGGCTTCCATCTCCTGTGGGTGAGCATGATCGTGATCGGGACCTTCTTCCGCGGGCCGGGGTGGAATCTCTTCTGGCCCTGGCAGCGCTGGGATCCCCACAAGGTTGTCGCCTTAACCAATGTGGACCTGCCCTATCTCCTGGGCTTTAGGAGTTATGTCTGGTCCTTGGTCTTCGGCGCTCTGGTCGTGCTGGGCTATTACGTGGCCGGCGTCTGGGCCTTTTATCTCTGGATCCTGCGCATCAAGGGAAGAGAGTTTCTTGAGAGCTGGGGGATGGTGCGCTTTTCGATCACGGCCTTTCTCTTCATCACCATGCTTTCCCTGCCGGCCAAGATGTTCTTGCGCCTCGCCTTCAACGTCAAATATATCCTGGTGACGCCCTGGTTTAACATCTGACCCCGATCCAACGCCGAGGGCCGATGAGGAAATCCATGGGCAATACAGCGAGGAGACTCTGGTTTTATAAAGTCGAAACTACTGAGTTAGCGTTGGATCGGGGCTGATGTTCTACGTGGCTAAAGTCCTCCAGGCCGTCGGGGTTGCGGATGTGGGCTATGCCCTTTTTGTCGGCATCACTCAGGGGATTTCTATGGCTCAGGAGATCGTCCTCACGCTGATGGGCGTGTGCGTCTTTGCCCTGGGCCGGGCGCTGGAGAAGAGGGTGGCTTGAAGGAGAAGTGATGGCGGTTCGAGGCTTTGACGAAGGCGAGGAGAAAAAATCCTACGGCAGCGTCTTTCTGCTCGGCAGCGCCCTGTTGGTGGTGTTGACCCTGTGGTCTTTCTGGGACGACAATATCACGCGGCGTCCCTGGAAAAAGTATCAGGCGGGCTTTTACCGGCTCGATTACCGCAAGGCCATAGCCGCCTATGAGGAGGAGGATAAGAAGCTCCAGGCCGACCCGGCTTATCAAGAGTTGGACAAGAAGCTTGCGGTGGAAAAGGCGCGCCTGACCAGGGGCGATCTGGCTCAGAGGCTCGGGGAGCTGCGTCGGGAAGAGTCCAGGGCCGAGGTCCGCTTCGGCGAGTTGGATCAGGAGGTCAAGTTCGTCAAAAGCGAGCTGGAAGAGGCCTGGTATGAGCACGACCATGCTGTCCAGACCGGCGCAAACGCCAAGCCCCATCTAGAGAGGATCCAGGAGTTAGAAAAGGAAAAGACCGGGATCGAGCCCGATCTCGAAGCGGCCCGCAAGAAGCGCGAAGGGATGAGAGAGGAGATCAGGAAGCTCTCCTCCGGGGTGAAGGAACTGCAATCCCAGCTCTCCAAGCTCGCGGCTGAGCGCGACAAGTGGCTCCGCGTCACGGAGAATGCCGCGACGCAGTGGGGACCGCTGCCTTTTTATAAGATTCCCAAGATCCGCCAGGTCGTACTGGAGGAGTTTGATCGCAATAACTTTGACGAGCCGGTGGCGCGGGTGGACCGATGTCAGACCTGTCATGTGGTCGCCAATCGCCCCGGGTTCGAGAACGAGCCCCAGCCCTTCCGCACCCATCCCCGGCGCGAGGTCCTTTTAGCCGACAGCGCTCATCCGCCGGGGAAGTTTGGCTGCACCCCGTGCCACGAAGGGCAGGGGCCGGCAGTGAACAGCGTTCAGCAGGCCCACGGGGAGGTCGCCTACTGGGAAGCCCCCTTGCTCCGGGGGCCCAGGGTTCAGGCCAGTTGCGCCTCCTGCCATCTCGATGTCCAGAGGCTCGAGGACGCGCCGCTCCTGGCTCAGGGGCAGAGGACCTTTGAGCAGATTGGATGCACGGGCTGCCACTTGGTTCAGAGATATGAGGATATCCCCAAGATCGGCCCCAGCCTGAGAAGGATAAGCGCCAAGGCGGACCCGAGCTGGATGGTCCGGTGGATCGAAAGCCCGCATAAGTTCCGCCCGCGCACACGAATGCCCAATTTTGATTTTAAAGAGGACGAGGCTACAGCCATCACCGCGTTTCTCTGGTCAGCCTCCAAGGATGAGGGTGAGAAGTGGCTGCGGGAGCATCCGCTGCCCGCGGGTTACAGAGGAGATAGAGAGCTTGTGGCCAGGGGAAAGAATCTGGTAGAGTCCATCGGCTGTAAGGGCTGTCATGGTTTTGCCGAGGGGGAGTTCTCGACGGTGGTCGGCAGCCAGAAGGATCTGGTCCCCAATCTCGGCAACATCGCCGCCAAAGTGGGCCCGCGCTGGATCTATCACTGGCTCAAGGACCCGCGCAGTTTTTCTCCTGCCACCCGCATGCCCAGCCTGCGTCTTACAGATCAGGAGGCCCTGGCCATCACCGCCTATCTCACGACTCTGGGGCGCCGGGGTGAAGAGGTATCCGGGTTAAAAAACTCTCTCTCCGATCCGAAATATATCCAGCGGGGAGAGGCGCTGGCGCGCAAGTACGGCTGCTCAGGATGCCATGATATCCCGGGAATGGAAAGGGAGTCGCGCATCGGCGTCGAGCTTACGACCTTTGGCTCCAAGACCCTTGAAGAGCTTTTCTTCGGCAACCGCACCGACATCCGCAGGAGCTGGGACGACTGGACCTTCAACAAGCTCAAGAGCCCGCGCATCTACGCCACGGAGCGCGTCGAACAGGTGATGCCGCAGTTTTCCCTGGCCGAAGACGACATCAAGGCCCTGCGCATCCTCCTCGCCGGCTTCCGGGATAGAAAGGTCCCGCAGCGCTACCGGGCCGATCAGGGCGCGAGGGTGGTCCAGGTGGTTGAGGGTCGGAGACTGATGCACCAGTACAACTGCATCGGCTGTCACGAGATTGAGAACCGCGGCGGCTTCATCCGCAAATACTATGAGGTCTCGTCCCTTGCCCCGCCTCCTCTCAACGGCGAGGGGGAAAAGGTTCAGTCTCACTGGCTCTTCGGCTTCTTGAAAGAGCCCACGCCGATTCGCCCATGGTTGAAGTTGCGCATGCCGACATTCGACTTCTCGGACCAGGAGGCCAACCTGCTGATATCCTATTTCAATGGCCTGTCGAAGGTGGAGATCCCGTACGCCTATTTCGATGATCGCAAGGTTCCCAAAGAGCATCCGGAGGCCGCGCGGGTTCTCTTTTCCAAGGACTATTTCAATTGCCTCAGTTGCCATCAGCAGGGTGACAGGAAGCCGGAAGGCCCCCCGGAGGGTTGGGCGCCGGATCTCGCCCTGGCCCGGGGCCGTTTGAATCCCCACTGGATCATCAAGTGGCTGAGGGATCCGCAGAAGCTCCAGTCTGGGACCAAGATGCCTTCTTTCTTCCCGGGTGGACCGGACAACATCCTCGGAGGCAAAGACGAAAGGCAGATCGAGGCGTTGAGGGACTATATTATGTCGTTGGGAAAAAGGGGATCGGGGGCCGAAGGCCGCAAGGTCGCGGTGCGTTGAAGGGAATGGATAGGACACGCGTCCATAAGCAAGAGATTAAGAGATAAACGAATAAGGAGGGAAATATGAGAAAGGTTATCTTGGGAGGATTTTTATTGGTTGTCTTAATG
>Ga0184634_10000381_pt1 | contig 11320 bp, 16 predicted proteins | sample PLM31_200_b1_FD_133016 | JGI IMG/M metagenome (GOLD analysis project Ga0184634, IMG submission 133016) | Groundwater sediment microbial communities from an aquifer in East River, Colorado, USA - PLM3-1_200_b1 | ecosystem: Environmental > Terrestrial > Soil > Riparian zone | place: USA: East... | reverse complement strand
CGGAGTGGCCCGCCTTCCGGACGCCGAACATGTCTCGCACCCACGCGCTGACCTGATGGGAGGTCGGCCCTGCGGGCTTGTCGACGATTGCCACACCGAGACGAATCCGATCCGCGAGGGAGCGTTCATCGGGTCGGGTCCCGTGCTTCGAATCCGGGGTCTCGTGGAGTACGATGAGATCGCTCATCCCCGCACCCGGGCGGCGATCATTGAGACGATTTCATCCGGCGTCTTGTCCCCGGAATCGATCACGAGATCGAAGACGCTCGTGCCCTGGAGATCGATCCCGTAGATCGCTCGGTATCGGACCCGCTCCGACGCCTCCCGGGCAAGGATCTCGCGTTTCGCATCCGCGACTTTCGTCGTCTCGCGTTGTGCGATCCTCCGGGCGCGCACATCGAGGGGCGCATCAATCAAGATCTTCAAGCACGGAATCCGTTGCCGCGTCAACAGGTAGGCCTGAATCCTTCCGTCGACGACGATCCTCGCTTCGGCCGCGTGTTTTGCCCGGATCTCGTCGAGGACGGCGCCGTCCAGGGCCCGGTCAATCGATGGATCTTTCTCGGCGGCACGGCCGAGCTCCTCGAGAGTCATCCCCCGTTCCTGCGCCATCGCGCGGAACCTCGTGCCCGCGGAGACGAGGACGTACCCGCGCGCGCCGGCCCACCGCTCCGCGACGGTGGTCTTGCCGCTGCCCGGAGGACCCCCGATCACAAGGATCATCCGCGTCCCCTCAGCCGGTCTCGTCGGACCCGGCTCGGAGCGAGACGCCCAGCGCCTCGAGTCGCCGCGAGAAGCGGACGTACTTCAAGACGCGGGTGATGATGAGGCCGAAGGGGATCGCGAGAAGTGAATACAGCAACACCCAGGATGGGAACACGTAGACGGAATTCAGATAGACTTGGCTGGACCACGGCACCGCGATCCACTGGTTCCCGAGGTTTTCCAGGAGGACGTCCACGAAGAGACGCAGCCAGGTGAAGATCACGATGAACAGGAGCATGGTCCACGCCATCGACTTCAGGGGCGTGGTCTGCATCTCCATCGTGTCCTTCATGAAGCCTGCCTGGGCCTCCTTGAGCTTCGCTAGCTTCGTGGTCTGGCCCTTCCGGAGGGCTTCCATCTGCTCCTTCCTCCAGGCGGCCATGACCTTCTGGGTCCGCGCCATCTTCACCCAGTTCGTGTAGTGGTTCCGAATAATCGCCGAGATCGTCGTCGTCATTACGCCCGCGAAGAGAATCGTGACGGTCGGCAGGAGACCGCCGAACCCGATCACGGGAAAGAGCATGATGTTCGCGATCGTGGCGAAGCCAACCCCGACTTCCGGGCTGATGAGTGCGTAGATCGCCAACAAGCCAAGGAAGATCATGATAAAACGACTGACGCTCGGGAGGGCCGGGCGCGCCACGCGTGGCGTGGGCGACGTCGCGGTCGCTTCGGGGGCCTCCGCGGAGCCAGAATCCTCGGCCACGGCCTCGCCAATGGACCTGTCGATATAAGGATTTGCGGCGCGCCGACCCGGAGAAAATCAGCCGCGTTCCCCGGGCGGCGGGCTTCCGCCGAGGGCCGCCTGGATCTTGCCTGCGAGATCTTCGTACCGCTGTGACAGCGCCTTCTCCTGTTTCTGGAGGGACTTCACGCGGATTGTGAGCGTCTCTCGATGCTCCTCGAGCTCCTTCTTCAGTCCCTCGCGGTCGTCCTGCCGGACGAGGAGCATGCCGATGCTCTTGTAGACCGGCGTGTCGCCGGACAGCTTGTTCAACTCCTCGAGCGTCTGCTCAATCTCCCGCAACTTCGCCTCGAGCTGCACGCGCTGGCTCCCGAGAACCTGGAGCTGGTTCTGGAGCTGCTGGTACTGGGCAATCTGGTTCTGCAGTTGCGGGGAGATCTCCTTCATGACCCCGCCTCGTTCCGTACGCGCGCGGCGACGTCCGCCCATCGAAGATACGAGTTCACCGCGGCGCGCAGGGCGCTCGTGTCGTCCGCATCGATCGTGAGGGTCAGACGACCTCGGGCGGCCCGCAAGGACACCCGCGCCTTCGGTACGTCGCGTCCCGCCTCGGGTCGGAGGGAACCGTGAACAACCCGCGCCTCCGGACCCGCGAAGGTGATCGTCGCGCGCCGCATGGTCACCGCGCCTTCACGACCTTCTTCACGTTCGGCCGCTCTTTGTAGAACATTTTCGAGCCGCAGCGCTCGCACTGGATGCCGACCGTGTTGATATTCGCCCGGATGGGCTCGAGGCACTTCGCGCACTTGTACATCTCAGGGCGCCTCCGCCTTTGCCTTGGGCTCCTCCACGGTTTCGTCGACCTTCCGTTTGAAGGACGTCGTGACAATCGGCCGATAGGCGCCGCCCGCGAATACGTAGCCGCAGCGCCGGCACGCCCACACCCCGGTCGAGCTGCGGCGGACAGCAATCGCAGCGCACCGCGGACAATCGCTCCGGTGCTTCAGGCCTTCCTCGATTTCCTGCATACGGCGACGGATGCGCACCCCGTAACGGGGACCGAATCGGGCGACAGAGCCGGCCTTCCGCGTTCGACGTGCCATGGAGGACCTCAGGTGGATCGAAGCAACGGGCGAATCTCGCGGCCGACGCGCTGGGCGGTCTCGATGATCCGCTTGACTTCGTCGTAAGAGAAACTTCCGCTTAAGCCCTTTTGCATCGCACGGATATCGCCGTTCTCGTCCGTCGTCACGGTGAGCCGCGCGTCCGCCATCCGCTCCTCGTCGAGGCTCGGGTCGACGACCAGGATGTCCTTGATCTTCGAAGTCGTCACGCTGACCGGCCAGTGGTCGACCGGTAGCGGGAAGTCCTCGCCGAGGCCATGGGCCTTCGCCGGGACGATCGTCGACGAGAGGGCCGCGACGGCCCCATAGGAGCACGCATCGAACAGATTCCCGCCGTAGTCGAGGACGTGGATGTCGATGAACATGACCCAGACCTTCTCCTTCGGGGTGATGCATAGCTTCTCCATGTTCACCATCTTCGATTCGCGGATCCCGCGGTCCACGACGCGGGCGAGTTCGATCGCGTCCGGCCGCGGAGGCCCCGCCTCGAACGTGGGGCTCGCCATCGGGATCAGTTCGACGCTGGTCGAGAGGACCCCGGTGTTCGGCGTGTCAGGATAGGGCTCCCCGACGGACATCTTGATGCCCACGAGGATGTCCGTATTCCCGAGCTTCACCCGCGCACTCCCTTCCGCCGTCCCGACGAAGGACCGCTCGATCGTGACCTTCCGCGTCTCATCAAGGACCCGTCCGTCCACGCGCTGCCCCATCGAGGCGAGGCGGTACACATGGGCTCGCATCAGCTCGGAGACGATCTCCCCGCTCATCAGATCCCCTCCGGGCCGAAGTCGTCCTCGGCGGGCAGCTGCGGCTCAGGCTCCTCCATGGGCGGGGCCCGCGCGGGAGGCGATTCCTTCAGGATGTCTTCGAGGGTGACGGAGTACCGGCGACGGAGGGCGTCCCGCTGCATCTCGTACAGACGGTGTGCGGCGCCGATCGACAGCTGCATCGCCTTCTGGAATTCATCGTACGTGAGATGGCCGTCCATCTGGAGGAGAACGACCTCGCCCGTCCGCGGGACGATCGCCATCGGACAATCCGCGTCTCCGAAGTTGTCTTCTTCCTTGTTCAAATCCAAGCAGACGACTCCGTTGATCTTGCCCGAGGCGCAAGAGGTCACGAGGTCCCGCATGGGGACGCCCGCGTCCGCGAGAGCCACGCTCGCCGCGGTGAGTCCGGCGCACCGCGTGCCCGCATCGGCCTGGAGGACTTCGATGAAGATGTCGACCGACGTGCGGGGAAACTGCTCCTTGAAGACGACGGAGGAGAACGCCTCCGAAATCACCTTCGAAATCTCGACAGACCGACGATCGGGTCCGGGCCGCTTGCGGTCCGAGACGCTGAACGGCGCCATGTTGTACCGGCACTGGACGAGTGCACGGGCCGGGTCTTGGAGGTGCCGCGGATGGGCCTCCCGCGGACCGTAGACCGCGGCAAGGACCTTGTTCCCTCCCCACTCGATATAGGCGGAGCCGTCCGCCCGGCGCAGCACGCCTGCCTCGATCCGAACCGGCCTCAATTCGTCCGCCTTCCGTCCGTCCAACCGGCGTCCGTTCGCGGTGATCAGTTTCATTCCCTTCTCGATGTGCTCGATGTCTCCCATGATGACTCGCTCCTTAGGAGGGCCCCGGCCCTCGTGTCTCCCGTCGCGCCCGCTCGATCAATTCCCGCACGGCTTCCGTGAGATCGAGCGCCTGGGCGCGTTCCTCGATCAAGCGGATCGCCCTCGCGGCGATTGCCGTGTCGCGGTCATCCCCGTCGAGCCAGATCCGCCCGTTCTGCCCGACGTAGATCTCGCAGTGGGACAAATCCTTGATCAGAGAGACCATGCTGCCCTGTTCCCCGATCACCCGAGGGACTTCCGTCGGGGAGATCTCCATCACCATCCCGCCGGTCAAGCGTCGGGCCTCGCGTTCCTGCATCGTGAGCTGGACCCGTTTGATCTCGTCCACGCTCAGGACGTGACACATGATCACGTCGCCGACTTTCAGGTACCGGGCCGTGTCGCCGAACTCGACCCGCCACGGGGATTCCGTGGCGTGGAGGGGCGCGGGATAGGGAGAATTGATGTCCACGAGCCAGTGGGACGGCCCAATGTCAACAACCTCGCCGATGACCGCGTCGCCGCGTTGGGGGATGTAACGCCCATTCAGCGGGACCACGCTCACGAGGCCATCGTGCTCGTTCCGAATGCCCAACTGCGCCGCGAAAAGCTGTCCGCCTTCGCTGTACGTACCCGGACCCGGCTTCAACCCGGGGCCGCCGACGGCTTCGCCTGGAATGACAATCGGGCGAAGCGACCCGCTACCCTGCATTGGTTTCTCTGTCTCACGCGGCGCGTCGAAATGGCGGCCGCTACTTGAGGTTTTGGGTGCAGGGAAGAAGGTGCGCCGACTAGATCCGATGGTCCGCCTTGAGAATCCGGGTCTCGACGTTCCCCTTCGTCTTCGCGTTCAGCCGTTCCAGGAAGTCGGTCTGCATCCCCGCGGGCATCTCGACGACGCCGATCCACGCGCCGGTGGGCGACCATTCCTCCTTCAGGATCGTGCCGTATCCCTTGATGTCCCCGTAGCACTTCGCGCTGTCCTCCGCGCTCAGCTTCATGGCGATCCGGACCTTCTCGAATCGGATCGGGATCAGGGGCCGGAGGGCATCGAGAACCTCTTTCACTTGTTCTTCGATCCCCTTGAACGGATCGATGTGGACCTTCGCCTCCTCCATCGCGTTCTCGATTCGTTGGGGCGGATGCGGCGCGCCGGTCTGCGGATTAATCGCATTCGCGGCGATGTACTGGACGATCTGTCTGCGTTTCGCCTCGAGCATCTGTCGACGCTGTTCCGTCGTCAGCTGGATCTCGCCGCGCTGGATGATCTGCTTCGCCACCGCGAGCGGATCCGTCGTCCCGAAGAACTCCGCCATCTTCTCCTCGGAGGCCTTCGACCCCTTGTGGGCATCCCGGAAAATCTCGTCGATCGCAAGTTCACGGAGGAGATCTACCTCCTTGCCGTCGCGAATCTTCTGGACGGCCTCCGGCTTCACGAGGACCTCGAACTTCTCGCCCGCCTTCTCGACGCGGGCGATCACGTATTCCTTGAAAATGTCGTCCCGGCGGTCCGATCGGAGCTCTTTAGGCATGACGTCGCCTAGGAGGCGTGCGGAATCCGCGTGAGGTATTGGGCCACTTCGGACTCCGCAAGGCGCCGGAACTTGTCGCCCTCCACGACGAGGCCGATCTCGATCGCCCGGGCGTCCAGCTTCTCCCCCTCGGAGGCTTTCTGAAGGGCCTCGAGCCCGAGGATCATCGCTTCGTCCTGGCTCATGCCTTCCTTGTACTTCTCTTCGAGGAGCTCCATGACGGCCTGGCGGCCTTGGCCGATGCTGCCCGCCTTGTACGAGACGAGGGCGCCGCTCGGGTCCGTCTCGAACAGGTGCGTGCCCTGATCATCGACGCCGGCCACGAGGAGCGCGGTCCCGAACGGCCGGACGCCGCCGTATTGAGTGTAGTTCTGCTTGTAGTCGCAGATCCGCTTCACAAGGAGGTCCACTCCGATCCGCTCGCTGTACGTGACCTTGTTGATCTGCGCGACGAGTCGGGCATAGTCCACGAGGACGCGCGCATCCGCCACGAGGCCGGAGGTCGCCGCGCCGACGTGCTCATCAATCTGGAAAATCTTCTCGATCGAGGAGGTCTCGACGAGCCGCGAGCCAAGCTTCTTGTCCGCCATGAGGACGATCCCGTTCTTGAACTTCAGGCCGACCGTGGTGTTCCCACGCGTGACGGCGACGCGGGCATATTCGACTTGAAACAGGCGGCCGTCGGGGCTGAAGACCGTAATCGCGCGGTCGTATGCCATCTGGCCCGGCTGCATGCAATAAACCTCGGGCCGCTAATCAAGCGGTCACTTATAAGGGTTCTTTTCTGAAACGCGACGGGCGCGGTCGTGCGCCTTCAGGTACTTCTCCGTTGCCGCTCGAATCGTCCCGGATGTTCCGACGGTCCGGATGCGGACCTGCTCTCCGGCCATCACATCGATGCCGTTCAGCGCGCGGATCGCGGCCTCCTTCTCCAAGTTCGTCGTGCGCACAAGCCCCGAGGTCCCCGCGAAGGTCACGAGCCACAACCGAGGGGACGCGCCCCGCAGGGCTTCGAGGACCTCCTCCCGCCGGAAGGGCCGTGAGGCCTCCAACCGGAACGCAACATACCGGTACCGGGGCCGATGGGTGCTCACGCTCGCGGGAAGGAAGAGAAATGGAAAAAGGTTCGTGTAAAAAGAGGAGGAGGTCAGCGTACTTCGTCCACTTCAGATGACGTCTTCACGGGACCCGTGTAGACTTCCTTCCCGAGGAGGGACTTCGACTTCACGCCGGTGATCACGAGGAGCACGCGGATGGTGTGTTCCAGCGAATCGTCGACGGAGCAGCCCCAGATGATCCGCGCCTGCGGGTTGATCTTCTGTCCGACGACCTCCGCGGCCCGCTCGGCTTCGGAGACGGTCATGTCCCCGCCGCCGACGACGCGCACGAGCGCGCCACGGGCGTGCGTCAGATCGACCTCGCCGAGCAACGGAGACTCGAGGGCCTCGTTGATCGCGTACTCGATCCGGTCCCGCTCTTCCTCGCTCTCTCCGATCCCGATCATCGCGACCCCGCCGCCCTTCATGATCGTCATGAGGTCTGCGTAATCGAGGTTGACCAGGCCGGGCTTCGTGATGATCTCCGTCATGCCCTTGATCGACTGCATGAGGATCTCATCCGCGACCTTGAACGCCGCGTTGATCGGAAGGCGCGGGACGAGTTCAAGGAGCTTGTCGTTGTAGATCACGATCGTCGTGTCCGTGAACTTGCGGAGCTTGTCCAGGCCCGCCTCCGCGTTCTCCATCCGGATCCGGCCTTCCGACTTGAAGGGCATCGTGACGACGCCCATCGTGAGGGCGCCTTCTTCCTTCGCGACCCGGGCGACGAACTGCGCGGAGCCCGTGCCCGTGCCCCCGCCCAAGCCGGCCGTGATGAAGACGACATGAGCGCCCCGGATGAAGTCCCGGATCTCCTCTTCGCTCTCGTGTGCAGCCTGCTCGCCGACTTCCGGGAGCGCGCCGGCACCGAGGCCCTTCGTGAGACGCTTCCCCATGAGGATCTTCTTCGGGGCGTGCACGGAGAGGAGGTGCTTCGCGTCCGTGTTCACCGCACACATCTGGGCTCCGGAAATCCCGGCCTCGCTGCACCGGTTCACCGTGTTGGAGCCACCCCCGCCGCATCCGACGATCTTGATCGAGACGTTGATCGACTCGACGATCTTCGCGATCTCCTCGTCATCGTCGTTCTTCTTTTCCGCGGGCTTCGCGGCTTTCGCGGCTTTCGCGGCTTCGCGCTCTTCCTTTGCCTCGGCTTCTTGGTGTCGGGCCAAGGCCTCATTGAGAAGCGATTTCATTGTGCCATCCCATCCCGGTGGAGACTGACGGCCGGACGAATCCCTCTTGCCCTATTTAAAAGTAGTCATACATCTGTCAGACAATTCCCGTATTGACATCCGCCACGGGGCTGCCGCCGCGCGCGGGTCTCAGACGGCCATCGCGGGCTTCGAGGCCGTGTTGATGACGATCCCGCTGGTCGTAATCTCGAACGGATAGACGGACTCGTCATGGGAGGAACCCTTGTATTTCTCCACGGACACGAACCGCTTGATCCCCGTCTCGTCCCGGAGCTTGTGGAGTCGGACCTCCCCGCGGGCGAGGAACGCCTCCGGTGGGACTTCGCCCTCTTCCGGAAGTTCGAGGATAAGGAGGGACGTCACCTTCGATTCGGCGAGGTACCGCATGAAGGACTGCGTCGTCACCGCCTCCTCGAACTCCCGCATGCAGAAGTAGCGGAGCGCGGTCATCGAGTCGATCACGACGCGTTCGTAGTGCCGCTTCACGAGCAGGGTCTTGAGGAGCTGCTGCAACGAGTGGACCGTGACTTCCTTGCTCTCGAAGTCCGGCGTCTTGCGGATCCGCTCGCCAATGGCCCGCATCTTGGCCGGCTCCTCTTCCGTGGAAATCTCGAGGATCGGGGTGGGCTCGAACCGCCGGATGTCCGAGTTCGCGTCGAGCACGTCCAGGTCATCGAGGTTCCAGCGGAACGCCCGCATGTTGATCTTGAGCTCGTTCGGCGGCTCCTCGAGCGCGACGAACAGACAGCGTTCACCGCCTTCGAGGCCTTCGCGGAGGAACTGGACCGACATGATGGTCTTGCCGGCCCCTGGCGGTCCGGAGACGATGTAGGGCCGACCCGGCACGTAGCCCCCATGGAGCAGCTTGTCCAGACCCGAGATGCCGGTCCGGATCTTCGTGGCGGGAATCACCGGGTCACCGCCGGCGGGCGAGGCGGAGCCGCGACGGGTGGCGGAGGGGGTGCCCCCGCAATCCGTTGCTTCAAATCAGAGTCGCATGCGAGAGCGATCTGCATCGCCTTCTGGTAGCTCCGGCGCTGAAACGCGAGCATCGCGCGGGACAGAGACACTTCCATGTCGCGGACCGGGACCTGGCGGCGGTGCGCCTCCTCGATCTGTCGCATCACGCCCTCGATCGCGTTCGAAACCTCATCGATCAGGCGTGCTTCGAGGAGGGATTCGCCCGGCTTCGGCCCGGGCGAGGTGCCGCGGATCGTCGCGGGCGCTTCAAGGAGGACGACCATCCCCTTCTCGCCGATCGTCAAGGTCCGCATCTTGTCGTCGAAGGACGATCCTCGGAACTTCTCGATCGAGACCGCCCGGCGGATCGCGCTCCCGTCGATCCACTTGTGGAGGCGGATCTCCCCACGGGAGAGGAAGAACTCGGTCTCGAGGGTCTTCCGGTCCAGGCGCTCGGACACGATTAGCGAGGTCGCCTCGAGCTCCGAGAGGAAGCGGAGGAAGGACTGGATCAGGATCCGGCTGTCCTGGCCCTGCATCGAGAACATCTTCAAGGCCGTCATCGAGTCGACGACGATCCGCTTGTATCGTTGCTTCGTGTGTTCCAGGTGCGTCAAGAACTCTTGCTTGATCATCTTCTGGACGCTGTGGACGGTCACCTCGAGGGCCCGCATGACGGAGGACTGCCGGATGTCCGTCACGTCCTCCATGTCTCGAACGTCGAGGGACGTCCCGACGTCGATCACGGATCGCGCGCGCTTGTGCGCGCGCACATCCGGCGTTGCGTCGAGGATCTTCAACCGGTCCAAGCTCCACCCGAACGTCGCCATGTTCGACTTCACCTCGAACGGGGGTTCGTCGAGGGTCACGAGGAGGCAGGGTTCCTGCTGTCGGAGGCCCTCGAGGAGGAAGTGGGCCGCGAGGACCGTCTTCCCGCTACCCGTCGGACCGGACACCACGTATGGACGCGCCGGTAGAAGGCCGTCGTTCAGCATCGTGTCGAGGCCCGCAATGCCCGTTTTCACTCGATCCATTGAAAGCCTGCCGAGCGGGAGACCACCCGGCCCATCGACGATAAACGTTGCGACCTGAGAATCAGACGAAGCGCTCGGACGCGGAGATGCCGGCGGAAATCAACCTTAAACAAGGTTAACCCTTCTCTCGGGAGAGTTGCGGGTCCATGGCCCCCGGGGCGAGGACCGCCGCGGGGCCCGAGGTCGATAGCGGGGGATGGACGCTCCGAGCCGTAGGGATGTCCTATCGGCCCTTTTGAACCATCGATCTCCGGGTGTCTCACCGGGGACCTGGGAGTCCCGGGGTATGAGCCCGACGGGATATCCTGGCTACCCCACCCCGCTACCCGCAAGCATCGATCCGCAGGCCCGCGACGGCGGTCGTCCGTCCGCATTGGACCGTGCGGGATAAACCTATCGCGGCGCGGACGTCAGAAAAATTTCCGGAAGCGGGCGAGGTCTTCGAGGCTCCCTTTCAATCGGATCTTTCCCGTCGCATAGGCTTTGAACGGTCCCATTTCCCGACGAATCAAGGCCGTCAGAGTCTCCGCGTCCGTCGAAATCGTGATGTCGGCGTGATCGACGCCGCCGTCCAGGAGGGCCGCGACCTTATGGTCCTTTAACGTGAAATGATATTTCGTTCCGTCCTTCAGCTCGATCAAGACCGTCTTCGTCAGGTCTCCGAGTTCCGCGCGCAACCCAGCGTCCGCCGCGACCTTCGCGTTGAACGTGCGCACGAGGTCCTCGAGCATCTCCCTCATGGGGTTCCCCCGCCAAACTCATCGAGCTTGTGGTTCCGGGATTCCGCGAGGAGTCGACGCGCGGTGTCCCACGAGGCTCGGGTATGCGGCGGGAGGGTTCCGTTCTCGCGGATCCACCGCTCGAGGAAGGCAATCGTGTTGGAATCGGACGCATAGCCGGATCCGATGGGCACGCCAATCGCTCGTTCGATCGCGCGCATCTCGCGGTCCCGGCAAACCTTCGCGAGGATCGAGGCCGCGCTGACGACGGGGAACAGTGCGTCCGCGTTGTGCTGAGACACGATCTCCACGGCGAACGGAAGTTCCCGCCGGATGCACCGCTTGAACTCGATCTCGTCGACATCCGCCGCATCGACGTAAGCGGTCTCCGGATGCAGCTTCTCAATCACTTCCGCGAAAATCCTCGCTTCAAAATCGTTGAGGGACATCTCGGCGCGCATCACGTCAATCCGTTCCGCCGGAATCACGACGAGCACGTACTTCGTCAGCTTCTCGATCTCCGGCGCGAGTGCCTCGCGCCGTTCCGGCGAGAGCTTCTTCGAATCCCGGACGTTCAACTTGCGCAACGGCACGTCCGATTCAAT
>Ga0184634_10000380_pt1 | contig 11322 bp, 7 predicted proteins | sample PLM31_200_b1_FD_133016 | JGI IMG/M metagenome (GOLD analysis project Ga0184634, IMG submission 133016) | Groundwater sediment microbial communities from an aquifer in East River, Colorado, USA - PLM3-1_200_b1 | ecosystem: Environmental > Terrestrial > Soil > Riparian zone | place: USA: East... | reverse complement strand
GCCAAGCCCGCGGGCGCGGCTGAGCAGCGCGATGAGGTTCACGCCGTGCCACGTGTTCGCGGCATGCTCCTCGAACGGCTTGCGATACGCGACGATCGCCTGCTTCAGCGCCTCGCGCGCTCCCGCGCTCGTCTTGTCGCCGGCATCGAAGAAGATCTGCTTGTAGGCGCGGCCGAGCAGGCCCGTGGCCTCGGCCGACTCGGGATCGGTCTTCGGCAGTCGCTGAGCGAGTGGCCGCAGGACATCGATCGCCGCGGTGGCCTTGCCCGTGTCGATCAGGTACTGCGCATACAGGCGGCGGTTCTTCGCATCCTTCGGGTCGCGCCGGCTCACCGCCTCGGCGACCTGGCCCATGGTCTCGTAGTCGCGGACGTTGCGCAGCGCCTCGACGAGCCGCTTGGCGCCGGCGAGGTCGGCGTCGCTCCCCAGCCCGTGCAGGCGCTTCAGCGCGTCTTTCGCGCGCTCGCGCAGCTCGTCGACGGTCGCGTCGGCGCTCACGATGCCCGGCCTCAGACGCGGAGCATTCGCCGCAGCGTGGTGGCGAAGCTCTTCTGGCGGAGGTACTTCGTGATCGAGTGCCGCCACGCACCGTCGTTCTGGACCGCGACATCCTCGACCGTCGACTGGCCGCCGTTTCGGAAATCGCTCGCGAGCACGGGGTCGAACCCGCAGACCGGGTCCAGCCGGTCGAACATGTTGGCCCAGCCGCCGGCGACCCGCTCGTGCGGAAACCCGTCCGCACGACTCCAGCCCGGCTGCAGCTTGTCCTGGATCTCGTCGAGGCCGAGCGGGCTACCGAGGGTGATGAAACCGTCGACCGCCGCACAATCGGCCACTCGTTTCAGGCAGTCGTAGGCGATGACCGTGCCCATGCTGTGGGAGACGACGATGTGCGGTCGGGAGACCGCGGGCGCACATACCGCTTCCGCGAAACGCCGCCTGATCGTCTGCTGGATCCGCACCGGGGTGCGGCCCGGCGGCGCGTACTCCACATCGAACAGGTAATGGTGCACGTCGCTCAGGTACGCGTTGAGGACGCGTTTCTTGATGAACCAGGGCAACGGCACGCGCTCGAGCGCACCTTGTGGCGCCGCCGGCGCGGGGACGGCCGCGGCGGTCTCGAGCTCCGCGTCCGAGAGCGTCGTCATTCTCGCGCGCAGGGCCTCGATGAACGCCGCCTCTTGCGCGGTCTGCGGCCGGGGCGGAGAGGCGTTCCCGCCGCCATCGATCGCCTCGGCGCTGTTCTCGAGCACGCCTTCATAGGCCGAGAGGTCTTCCTCCGGCTTCTCGTGGAGGAGGTCGGCCCAGTAGACCATCGAGCTGCTCACGCCGCGATCGCCCAAAGGCAGCGGCTCGGCGGCATCGGCCAGGGCCTCCCGCCAGATGCGCAGGAGATCGTCCACCGGCGGCTTGTTCGCGATTCCGTGAATGAACGTGACGTGCGGCATGGTGCGATTCCCCTCGTGTGCGTCGATGCAGTCGATATCCGGGCGGCGACGGGCCGATCCCTAAAAGTCGTAGGCCGGGTCTTCGCCCAGGTCCGGAACCTTGGCGACGTAGCCGGCATCGCCGAAGTCCAGCGGGACTGCCGCCTCGTAGCCGGGGAGGCCGACTTCCTTGCGCAGCGCGTTGAGCCGGTTCATCCAGCCTTTCAGGAAGACCTCGAGTCGCGGGTTCTGCTGGGCGAGACGGCGGTAATAGGCCTCGCGCGCATCGCAGTAGGCCCCGATTCCACTGCCGAGGTCGCAGGCTGCGGCCGCGCGCTCCGTCTGCGGCCCGAAGTCGCCGTCCACGCCGCAACCGACAGCCGTCTGCAGAAAACGCACGGCGCGCCCGACCCCCATGTTGACCGCGGTGTCGAACTGCACGAGATCGAGCTGCCGCCGCAGGAGATCGCACCGCGGCGGCAGCCAGTAGCCGCTCTCGTAGATCGCCTGCACCTCGCGGTCCTCGATCAGCTTGACGTCCCGCTGGGCGAATCGCTGCCGCGCACGCCACGCATCGTAGACCTTCTGCGTCACGCCCTTGTTCGTCCGTCCGCCCGGGTCGGCGGGATGATCCACGAAGCCGCCCTCCCAGCGCAGGATGAAGGGCAGCGAGCTCTCGAAGGCGGGAGACGGCATGGCGTTCTCCTGGTTTGTTGCAGCGGACCGCGTTCCGCCGCCGCTGCCCGGCCGCGAGCGCGGCGGGCAACGTCGGCCCGACTCTCGGCGCACACTCTAGGGCACGCGGCAATCCTTGGCCAATCGACCAAACTGCATAGGACCCGGCGGGCGACCGGAAAGTCGCGTCGATCCGGCCGCGGTCCGGATGGAGCTGGGAGACGCTTGTCTCCCGGCGGTGAAAACCCTGGAGGGCAAACGATGAGGAAGACTCTGGCAGCATCCGCTCGCGACTACGTCCTGAAGCTGGACCTCCCCGAGGCCGGCCCCGCATTCGAGGCCGCGACAGCGATCGAGTTTTCCGACGAGCGCGAGGCGGTCGCCGTCGGCGCGCAGCTCGCGGAGTTCACCGCTGCGGTCCCGGCCGGCGTGCGCGGCGCCATCGCCGACGGCATCCTGCTCGCGCAGCTCGCCGCGAACAAGGTCACCACCCAGTCGGAAGACGTCTTCCGCTGGTACGACAAGTACGTCGAGGTGCTCCAGAACATCGGCTGGCAGGTCCGGGACCTCGACTTCCAGGCGCAGCAGGTGAGCGACCAGGACGCCTGGGTGCACAAGGAGATCATCCCGGTGCTCGCGCTGCTGCTCGGGCCGCAGGCCGCGGCCGCCTCGATCGTGATCGCGGTGCTGAAAGGTCTCCAGGACATGGATTCGAGCTCGCCCTGGATCACGCTTTTCGACCAGGCGAGCCAGCACGCGCGCGGCGCGAAGTTCCAGGTGAGCTACGTCGATGCCGACGCGCAGGGCCATCCGGAGATCTCGCTCCTCTGCTTCGGCATCCAGGCGGAGCGAACCATCACGCAGGTGCTCTTCTTCAAGAGCTCCTCGCAGAGCGCCGAGGTGAAGAAGGCCTCGGCCAAGCTGGCCGTCAGCATGGAGCGCCTGAGCTCGGCGAAAGAAGCTCTTGCCGGCCGCGTGCAGCCCTTCATCGCGGACTTCGTGAAGAACATCGACATCTGAGGCGCGGGCCGCGCATGAAGCCCCACGCCTTCATCGCCATGCCGTTCGGCACCAAGCCCGGCCACGACGGGCAGCCGATCGACTTCGACCGGGTGTACGCGGAACTGATCAAGCCCGCGCTGGAGGCGGCGGGCTGGGAGGTGTTCCGCGCCGATGAGGAGCTCCGCGCCGGTGACATCCGCACCGACATGTTCCAGGAGCTGCTGGTCGCCGACCTGGTGGTCGCCGATCTGACGCTGGACAACCCCAACGTCTGGTACGAGCTCGGCGTGCGGCACGCGCTGCGCGCACGGGGCGTGGTGCTCGTGCAGGGGCCGCGTCCGACGCAGCCCTTCGACATCTACACCGACCGCAAGCTGAACTACCGGCTGAAGGACGGTGCGCCCGACGCCGCGCACTTGCAGGCCGCTCGCGACGTGCTTGCCGACATGGCGCGCGCCACGCTGGAGGCGGCCACCGCGCGGCCGGTCAGCCCTGTTTACGCGCTGCTCGATCACCTGCGCGAGCCCGCGTGGCGGGAGCTGCTGCTCGCCGAGCGGAACGAGTTCAGCCAGGCCTATGAAGCGTGGCGCAGCCGCATGGAGATCGCGCGGCAGAAGAACCGGCCGGGCGACATCCTGGTGCTCGCCGATGAGACCCCCACCCGCGCGCTGTGGCTGGAGGCCAAGCGCGCCGCGGCGACGAGCCTGCTCAAGCTGAGGCAGTTCGATTTCGCCCTGGAGCAGTTCGAGGCCGCGCTCGCAATCGATCCCGAGGACAAGTCCAGCCGCGAGAAGCGAGTGATCTGCCTCGGCCGGCTGGGCCGCTTCGAGGAGGCCCGCGAGGGGGTGCGGCTGCTGACCGTGGACTTTCCCCGCGACCCCGAGGTGTGGGCGCTGGCCGGCCGCGTCGGGAAGGACGACTGGATCAGCCGCTGGCGGCGTGACGGCGACACGCCGGCGCAGATGCGGGCCGCGGCCGCGGCCGAGGAGGCGAGCCTGCGAGAGGCGATCGCGCCGTACCACACGGCCTTCATCACCGATCCATCCCACTACTACTCGGGCATCAACTCGCTCACGCTGCACGTGCTGCTGAAGCACCTGGGCGGCGCACCGGACCCGACCGTCGTCGACAACCTGATCGGCGGCGTGCTCTGGGCCAGCCTGACCGCCCAGGAGCGCGACCCCAAGGACTACTGGGCCCGCGCGAGCTACGCGGAGCTGTGCCTGCTCGTAAACCCGAAGGAAGCCGTGATCCGCGAGTTCCGCGTTGCGGTGGCCGCGGCCAATCGTGACTGGTTCGCGCTCGACTCCACGCTCCAGACATTGACGCTGTTGCGCGACCTGGAGTTCCGCCCCGATGAAACCGGCGCGGCGCTGGACATCGTGGAGCGCGAGATCGCGCGCGCGAACCCGCCGTTCTTGCCGCGGCAGGTGTTCCTGTTCTCCGGCCACATGGTCGACGCGCCCGACCGCGCGACGCCGCGCTTTCCGGCCGACAAGGAGCCGATCGCCGCGCAGACGATCGCCGCGGCGCTCGACCAGCTCGGTGCGGGCGCGGGCGACCTCGCCCTGACGCAGGGCGCGGCCGGCGGCGACCTGCTGTTCCTCGAAGCCTGCCTGCAGCGCGGCGCGCGCTGCAGGCAGCTGCTCCCCTTCGAGGAACCCAAGTTCATCGAGGAGTCCCTTCTGACGTCCAAGGACGGCGAGCGCTGGCGCGAGCGCTACTTCGCGGTCAAGGCGCAGCTGAAGGACGCGCCCCGGATCATGCCCGCGGAGCTGGGGCCGCTGCCGAAGGGCGCCAGCGCGTTCGAGCGCTGCAATCTGTGGCTGCTGTACACCGCGCTGGCATGGGGCGTGGACAAGGTGCGTTTCGTCTGCCTGTGGAACGGTGGCGGCGGGGACGGCCCCGGCGGGACCGCGCACATGTACAACGAAGTCAAGCGCCGGACGGGGCGGGTCACCTGGATCGACACCCGGCAGCTGTAGGCACCTACCGGCCGAGCGCTACGTGAGGCGCCGGGGTCATGGCGTCGGCAGCGCGCGCCGGGCGTGGCGCGACCGCGTCGAGAAGCGTTGCCATCAGGCCGCGGATCTCGGCGGCGGCGCTGCGCTCCACCGCGAGCAGGCGCGCCGTCGGCGCAGTCGAGCGGCGGTTGGGGGAGTCGGGCCCGACCGCCGGCCAGAGCGCGCGCAGCGTCGCCTCGAGGAAACCGCGATCGGTGGTGCGGTCGACCACGAATACGACGCGTGCAAGTTCGATCGCATCGAGCAGCTCGCCGAGCTCGTACACGCAGCCGCGGTTGGCGGGCGCGAAGCTGCGCAGGTCCATCAGGACGACGTCGCTCTCCTCGACGAGCCGGTGCATCGTCATCTGCCAGGTGTCGGCGTGGCAGAAGAACTCGTTCACGCGATAGCGGCCGTCGGGGTCGCGCGCGCGGTCGATCGCCGCGATGCGCCGCTCGAGGTCGGGGCGGCCGGTGACGAAGCGCCCGGCGAGCTCGCCGCTCGCGAACTCGAGGAACTCGTGCGGCTCCACGGTGCTCGTGACGAGATCCGGGCCGGCGATCATCGACACGCTCCCGAGGCGCAGCCAGTGCTTGCGCAGCACGTCGAAGAACCGTTCGGAGCGGCTGCCGAGCGCGAAGACGCGGAGCAGCAGAAGCCGGCGTGGTGCCGGCGCGGGTCGGCGCCGGAGAAACGCGAACCCCGCGATCGTGACGAGCTTGTAGGCGACGAACGCGACGAGCCCCGTCGCCGCCCATGTCGCGCCTTCGAACGCGAAGCCGATCGACTGGCTGATGCCGAAGAACAGGAACACCGTGTCGATCGTGAGCGACTCGTCGGACAGCCGCTTGCGCTGGTAGCGTCGTCCGAGCCGGCGCAGCACGATCCAGCCGCCGACGGCGAAGAGCGCGAAGCCGAAGACGAGCGTGTACACGAAGATCTCGATGCCGCCGAGATTGAAAAGCGCACCGGCCTCGACCGCTGCGCGTATGCGCTCATCGCTTCCGCCCATCACGTTGAGCGTGAGTACGCCGCCGCCCAGAGCAAGGACGGCGAAGGTCACGACGAGGGGCCCGACGGCGCGGATCGGACGGGCAAGAAAGAGGAACAGCAGCGCCGTTTCCGCGCCGTTGGTGATGAGCCAGAAGACCGCTGGATCGTACCAACGGAGGCTCGGGCTGCGCGCGAGCGCGACGGCCGCAATCAGCGCGAACACGCCAGCGTATGCGCCGAGCAGCTTGAGGCGCGCTGCGCGCGTCGTGCCGGCCACGATTCCGGCCGCGATGACGGCAGGCCACAGGAAGGTCCAGAAGAACGTCGCGAGCTTCACCGGCCCAACGCCTGCGTCGGCGGTGAAAACGGCCCACGGCACCGACATCACGCAGGCGTACGCCGCGCCGCCGAGGCCGTAGACGGCCGCGACATGCCAGGGCCCGCGCACGACGCCCCGGGTCTCGGGCGCGGCGTTCGCGACCGATCGTGCCTCGGCGAATGCGATGTTCAGCGCGTAATCCGGTCCCGCCGCCGCCGCCGCCGCGCGCACCGGGGCCGGGGTGTCCTCGCCACGCGCGGCGGTGTTCATCGACCGCAGCACCGCGCGGCGGTACAGCCAGAGCAGCAGCAGCGAGGCGGGAAGGGCGATGAGCGCGCCGCCGATCAGCACGCCCGGCAGCGCGCCCGTGATCGCGAGCGTCGTGGGGTCCGTCGTCGCGCTCATCGGACGAGTTTGTAGTCCACGAGCTCGAAGACGGAGAGCTCCTGCGGCAGCCCGCGCTCGTAGGTGCGCGCGTCGAACTTGACGAAGCGCTTCGCCGCGGGCGCATACCAGATGGTGACGATCGAGTGGATCGGGAAGCGGTTGATGAACGTGCTCCCGCGCCCCTCGGCGACGACCTTGATCGCATCGAACGTGCCGGCCGGCACGGTGACCTGCTCGCGCCCCACGATCCGCATCTGCATCTCGATGGTGGCATCGGAGGTGAACTGGCGCTTAACCGCGGGCAGCGGCGCGCCGTCGCCGAGTCTGTAGAACGCCTGCAGGTAGGGCGCGAGATCGGGCGGCGCGTAGTCGAGACCGGGATGCCCGGCGAAGCGCGGCTCGCGCGCGACCACGATGCGGCTCTGGTAGTCGGGGCGGTTCGACACGCGCAGCAACTCGCCGACGCCCGTCTCGCTCACCGCGTCGATCCGGTAGGTCAGCCGCGCGACCTCGACGCGGCGGAAGCCGTCGACGTAGCGATAGCTCCAGGTGTCGCCCGGCGAGGGCATCAGCGGCGATCTCGCCGCGGCGGGGCCCTTCGGCGTCACCGGTTCGGCGGCCGGGGGCTTCTGGGCCTCCGCGGGCGGCGCCGGCGCCGCGGGGGCGGGCGGCGCGAGCGCGGCCTGCGGCGCGGGCGGCGCGACGGGTTTCGGCTGCACCTTCGGCGCCTGCCGCCGCTTCTCCTCGTCGGCCTTCCGCGCGGCCTCTGCTGCGGCGCGCACGCGCTCGGACTCGGCCTGCGCGAGGCGCCGCTTGTCTTCCTCTTCTGCGCGGCGCGCCGCCTCGGCCTGCGCCGCCCGGGCCTTCTCGTCGAAGCTCCGCTGCTTCGCGTCCAGCTCGGCCTGGCGCTTCGCGGCCTCCTCCTCGGCGCGGCGGCGCACGTCGTCGAACGCCTTCTGTCGCGACTCGAACTCGGCAGTGCGGCGGTCGAATCCGCCCAGGTAGCGCGTGACCCCATAGGTGCCGGCGCCGACGATCACGAGGCCGAGGGCGGCCGGGCCGAGCCGGCGCAGCCACTTCCGCCAGTCGACGCCCGTTTCGCCGCGGTCGGTTTCCACCCGCTTCGGCGCCTGCACCGGCGCGGCCGCGGGCGCCAGCAGCGCCGTCAGGTCGGAGACGAGCTGGCGGAAGCCGGGCGAGGTCGGGTCGCCCTGGTACCCGATGAGATCGGCGGCGTGGATGCTGCGAAAGCCCATCGGCGGCGCCACCGCGTCGATCAGCACCGGCACGAGGACGCCGCGCTCGAGCCCCTCGTTCGCCTCGTCGCGGACCCAGCGCGAGGAGATCGAGGCTTTCGACCACAGCACCAGGACGCAACCCGCCTTCTTGATCTCGGACTCGATGACGCCGGCGAAGGTCTTGCCGGCCTGCAGCCTGTGGTCCCACCACACCGCCCACCCCAGCGCCTCGAGGTCGACCGCGATCGCGCGCGCGCGGTCGCGGTCTTCGCTGGCGTAGCTGAGGAAGATGTGGGCCACGGCAGCGCCGCCGGTCAGAGGGTCTTCAGGTACTCGAGCAGCGCATCCTTGTCGCGCTCGGGCAGGTCGACGCCGAACGCGTGGCCGCGGTTCGAGTTGGCGCGCAACGACGTGTCGTGCTTCGTGCCAACGCGCTTCGCCTCGTCGGACTTCCAGTCGAAGCCGACGTCCTTCGGATCGTACACGTCGTACCCGCGCCAGAACACCGCCGGGCGCTTTGCGGGCGGATCGAGCAGGTTGCGGAGCGTCGGCACCGAGCCGTTGTGGAGGTAGGGCGCGCGCAGCCAGACCCCGTCGAGGAACGGCGGGTTGTAGCCGTCGAGCGGCGCCTCGACCAGCCCCTTGCGCTGGATGCCGAACCCGGTCACAACCTTGTTCGCGGCCACGGCGTTGTCCTTGCTCCAGGTCTTCATGCGCTCCGGATCGGTGTCGACCGCCGCGAGCGGCATCCGCCTGCCGGTCTTCTCGCTCGCGTGGCAGCCCGCGCAGTTCGCGTCGAACACCGGCTTGCCGGCGGCGGCGATTGTCGCGTCGATCGGGAAAGGATACTTGGGAGCGGGCTTCTCCCGCAGGTACTGCTGCAACCACTTCACCTCGCCGAGGAACTCGTCGTTCGACTTCGGCGCGGCCCCGAGCAGGCCGAGGGCCGAGTCGATGATGACCGAGTATGAGTCGTGGCTGTCCCCGGACCAGTTCATGGTCGTGCCCTCGGCGTCGTACTTCTTGAGGTTCCAGATCGACGGGATGTCGGTGGGGCCGAAGGTGTCGTCCATCGGGGCCTCGATCATGAAGTACTTGGTCAGGTTCATCGCGTCGTCGCGCCCGCGGCCCCAGTCCGGGAACGCGGGGTGATAGAGCCACTTGAACTGCGCCTCGCGCTCGACCAGACGCTTCTTCGTGATCGGGATCAGCAGGAACCGGTAGATCACGCGATCGATCCAGGGCAGGTCGATCACCGAGTTGATCTCGGTCATCAAGTTGTCCGCGTTGAAGCGCGGGTCCTTCGCGCAGTCGACGACGAAGCGGAAGAACGCTTCGAGGTTCAGCGTGTGGCCGGCGCCGGCGTTGACGAACGTCGGATTCTCGTCGGCGCTCTTCCGGTAGGCAGCGGAGTGGCACGCGGCGCAGTTGTTGCCGACGCGGGGAAAGCCGACGACCTTCTTCGTGAACCCGATCGGCAGCTCCTGCCCCTGCTCCCACGACACGCCGAGGGAGGCGAGGCCGGTGGGCCCGGGGAGCTTCTCCGGGAACATCCGCGGCAGCACGTAGAAGATCCAGTACGGGATGCCGGCGTCGCGCTCCGCGCCGATCGAGCCGTACTTGAAGCGCATCTCGGGGTCCTGCGTGATCCAGTCGGGCTGCGGCTCCTCGCGGAAGAACTTGTACCAGCCGAACCAGGCGCCGAAGGCGACGAGAAGCACGCTCACGGCGAGCGCGATCTTGAGCCGGCGGTGCTTGGGGCCTGTGATCGATTTGAGCGCTGCGTCCATGGTGCCCTCTCAGAACGTCTTCAGGTACTCGACGAGCGCGTCTTTGTCATCGGCGGAAAGCTCGGTGCCGTAGCGCTTGCCCTCGTGGCCCGCGTTCGAGTTGCCCGGCTTCGACGTGTCGTGCGGGAAGAACTTGCGCCCGCCCTCCCCCGCGCGCCCGGAGGCGAACCCCACCCGGACCGGGTCGTAGACGTCGTTGCCGCGATAGAACAGCGCGGGCCGTTTGGCGGCGGGCTCGAGCAGATCGCGCAGTGTCGGCACCGAGCCGTTGTGCAGGTACGGCGCGCGCAGCCACACGCCGTCGAGCGGCATGTTGGCGTAGCCGAAGGTCTTGCGGTAATGGCAATAGCGGTGCGGGTAGCCGGCGTAGACCGTGCCTAGGTGCACCACGAGCTCGTAGGAGTAGGAATCGAGCCGGCGGCGGTCCGTGCCGATCTCCTCGATGCGCGTGATCTTGCCGACCTGCGGCGCGTAGAGCGCGTCGTCGGACCCGCTCGGGTCGACGCATTCGCGCGCCTTCGACTCCGGCGGCGCGGCGAACTCGCGTCCGCTCGCGCCGTGGCACGCGGCGCAGTACTGCTTGTAGACTTTCTCGCCGCGCCCGGACCGGGCCGCGTCGATCGGATAGGGATAGCCCGGCGGCTTCTCGGTCAGGAGCCACTTCTCCAGGCGCCCGATCGCCGCGAGGTCGATCGTCGGCGGCGTGGTGCCGGTGCCGAACGCGGCGTTCTTGTTCCGCTCCTCGGCCATGATGTTGTTGCCGTCCCAGTGGAGCTGCATCCCCTTGCGCGGCTCCTGCAGCCAGATCGAGGGGAAATCGACGGGCGCGTGCCGCTCGCGCTCCGGCAGCTGGTCCAGCGGGAAGTTGAACAGGATCTTGTTCGGGTTGAAGGTGTCGGTCCGTCCCGGGCCCCATTCGGTGTGCTGGAGCAGCGGCTCGAGGCGCCCGCGCAGCATCAGCAGCCGCTCGCGCATGATCATCACGGCGAGCGGATACACGACGTAGCGGTCGAGCAGGCCGAGGCGCTCGCCCTTCGCGCGCATCAGGCGGTCGACCTCGGGCACGACGTACTCGGTCGAGAACTGCGGGTCGCGGGCGCAATCGAAGACGAACCGCTGGAAGCCGAAGAGGTTGAACGTGTTCGCCGGCATGCCGAGCACGATCTCCGGCCTGTCGTCGGGGGATTTCCGGACCGTGCTGACGTGGCACACGGCGCAGTTGAGGAAGGTGCGGTCGATGCCCTGGTACCGGCGTTGCGACATGCCGACCGGCAGGTCCCGGCCGTCCTCGAAGATGAACCCGAGCGAGGCATAGCCGCCCGGCAGATGCCGGCTGCACACCTGCGGCATCGCCTGGAAGATCCAGTAGGGGAATCCGGACGCGCGCTCCCCGCCCGTCGAGCCGTACTTGAAGTGCTCCCTGATGTCGCCGTACTCGACCGCCTCGTCCTCGGTCAGCAGCATCGCGCCGTAGATCGCGACGCCGAT
>Ga0184634_10000379_pt1 | contig 11332 bp, 11 predicted proteins | sample PLM31_200_b1_FD_133016 | JGI IMG/M metagenome (GOLD analysis project Ga0184634, IMG submission 133016) | Groundwater sediment microbial communities from an aquifer in East River, Colorado, USA - PLM3-1_200_b1 | ecosystem: Environmental > Terrestrial > Soil > Riparian zone | place: USA: East... | reverse complement strand
TATAAATATTATTTTCCTGTAGGGCTTTTCAAAGATAACGAAAAAGATATACTCGAGGTTTTGACTCACGAAACTGCAAGAAAAATCCTTATGTTTATATTAGAACAAAAAAGTCCCACTCAAACAGAAATTGTCAATAATGTAAGGATATCTGCCAGATCTATTAGCTGGCATGTTGGTCGCTTGATTGCTCTTAAAATAATTAGGGAGATCAGAGATGGAAGATACAAGAGATATCAGTTACAGGATGATGATGCCAAATATATCCTAACACTTCTTAGGAACTACTATCCTAGCATTTGGGATAAGTGGAGTATGAGAGTTGTAGAAATGTTTCTATCATTATCTAGCAGTAGGGAGATGGAATAAGTGATTATCTTATGTTGACTTTGTTAAATATTTTCTTCTCATTTATTCATCAAACCGAACCATATGAAGGATTAGAAAATGCAGTAGCCCTAGGTATTGGGATATTGTCTATATTTTTATTAGCTCTTTCCATAACTGCATACAGAAAAACTGGTCTCAAACTAACTATATATGCCATAATTATTTTTGCTTTTTTTGCTATCCAACAATTCATAGATTTTGTAGATAACATCTTTATCGCATTGGATATCCCAATTACTGATGTAATAATTTCCTCGCTAACCCTTGCTATTTTGGTCCTATTCTTCTTGGCAATTGTCAGGACAAAAATCACTTAAACCACAGATATATTTACATTCAACATTTTGTTATCCGTTGATAGGCAACTAATGTTCAGGTTTTAGCATCATGATGGTTTAGTACCAGAAAACTTGGAACTATTTCTGAATCCTTTTCTATGGACAAATTTGTCCTTAATCCCTCCGGTTTGATTACTTTCTATAATAACAATAAATCATTGGTTAAATTTTTAATCGAATTGGAATTATGATAACCTGATATTATTGGTAACAAATCGTAGAACCCACCTACTAAATGGGACCGAGGAGATATGAATCGGTCTCCAAATTTACCACTCTCCAAATCGAATCCACTCTAAAAAATCTGAATTGTTTAATCAATCATACTATCTTATTATCATAACAGGGCATGACGAATGATGTAGGACCTTGCTTGATACACTACCTAGCACCAATTCCTTAAACTTTCCCATACCTCGACTTCCCATGACTATGATATCATATTTCTCTTTTTCACAAAAATTCGGAATTGTTGAACCCGGATTTCCCTGAAGTAGTTTCGTATGTATGGTTAATCCTTTTTTTGTAGCAATTTCTGAACATTTCAAAAGTATAAGTTGATTTTCTTTTTTGTAGGCGTCCAGTAGCTCTCTTAGCAGTTTTTCTGATTCAATATGTAAAACGGGTACATCTTCCATAACATGAATTGCTGTGACCTTTGAACCCAATTTTTCAGAAAGGAGTAGTGCTGCGTCTAATGCTCTGTAAGAATTATCGGAACCATCAACAGGTACCAGTATTTTTGAAAACAATGAATGTCATTAATCTATTAGTACTTATTATACCATAACATACTGATACTCTCAGCGTTCCTAAATGTAAATAAACATGGATCGTCATCGGGGCCTAAAAAACATGATTAAGATTAATGATCTTCAATTAAAATACTAAATACATGTGGGCATATAGTAAATCGCTCATCAATTGCGTGGGAAAAAAAAGGATAACTCAATTCCAAACTCAAACTTATCTCCATTCAATAAATTACGTTTAAGGTCAATATCTCAACTTCTAAAGGCGTTTGGGCCCGGCGTAATAACTGGAGCATCAGATGATGATCCATCAGGTATAGCGACCTATTCGCAAGCTGGTGCAAAATTTGGTCTTGGGATGTTATGGATGACTCTGTTTCTATTACCTACCATGATTGTTATACAGGAAATGTGTGCAAGAATCGGTCTTCTAAGCAGAAATGGTTTGGCAGCTCTGATAAAGAAAAAATACTCTGCTAAAATTGTATATCCCATATCAAGCCTTCTATTAATTGCCAACACAATTAATATCGGAGTCGACTTGGGAGCTATGTCTGCTTCAGTCAGAATCATATTCCCAGAAGTTCCCTTTGTGGTAACATCACTGCTTTTTTCAGCTTTTATAATTATTGCAGAGATTTTCATTCCTTATGACAAGTATGTCAAAGTACTAAAGTACTTGGTACTTTCACTTTTCGCATATGTCATAACTGCATTATTTGTAGGAGGGAATATAAGCCAGATATTTTTTACGATAATTCCTACTATAAGTTTTAGTTCTGACTATGCCATTATGTTCGTAGCGGTTATCGGTACAACAATATCACCTTACCTTCTTTTCTGGCAAACATCTGAAGAAGCTGAAGAAGATGTAGCAAAACATAGGATAAAAGAGATTGGAGAAGGCAAACCCAAGGTATCTCCGAGAGAAATAATGTTCATGAAAGAGGATATCGGTATAGGTATGTTTTTTTCTCAGTTCATTATGTGGAGTATAATCGTAACTAGCGCCGGCAGTCTCTATTTTGCCGGAATAACTGATATTCAAACGGCAGATCAAGCAGCAAGCTCTTTAGAACCGTTAGTTAAAAGTTTCCCTAATTCAGGTCAGATAGGAAAAGTGATCTTCGCGTTTGGTATCATTGGAACAGGATTACTTGCAATACCTGTCCTATCTGCATCCTCCGCGTTTGCATTATCAGATACTTTTGGTTGGAAAGAGGGCCTGGAGAAAAAATTTAGTCAAGCCACATCATTCTACTCAGTAATAATAGCTTCTACTTTGATTGGAGTCTGGATCACGTTTTCACATGTTAACCCAATACAAGCATTGATACTCGCAGCGGTAATTAATGCGGTTGTCACCGTTCCTATTCTTTTTATAGTCTTGAGACTTGCCAATGATAAAAAAATACTTGAAGATAAAATCAATAGCCGCTTTTCAAATATAATTGGCTGGCTTAGTTTTGCAATCATGACAGTTTCTGTAATTGTAATGTTTTTGTCATTTATCATTTAGTCATAGGTATTGATATTTATGGTAATTATCGTTGTTACTTCGGAAGTGATTCATCGAAGTTATGTGAAGGGAATTGTTAATACCTAACATTCTTTAAAAAGAAAAAGTTGTATCGTCAAAAGCCGTCATTTATTTGTAATTCGTCAGATCGTTTTAATGATTAGTTTAAGAATTAATCTGACAAAAAACTCATTTGGATACTAGTACAGGACAATGTGAATATGTCACTACTCCATTGGCTACGCTGCCTAAGAGCATTTTTTTAATTCCAGAAAGACCTCTACTCCCAATAACAATCATGTCTATTCTATTCTTCTCAGCGTAATCTACAATTTCTTTTACGATGGATGAGATACCAATAACTACATCGGTTTTAACCTTGACATTTTTTTCTGATGCATTTTGTTTTACCTTGTCCACGTGTTTTTCACCTTTTTGCATTGCAATCATCATGACATCTTTCAGAGCTCTAGGTAATCTCGGCGTTATAACATCTTCCAGATAATTGTATCTGATGTCCGGAGAGACAACATATAATGCGATCAATTCTGCGTCAAGCCTTTTAGCTATGTCAATAGCCTGAACGCTAGCGTCAATGGAAGGCTTGGAACCATCAACAGCTACAAGTATTGTTCGAATAGCCAATTGATGTGCGTTAGTATTATTACTATATAGATATTTAGTAATGATATCTTTTTAATTTTATAATCAAGCGGTCTTTTAATTAATGCTTGTAGATATTATAAATATGCGACTTTTTAAATTGCTCCACGATAATAAAAGAAGCTCAGGTTTTCTTCAGAGGTAATCCAATTCACTGATGTGAATTCTTCTCGCGTTCATTTATGAATATAATTGCGTTGCAAAAAGAAATTAAACTCCTTTGCTCTATCAATTCAAGAAAGATACATGTACAAAGACCTCAAAATAAATAGGATACTGGTCGCTGTTGATGGTTCAGAAAATTCAAAGAGAGCCGGAGATTATGCAATTAAATTGGGTCTAGAACTTCGTGCAGACGTCAGGGCACTCCACGTTGTACCTGCTGGTAAACATTTTCCCGAAGAAAATCTTGCGAAGGGAACTAAACATGATTACGCCTATCTTGATAAGATTGCGGAACAATCCATTTCGGCCGGAGTTGATCTTGAAATAGAGATAATACGGGCGCAATCTTCGGTTGTAAATGAAATAACAGAGTATGCGGATAAAAAAAATATAGATCTTATCCTTATCGGCATTAGGAGTGTCTCAGAATTTCGATTTATGTTGGGTAGTACTGCATCTGGAGTCGTCGTGAATGCTCCCTGTCCAGTTTTAGTTGTAAAATAAAATAATTCTCAAATTAACTGATTTATTCATACTCATAAATTACCGTTTAAGGAGATCGCGAAATTAAATCCGAAAACTTTTTCATAGTTGACATGCCCCTAGTTTAATTTCTAATATACAGACAACTATGGAATCATATTGATCGTGTAGTATTAAAATAGTCTTTCGCATTACAACTTATAATACTGGCCACCCAATAATATGCGTGACAGCAGCAAAGATAGCAATTAATGGCTTTGGTAGAATTGGAAGATGTTTCTTAAGAGCCGCTACGGCCGATAAGGAATTCGGTAACATTGCAAACATAGTTGCTATAAACGATCTAACAGATGCAAAGACACTTGCTCACTTATTCAAATACGATTCAACATTCGGCAAGTTCGACGGGAAGGTTGAAGCCGGGGATGATGAAATAATCATAGACGGACACAGTTTGAATGTATTCGCAGAAAAAGACCCGTTAAAATTACCATGGAAAGAATTGAAAATAGACATTGTTATTGAATCTACAGGGAAATTCAATGAAGCTAAGGAAGCAGCGAAACATTTGACCGCAGGTGCTAAAAAGGTAATAATTTCAGCTCCGGCAAATAATCCAGATGCAACGGTTTTAATTGGAATCAATGATAATGTATATGATAACACGAAACATAATGTGATTTCTATGGCTTCCTGTACAACCAACTGTCTTGCTCCAGTTCTTAAGACGATTAATGACAAATTTGGTATTGAAAGAGGATATATGACAACTTGTCACGCATATACTAACGATCAGAGAATTCTTGATTTACCACATAAGGATCTGAGAAGAGCCCGCGCTGCAATGATGTCTATTATTCCAACAAGTACAGGAGCTGCCAAGGCTATAGGATCAGTTATGCCCGCATTGAATGGTAAAATGGACGGAATGGCATTGCGAGTTCCAGTTAGTAACGGATCTATAGTCGACATAGTCTTGACATTACAAAAGGATGTTACGAAGGAACAAGTAAATCAGGCTTTGAAGGATTCATCAGAGAGTGAATTGAAGGGGATTATGGCATATACTGAGGAGCCGCTAGTGTCCTCAGATATTATCGGAGAATCGCACTCCTCCATAGTTGATGGCTTAAGTACAATGGTTCTTGGTAATAAAAACAACCTTGTTAAGATTATGTCTTGGTATGATAATGAGTGGAGTTTTGCTTGCAGACTAATCGATCTGGTAAAATTAGTTCTCAGAAAAATGTGAAAAACTAAAAAATTCGATAATATGTTCTGTAGTTCGATTTATTTGTAAAACTTGTTTTCCCCTCCCCCAATAGCAATCTAAATTGATATAAGTTCTGCGCAGTTAAGCAATTCCAATATTCATGGATTAATTTTTTGGAATTTATACAATCTCGTCACCCAAGCCAATTATGCCTTCATTGAAAAGTCTTTCATCGGTCTGTTTTAGAGAAGAGCTAATAATGGGACTGAATTCCATTTTAGACAGTATATCTCTGTCAATATCAACGCCTGGTGAAAACTCTTCGAGAGTCAGCCCTTTTTCGGTCAACCTAAAAACAGCTCTTTCTGTTACATATAGAATTTCTTTTTCATATTTCATAGCCTGGTCTCCGCTAAAAATAATCTTATATACATTTTCAACGAATTTCGGAGAACCGTCATGAACAATAGATAATCTGTTATTTACAATATCAATTACTTTTGGTCCAGCTGTAAATGCCCCTGCGAAATAGGTTTTTGGAGCTCCACCAGCGATTACCGGAAATCCTCCTGGACCGAAGATTCTATCGGATAATATTGAAGGATTAACGTTTCCATATTTATCAACTTGAAGAAAACCTAGGGAGGCCACATCAATTATCCCTCCTTCGAAATTAGAGAACATATCAGGAATGGTCGAAAGAGCAAAAGGGCTTATAGCCAGACCAAAATTAGTTCCTGACAATGCGATACCTCCCCAAGGACCAGATTCAATTACTGTTATAATGAAATCAGTTAAATTCTCCTCTGTGGCAACTGATGATACTAAGGCCGGGATGCCAATTCCCAAGTTTACTAGCACAGGAGAACCTTTAACTTTGAATAGCTTTATTAGTTCGCTGAGAATTCTTCTGGCTATTATCTTTTCATACTGATCAATTGGTTTTGTAATGATCTCTGCGACTAGTTTTTCGGTTATAGACGGTATCGTTCGGTAAGAGATACGAGGATCGTATTCTATAGTTCCAGATTGCCAGTGATACTTTTGTGGGGAAATAATAATATAATCCACGAGAGGACCGGGAATATCTACATCTCGGGGGTTAATAGTGGAAGTCCTTGTTAACCATCTTGTTTGAGCGAAAACAGTACCTTGATTTGGCCTGGCCTTTGTTGCTTGAGCTATAGCGAGGACTGTTCCTCTGATACCTTCATCCTCCATTGACAAGTTACCACTTTCGTCGGCTGTTGTTGCCCTAATTAAGGCATAATCAGGTTTAGGGGCTCGATAGAGAAGGTAGTCCTGATTCTCGATATTTATTATGCTAATTTTGCAGGACATCTTTTTGCTTGCCGTTTCATTTAAGGCTCCGCCCTCATTTCTTGGATCTAAGAATGTACCGATGCCAATTTTTGTTATTAATCCTGGTCGTCCTGACGCCACTTCTCTAAACCAGTACGCAGTAATCCCAATCGGCCATCCATAGAACTCTATTCTGTCATCAATCACAAGCTTTTGAAGCCACGGTGAAAATCCCAGAAAAGGCATCAACATACCTCGTAGAAATTCTTGGTTTGGATCTTTGTATATTCTTTCGGCGATTGAGTCAAGAGCCCTGTTAGGTGTTGCAGGAAGTGCATCTGACACTATAAATATATTCTTTGGATGTTGAAATTCCTTATAGTGTCTGTAAAGTTCCAAAATAAGATACTCTGGTGTTGTGGCTAGGTTAAAGCCAGAAATTGCAACAACACAGTTGTCTTTAATTTGTGAAAAAACAGAGACGGACTCAGTAACCTTATTCATCATCGATTGATCAGCTTCGATAGTATATGACCAAATATTTTAAGATCTGCCATTAAAGGGGCAATTCTAATTAATTGGATTAGTATAGTAGCCTATTCATGTCCACTGAAAATAGAAATGTCCTGTATAGGATTATTTCAATTAATTAACAAACTCTGGTTCAAATGCTCTGCACTACACTGAATCCATCATAAATAAATATCGCCATTCTGAAGGTATCATCAAATGACCTCAGAAACGATATCGGTTTCAAATCTAATGAAACGGAACGTGCAAACTGATTTTGAAGATCAAAATATTATGAGTGCATGCAATATAATGTACGCGAATGATATTGGATCTGTAATCATTGTCACTCGTAATGCTAGCCAAACTCCTCTGGGTATAATTACTGAGCGTGATATAGTTGGAATTTTAGGTAAACTAAATCCAGATCTACTTCAGACCCCACTTAGAATGCTCATGAGTAAACCTGTAATTACAATAGAAGAATCCGCAGCCATAAATGACGCAAGTAAGCTCATGAACATTAAGAAAATTCGTAGACTCGTGGTAGTAGACAGAAATAACAAGATGACTGGAATATTGACGCAGAAAGACATATTCAATGCCATCTACAAAAATCCCAGTTTATTTTCGGAATTCTATGGCGATAATTTCTCTTCAAATTTTAAAGAAGTTTATGAAAGATTTAATCAATATAGATTAGAGAACTTGATGCCAGAATTCAATCAGTATGGATTAGAGAATTGATGAGTTACATATGAATGGTTTGCGTGATTAGCCTTTAGTTCCTTACTTTTGATTTTGGGTTTGGTCAATTTTTCTTTTTGTTAAAATTAAGCATAGAATTATGATGGAAATTAAAGGTACGAATGTAACAGATATCACGTGAGGATTAAACTGAAGCATAGTAACGATTATCATCACCAAACCTAATACAGGTAATATAGGTAACTTCTTGACCCTAAATGGTGACATAAAAGGTCTCTGTAATCTAGGCTGTTTAAATCGAAGACTTATTACAGATAAGTTGACAAATGCAAATACTACCAATATACTGAATACTGAAATACTGGCAACATCTGCAAGTTTACCAGAATATAAAATAATAGTGACCAAAGTAAAAGCCATAGTAAATATTGTTGCTAACCATGGTGTCTTTCTAGAGGAATGTACTTCAGCAAGTATAGTAGGAATTGCCTCGTCATATTTTGCGATTCCAAAAATTATCCTTGATCCAGAAATTAGCATCATTAGCACTGTATTGCTGGTAGCAAACAGCGCAAGTATAGTTAGTACGATTATACCGTTGCTGCCTAATGCTTTGGATGCTGCAAGTGCAAGAGGAGCATTGGAATTGGACAATTCTTCCCATCCCACTAACGCAACAACAGAAATGGCTACTAGAATATAGATTATTGTTGTGACTAGAATAGAAAAAACCAAAGCTCTCGGAATTGTTCTCGTTGGATTTTTGGTTTCTTCAGAAATATTGGAAATATTTTCAAATCCGTAATACGCAAAAAATACAAGCACAGTCGAAGCTAGAATTGTTGAGATAATGGCAGCATGTGAAGAATATGCTATACTTGGCATTTCAAAATAATTAGTATCTGCAACCGACCCAATAGACAGACCTACTGCTATTATTATTAAGAGTCCCGAAACCTCTACTAATGTAAATATACTGTTTACCCATACTGACTCTCTAATTCCATAGTAATTCAAAAATGATAGAGCTAGGACTAGACCTATCGCATACAGGATGGGTGGAAATTCTGGTAGAAGGACAGCTAAATAACCTGAAAAACCAATTGCTACAGTGGCTGCAGAGGTTATCGCTACAAAAATTGTCAAACAACCAATAAAGAGGGCCAAAAAATTATTGCCAAACCCCGCTTTCACATAGACATATTCAGCAGCGCTCTTTGGGAAGACGGAAGATAGTTCGGCATAGCTTAATCCGGTTAATGATGCCATTACAGCTGCCAACAAGAATGAAATCCACATTGCATTACCCGCAATTGCCGCTACGTCTCCAACTAAGACGTAAATTCCCGCACCTAAAATTAATCCTATTCCATACATTACAGCTTGAATTAGAGTAACACTTCGTCTGAGCCTAGGACCTGTGTCTATGGCACGCACAATACGACTTTGCATTTGTTATTATCTAAACTATTAGACCAAACCATATGGAATGAGCCAGTATATTTTACTCGGTACTAACACCAATTGTTTAAAACAAGTCTAGTAATCTAGTATTATGAAATACTCTGTCGAAAACTTTGTGTACGGCGCAATAGACGGTGCAGTCACAACTTTTGCAATTGTGACTGGAGTTATAGGAGCGTCGCTTTCGCCATCAGTCATTGTAATATTGGGATTTGCGAATTTACTAGCTGACGGGTTTTCTATGGCTATCGGAAATTACTTGGCAGTAAAAACACAGAATGAATTTATCCAAAGAGAAAGGAAAAGAGAAGAATGGGAAATTGATAATCGGATAGACGAAGAAAGGCAGGAGATTCAAGACATATATAGCAAAAAGGGGTTCAAAGAGGAACTTTTGGACGAAATTGTAAGAATAATCACATCAAGACGGAAAGTGTGGATAGACACAATGATGAGAGAAGAACTTGGATTAATTGAAGGCAAATACAGTCCCATAGTTAGTGCTGTGAATACTTTTGTGGGCTTTAATGCAATTGGTATAATACCTTTAATCCCTTTCATTTTTGTTTATTTGTCCGGCTCAAGTATATCCATTAGTAACGCTTTATTTTACTCAATAGCAGCCACAGCAAGTTCGTTTTTCTTGATCGGAAATATCAGAGGTAAAGTAGTACACAAACCAATGATGGCTTCGGGATTTAATACAGTTTTAATGGGTGGAGCAGCTGCTGCCGTTTCCTATTGCATTGGATATGTCTTGAGTACGATTATCCGTTAATCACATATCCAAAAATGCCTCTATTTGAAAGCATTAATTATACACAGCTTTTTATTCTTAGATTAGCCTTGGTTTGGTTTGACTTTATTCTATAAAAAATAATTATAATAGATTGTAGATATCAATGTTTCATATTGGAGCGGAAAAGAAAATCTTCGGTACTTGTTGCGATCGATGGGTCTGAATATTCAGATAAGGCTTTTCAATATGCATGCAAGCTTTCATTAAGTAAAAAAATTCCGTTACTAATATTAAATGTAGTCGAGGAATACGTCACAACAGGATATTCTATTTTGAAAGAACTAAAGAATTCAAGCAAAGAAATGCTTCATAAGTATAGGACTAGAGCTGAATTATTAGGTGTGCCGTCCGTAAGCAGTATTCAATGTGTAGGCAATCCGGCTGAAGAAATTTTAAAAATTGCCAATAAGAATGAAATTGATACATTGATCATAGGCCGTAGAGGAAAGTACGGTACCTCAAAAGACATGATAGGGGGTACCTCATACAAGCTTGTTCATTATTCCAAATGCACAGTAACTATAGTGAAATAAATTTCTCATATGGTCCCTGTCCTAAAGATTTGGATTTGTTTACATAGTCAGTTCATGCTTGACTAATCAACATGCTTCTAATCACTCCAATAGTTTCCTTATTGAATACGGAAATGAATTTGGTAGTGATTCTTGTTCCAGCTTTGTCGGTCGGTAATAAAGAAACATCAGACATTGTTGAAAATAATAATGTCTTTTATAAAAGGATGTAATATGCATGGTACTTTAGAACGAATTTGTTCGGTAAGGGATCATACATAAAGTAATATAACTCGATTCTCACTCATTTTTACTATAGCGGTTTTTTTTAGTATCGTGAGTATCGTTATCATTCACAACAGAAATCTGATATGCGGATATATCACCAGGTAATTTTATTTTATTACTAACAAATACTTTAGTCAAAAAATAACACGATTTTTTAGGGAATAGACGCGATAACTAAGTTTTGACATCTTTATGTAAATTAATTCTACCATGCTTAAAAGCTTCG
>Ga0184634_10000378_pt1 | contig 11335 bp, 14 predicted proteins | sample PLM31_200_b1_FD_133016 | JGI IMG/M metagenome (GOLD analysis project Ga0184634, IMG submission 133016) | Groundwater sediment microbial communities from an aquifer in East River, Colorado, USA - PLM3-1_200_b1 | ecosystem: Environmental > Terrestrial > Soil > Riparian zone | place: USA: East... | reverse complement strand
GGGATCGAGGCGAAGCCGGGAACGCCCGAGGAGCTCACGAAGTACATGGAGCGCGAGCTCGCGACCTGGGGGCGCGTCGTCAGGGAAGCGAAGATCCAGGCGAACTAGCCGGCCAGCCGTGGGCGCCGGCGATCACGGCGCGGTCAAGCGTCAGCGTCCACCCGCAGCAGCGTGACGTGGAATTCAAGGACCGCCCTCACGGGGACGACCCCTGGGATCGCTTGATCCCGGTAGGCGAGGTGGGGGCCGACACGAAGACGTCGTTCGCCTCCGACGCGCATCCCCTCGACGCCCAACTCCAGACCAGGGATCGCGCGCCGCCTGCCGACGCGAAAGGAATAGTGCTGATTCTCCTGGACCGGATCGCCGCGATTGAGAAAGAGGCTGTATCGGACTTCCACTTTGGCGCCGCGTTCGGCGATCGGGCCGTCCCCGAGCTTGAGATCCTCGTACTCGACACCACCGGGGCCGCGCTTCATCTTCATGGCTGCTCGCGGAAGAGCGACGGGCTTCGGTCTCGCGACCACTGTTCAGCGATCAGGTCGTAGGGCACGCGCTCGCGCATGGTTGGGCTGCTGATCCAAATCAGCGCGGCTTGGGTTTGCGCAGGGTCGGATTGAGTTTGTCGATGTCGGCTTGAACCTGCGCCCGGCTTCGTTCGTACACGATCTCCCGCCCCATCACGCTCCCGGCGTACGCCAGACCGTTGCGCGTCGGCGTCAAGTCGCACTTGACGTTGTGGATCCCCTCGCCGAGCACGACCTGAATCCGGTCGGCGCGCTTGCTGAGGACCACGACGTCGATCGTCTGGCCGCTCTCGATGCGCACCTTGATTTTTTCCGTGTTCATCGGAGCTGCTGGCCGGTCCGCGTGCTATGAAACCCGTGTCTCCTGCCGCGGCCCAAAAAACATGCGTCGCACCTTGTCCTCTCCGATCACGCGAGCGAATTCGCGCATCGTGCAGTACATCACAATCAATACCACCAGGAGGATCTGGATGGCCCAGAAATGTGGCCACACGATCTCCGCGAGCAACTTCTGGTTGCCGGCGATGAAACCGCCGGCCTCCCGCCAGAAGTCGACGAGGCGCTCCAGGTAGTGGACAAGCATGGCTATCAGAACGTAGATCGTGGTCTTCCAGGCGATGTTATACGCAAGCGGCTTGTTGGGGTAGCGATTGATGAATGGCAGTAGGTCCGCGATCAACACCGCCTTGCCGAGAATCAGCGCTGCCACTGTTACCGATACCGACGTGCCGAGCGCGATCCCGGTTCCCTTCAGCATCAGGATGCGGACGAGCGCAACAAGGTGCAGGGCAATGAAGAAAAAGATGGTGGGCGGGAGCAGTGCATCGATCTCCTCCTTGATCTTCGCGGACAGTTTGCTCATGGCGCTCCAGTGGGAGTAGGGGAAGGCAAGACCGCGCGGTGGCTCGAACCCGCCGCCATCGCCAGCCATGTAACGCCCAACGCCCCGCGAAGCGGTGGTTCGGCGTCATGATCGAGGCGGCGTTATCTTGGGCGAGCTGAACAGAGCACAACCACCGCGCAACTGGGATCATCGCGGCCGTTCGCTTCCGGGCGAACCATGACAGACGCAGGCCATGGCAGATCCGATCCCGATGGTGCGATGCTATTTTCCGGAGACCACGTTGTGCGTCGGACTGACAACCGGTTGGCCGACGTCGATGTCAAGGGATTTCAGAATTGGCACCAACGTCTTACCGAATTGCTCGAAGGACTGTGGCGAATCGTATACGTCAACAACCTTGAGACTCCCGCCGGATTCATAGCAACAGTGATACAGACGTCCGGTTGGACTGCCTGCCCCGGCGTTTTCAAGGCGACGCATTACTTCGTCGTATTTCGCTTTGTCCATACCACTCGGTGAGAAATGTACGGTGATAGCCACGTGTCATCCTCCTCTCGTTGGTTCAACTGCCGAAAGCTCGATCCGGCGCAACCTTGCGACGGAAGTCGAGTGCATGGATTCATACCCCATTCGCCCGAGCGTTTCGGCGCCGGGAGGAGGGAAACGCAACAGCTTGAGGCCACGGTATTAGAAGTCGGCGTCCCATCAGACGCTTTGTGAAGCGTCTGGGAGGGGTCCGGCTGTACAGTAGTGGAAATACGGGGGCCATGAAATCATGGACTTGGGCAGAAATAGGGCGTCCCAACGAACCCCGGGAAAGCCGTCTGGCGAAGCTGCGCCGTGCATGAAGGCGGTCCTCGCGCGCTCGATCAGGTAAGCCATCGCGTATGGCCGGACCACTATAGCATCCGCACCACGCAATGCTGCTGGGTACACGGAGATGAAGAACGATCTGCTGCATGACGGCCTCGCGGTCGTGAACGTCGGGCCGGAGATGTTCGTCGAGAGCGTGCGGGCCGGCGGTGCGCCAGTCGCTCACGTCGAGTGGCGGCCCGCGGGCGACGGCGACCCGCGACTCGCGTGGCTCCTCGCGCAGCTCACGGGCGATCCCGACGACCCCGAATCGCCGGGCTCGCGCATTGACCGAGCGAACCAGACGGCGGTCGAGCGCATGCTCGCCGCGCGCGCGGTGCTCGTCGACGTCGCGTTGCGCGCGGACGAGGTCTGGCCGGAGCTCTGGGCGAACGGGAAGAGGACGCTCACGCATGCCGGGGCGCCGATTCCGTGGGCGGGCATGTGCGACCCGATGAAGGGGACGCTGATCGGCGCGGCGCTCTACGAGGAATGGGTGAGAACGCCCGAAGAGGCGGTCGAGCTGCTGGCGCGCGGAGAGGTGTCGTTCATCCCGAACCACGATCTCGGCGCGGTCGGGCCGATGTCGGGGACGATCTCGCCGTCGATGCCCGTGTTCGTCGTACGCAACTCGACCGGCGGGAACACGGCGTACTGCAACTTCAGCGAGGGCATCGGCCGCGTGCTGCGGTTCGGCGCGTACGGTCCCGAGGTGATCGACCGCCTGAAGTGGATCGCGACGGTCCTCGCGCCGGCGATCAAGACCGCGCTCGCGGCGCTTCCCGGCGGCGTCGACCTGAAGGCGATCCAGTCGCAGGCGCTCCTCATGGGCGACGAGGTGCACAGCCGCAATGCCGCCGCCACGGCGCTCTTCCACATGGCGATCGCCGGCGCGCTCGCCGGCAGCCCGTTCGACCGCGCGCGCGCGAAGGCGGCGCTCGACTTCGTCGCGGGGAACTCGCAGTTCTTCCTCAACCTGTCGATGGCGGCGTCGAAGGCGATCATGGACGCGGCGCACGGCGTCGCGCATTCGTCGATCGTCACCGCGATCGCCCGGAACGGCGTCACCACCGCGATCCGCGCGAGCGGGCTCGGCCGACGCTGGTTCGAGGCGCCGTCGGAGACGCCCGTCGGGCTCTACTTCCCGGGGTTCCGGCAGGAGGACGCGAACGCCGACCTCGGCGACAGCGCGATCTGCGAGACCGCAGGCTACGGCGGCCAGGCGCTCGCCGCCTCGCCGGCGCTCGTGCAGCTCGTCGGCGGGAGCGTCGCCGAGGCGATCGCGTATTCGCGCGAGATGTACCACGTGACCTGGGCGCGCAACCCCGTCATGTCGCTGCCGAATCTCGAGTTCGCCGGCGCCCCGGCGGGCATCGACGTGCGCAAGGTCGTCGACACCGGAATCCGCCCGGTGCTGACCACGGGCATCGCCCACCGGCAGGCGGGCGTCGGGCAGATCGGCGCCGGCATCGTGCGCGCCCCGATGGCCTGTTTCACGCCCGCGCTCGCCGCGCTGGCGGAAACGCTCGGCGTGGCCTGAAGCGCGCGGCGACCCCCCTCCGCATCGGGCGGCCGGGCCTGTACCGGCAGCGCGACCGGTACGCAGTTGCGCAAATACGTGTATATGCACTATTCTCCGCGGATGCCAGCCGCCGATCGGATCACCGGGTGCACCTGTGCCCAGCTGCGCAAGCTCACGCGCCGGATGACGCAGCACTATGACGTCCGACTCGCGCCGGCGGGCCTGCGCGTCACCCAGTACTCGCTGCTCGCGAACCTCGGCCGCGGCGGGCCGGCGACGATGTCGGCGCTCGCGGCCGCGATGGAGATGGACCGCACCACGCTCACCCGGAACCTGAAGCCGCTCGCGGACGCCGGCTTCGTGGCCGTGGCCGCGGGGGACGATGCACGCGAGCGGCTCGTGGCCGCGACCGAGCGCGGCCGTCGCGCCTGGCTCGCCGCGCGCGAGCAGTGGCGGCGCGCGCAGGACGAGGTGAACCGGGTGCTCGGGGTCGGCAAGGTCGCGGCGCTGCACGAGCTGCTCGAAGAATCGCTCGCGCGGCTGCGCGCGGCACGGACCGGGGCGGGCGAGGCGCGGGCGCCGCGGCCCACGCACAGGAAACGCAAGTGACCCGACGCAACGTCGTTCTCGTCCTCGCCGCAGCCGCGGCGATCTTCGGGCTCACGCTCGGGATCCGGACGGCGCTCGCCCTCTTCATCAGCACGATCAACACGCAGACGGGACTGGGGCTTGTCGCGATCAGCTTCGCGTTCGCCGTGTCGCAGCTCACGTGGGGGATCGCCCAGCCGTTCGCGGGCGCGATCGCCGACCGCTACGGCGCCGGCCGCGTGCTCGGCGCCGGGATCCTCATGGTCGCTGCCGGCACGGCGCTCACTACGGTCGCCGGGACCACCGGGGCGCTCGTCTTCACGATCGGCGTCCTGATCGCGGTCGGCGCGGGCGCCGCCGGGCCGTCGATCCTGCTCTCCGCCGTACAACGCCTCGTGCCGCCGGAGAAGCGCGGCATCGGGGCCGGGATGGTGACGGCCGGCGGCTCGTTCGGCCAGTTCGCGATCGTGCCGCTCGCGCAGGGCCTGATCGGCTGGACGGGCTGGATGAGCGCGTTGTTCTGGCTCGGCGGGCTGGCGGCGGCGGCGCTGCCGCTAGCGTGGCTGCTCCGCGGCACGAGCGAGGCGCCGGCCGCGGGGGCCGCGCCCCAAGAGCCGTTCGGCAAGGCGCTCAAGCGCGCGTTCGGCGACTCCAACTACATGCTGCTCAACGCCGGGTTCTTCACCTGCGGCTTCCACGTCGCGTTCATCTCGACCCACCTGCCCGGCGTCGTCGATGCGTGCCAGCTGCCGGCGTCGGTGGGCGCGTGGTCGCTCGCCGTGATCGGCCTAGGCAACATGGTCGGAAGCTTCGCGATCGGCTGGTCGATGAACCGCTGGCGCTCCAAGTCGCTGCTCGCGCTGGTGTACGCGACGCGCGCGGTCGCCGTCGCCGTGTTCCTGGTCGCGCCGAAGACCGAGCTCACGTTCCTCGTGTTCGCGGCAGTGCTCGGGGTGTCGTGGCTCTCGACCGTGCCGCCGACTGCGGGGCTCGTCGCCAAGTTCTACGGCTCGCGTTACATGGCCACGCTGTTCGGCGTCGTGATGCTGTCGCACCAGATCGGCGGCTTCCTCGGCGCCTACCTCGGCGGCCTCGCGTTCGCGGCGACGGGATCGTACGACTGGATGTGGTACGCGGACATCGCGCTCGCGCTCGGCGCCGCCGTCGTCCACCTGCCGATCCGCGAGAAGCCGGTGCGGCCGGTCGCGGTTCCGGCCTGAGCGCGCGCGACCCGCCGCCCGCCGGGGATGCGGACCGGCGGAATGTAAAACTCTGTCAACGCCGCGCGAACGCGGTCCGGCACGCGCCCTCGCGCGCGCCGATTTGACAATTCTTTTCAGCACGCGCGCGGGAGACAGCCCAGACTTTCCGCGTGCGCTTCTCTGCGACCCCGGCGCGACGGCGCAAGTGCTGCGTAGGCGGCGGCGAACAGGCAGCGCACACCAGAATTCCGCGGTCGGGAGGTCGGGTGCAGGATCCTGTCGTCATCGTCATGCCCCTCGGGGGCGCCTGGCAAACCTACATCGAGGGAGGGGGCGAGCGGCAGGCGTTCGCCGCGCGCTACCCGGCGCTGGAATGGGCGCATCGCTGGGCCCAGGAGCACCGGCCGAGTCTCGTCCGCGTCTGCGGCGCGGGCGGCGCAGTCGAGGACGAGTGGGCCTACGGCGCGTACAAGGGCATCCGCCGCATCGGCCCGGCGCCGGCCGCGGTGCAGCCGCGATGAAAGTGTTCGTCGTGTACCCGAGCGAGCGGTCGGGCTGGAAGCTCCTGCGCGAGGGCGACCAGATCCCGCTCCACTTCAGCGCGAAGGCGTCGGCGATCGGCTACGGCCGGTGCATGGCCGATGCGAACCGGCCGAGCGCGCTGCGGGTGGAGACGTGGTACGGCGCGATCGAGGCGGCGTGGCGGTTCGACGCCGCCGCCCCGGCGCAACAGCGGTGACCCACGCGCGGCCCGCCCCTTCGGCTATGTACCTGGCGTGCGCGCATGTCGACCGGATCCTGCGGCTGTGCATCGCGCGATTGGGAGGCGCAAACGTGCAGCAAACCGAGATGAACGGAACAACGATGTCCGAGGCGCTGGAGTACCGCTGCTTCCGGGTGGAGTCGGCGGAGCCCTACGGCTGGGTCGTGTACCTGGAGGGCACTCGCCGCACCCACTTCTTCATGGCCCGGGGGCTCGCGCTCTCGCTCGCGAAGCTCTGGGCGCAGGCAATCCCGCCGAGCAAGGTCCAGCTCGTCGACCTCACCGGCCGCGTGACCCAGGAATGGACGTTCCGCGCGCGGCTCACGAGCGCGTGAGCGTGTCTAGCGCGGCCTCCCGCTCTCGCTGAACTCCGCGCGCGGCAGGCTCGCGCCCCGGTACTCGGGGCGGATGTTCTCTTCCGGCGTGGGCGCGACGTCGGCGCGGTTCGGCCGCTCCCACTGCCCCCCTGTGAAGGGGGGTGCCGTGTCAGCGGCGGGGGGTTTGAGGCCCGGCGTCGCCGGCGCCAGCCGCTCGAGGCGGTGCGGACGATCGCGGAAGCGCTCGAGATCGCGCAGCGAGCACCGTCCGAAGCGGTAGCACGACGGCAGGTCGTCGGTGAACCGGAGGGGATCCGGGACGAGATAGCCGCCGTAGGGATACGGATAGAGCGGCACCAGCACGACCGGCGCGACGGGATAGACCCCGTAACCGAGCCCGACGCCGCCGGTCACGACCTGCGCCTCGGCGTGAGGCGCCGAGGCGAGCGCCAGCGCGGCGAGCGCGCCGGCCCCGATGCGCATCGCGCTCATTTGACTACCCTCGCGCTCGCGCGCTCGGGGTTCGCCCTTGGGGCGGCCCGGCGGGCTCACGCGGCGTCCCCCAGCTGCTTCCGAATCCGCCGTGCGAAGACCGTCATCTCCTTCGCCGCCTGCTTGTCGCCGCGCGCCTCGGCCACGACGATGCCCCGCTCGTACGCCCCGAGGCTCTCCTGCAGTCGACCCGCTTCGGCGCACGCCTTCCCAAGGAGCTTCCATGCCGCAGAGTAGTTCGGATCCCTCGCCACCGCCTCGCTCAGGTGCTCGAGCGCGCCGGCGGGATCGCCGGCCTTGAGGTACTCGCTCCCGAGCGAAAAGCGGAGCGCCGCGCCATCGCGTGGGGTGCCGACGAGCTTCAGCAGGTTGGCCAGGGTCGGAGCGGCCATGTAACATTTCGCCCGCGCGAGTGAGCCTCGCGGGCGGCCCAAGAGTACCCCTTCCCAAGGACGCGTGCCCGACATGGCGAAGACGATCGTCTCCACGCCGAGCGCCCCCGGCGCGATCGGGTGACGGGCAATGGGTGAACGGCGCGTCGCACGGGGCGCGCGCGAGCGCGCCGACCCATCACCCATCGCCCGCCCCCCTTCACCCGCAGGTCCGGCGTTGCGAGCGAAGCTCGCGAAGCTGGGCTTGCGAACGGATTTCGACCTCGTTCTGCACCTGCCGCTGCGCTACGAGGACGAGACCGTGCTCACGCCGATCGCCGAGGCGCGGCACGGCACGCCGGTGCTCGTCGAGGGCGACATCGTCTCGAGCGAGGTCGCCTATCGGCCCCGCCGGCAGCTCGTGCTGAAGGTGCGCGACGCCTCGGGGCTCGTGTTCGTGCGGTTCCTGAACTTCTACCCGAGCCAGGCGAAGACGCTCGCCGCGGGCCGCCGCGTGCGGCTCTTCGGCGAGGTGCGGCCCGGCTTCTTCGGCGGCGAGATGGTGCATCCGCGCTACCGCGTGCTGCACGGCGCCGAGCCGCTTCCGACCTCGCTCACCCCGGTGTATCCCACGACCGCCGGGGTGTCGCAGCAGGTGCTGCGGCAGCTGATCGACGGCGCGCTCGCGCGCGCCGATCTCGCGGAGACGCTGCCCGACGCGCTACGCTCCCGCAACGACCTCGAGCCGTTCGCTTCGGCGGTGCTCGCGCTCCACCGGCCGCCGCCCGACGTCGACGCCGCGGCGCTCGAAACGCGCACCCATCCGGCGTGGCGCCGCATGAAGTTCGACGAGCTGCTCGGGCAGCAGCTCTCGATGCGGCTGCACTACCGCGCGCGCCTCCGGCAACAGGCGCCGGCGCTCGCGACGGTCGGCAGCCTCACGGGCGGGCTGCTCAAGCGCCTGCCATTCCGGCTCACGCGCGCGCAGGTCCGCGCCTGGGGCGAGATCGAGCGCGACCTCGCGGCGCCCCACCCGATGCACCGGCTGCTCCAGGGCGACGTCGGCAGCGGCAAGACGGTCGTCGCCGGGCTCGCGTGCCTGCGGGCCGTCGAGAACGGCTGGCAGGCGGCGGTGATGGCGCCGACCGAGATCCTCGCCGAGCAGCACCACCGCAAGTTCGCGGAGTGGCTCGCGCCGCTCGGGGTGCGCGTCGCCTGGCTCGCCGGCGGCCAGAGCGCGCGCGAGCGGCGCGCGGCGCTCGGCTCGGTCGCGAGCGGCGAGACGCAGATTTCGATCGGCACGCACGCGCTGTTCCAGGAGAAGGTCGCGTTCGCGCGGCTCGGGCTCGCGATCGTCGACGAGCAGCATCGCTTCGGCGTGCGGCAGCGGCTCGCGCTCCGCGCGAAGGGCGGCCGCCCCCCTGTCAAGGGGGGTGGCGAGCGCAGCGAGCCGGGGGGTTTCGATGCGCTCCACCCCCACCAGCTCATGATGAGCGCGACCCCGATCCCCCGCACACTGTCGATGAGCCACTACGCGGACCTCGACGTCTCGCTGATCGACGAGCTGCCGCCGGGCCGCAAGCCCGTCGTCACGAAGCTCGTTGCCGAGACCCGGCGCGAGGAGGTCGTGGGGCGGATCCGCAATGCGTGCCGCGCGGGGCGGCAGGCGTACTGGGTGTGCCCGCTCATCGAGGAGTCGGAGGTGCTCGAGCTGAAGGCCGCGCTCGAGACCCACGCGCGCCTCGCCGCGGAGCTGCCCGGGACCGCGGTGGGCCTGGTCCACGGGCGCCTCCCCGCCGCGGAGAAGGCGGCAGTGATGGACGCTTTCAAGGCTGGCCGGGTGCAGCTGCTCGTGGCCACCACGGTGATCGAGGTCGGCGTCGACGTGCCGAACGCCTCGCTGATGGTGATCGAGCACGCCGAGCGGTTCGGGCTCGCGCAGCTGCATCAGCTTCGCGGCCGCGTCGGCCGCGGCGCGACCGAGAGCGCCTGCATCCTGCTCTACCAGAACCCGCTCTCGGAGGGGGCGCGCCAGCGGCTCAAGGTGATCTACGCGCACACCGACGGGTTCCGGATCGCGCACGAGGACATGCTCCTGCGCGGGCCCGGCGAGTATCTCGGCGCGCGACAGAGTGGCGTCCCGCTGCTGCGCTTCGCCGACCTCGCGCGCGACGAGGCGCTGCTCGCGGACGCCCGGGCCGCAGCCGATCTCATGCTCGACCGCCACCCCGAGCTGGCCGGCCAGCACGTCGCGCGCTGGGCGAGCGGCCGCGCCGAGCTGATGGGGGCCTGAAGCGCCGCGCCCCGTCCGACGCGCGATTTGCTGCGAGAATTGCAGCAATGACGGCCCAAGAGCTCCGCGCCCGCATCGATCTCTACGAGCGGCTCATGCGGCTCGACACGCCGATCGGCACGCTGCTGCTGCTCTGGCCGACGCTGTGGGCGGTGTGGATCGCCGCGGCCGGCAAGCCGCACTGGGCGCTGGTCGGGATCTTCGCCCTCGGGACGCTGCTGATGCGCTCCGCGGGCTGCGTGATGAACGACGTCTGGGACGTGCGCTTCGATGCGCAGGTCGAGCGCACGCGCGACCGGCCGCTCGCCACGGGCCAGGTCAGCCGGCGCGAGGCGCTGATGCTCGTGGTCATGCTGGTGCTCATGGCGTTCGCGCTGGTGCTGTTCTTCAACCCGCTCACGATCGGGCTGTCGGTGGTGGCGCTCTTTCTCGCCGCGACCTATCCGCTCACGAAGCGCTTCCTCGCGATCCCCCAGGCCTATCTCGGCATCGCATTCGGGTTCGGGATCCCGATGGCGTTCGCCGCACAGCTGGACGCGCTCCCCGCGACCGCCTGGTGGCTCCTCGCCGCCAACATCTTCTGGGCGATCGGCTACGACACCGAGTACGCGATGGTCGACCGCGATGACGACGTGAAGATCGGCCTCCGAACGGCGGCGATCACCCTCGGGCGCTACGACGTCGCCGGGGTGATGGCCTGCTACGGCGCGATGCTCGCGATCCTCGCCTACGTCGGCGTGCGCGAACGCCTCGCTTGGCCCTACTATGCCGGGCTCGCGGTTGCAGCGGGGATGATGGTCCACCACTATCGTCTCATCCGCGGCCGCAGCCGCGAGGGGTGCTTCCAGGCGTTCCTGCACAACAACTGGGTGGGCGCCGCGATCTTCGCGGGGATCGTGGCCGCGTACGGGCTGCGCGGCGCCTGGCCGGGCTGGGGAGAGGGGTGAAGGCAGATGGATCTCGGACTGCAGAACAGAGTGGTGCTCATCACCGGCGGCAGCAAGGGCATCGGGCTCGCGTGCGCGAAGGCGTTCCTCGCCGAGGGCGCGAAAGTCGCGATCGCGTCGCGCAGCAAGGTGAACCTCGTCGCCGCCGAGCGGCAGCTGAAGACCGGCGCCCAGGAGCTCCTGAAGGTCGCCACCGACCTGCTCGACCCGGCGAACGCCCGGCGGATGGTCGCCGAGGTCGAGCAGGGGCTGGGACCCATCGACGTCCTCGTCAACTCGGCCGGCGCGGCGAAGCGCACGCCGCCCGAGGAGCTCACGCCCGAAGCGTGGCGCGCCGCCATGGACGCGAAGTTTTTCACCTACGTCCACTCGATCGACGCGGTGATCAAGGGGATGGCGGGCCGCAAGCGCGGGGTGATCGTCAACATCATCGGCTCGGGCGGGAAAGTCGCGAACCCGGTGCACATCCCCGGCGGCGCGGCGAACGCGGCGCTCATGCTCGTCACGGCGGGGCTGGCGAACGCCTACGGCGCGCACGGCGTCCGCGTCAACGCGGTGAATCCCGGGGCGACGCTGACCGACCGCCTGAAGCAGGGCCTGGAGGCGGAGGCGAAGCT
>Ga0184634_10000377_pt1 | contig 11346 bp, 11 predicted proteins | sample PLM31_200_b1_FD_133016 | JGI IMG/M metagenome (GOLD analysis project Ga0184634, IMG submission 133016) | Groundwater sediment microbial communities from an aquifer in East River, Colorado, USA - PLM3-1_200_b1 | ecosystem: Environmental > Terrestrial > Soil > Riparian zone | place: USA: East... | reverse complement strand
GTCATCCATCCTCAAAGCGTGGTTCATTCCATGGTACGCTATCAGGATGGATCGATTATGGCCCAATTGGGCATAGCTGATATGCGGATTCCGATCGCTTATGCCTTGTCGTATCCGCACCGCCTCAAAGGTAGCTGGCGGCCCCTGGATCTCACTCGACGAAGCGAGTTAAACTTTTTGCCTGTAAATAAGAAACGGTTTCCCGCCTTGTCGCTCGCCTACGACGCCCTGCGCGAAGGTGGCACGATGTCCACGGTGCTCAACGCCGCCAACGAGAAGGCGGTGGCAGCATTTTTGAGCCGCAGGATAGGATTTCGCGAAATTCATCGTATAATTGACAAGACAATGCAGCGATACACCAACAAGCGGGCACGGGAAGTCGGCGAGATTTTGGAAGTCGATCGGTGGGCCAGGGAACAGGCGTCGACGCTGATCGGCTAGTTACTATCGAAGGAGAATTTGGATGGAGAATTGGGTTTACTCAATTGCGGCAGCCGTCGTCGGACTGGGGCTGTTGATCGTTTTTCATGAGTTCGGTCATTTTTTGCTGGCCAAACTGTCGGGCGTCGGAGTTCTGACGTTTTCAGTCGGCTTCGGTCCCAAGCTCTGGGTCATAAAAAAGGGTGAAACAGAGTACGCGCTGAGCGCCTTTCCTTTGGGCGGCTACGTCAAAATGGTCGGGGAGGATCCCGACGAGGAAGTGCCGCAATCACAAATCGAGAAATCTTTCGCGCACAAAAGCTTGCTCAAGCGCATCGCCATCGTTGTCGCCGGACCCGGCTTCAATCTTTTGCTCGCGGTCTTTTTGTTGATGGTGGTTTACACTTTTTACGGTGTGCCCGTCATGTCGACGCAAGTTAGCGCTGTCGAGAAGGGCTCTCCGGCGGAGAAAGCCGGCATCGTCAAAGGCGACCGCATCGTCGCCATCGATGGCAGCGAAGTCACGGAGTGGGAAGATCTTTCTCAGCGAATCAAGGCGAGCGACGGCAAAGCGCTCGGCTTTCAAATTCGCCGCGGCACGGAAACCATCAGTGTCACGGTTCAGCCCAGCAAAAAAGAAAATCGAAATATCTTTGGCGAACTCAAAGACGACTGGATGATCGGGATCGGCAGTCAGGTGTCGATCGAAAAAGGCAAGCCGGGGCTTGCCGTCGTGAGAGCGGTCTACCAAACTTACGACTACGCGAAGCTTACCTTAGTGGCGTTTTACAAGATGATTGTCGGCGACGTTTCGCCGCGAAACATCGGTGGGCCGATTTTGATTGCGCAACTGGCGGGGCAACAAGCGCAGGAAGGGTTAGGCAGTTTTCTCGCGTTCCTGGCGGTGTTGAGCATCAATCTTGGGGTACTTAATTTGCTGCCGGTTCCGGTGCTCGATGGAGGCCATTTGTTGTTTTTCTTGGTCGAGGCAGTGATTCGCAAGCCGGTGTCGCTGAGATACCGTGAAATGGCCCAGCAAGTTGGGATCTGTCTGCTTGGGCTGCTCATGATTTACGCCTTCTATAACGACATACTGAGATTTTTTGAGAAGCAGGTCGGAGGCTGATGATCCTTGGCATCGATACCGCAACGTCAACAGCAAGCGTGGCACTGGTTGAAAACGGTCAGCTGGTCGGCGAGCAACGTGATATCCAGCCGGCTCGTGCGACTGCGCCCGCAGGGTCTACGCCGAAAGGCAATCATGCCGAGGTTATTCTCCCGTTAATTCAATCGATCCTAAAGCAAGCCGAAACCTCGATTGACGCGCTGTCCGGCATCGCCGTATCGATCGGTCCCGGCTCGTTTACCGGACTCCGCATCGGCTTGGCGACGGCGAAAGGAATCGCCTACGAGTGTGATCTGCCCATCGTCGGTGTGTCCACTCTGCACGCTAACGCGGCGCGGGTTACGCAGGTCGATGGCATAATCTGTTCGTTGCTCGACGCCCGTAAGAGCGAAGTTTACAGCGCGCTTTTTCGCCGCCATGGATCTCAACTTGTCCGCTTGACGAACGACGCGCTGACGTCGATTGACAAGGCGCTGAATCACGTTCGAGAGCAAGATGGAGTTGGTGGCGGCTCATTATTGTTTATCGGCGACGGCGCGAAAGCTTACGAGAAAATAATTGTGCGGGAGTTGGGCGTCGCGGCTACGATTTTCTCTGACGGCGACGGCTCCGTGGCGGCGCAGGTAGCGCGCCTCGCCGAGCTTCGATTTCATGTCCGGCTGAGCGACGATATCGGCGCCCTGAGGCCCGTTTATTTACGTCCGTCAGAGGCCGAGGCGAAATTGGCAAAACTCATCTAACTTGTTGAAAATCTAAGAGGAAAGCTACGTTGACAAAGAGAATAGCGTAAGTTAAATTGAGTCCCGCTCAAAAATTTTTGCGCTGAGAAAGGAGGCTGCCGTATGGAAGTCAAAGAGGAACAGGCGATCGTCTCCCTGCTGGATAAGGATCCAGAGCTTAGAAAATTTTACGAAGAACATCGGGAGCTGGAGAAGAAACTGGCGGAGTTCCAGCATAAGCATCATCTAACGCCGGACGAAGAGTTGGAGATGAAAAGGATTCAAAAACTGAAGCTCAACGGCAAAGATCGCATCATGGAAATCTTGGAAAAACATCGGCACGCCGGCGCGATTCAGTAGGGAGTCGGGAGAATGAAGATTACCGGGGCGGAAATATTTTGTGAGTCGCTGCGGCGCGAGGGAGTGAAAACCGTTTTTGGACTGCCGGGCGGTGTTGTGCTGAAAATTTTCGATGTGCTTTGCCAGCAAAAGGACATCGATTTTATTCTCACCCGCCATGAACAAGGCGCGGCGCACATGGCCGAGGGTTACGCCAAGGCGACCGGAAAGGCCGGTGTCGTATTGGTGACCTCGGGGCCGGGCATGACTAACATCGTTACGGGTCTCGCAGACGCTTACATGGATTCCGTTCCGCTCGTTGCATTCACGGGTCAAGTATCGACCGATCTCATCGGCAACGACGCCTTCCAGGAAGCCGACAACGTGGGCATTAGCCGTCCCTGCACCAAGCACAACGTCCTGGTCAAAGATGTCAATGACCTCGCGCAGACCATCAAAGAGGCATTTTACATCGCCACCAGCGGCAGACCCGGTCCGGTTCTGGTCGATATTCCCAAAGACGTCAGCATGGCAAAAGCGGAATTTAAATATCCCGATAAAGTCAACTTGCGCGGTTACAATCCCACGGTCAACGGAAACAAAAATCAGATCAGACAAGCCGCCGAAGAGATCATGAAGGCGAAAAAGGCGATGATCTATGTGGGCGGTGGCGCGGTGTTCTCCGACGCCGCGGAAGAAATTCGCGAGCTGGCCGAGATTACCCAAATTCCCGTGACGATGACGTTGATGGGATTGGGAAGCTTTCCCGGCACCCATCCGTTGTCGCTTGGCATGCTTGGTATGCATGGGGCCTACTGTACCAACATGGCGATGCATCATTCGGACCTGTTGATCGCCGTCGGCGCGCGTTTCGACGATCGTGTCACCGGTAAACTCTCCGAGTTTTGTCCCGAGGCGCGCGTGATTCATATCGATATCGATCCGACGTCGATCAAAAAAACCTTCCACGCGCATATTCCCATCGTCGGCGACGTGAAAACCGTTTTGCGACAGCTAAATGTTATTTTGCGTTCAATGGATGGCAATCCGGCGCAGATCAAAGCTTTGAGAGCGCCATGGATTAAGCAGGTCGAAGAATGGAAAAAAGCTCATCCGTTGAAGTACAAGCAGGGCGATAAGATTATAAAACCACAGTACGTGATCGAAAAACTCTACGAGCTAACCAAGCACAGTGCGATTGTTGCGACCGATGTCGGCCAGCATCAGATGTTCGCCGCCCAGTATTTTAAGGGAAACAAACCGCGCACGTGGCTCACTTCCGGCGGACTTGGCACGATGGGTTTCGGTTTTCCGGCGGCAATCGGCGCCCAGGTCGCCTATCCCGATCGCCTGGTTGTTTGCATCACCAGCGAAGGCAGCTTTCAGATGAACCTGCAGGAGCTGGTCGTCGCCCAGGAGCATAAACTGCCGGTGAAAATCGTCGTTCTCAACAACGGCGTGCACGGCATGGTGCGCCAGTGGCAAGATCTTTTTTACGAAGGCCGCTACTCGGCCAGTATTCTCGGGAAAATGCCGGACTTTGTAAAGCTGGCCGACGCCTACGGAGTTAAGGGGCTTCGGGCGGTCAAGCCGACTGAAGTGGAGCCGGTGCTCAAGGAAGGTTTGAAGCACAAAGGTCCGGTACTGATGGATATCTATACCGATCCTTATGAAAACTGCTACCCGATGATTCCTGCCGGCGGCGCGCAACATGAGATGATGCTCGAAGACCCGCCAGAGCTTAAGCTTGCGAAAAAAGGTGGGGGACATAAGAGAAAGGTGGATGAGGGTGAGGGCGTTCTCCCTGCCTGATAAGCGTCACGGATGGAACACATCATATCGATTCTCGTTGAGAACAAATTTGGTGTTCTCGCCCGAGTTGCCGGTTTGTTTAGTGCTCGCGGCTATAACATCGAAAGTCTATCGGTAGCTCCAACCTTGGATCCGACGACCTCGATGATCACGATCGTCACAGTGGGCGACGATCGGATCATCGAGCAGATCATGAAGCAACTCAACAAAGTCGTCGAGGTCCTCGAGGTCGTCGATTTGACTGAAACGCTTTTCCTAGACCGGGAAACGGCGCTGATCAAAGTCCACACTCGTCCTGAGCACCGCGACGAGGCGATTCGCCTGGCCGACATATTCCGCGCCAAGATCGTCGACTCTTCGCCGAATACCTACACGATCGAAATTACCGGTGATGTCGAAAAGGTCGAAGCGATGATCAACATGCTCCAGCCACTGGGCATCAAGGAGTTGATCCGCACCGGTAGGATTGCCATCTCTCGGGAAACCACCCACACCGCCTCACCGCGGCGCGAACCGGCGCTATTAAAAACCTAAGGACACCGAGCGGCCGAACTCGTGCCGGCCGACTGGTGAGATTCAGTTCCGTTCATTGGCAATCGTAGAAGTCTCCGTCGCTTTGAACCGGCGTGCTGGACTTTGTGCGTCAACGGGAGATCGCCTTACGGTCAGAAACCGAAATCGTTTCCTGTGCCGAAACAAAAGAGCCAAATACGAGATTTATCGTACTTGGCTTTTGCTTGTATTCGCTTGCGCCGAGTGGCTATTTCTTGTCTTTCATCTTATCGACGGTTTCGGACACGCTTTCTTTAGCTTTTTGTCCCGCCTCTTTCAGAGCTTCACCGGCTTTTCCCATTGCTTCGCCGGCCTTTTCGGTGGCTTGGTCGATGGCTTTGCCCATCGTTGCGCCGGCTTTTTCCGCCGGCCCTTCGGATTTTTGCTCCGATTTACCGCAAGCGCCGGCCGACAACATGACTGCAATGGCAATCGCTCCCAACGAGATTCTGTAAATCATGGTTTTCCCATCCCTCCTTGATTTGTGTAGATTTCTTAAATTATTAGCAGACTGGGGTGTCGATTCAAGGAAATCTTGTTATCGTACTTGGGCGAGCGTCAGGAAATTATTCGTGGCGTCTGCGCGTTGCTCGAATTATTCGGAGACGAGGGTTCTATGCGATTGCCGACGGCGTTCGGAATTGGTTTGATTTGATCACTGGCTGCGTAAGCCCACGACCGGTGTTGTATCCGAACGATCACACGCGACACGTCGGTGGCTTTGCTGCCGATCGCGATATCGACGATTGTATACGAGAAGCCGAAGAATCCAGATCCGCGGGCGGCGCAGCGGCTAGCGAACCAGGAACGGGCGCATCGGTTGGGGTGCCCAATAGTCCAGCGGCCGCGATATCCGGACTGTTCGGCAAGCCTGAACTATCTCCGGGCCACAAAGTCGTTGTCAACAAATGCTTGCGCGACAGAGGCTACGATCCTGTCGGGTGGAACTAATTTTCAATTAGAATCAAGCGGGCGCCACGATTATCGACGGCTGTCGAGCAATAGTCTTTGTCTTACGGCTACTTGCCGTTGACTTGCCAGTACCCAACCGGCATAGTAAAGTTTCTTAAAATCGAGGAGAAACAAATGCAGGTATATTATGATCGTGACGCGGATCTGGGTGTGCTCAAGGGCAAAAAGGTAGCGGTGCTTGGTTACGGCAGCCAGGGCCATGCCCACGCCAATAACTTGCGCGACTCGGGAATCGAGGTCGTTGTCGGTCTGCGCCGGAGCAGCAGCTCTTGGCCGAAGGCGGAAAATGCCGGACTCAAGGTCGCTGAAACGGCCGATGCCGCCGCGTCCGCGGATATCGTCATGATCCTGCTTCCTGATGAATTGCAAGGTGAAGCCTATGAGAAAGAAATTAAACCGGGCCTGAAAAACGGCAACTATCTGGCGTTTGGCCATGGTTTTAATATTCATTTCAAACGCGTGGTCCCGCCGGCCGGTGTCAATGTTTTCATGGTGGCGCCCAAAGGACCGGGACATCTGGTGCGCAGCGAGTATCAGAAGGGACGCGGTGTGCCGTGCTTGCTGGCTTTGTACCAAGACCCGTCGGGAGACACGAAAAAGGTCGGGCTGGCATACGCCAGCGCGATCGGCGGGGCGAGAGCGGCGGTCATCGAGACCACGTTCAAGGACGAGACCGAGACCGATCTGTTCGGTGAGCAATCGGTCCTGTGCGGCGGCCTCTGTGCGCTGATACAAGCCGGTTACGATACGCTGGTTAACGCCGGGTATCCACCGGAAATGGCGTATTTCGAGTGCGTGCATGAAGTCAAGCTGATCGTCGACTTGATCTACGAAGGCGGCTTGACAAACATGCGTTATTCGATCAGTAACACCGCCGAATACGGCGATCTGACTCGCGGCAAACGGGTCATCGGCCCGGAAGTGCGCCAGGCGATGGAGCAGATACTCAAAGATATACAATCCGGCAAGTTCGCCGAGGAGTGGATCAACGAATATAAATGCGGCATGCCGCATTTCACCGAGCTGCGCAAAGAGGCGGCGAATCACCCGCTGGAGAAAGTCGGCGAGGGGCTGCGCGCCATGATGCCGTGGCTGGCGCAAAACCGCTTGGTGGACAAGACGAGGAACTAGCGCTGGTCTTCTTAATCGCCAGCTATCGAGGCTGTAAGATCGGATGCGAATCGCGAGGGAAGGGTATCCGCTGATCCTAACGGCGGCGGTTTTGACAATTGTCGTATTTATGCTGGGCTGGAAAGCAGTTGGCTTCATTCTCGGAATAACGACGCTGGCGGTAGCCGCATTTTTTCGCGATCCGGATCGTCACGTGCCGACGGATCAGGGCGTGATCGTAGCGCCCGCCGACGGTCGCGTGGTGAGCATTGCAGAGATCAAAGATGATTCGCTGTTCAGCGATGCAAAGACTCGGGTGAGTATTTTTCTCTCACCGCTCGATGTGCATATTAACCGGACGCCGGTGACGGGTAAGATCGAAGAAGTTCGTTATCAACCAGGTAGGTTTCTCGCGGCATACAAAGACGAAGCGTCGCGGAGCAACGAGCAGAATGCCCTTAAAGTCGTTGACGAACAGAGTCGTGCGTTAGGTGTCGTGCAAATTGCCGGCGTGCTGGCGCGCCGCATCGTCTGTCGAGTAAAGCGCGGTGATACTCTGAGCCGTGGTGAACGGTTCGGCCTCATCATGTTCGGATCACGAACCGATACTTATTTGCCAACCGGCTGTCGCGTTGAAGTTTCGGAAGGACAAAGGGTTAAAGGAGGAGAAACAATCCTAGGGAGGTTTTTATGAGCGCGATGAATGCTCAAGAACCTGAACAGTTCCCAGAGAACGGTAAAGTTCGCCTCCTGCGCCGTCGCGGTAAGCCGCGTGTGCCCCTTCGGCATCGCATGCACGCGGAAAAACTGCGCAAGGGAGTATTCTTGATTCCCAGCTTATTTACCGCGGGGAATCTGATGTGCGGATTTTTTTCTGTCATCGCAACCTTTAACGGTGAATTCGTCAACGCGGCGCTGTTTATCATCTTGGCAAATATTCTGGATGGCATTGACGGCTATGCGGCTCGGCTGACAAAGACCACCAGCCGATTCGGCCTGGAGTTTGATTCCTTGGCCGACGTTGTCTCGTTCGGTGTCGCCCCGGCGGTTCTGGTATATATCTGGGCGCTGGTGCCTTGGAATAATTGGGGCTGGCTTGCGGCCTGTACTTATGTGACTTGCGGCGCACTTCGATTGTCCCGCTTCAATGTTCAAGCCCAGGGTGTGTCCAAGAGCCATTTCGTCGGCTTGCCGATCCCCGCCGCTGCTCAAATGATTACCTCGACCGTCATCATGTATTATTATCTTGGTGGTGAGGGCTCGCCCAACCGTCATGTGACCTTATTGCTGGTGATTTACGGGCTGGCGGTTTTGATGGTGAGTAACGTTCCATACTTTAGCCTAAAGAATAACGACATTAAAAAGCGTCATCCCATTTGGATGTTGGTTTCTGGAATTATTTTGATTACACTGTTTATTGCTGAGCGGCATCTTATGTTCTTCACGGTTGTCTTACTGTACACGTTATCCGGACCTCTGTTATGGTGCTTAACGACCCACAAGCACAGGCGGGAGAGGAGACAGGAGCCGGCAAAAGCGACGCCGTAAGAACCTGGCTCTGATCGATGATAAAAACGCTACTCCCGTTGGCTATGCCGCGGGAGTTTTCGTTTCTGGGTAGAGCCAGCGGGTCAATCAATGAGGAGACTGAACGATGAAAACGGCAAGTGACAATAACGTAGTCCAAATATTCGACACCACGCTTCGGGATGGCGAGCAGTCGCCCGGCGCGAGCATGACGGTAGAACAAAAAATCGTGATTGCTCGACAATTGGAAAAACTCGGCGTCGATGTGATCGAAGCGGGGTTTGCGGCTTCGTCGGAAGGGGATTTCGAGTCGGTCCGAAGAGTATCCAGGGAGCTGAGTCGGCCCAGGGTTGTCAGCCTGGCCCGTGCCCAGGAAGGTGATATCAGTCGGGCGCTGAAGGCCGTGGAAGAGGCCAAGAACCCCGGCATTCACACCTTTATCGCGACGTCGGATATTCATTTGAAACACAAATTGAGGCTGACGCGGGAACAAGTTTTGGAAGCCGCGGTTAAGGCGGTCACCTTCGCCAAGAAGTTTACCGACTACGTCGAATTCTCAGCCGAGGACGCATCGCGCAGCGATCCGGAGTTTTTGATCCAAGTGTTTCGCGAAGTAATTCGCGCCGGAGCCAAAGTTATCAATGTGCCCGATACCACCGGTTATGCGATCCCGTCCGAGTTTGGTACTTTGATCGCGAATCTGATCGAGCGCACGGCGGGCGGTGATCGAGTGATCTGGAGCGCGCACTGCCACAATGACTTGGGATTGGCGGTGGCAAACTCGCTGACCGCGGTTCACAACGGCGCCCGCCAAATCGAATGTACCATCAACGGCATCGGTGAGCGGGCGGGAAATACTTCGTTGGAAGAAGTCGTGATGGCGCTGCGCACGCGCAAGAACTATCTCGACCTCGATACCCATATCATCAGTGAACAACTCTATCTGACCTCGCGCCTGGTATCGCAGGTCACGGGCATCGCGATACCCATCAATAAACCGATCGTCGGCGACAATGCCTTCGCGCACGAGGCCGGCATCCACCAAGACGGCGTGCTTAAGTACAAACAGACTTATGAAATCATGACCCCGGAGTCGATCGGTATCCCGGGAAACCGTCTGGTCATGGGCAAACATTCCGGGCGCCACGCTTTCGACGAGCGATTGAAGCAACTGGGATTCAACTTGTCCAAGGACGATATGAACCGCGCATTCTTGCGCTTTAAAGAACTCGCCGACAAGAAGAAGAACGTCTACGACGAGGACATCGAGGCGATCGTCGCCGAGGAAATTCTCAGAGTTCCCGGGCGGCCGGATAAATTCGAGCTCTTGTATCTCAATGTCAATTCGAGCTCAGACGGTGTTCCCGCGGCGACGGTAAAAATGCGCGTCGATGGCGACGAAAAAATGGATTATGCCTCCGGCGACGGCGTAGTGGACGCCTGTTATAAGGTAATTACAAGAATTGCCGGCTCGCAGTCGCAATTGATTCGCTATTCCGTGAACGCGATCACCGGTGGAACCGATGCACAAGGAGAAGTTTCCTGCTTGATCGAAGATGACGGTATCCGGGTATCCGGGCAGGGGTCGCACACCGATATCATTATGGCGAGCGCGTTGGCTTACATTAATGCGCTAAATAAACTCGAGGGACGGAAACACTATCGCCATGTGGTGGAGCAAGAGGGACCATGAATTACAAGATAGCGGTGTTACCGGGCGACGGTATCGGCCCCGAAGTGATGGGTGAAGGCACCCAAGTTCTCAATCAGGTGGGGCAACTCTACGGCTTCGGTATCGAGCTAGAACAGGGAATCGTCGGCGGCGCATCGATCGATGCGCACGGTGAACCGCTCACGGATTCGGTTCTCAAGCTCGCCAAAGAAAGCGACGCTGTCTTGCTCGGCGCCACGGGCGGTCCGAAATGGGATGGGCTGGATTACTCGATTCGTCCTGAGCGCGCGCTGCTGGCATTGCGCCAGGAGCTTGGTTTATTTGCGAATTTACGACCAGTGAAATTATTTTCGGCACTGGTTTCCGCGTCGACCTTGAAACGCGAAGTGGTCGAAGGTACAGATCTGCTCGTCGTTCGCGAGCTCACCGGCGGGATCTATTTCGGTCAACCCAAGGGCGTGACCCAGCTTCCCGACGGCACCGAGCGCGGTGTGAACACGGAGGTCTACACGACGCCGGAAATCGAGCGTATCGCTCACGTCGCGTTTCAAGCCGCGCTCAAACGCCGGAAGAAAGTCACCTCCGTCGACAAAGCGAACGTTTTAGAGGTGATGGAGCTCTGGCGCAAAGTTGTCACGCGGATTCATAAGGACGAAGGCTACGCCGGAGTGCAGCTCGAGCATATGCTGGTCGACAACTGCGCCATGCAGCTGATTCGCAATCCCAAACAATTCGACGTCGTCGTCACGACGAATATGTTCGGCGATATTCTGAGCGATGAAGCGGCCATGCTTACGGGATCGATCGGCATGCTGCCATCTGCCAGCCTTGGCGGAAAGGTCGGCATGTACGAGCCCGTCCATGGCAGCGCGCCGGATATCACTGGGCAGGATAAAGCAAACCCTCTGGCGACGATTTTGAGCGTCGCTATGATGTTGCGTAACTCGCTCGATCAAGGAGCGGCGGCGGATCGAATCGACAAGGCCGTGGAAGATGTTTTGAATGAAGGTTACCGGACTGCGGACATTCAAGAGCCGAGTGCCAAATTGGTCGGCTGCAAGCAAATGGGACAACTTGTCCGCGGCAAGATTGCAAAG
>Ga0184634_10000376_pt1 | contig 11357 bp, 10 predicted proteins | sample PLM31_200_b1_FD_133016 | JGI IMG/M metagenome (GOLD analysis project Ga0184634, IMG submission 133016) | Groundwater sediment microbial communities from an aquifer in East River, Colorado, USA - PLM3-1_200_b1 | ecosystem: Environmental > Terrestrial > Soil > Riparian zone | place: USA: East... | reverse complement strand
GCGCGTCGTCCTGCTTCGCATCTCGGGATTCGGCCAGACCGGCCCCTATCGAGACCGGCCAGGTTTTGGCCGCACCGCCGAGGCCATAAGCGGCCTCACGAACCTGATCGGGGAGCCGGACGGCCCGCCGATGTCGCCGGGGTATCCCCTGGGAGATTTGATCGCAGGCTTGTTCGGCGCCTTTTCCGTCATGATTGCGCTTTATCATCGAGACTCACGTGGCGGCGAAGGGCAGGTGATCGATCTCGCTTTGAACGAGGCGGTCTTTCGCCTGCTCGATTTCGATCCCATCCAGTACGACCAGCTTCAAACGGTGCACCGGCGCACCGGAAATCGGGTCTCCTATGTCGCTCCCAGCTCCATGTTCAAGACACTGGACGGAAGATACATCACGCTGGCGGCCAGCACGCAGAGCATCTGGCTTCGCGTGTGTCAGGCGATGGGGCGGGAAGAGCTGGCGACGGACCCCAAGTTCATCGACAATCCGGCGCGCGTGGCTCATTCCGAGGAGATCAACGGGATCGTCGCCGGCTGGATCGCGGCGCGCAGCCGGCGGGAGATCGAAGAGGTCTTCGATCGATATGAGGTTGCCTATTCCCCGGTCTTTGACATAGAGGACATCTTCAACGACATGCACTACCGGCTGCGCGAGGCCCTGGTGCGCGTTCCGGACAAGGAGCTGGGCGAAGCCATCGTCCAAAACGTCGTCCCCAAGTTTTCAAAGACGCCCGGCTCCGTCGACCATCTCGGGCCGGGCCTCGGGGAGCACAACGAAGAGATTTACGGCGGCGAACTTGGCTACAGCAAGGAGAGGCTCTCCCGCTTGCGCGAAGCCGGGGTTATCTGAGCATGAGAATCGGCGTACAAGGCTTGGGAGTGCGCTTCCATCAGGGCGTCGAGGCCCTGCGCGACGTCGGCTTCGAGGTCAGGAGCGGCGAGCTCGTCGCCCTCCTCGGCCCGAGCGGCTGCGGCAAGTCCACGGCGCTGAACGCCATCGCTTCTCTTATCAGCCCGGAGGAAGCCGAGATCACGGGCAAGATTCTCGTCGACGGGGTGGACATCCGCGAGCGCGCCGGTTGGGACGGAAACCTGGGTTATGTATTCCAGCGCGATACGCTCTTTCCCTGGCGCACCGCACGCCAGAACGTGGAGGCGGGCCTCGAGATCCGCGGAATGAAGAAAGCGGAGCGCCAACGCCGCGCGCAGGAACTTATCGATCTTGTCGGGCTGACGGGATTCGAGGACTATTTCCCGCACCAGATTTCCGGCGGAATGCGACAGAGAGCCTCGCTCATCCGCACGCTGGCTTACGATCCGCAGGTGATTCTCATGGACGAGCCTTTCGGCGCCCTGGATGCCCAAACCCGCATGATCCTCCAGGCCGAGTTGATCCGGATCTGGGCGGCGCAGAGGAAGACGATCCTTTTCGTGACCCATGATCTCGCGGAGGCGATTACGCTCGCCGAGCGAGTCATCCTTTTCTCGAAGCGCCCGGGGACCGTAAACCGGATCTGCGAGGTTCCTTTTCTTCATCCCCGCGACCCATTCGAGCTCTATGGATCAAAGGAATTCGCCGAGTTCCACGCCGACATCTGGCGCACCGTGAGCGAGGAGTTCCGTGGGGGTGCACGGGAGGCTGCATGGCCGTCATGAAGGGGCAGCGGTTTATCGCTTTACAACGATTGCTGCTCCTCTCCGGTTTGGTGCTCCTCTGGGAGGCGACGACCGGCGGCTTCGTTCCCGGCTGGAAGCTCTTCGAGACCGCCCTCCTGGCCCGGCCCTCTCTGATCGCCGTGGATCTCGTGGACTATGCCCAATCCGGTCTCTTCCTCACCGACGCGCGGCGGACGCTCCTGGAGGCGTTTCTCGGCCTTTTTTTCGGCGTGACCGGCGGCGTCGCACTCGGACTCCTCTTCGGGTACTGGAGGACAGCGGCCGCGGTCCTCGAGCCCGTCATGGTCGCGCTTAATTCTCTTCCCAGGATCACGGTGGCCCCCATCTTGATCCTTTGGTTCGGCCTGGGAATGACCTCGAAGGTCTTGCTCAGCCTCTTTACGGTTTTCTTCGTGATCTTCTTCAACACTTTAATCGGCGTGAGGTCGGTGGACCCGGAGCTCGTGAAAGCGGTCAAGGTTATGGGAGGCGGGCCGCGCCACGTGGCGCGAATGGTCGTGGTCCCCTCGGTTTGCAGTTGGATCTTCGCCGCCCTGAGAACCAGCGTGAGCTTCGCGCTCACCGGAGCCGTGGTAGGAGAGTTTGTGGGCTCGAGCAGCGGCCTGGGTTACCGCATGCTCCTTGCGGCCGGCCTGCTCCACACCGAGCGGGTCTTTGCGATCATGCTGATCCTGATGGTGGTCGGGGTGTCGCTGGTCGAGGTTTCAAGACGGGTGGAGCGCTATCTGCTTCGCTGGAGTCCTGGATTCACGGGAATGTAGTCAAATCAAAGGAGGGAATAGTCATGAAACTCTATAGATGTTTGGCCGAACGGCTCGCGGCGCCGATTGCCGCGCTCGCGATCATCGTTACGGCCGCGAGCGCGCGGGCACAGGCGCCGTACAAGCTCAAGATACCGACGGTCGTCTCCTACGAGCTGAACCTTCCGAGCCTGGTGGCCCATGCCAAGGGCTATTTTACGGAAGAAGGGATTGAGGTCACGGACTTCGTATTAGGCTCCGGCGGGACCCAGCGCGCTGCGGTGATCGCCAAAGAGTTCGACGTGGGCCTTTTCGGCTTCGTGCACGTCCCGATCGCGCGCATCGCCGGCTCTCCGTGGAAGGCGGTCCTTTCAACCCATGACCTGGAGATCTTCAGTCTGGTGGTGCGCAGCGAGCTTAAAGGGAAAGTAAAGGCGGTCGCCGACCTCAAGGGGATGAAGGTTGGATTTTCCACGCCCGGGGCATCCTCCTGGTACCTCGGCAGTCTCTTTCTTAAAAAAGCGGGACTGGATCCGGAAAGGGACCTGGAGTACGTTTCGTTGGGCGGAGATCCGGGGGTGATCTACACCTCGCTGAAAACCGGCAAGGTGGATGCCTTCTCGGCGTGGGAGCCCACCACGACCCGGGTGATCGAGGATGGCGTGGCCTTCCCGCTGATTCGAATCTGGGATCCTCAGGAGCACGGCAAATGGATCGGAGAGAGGGCGCTTTCGATGATGCTCATCACGCGTGAGGATGTGATCAAGGCGAAGCCCGATATGGTGCAGCGGGTGGTCAACGCCCACAAGAAGGCGCTGGCTTTCATCCGGGGCTCCAGCACGGCTGACATCGCGGATGCGGTGCTCAAAAACCCGAAAACCGCCGAGCAGTTCAAAGGACTAAGCCAGCCCTTGGTGGTGAAAATGCTTGACCGGATCAAGCCCGGATTCGGCAATGGTTGCTTGAGTCGTTCCGGGTTTGAGGTCGAAATGAAGCTGGCAGTGGAATACAAGCTCGTAAGGCGGGCCCTCAGCTTCGAGGAGTTCGCGGATGCGAGCTTTGCGGGAGCTTGCCCATAAAGCGAAGATTAACCTCCGGCAAGGAGGGCGCAGTGCTTTTGATCAGTGATGCTGAGGCCAGAGAGGTTCTTAAGATGGCCGATTGTATCGGGGCGATGGAGCGCGCCTTTGCCGAGGAGGCGAGAGGGATCGCGGTGAACCGCCCGCGCGTCCGCTACAAAGTTCCCCCGGATCTTTCTCAACCGGGCTACATGGCGAACATTATCCCCGGGGCGGTGCCGAGCTCGGGTGTCGCCGCGTTGCGCTACGACTCCACGATCGTTCAGGAGCGGCTGGTCGAAGGAAAAATACGGATGGAATTCCCGTCTCCGTTAAAGAGAAGCTGGGGCTTTGTTTTGCTTTTCAGCTTACAAACCGGCGAGCCGCTCGCGCTCATTCATGATTTCAGCCTCTCCGGTATTCGCGTGGGAGCCACGACCGGAATTGCCCATCGCGCTTTGGCGAAGAAGGATGCCAAAGTTGTCGGCCTTTTCGGCTCCGGCAACGAGGCGCGAACGAATCTTGAGGCGATCTGCTGTGTGCGTTCGGTCGAGAAAGTCAAGGTTTACAGCAGTACGAAAGAACACCGGGACCGATTCGCCAAAGAAATGACTGAGCTCTTGAACGTTGAAGTTCAGCCCGTGAGTAGCCCGGAGGCCGTTGTGGAAGGATCAGACGTGGTCATGTGCGCGACCAATTCGAGCCAACCGGTGTTTGACGGCAACTGGCTTGAACCGGGACAACTCGTAACAACCATCGTCAACACCGACGGGGTGCACCGCCGCACGGAAGCGGATGCGGCGACTATGATTCGCAGCGACTTCATCGTTCTCAACCACAAAGAGACGGCGATTACAAACCAGCAGCGCGAGTTGCTTGATTTGATCGACCAGGGAAAGATTGGCTGGGACAAGGTCTGCGAGTTGGGGAAAGTCCTCATCGGGAGCCACCCGGGGAGGACCAGCGATCAACAGATCATCTACTACAAGAGCAACACCGGCGTCGGCATCCAGTTCGCCGCCGCCGGCGCGCTGATATACGAAGCCTGCAAGCAGAAAGGGCTGGGACGCGAGCTGCCCAGCGAATGGTTCGGCGCGGATCTCAGCGAGTGGATGGACAAGGGCTATCTTCCCTCCCCATGAAAGGACCTCAGGATATCTACGCTGCAGCGCCGGAAAGCTCCAGCGTCGAAAAGGCGCCGCGCGAGCAACTGGCGAAGATCCAAAGTGTCCGCCTTCGAGCTTTGATCCAGCGCGCTTGGGAGCACGTGCCTTTCTACCGCGAGCGCTGGGGGAGGGCTGGACTCAGGCCGGAAAAGATAGGCGGCATCGAAGCTCTTGGGGAGCTCCCGATCATCAGCAAGAAAGATCTCGAAGAGGATCTTCGGCGGCATCCCCCGTTCGGGAGCTATCAGGGAGATTTCCCGGCGATCCGCATCCAGGCAAGTTCCGGCACCTCAGGAGATCCGAAGCCATTTTTCCACACCCAAAACGACTGGGACGTGATCGGCAATTTATGGTCGCGCCGATTCCACGCGCAGGAAGTGAAGGCGGGGGATATCTTTCAGGTGGTTTTTACCTATTCCCTTTTTATTGCCGGTTTCACGGCGACCGAAGGAGCGATGAAATTGGGCGCGTTGGTCGTTCCCGCCGGCAGCGGCGCGGTAACCCCGAGCGAGAGACAGGTGAGGCTTCTTGCGGATTGGGGGACGACGGTTCTCGCAGGAACGCCTTCCTATGTGCTGCATCTGGCCGATGTGGCTGAAAAGATGGGGATGGATCTCCGCAAGGACTTTCGGTTGCGCGTTACCAGCCATACGGCGGAACCGATGACCGAAGCCTCGCGCCAGGCGCTTGAAGCGCGCTGGGGCGTGAAGGCCTATGACAGCTTCGGCAGCGTAGAGACCGGCGCGCCGACTTTTGAGTGCGTGGAACAGGATGGCTACCACATCAATGAAGACGCTTACATCTTCGAAGTCTTGCACCCGGAGAGCCTGAAGCCCTTACCCCCCGGCGAAGAGGGCGTGCTGGTGGTGACAAGCCTATTCAAGGAAGCTGCGCCTGTCATCCGGTACAGTCTCGAGGATGTCACCGCCTTTATCGACCGCCCGTGCGCTTGCGGTCGCACTTTTAAAAGGCTGAGAAAGGTCAAGGGGCGGCTCAGTGAGATGCTGAAGATCCGCGGCGTGCCGTTTTATCCGACCGCCATCGAGGGCGTTCTGGAGAGGATCCGCGAGCTCACGCACGAATACCTCCTTATCGTGGATCGTGTGGGACAACAGGACAGAGTGACGCTCCAGGTGGAGTCCCGCGTGCAGCGCACGGAGGCAAGCCGGCTCAAAGAGAGGCTTGAGCGGGAGCTTAAAGTAGCCACGGGTCTTTCCATCGAGGCTCAACTCCTTTCTCCGGGCGAGTTGGCACGAAGCCTCAAGATTGACGAGCGCATCAAGGCGAAAAGGATCTGGGATCGACGAGGAGAAGAGCATGTTTCATGACACCAGAGAGTTCATCGAGGCGCTCCGGTCCACGGGGGACTTGATCGAGATCGAGCAGGAAGTTCACTGGGATCTTGAACTCGGCGCCATCAGCCGTCTAGCTTGCGAGAAAGATGGTCCCGCGCTCTGGTTTAAGCGAATCACTGACTATCCCAAAGATAAAAGCGTCTTTGCCAATCCAATGGCAACCTGGCGTCGAGTCGCAGTGGCTTTCGGCATTCCCGCCGAAAGTTCGCTCAAAGACATTTACGCCGAGTACGAAAGGCGGGAAGGGAAACTCATTCCGCCGGTCACCATCCGCTCCGGACCTTGTAAGGAAATCATCAAACGCGGCACGGACATCGATCTTTTTGATTTTCCCGCCCCGATGTTGCACGACGGCGACGGCGGCCGCTATCTCGGCACCTGGGATCTAGCGGTCTCGCGCGACCCCGAAACCAACTGGGTCAACTGGGGAATGTACCGATTCATGGTTTATGACGCTCGGCATCTAACCGGCTTCCCGCGTCCCACGAGCCATCTAGGTAAAGTATTTCAAGATCATTATGTCGCGAAGAACAAACCGATGCCGATGGCATTGGTTATCGGCGCAGATCCAATTTCTCATTTCGCCGCCTCGGCGACTTATCACATCGGCGGCGAGGAAGCGGCGCTGGCCGGCGGCTTGCGCGGGGCGCCGGTAGAGTTAGTCCGCTGTGAAACCAATGATCTTTTGGTGCCTGCGAACTCCGAGATCGTCGTTGAGTGCGAAGTGTTGCCTAACTGTGTCGGACTGGAAGGACCCTATGGTGAGTATCCCGGCTACCGGACCGGGGAGATGGGAAACGGAATTCTTTGTCGTGTGACGGCGATTACCCATCGCAAGAATCCCATACTCACCGTCGATGCGACAGGCTATCGCGACGACAGTTCGACCATCACCGCTTTGACCGGGGCCATCGCCATCAAACGCAGGCTCGAACGCCACGGTGTCCCGGTTCTGGATGTGAACGTGCCGCGCGAGGGAGCGGTCCATACGGCGGTGATTGCCGTAAAGTACGGCGGCAAGCAGGTGGCGAAAGAGGTCTTGGAAACTCTCACCTCGCGCCGCGCGCTGCTGTCAAAGATCTTTCTGGTGGAGCCGGATGTCGATGTTTACGATCTGGGCAAAGTTATTCATGCCTTCTCCACCAAATGCCACCCCGCTCATGGCATTCACGTGATTCATTACGAGGGGCGCGCCAATACGCTCACGCCGTGCTACAGCCAGGGAGAACGGGCTTTGCAGAAAGGAGCCACAGCGCTATACGACTGCACCTGGCCGGGAGAATGGTCGAGGGAATGGGAGGTGCCGGTGAAGGCGACTTTCGATTCAATTTTTCCGGAGCAAGTCCGGGAGAAGGTCTTAAAGCGATGGAGGGAGTATGGCTTCAGGGAGTGACCGCAGGATCTGGGAGACGTTTCTGCGCCGTCCCCACGATCTTAAAGAGGGGGTAGAGATCCCACTGGTCCTCCGCGACCTCGCCCCAGGCAAGAAAAAATACCAGATGCGCCACGTGGTCGCGGTCATGAGCCGCAAGCCTGAAGAAGGGATGGATGTCCTGCGAGTGCGCACGGTTGTAGGCGTGCTTCTGCCGGAGATCTGGGGAGTGAAGATCGTGCGCGAGCTACCGATCGAAATGCCAGGCCGCCCTTATAAAGATTTTTATGAGTCGCTCATGGCCGCAATCAAATAGGGATAAAAAAAGGAGGAAATGATACGCCGTGGCGGGGAGAGTCTATGAGCTTGCGCTGGAGAGAGGCGTGGGTAAAGAGGCGTCGGCTGAATTTTTCCCGGACCTTGTTTCCCGATCCGGCTGAGTAGGGCAAAAGGGATAGACACTGCTCGGGATGATTTTGATGCCTGCCTACGGAGGTGTAGATGCTTCTTCTCAATAATGACGAAGTCCGCAGCCTGCTGAGCATGAAGATTTGCCTTGAGGCTCTGGAGGCGGGATACGAAGATCTCATCAGAGGAGACGCTGTTCACAGGCCTCGGATCGACGTGTGGGCGCCTTGTGACGAAGTCAATGGCTATTACCGCTGGGGCAGCATGGAAGGCGTGGCCAAGTCAACCGGCGTGTTCGCGATCCGGATGAAGTCTGACGTGCTTTATTGGCCTGACGGAAAGACAGAAGAAAAATATTGCGTCCGTCCGGGCACCTATTGCGGTCTCATTATGCTTTTCAGCACGCGCAACGGAGAGCCGCTTGCCATCATGCCGGATGGCTATCTGCAACACATGCGGGTCGGTGGTTGCGCAGGACTTGGCGTCAAATATCTTTCGCGCCAGGACTCTCATATCGTGGGGATTTTAGGTTCGGGCGATATGGCACGGACCTATTTGACGGCTTTTAACGAAGTTAGAAGCATCCACAGCGTTAAAGTATTCAGTCCTACCAAGGATCATCGAACCGCGTACGCGAAGGAGATGAGCGAGCGCCTCGGTTTGCCCGTCGAGCCTTTGGACAATCCGCGGCATGTCGTCAGCGGGTCAGATGTCGTGGCGACGTGCACGGATTCCAACCTCGCGGTGGTGGAGGATCCTTCCTGGATCGAAAAGGGAATGCATCTGACGAATCTGCGCTTTAGCGAATGGTCGCCGGAAGTGGTCAGCCATTGCGATGTGGTGATTAAGCTTGGTAAGAACACGATCGATGTTTCGGATGAAGAGGCGGTGCGATTGCACGGTCAAACCGCCTTTGTGGCGGGCCAGCCGGAGGAGAAGGCCCGAATCCCGCAACCGGCTGTCGATATGTACAAAGGCCACTTTAGTTTTTTAACCGATCTTTTGACCCACCGTGTTGAAGGCCGGAAGAATCCGGACCAGATAACCTTTTTCATCAACGCTGGGACTCAGGGGCTCCAGTTTGCCGCTGTGGCCGGTCGGGTTTATCACCTGGCCAAGGAGAGGGCGATGGGGCGGGAGCTCCCTACGGAGTGGTTTCTCCAGGATATTCGCGACTGAGGAGAGCGGGGAAATCTCCAGGCTCATCGAGGAGATCACGGAGGCCAAAGGGCAAAGCGGGGAATGAAGAGCCCAAAGGCAGAACCCCTTGAACATTTAAAAGGTAAAAATCTCAGGAGGCAAGATGGCTCTATTGATCAGCAACGAGGATGCCGCGAAGGTTCTCACTATAGCCGATTGCATCGAAAGCATCGAAGAGGGGGTGAAAGAGTACTATCGGGGCGATGCAACGTGCAGACCGCGCCTCGATGTCTGGGCGCCGTGCGGCGACCCCAATGGATATTACCAATGGGGCTCGATGGAAGGAACGAGCCGCCGCCAGATGGTTTTTGCCACCAGGATCAAATCCGATATCGCCTACTGGATGAACGGCGAAGGAGGAGTGAGCACGCAGGAAAAGTATTGCCAGAGACCAGGGAAATTCTGTGGACTGATCCTGCTGTTTAGCTTAGAGAACGGCGAGCCACTCGCGATCATGAACGACGGTTTTGTTCAGCACATGCGCGTGGGCGCGACAGGAGGGCTTGCAGCTAAATACCTTGCGCGGGAGGGCGCCTCAACCGTTGGCATGATCGGCTCGGGCGGCATGGCGCGGACGCATGCAATGGCTTTCTGCGCAGTCAGGAAGATCAGGCGGATACAGGTCTACAGCCCAACGGCGAGGAACCGGGAAGCCTACGCAAAAGAGATGAGCGAGAGTTTGGGAATCGAAGTGGTCCCGGTCAAGAGCGCGCAAGAAGCCGTCAGGGGCGCGGAGATCGTCTCGACCTGCACGGATAGCGTGGTACCGGTGCTAAGCGGAAAGTGGTTGGAGGATGGCGCTTTCGTCGCGACCGTTAAAGGAACGACCGAGATAGATGAGGAGGCGCTCAAGCGCGTTGATATCTTTTTTACCTTTGCCCCCGAGGCTTCGAAAAGCTCGGCTGAGGCGGAAGGGGCGGCGACTGCCGCGCATCGGATCTCGGGGACTCACCGGGCCTATGTGGCCGGGCAGCCGGAGGATCTCGCCAGGATCCCACAGGTCAGAAAAGAGCGTGAGATCGATAAACGCAAGGTTGTAAGCTTCAGGGATCTCTTCGACGGGACGGCCCACGGTAGGGCCAATGAGAAACAGGTTATTTCGATGACTGGAAATCACATCCAGGGCATTCAGTTCGCTTCGGTCGGCGGCCGCGCCTACCAGCTCATCAAGGAGAGAGGTTTGGGGAGAGACTTCCCTACCGATTGGCTCCTGCAGGATATCCGGAACTGACCGGCGCAGGAGATAGGAGGGGTTTTTCGATGGCGCTTTTCTTTCATTCCGATGACGTGGACGATCTTATTCCATTCAAAGAGGCTGTAACCATTGCGGAGGAGGCGCTGAAGGACCTGCGCAGCCCGAAAGGGACGAACGCCCCGCGCAAGCGGCTGCACATCCACCGCGACCTTGGGGAAGGCCCCTACGACACGGTGCTCAACGTCTATGCCGGCGGCTCGGCCAGCTATGGGGCCATTGGCGCTCAGGTGGCCCTGCATCGAAAGGCTATCGTGGAAAATGTCCAAAAGCGGCCCCCGTTCAATCCCGATCAGACCGAGCTTGCCTTGATTTATGGCGTGGACAGCGGCTCCCTTCTAGGACTCATGGCCCATCGACCAAGGCATGTGGGCGGATCCGCAGACCTGCGGACTCCGGCAACCAGCTTGGCCGGCCTCGACCGTTTCGCGCGCAAGGATGCCAGGAGCGTAGGAATTTACGGGTCGGGACATCAGGCTGCATCGACCCTGCTAGGTCTCACCGAGTTAAGAAAGATCGACAGAGCGAAAGTCTATAGCCCCACCAGAGCCCACCGGGAGGCGTTCGCGGAGAAGATGAGCCGGAAGGCGGGGGTGGCGGTGGAGCCCGTGGATCAACCTCGCATGGCCGCAAAGGATGTGGAAATCATTCTCTGCATGACGAACACCAATGTGCCGGTCATCGACGGCTCCTGGCTGGAGGAGGGCCAATATATTATTTCGGTGATCGGGAGCAATATTGAGCTGGTGAAAAGCGGCAACATCGCCTCTCCCAGGAGGGAGATCGACGATGAAACGCTTCGAAGATGCAGCTTCGTTGTCGCGCTTTCCAAGGACCAGGCAATCGACTCTCAACAGGGGGACATCTACTGGCCTGTCCAAAGCGGGGTTATTACGTGGGATAAAGTCGTGGAGATCGCGGACGTGCTTGCGGGAAGGGCGCCGGGGAGAACCGACGACAAGCAGATCATCCTTTACAAGAATCAAGGCGGGCAGGGGATCATCGATATCGCGCTGGCAAAGAGGTGCTACGAGCTCGCCCGCCAACACGGCAAGGGCTATGAGTTAAATATCCGTGCGCGCGAGAACTGGTGGGTGCAGGGAGGGCGATCCCAACCCTGGTAGTTCCGCTT
>Ga0184634_10000374_pt1 | contig 11375 bp, 9 predicted proteins | sample PLM31_200_b1_FD_133016 | JGI IMG/M metagenome (GOLD analysis project Ga0184634, IMG submission 133016) | Groundwater sediment microbial communities from an aquifer in East River, Colorado, USA - PLM3-1_200_b1 | ecosystem: Environmental > Terrestrial > Soil > Riparian zone | place: USA: East... | reverse complement strand
GCTGCGGCACGGCCTGCGCAAGAACGGTTTTCTGACGCGCGACTCGCGAATGCGCGAGCGCAAGAAGTACGGGCAGAAGGGCGCCCGCAAGCGCTTCCAGTTCAGCAAGCGCTAAGCGTCGTTGAAGATTCTTCCGGCGGCTCAGCCGCCGGAGGAAAATACACGGCCGGCACGGAGCCGGCGTAACGATGCTCCTTCCGCCTCGGCGGATCGCAAGCATCGAATCCATGAGGAGGTCCATTGGCAGTTGAAATTACGATGAAAGAGCTTCTGGAGGCCGGCGTCCATTTCGGCCACCAGACGCGGCGCTGGAACCCGAAGATGAAGGAATACATCTTCGGCGAGCGCAACGGGATCCACATCATTGACCTGCAGAAGACTTTGAAATTGTTCCGCGAAGCCAGCCGCTACATCAGCGAACTTGCCGGGCAGGGACGAGCCATCCTTTTTGTCGGCACCAAACGCCAGGCGCAGGAAGCCGTCGCCGAAGAAGCGCAGCGCTGCGGGATGTTCTACGTGAACCACCGCTGGTTGGGTGGCACGCTCACCAACTGGACCACCCTGCAGAAATCCATCAAGCGACTGAAGACGCTCAAGGCCATGAAGGAAGACGGCCGTATGGCCGAACTTTCGAAGAAAGAAGCGGCGCGGCTGGACCGCGAGTTCAAGCACCTGCTGCAGAACCTGGGAGGCGTCGAGAACATGACGGTGCTGCCCGATGCGATGTTCGTGGTTGACTCGAACTCGGAGGAGATTGCCGTACGCGAAGCGCGGCGCATGGGCGTGCCGGTGGTAGCCATCGTGGACACCAACTGTAACCCGGACGTGGTGGACCTGGTGATCCCCGGCAACGACGACGCGCTGCGGGCCATCCGCCTGTTTACTTCGAAGGTGGCCGACGCCGTGCTCGAAGGGCGCTCGGCTTTCGAGCAGACCCAGATCGCCGAGGCCAAGGCCGAAGAGGGTGGGCCGGTGGAAGAAGTGGTCGAATACGTGGATACCAGCGCCTACGAATCTTACGAGAAGCAGGAAGGCGACTTTGTCGAGCCGGGCACGGAGCTTGCAATCGAGCCGGGCGTAGAGCCTGGCGTGGAACCTGGCATCGAGCAGACCATCCCCCCGGGGGACGAGGGGAGCAAGAGCTAAGGGCTGCCGGCACGACCGGCAGCGCGTGGCCCTGTCCGCCGTGGCGGATCGGGCCATTTCTGTAACCGGGGGCCAGTGAGGGAAGGATGCGATGTCGCCCAGGCGCTCCCGTCGAAGGAAGACCCGGCGCTCAAGGGGAAAACACAAACGGTCGCCACGCAAGAAGAAGATTGAGCAAGAGCCAGCGAAATCCACGTCGAAGGAACCCGCGACACCGATGAGCACACAACCTGAGCAAGCCACCGTCCCCGCGCTGTTGGTGAAGGAACTCCGCGAGCGCACCGGGGCCGGCTTCAACGATTGCCGCGCCGCGCTGCTGGAGGCCAAAGGCGACATCGAGCAGGCCATCAACGTCCTGCGCAAGAAGGGCCAGGCGGCGGCACAGAAAAAGGCGCAGCGCGAGGCGTCCGAGGGCCTGGTGGGCCACTACATCCACGCCGGCGGGAAAATCGGCGTGATCGTGGAAGTGAACTGCGAATCCGACTTCGTCGCGCGCACCGACGATTTCCAGAAGCTCTGCCACGAGGTGGCCATGCACATCGCCGCGCTCGACCCGCGCTATGTGCGCCGCGAGGAAGTCACGCAGGAGATCCTCGACCGCGAGCGGGAGATCTACCGCGAACAGGCCCGCGCCACCGGCAAGCCCGACCCGGTGATCGAAAAGATCGTGGCCGGCAAGATGGAGAAATTCTACGAGGAGACCTGCCTCTACGAGCAGCACTTCATCAAGGACGAGTCGGTCACGATTCGCGAGCTGATTGACCAGATGATCGCCAAGCTGGGCGAAAACATTTCCGTGCGGCGATTCGTGCGGCTCAAGGTGGGCGAAGGCGCTGCCCGCTGAACTGCTTTTGCGATTTATTTTTCTGGCCCGGAGCGCAAGTCCAAGCGCCCGGGCCTTTTGCTCTCACCGTTGCTTCCGCCCTAGCCTCTGGACTCCGGCCTCTAGTACAATGCCCGCCGGTATGACCACCGCAGACTTATCCGCCAAGACCAGCGCGGGGCAGAAAGCCCCGGCCTACCGCCGCATTGTCCTGAAACTTTCCGGCGAGTCGCTGCAGGGCCCGCAAGGCTACGGCATCCACCCGGAGACCGTGGCGGGCATCGCCAGCGAGCTCAAAGCGGTGAACAACCTGGGCGTGCAGACCGCCATCATGGTGGGCGGCGGGAACATTTTCCGCGGCACGCGGCAGAAGTCGCTGGCGATCGACCGCGCGACCGGCGACTACATGGGCATGCTGGCCACGGTGATCAACGGGCTGGCGCTCCAGGTCGCGCTCGAAAAACACGGCGTGCACACCCGGCTGATGAGCGCCATCGCCATGCAGCAGGTGGCCGAGCCCTTCATCCGCCGCCGCGCCTCGCGCCACCTGGAGAAGGGGCGCGTGGTGATCTTCGCCGCCGGCACGGGCAATCCGTATTTCTCAACGGACACCGCCGCGGCGCTGCGCGCGATGGAGATCAAGGCGGAGGTCATCCTGAAAGCCACGCGCGTGGACGGCATCTATGACGCCGACCCCGAAAAAGTGCCTGGCGCGAAGATGTTTGAGCACATCAGCTATATGGACGTGATCAACAAGGGCCTTTCGGTGATGGACACCACCGCGATCACGCTGTGCATGGACAACAAGATGCCCATCATCGTTTTCAACCTGAACGTGCCCGGCAATCTCCAGCGCGTCGTGCTGGGGGAGAAGGTCGGCACGAGGGTCAGCCTGACCTGAGCGCGGCAAGCCGAAACTTTTTCGGAAACACGTCCCCATTCCGGAGAACTCCGATGACCACGATTGCGAATACGAAAGACGCCATGGCCCAGGCCAAAGTACGCATGGAAAAAGCGGTGGAGGATTTCCGCAAGGAGCTGGCCAGCGTGCGCACCGGCCGCGCCAACGTCGGGCTGCTCGACCACATTCGCGTGGACTACCACGGTACGCCGATGCCCGTGAACCAGTTGGCCGCGCTCTCCGTGCCCGACCCGACAATGATTCTCATCTCGCCGTGGGACCCGAGCGCGGTGCAGATGATTGACAAGGCCATCCGCACCTCGGACCTGGGGCTGAACCCGGCCTCGGACGGTAAGGTGGTGCGCGTGCCCATTCCGTCGCTCACCGAGGAGCGGCGCAAGGAGCTGGTCAAGCACCTGCACAAGGTGCTCGAGAACCACCGCACCGCCGTGCGCAACATTCGCCGCGATATCAAGGAAGCCGTCGAGAAGCTCGAGAAGGAACACAAGATCAGCGAAGACGAGCGGAAGCGCTCGCTCGACGAGCTCGACAAGCTGACCCATTCAGAAACGAAAAAGCTCGAAGACCTCTCCGCTGTCAAAGAAAAAGAAGTCATGGAAATCAAGTAGCCCGGCGCCGCGCGGCCCCGAACGAATCGGAGGGACTCACCATGTTGGTTGGCGAAAAGAATATAATAGCTTGTCTGTTCTTATTCCTGTTGACAGCCGCGCTCGTGCCGGCCTGCGCGCAACAGATCTCGCTGGGCTCGGTGAGTTTCCCGACCACCGGCAAGCCGGAGGCTCAGGCGCACTTCCTGCGCGGGCTGGCGGCGCTGCATTCGTTCTGGTTCGAGGAGGCGCTTGAGGAATTTCGCGCCGCCACGGCGGCTGATCAGGGCTTCGTCATGGGCTACTGGGGCGAGGCTATGGCCTACAACCACCCGCTTTGGGATGAGCAGAACGTCGAGGCCGCGCGCCAGGCGCTGGCGAAAATCGGCGACCTCAGCCAGGTGACGCCGCGCGAGCAGGCCTACGTGGAAGCAGTGCGCGCGCTGTACGGCTCGGGTGACAAAAACGCGCGCGACCGTGCCTACTCGGCAGCGATGGAGAAGGTCTATCGCCAGCACCCTCAGGACGACGAGGCCGCCTGCTTCTACGCGCTCTCGCTGCTGGGCCTGTGGCGGCCGGGCGAGAAAAGTTTTCGCAATCAGATGCAGGCCGGCGCGATTGTGCTGGACGTTTACCGGAGAAATCCAAACCACCCTGGCGCCGCGCACTACATCATCCACTCCTTTGACGACCCGGAACACGCCATCCTGGCGCTGCCCGCCGCGCGCCGCTACGCCAGCATCGCGCCCGAAGCGCACCACGCGCGGCACATGCCTGCGCATATTTTTCTGCAACTGGGCATGTGGCCGGAGGCGGCGGCGTCCAATGAATCGTCGTGGGCGACGTCGGTGGCCTGGGTGGAACGCAAGAAGCTCGACGGCGAGCGGCGCGACTTCCACAGCCTGCACTGGCTGATGTACGTCTATTTGCAGCAGGGCCGCTACGCGAAGGCGGAGGAGATGCTGCGGCTGCGACAGAATCTGACGGAGAAATCTTCCGGCGGGTCTGCGGCCGGCTGGGATTACGCCGCAATGCGAGGACGCTACACTTCTGATATGGCCGCAATGCTGATCGTTGAAACCGAGCAGTGGCAGCGCGCGGCTGAACTCTTCCCGCCTGCCGCGAGCGCCGCAGCCGCGAAGCCAGACGCAGCGGGCGGCACGCATTCACACGGGGCGCCGGCCACGGGTCGTGCGGCCGAAGGTGCCACGCGCAGTCAGGTGCTAGGCGTCTTCATACCCGGATTGGCCGCAGCCCGGACTGCGCAGCCAGAAGCCGCAGCGGCCATCGCCGCGCTGACGAAAATGCGTGCAGAACTCACCGCGGCGGGAGAGACCTACCGCGCAAAGATGGTGGAGATTGCCGAGCTCGAAGTCACCGCGCTCAACGAAGCGGCCAAAGGGAATATGGACAAAGCCATCACCGCTGCCGGGCGGGCCTCACAAATTGAAGAGGAGCTCTCACCACCGTCCGGTCCGCCGGACCTGGTCAAGCCCTCACACGAGCTGTACGGCGAGATTCTGCTGCGGGCCGGGCGTCCCAAGGATGCCGCTGCGCAGTTCCGTACCGCGCTGCTGCGCCAGCCCAACCGCGCGCGCTCCCTGCTCGGAGCGGCGCGTGCTGCCGATAAGAGTGGTGATACGGCCGCCTCTGCAGAGGCCTACGCGAAGCTCGTTGAGATTTGGAAGAGCGCCGACCCGCAACTGGCCGAGCTGCGCGAGGCGCAGGATTTTCTCCGTCAGTACCAAGCACGCACCGCGGGCAATGGCCGCTGATCCCACGCCGATTTTTCTTTGAAGAAGTTAGGGCGCCGAGACGGTCTTCTCAACCGTTAAAGTTTGCGCTTCGTCCAGCCGCAGGGCGCGGATGAACGCGTGGTAGTCGGCCGCGCGCGCAGCGGGCACTTGCCGCTGTCGAAATGTCATGGTGCGCTCGGCGATGAGGCGGTTCCTCTCGACACGGTAGGTAGCTGCGTATTCCGCGTAGTCGCGCGCAATGCGCACCGCAACTGGCGGCCGTGCCGTGTACCCGGGCGGAAGCTCCAGCACTAGTCGCGCGCGGACTTCGAGCGGCGCACCCAACTCGACCGGCCCAGGCGGCGCGGCGGAGTCTTCGGCGGCTTCGGGCAGCCCCACGGCGGGGAGGGGCAGCGCCAGCCGGGAGTTCTGCTGCGAAACATTGAGGAAGTTCGCGAAGATGAGATGGTAAGAGACCTCGAAGGGGTCACGCGTCGCCCGCGGGTCGCTTGCGGAAACCTCGTCCACCTCGCCGCGAAAGCCGTCTGAGTAGGCCAACAATTGCCCGATCTGCTTCCACTGTTCCCGAGGCAATCGCCGGAAGGCTTCGCGCAGGTCCAGCTCCGCGTCGCCGCGCAACGCGTAGCGCACGCGCGCGGTGAGCTTGCCCTGAGCGCTGACCTGCGCCTCAACCACTACACCCTGCCGCGAAAGGAAGGGCGGGTCCTGCGGCGTTTCGATCAGGCGCGGTGGCGGCGCGTCCGCTCCTTTTGAGAGCGGAATCAAGAGTGCCTGCTTGGCACGCAGACGTGCACGCAGCATGGGGAACGGAGCCACCTCGATCGTCGAATCGAGCCACACCCATTGCCGGCTGTCGGCGCCCAGCGGGACAACGCTGATCAAGTGGTCGAGTTGCGCGGGCGAGGGCACGGCGGCATCCATCGCGCGCGCGGAGTGAAGCAACACTGGATACGCCGGGTATCCCGCGGCATCGAGCAATGCCGCCAGCAGCGTGTGTTTATCCTGGGCGTCACCATACCCGCTGACCAGGATTTCGGTTGCAGCGCGTGGCTGGTAGCGTGCCTCGCCGAGCGAAAGGCTGATGGTGCGGACGTCGCGGGTCACGAAGTCATAAATGGCTTCGATCTTTTCGAGGTCGCTCGCACGTTCGCGGATAAGTTCGCTGGCCCTGGCGCGGACTGCGTCAGTGGGCGCAGCGCGCTCGCGGGCTTGTCCGGCGTACCAGCGCCCCAGCTCTTCCCAGCTCTGAAATGTTGTGAGCTGGACGGCAGGGCCCGGCAATTCCTCTTTCCCTACTGCGGGTCCTGCCTTTTCGCTTTCCGCTCGATGCAGTTGCGCGCGCTTCCAGCGGTAGATGCGCCGCCCGGATTCCTCAGTGACGTCCGGTTCAGCGCCGGAATGAGTCTTCAGCGTGACGGCGCGGGCCGCGGGGACGTTCACTTCGAGTTGTTCGTCGAGCACCGGCGCGTCCTCGACGAAATCGTAGCTGAGCCAGAATTGGCCAGGCGCGGGCGGCGAATAAATCGTCCGGGTGACCCTGTAAGAAAGTAGATCGCCGGGTGCCAGCGCCGGGACAGCGACGCGCTTCTCACGCACATCGGCATAGGCCGGAAAGTCGCGCATAGTAACGGCGGTCGCGTCGCGCACCGCGCTGGCGGTGAGCGCAAGCATGCCGCCGCCGGGCTTCTGCACTTCCACTGATTCGATTTCGAGGCGTTCGCGGGACGCGTCGTAGCCGAAGACCAGCCGTCCGAGCTGCTGCGCGCCCGCTTCGTTCCGCACGCGGATGTGCACCTCGAGCGTTCTTGATCCGGTGCCGTCGTCCTCAAAGCGTACGCGCGTGCGCGATTGCTCGATGACAAATGGATCGGGTGATTCTGCCGGTCTCTTCGCGGTCTCCTGACGAGGCGTTTCCTGAGCTGACCCTGGCTTGTTCTCCGGTGCAGCAGGAGGCGTTTTGCTTTCTGGTTGTTGTGCAGGCGCGTCGGGCGCGAAAAGTGCAAGACCGCATACTAATACCAGAGTCAGGCAGCGCCACGGATGCATTCTGAGGAAATGCCGCACAGCAGGCAGTCTAGGCGACCGCCGCTTGATCGTAAAGGCACAAGCGGGTTCCATGTAAGCAATTGTAAAACAATGGGTTAATGACGATGGGTAGCCCCAGGGTCGTGTTTCACAAGGATTTGGATCAACGAGCCCCGCCACGAGCGAAGCTGGGGCGAAAAGTTGTCCACTGTCATTTGCCGGGTTTTTGTTTGACAATAGGACACTTGTTCCTTATACTTGCGAGTTTGTCAGGGGGATTTTGGCCCTGTAGTGAAAGGGAAGGTCTCCTGCCCCGGAACAGAGCAGGACGGAACGGGGTTAGGAGAGCGGCCGGAATGGGGCGCCAGCCCCGCAAAGCCGAGTAAGCCTCTCCGCTGTGGCCAGTTGCGGTGTTCGCTCCTGCTGGTATCGGTGTGGGGTTTCCAGTCGGTTCCTCCGAAGTCGCTGTCGGCCCTTTCTATGTCTGAAAACGGGCTTTGCCGCGTTTGGGTGTGCCGAACGCGTGCGGGCCGAAGTCAATTTTCGCTCGATTGAGGGAGAGCCGTGCCGACGTTTTCACAATTGGTCCGACTGGGACGCGAGCAGATCCGCTCAAAGACGAAGTCTCCGGCGTTGCAGGGCTGCCCGGAGAAGCGCGGCGTCTGCATCCGCGTGTACACGCAAACGCCGAAGAAGCCGAACTCGGCGCTGCGCAAGGTGGCCCGCGCGCGCCTGACCAACAGCATTGAAGTGACCACGTACATTCCCGGCATCGGCCACAACCTGCAGGAGCACTCGATCGTGCTGGTGCGCGGGGGCCGCGTGAAAGATCTGCCGGGCGTGCGCTACCACATCATCCGCGGCACGCTGGATGCGGCCGGGGTGGAGAATCGCAAGCAGTCGCGCTCGAAGTACGGCGCCAAGCGGCCCAAGGCCGCACAGAAGTAGGAGACGCGGAGATGCCACGCAAAGGCTGGATTCCCCGACGCGAAGTGAAGCCGGATTCGGTCTATGGCTCCGACCTGGTGCAGAAGTTCATCAATTCGATGATGTGGGACGGCAAGCGCTCCACCGCGCAGCGGATTTTTTACGGCGCGATGGACACGATCGCGCAGAAGACCAACGACGACCCGATGAAGGTGTTCAAGAAGGCGTTGGATAACGTCAAACCGACGCTCGAGGTGAAGACGCGGCGCGTGGGCGGCGCGAACTACCAGGTGCCGGTGGAGGTGAACCCGTACCGCCGGCAGTCGCTGGCGATCCGCTGGTTGATCCTGTATGCGCGCTCGCGCGGCGGGAAGACCATGACCGGCCGGCTGGCCGAGGAATTGCTCGACGCCGCCAATCTGCGCGGCGGCGCGGTGAAGAAACGCGAAGACGTCCACCGCATGGCCGAGGCCAACAAGGCCTTTGCACACTATCGCTGGTAAGGTGATTTAAGAGTTTTGGGAGATAGACGGAAGCAGCACAATGGCGCGGCAATTCCAACTCGAAGAAACGCGCAACATCGGCATCATGGCGCATATTGACGCCGGCAAGACCACTGTGACCGAGCGCATCCTGTTCTACACAGGGAAGACTCACAAGCTCGGCGAGGTGCACGACGGCGCCGCCACGATGGACTGGATGGAGCAGGAGCGCGAACGCGGCATCACGATCACTTCGGCGGCGACCACTGCCTCCTGGAAGCGCTTCGACCGCGAGCAGCGCATCAACATTATTGATACGCCCGGCCACGTGGACTTCACCGTCGAAGTCGAGCGGTCGCTGCGCGTGCTGGATGGCGCTGTGGCGGTGTTTGACGCCGTTGCGGGCGTGCAGCCGCAGTCGGAGACGGTCTGGCGGCAGGCCGACAAATACCGCGTGCCGCGAATCGCGTTTGTGAACAAAATGGACCGCGTCGGCGCCGATTTCGACCATTGTATCCGCTCGATGCGACAGCGCCTCTCGGCCCACCCCGTTCCCCTCCAGTTTCCCCTCGGCAAAGAAGACTCCTTCATCGGCATAATCGACTTCATCGAGCAAAAAGCCATCGTCTGGCGGGAAGAGACCCTGGGTGCGAAGTACGAAGAGTTCCCGGTCGAAAAGCTTTGGGATACGGCGTTTCTCGCCGAGCGCCCGGAAGTGGCCGTAGCGGTGAAGGCTTCGGCTATCAGCGAGGAGTTCTACCGCGAGCACCGCAGCAAAGTCGTCGAATACATCGCCGAGCACGACGACAAGGTCCTGGCGAAATACCTCGAAGAGCGCGACCTTACGCCCGAAGAGTTGCGCACTTCGATCCGCCGTTCGACGATCGGCCTGAAGCTGGTGCCAGTGATCGCCGGTGCGGCGTTCAAGAACAAGGGCATCCAGCCGCTGCTAGATGCTGTGGTGGACTACCTGCCATCACCGCTCGACGTGCCACCGGTCGAGGGCATTTCGACCGACGGCACCGAGCCGGTGCTGCGCCGCGCTTCGGACGAACAGCCGTTTGCTTCGCTGGCATTCAAGATTATGACCGATCCGTTTGTGGGCAATCTGACTTACATCCGGGTCTATTCCGGCGTGCTCAAGGCCGGCAGCTACGTGTACAACTCGTCGAAGCGCACGCGCGAGCGCATCGGCCGCCTCTTGCAGATGCACGCTAACAAGCGCGAAGAAATCGACGCCGTGTACGCCGGCGACATTGCCGCCTGCGTGGGGCTGAAGTCGGTCACCACCGGCGAAACGCTCTGCGACGAAGATAAGCCCGTGGTGCTCGAATCCATCGAGTTCCCCGCGCCGGTCATCTCGGTGGCCATCGAGCCCAAGACCAAGGCCGACCAGGACAAGCTCGGCACGGCGCTTGGCAAGCTCGCGCAAGAGGACCCCACCTTCCGCGTGCACACCGACCCGGACACCGGCCAGACGCTGATCTCCGGCATGGGCGAGCTGCACCTCGAGATTATCGTGGACCGCATGCTGCGCGAGTTCAATGTGCAGGCCAACGTCGGCCGACCTCAAGTGGCCTACCGGGAAACGGTTCGCCGCAAGGCCGAGGCCGAAGGGCGCTACATCCGCCAGACCGGCGGTCGCGGCCAGTACGGCCACTGTAAGATTACCGTCCACCCGCTGCCTTCGGCTGCGCACGAAGACATGCACGAAATGTCCACCGACGAGCTCGACGCGCTGGCCAAGGGAATCGCCGGCGGCAAAGTGAAGTGGCGCTTCGACAAGGAACATCGCTTCCTGTTCATTGACCACATTATCGGCGGGTCCATCCCCAGGGAGTTCATCCCGCCGATCGAAGCCGGCATCCGCGAAGCGATGGATACGGGCGTGCTCGCCGGCTACGAGATGGTGGACATTGCCGTGGTGCTGTACGACGGCAGCTATCACGAAGTGGATAGCTCGGAGATGGCGTTCAAGATTGCCGGTTCGATGGCCTTCAAGGACGCCTGCCACAGGGCCCATCCGGCGCTGCTCGAGCCGATCATGCATATCGAGGTGGTCGTGCCGGAAGAGTTCATGGGGCCGGTGAACGGCGACCTGCACTCGCGCCGCGGACAGATTCAGGGCACCGAGTCGCGCGCGGGCAGCCAGATCGTCCGCGTGGAAGTGCCGCTGGCAGAGATGTTCGGTTATGCCACCGACTTGCGCAGCCGCACGCAGGGGCGCGCTAGTTTCACGATGCACTTTTCGCATTACGCGGAAGCGCCGGCGTCGATTGCCGATGAGGTGATCGCCAAGGCCACCGGCCGCGTGGTGCGGTAGGACTCGGGGACGGATTCGAGTTTGCAGAGTACGAAGCAGAGACTGAGGAGCAGACGCACATGGCCAAGGAAAAATTTGAACGCAGCAAGCCGCACGTGAACATCGGGACGATTGGTCACATTGACCACGGGAAGACCACGCTGACGGCAGCCATCACCAAGGTGTTGGCCAAGACCAACCCCAAGGTGCAGTTCCGGGCGTTTGATTCGATTGACAACGCGCCGGAAGAGCGCGAGCGGGGGATCACGATTGCGGTGGCCCACGTGGAATACGAGACGGTCAACCGCCACTACGCGCACATCGACTGCCCCGGTCACGCCGACTACATCAAGAACATGATCACCGGGGCGGCGCAGATGGACGGAGCCATTCTGCTGGTGGCG
>Ga0184634_10000372_pt1 | contig 11410 bp, 8 predicted proteins | sample PLM31_200_b1_FD_133016 | JGI IMG/M metagenome (GOLD analysis project Ga0184634, IMG submission 133016) | Groundwater sediment microbial communities from an aquifer in East River, Colorado, USA - PLM3-1_200_b1 | ecosystem: Environmental > Terrestrial > Soil > Riparian zone | place: USA: East... | reverse complement strand
GATTGAACGGAAAGGCGGCCTGTCCCGGAACGCGCGCCTGGAGCTTGGCGTTCTGAAGGGCATGCTCCTTTCGGAGGAATCGGAACTTGAAGACCAACGCCTCCCGCAAGCCTTTCCGCCGCATTTTCTGTTCCGCATGAGCGTCGTGAACTACCTCTTGCGGAATTACGCGCCCTTGGACAAGCGCCTCCGCGCGGTCGCGAAGCTCCAGTCCCAGGTCCCACGATATCTGAAAGATCTCCGGGCAACGACGGATCGCCGACTCGCGGACACCTTCTACGAGATGGCGGAAATGGCGGCGACCGGGATCCTCGATGCCTATTCCCGAGAGCTACCGGACCATATCCGAGATGTCTCGCCGGGCGTGCGGCGGCTCGTCGAGCGATCGAACGAGATCGCAAAGGCGGAGCTGAAAACGCTGGTGCACGATCTCACTTCGACGTACAAGCCCCGCATCAAGACGGACTTCGCCCTCGGGCGCCGGAAGTACGAGCGGATGATGTACGCAGAACACCTCGCCCGGATCCCGCTCGAGCGCCTCCGGGACGTGGGCCGGGCAGACCTGAAGGCGAACCAGGCCGCGTTCCATGAGAGCGCGAAGCGGCTCGAACCGGGAAAGACGCCGAAGGAGGTTCTCGAGGGAATTGCGAGTGACCATCCGACCGCGGACAGCCTGATCGAAGACACGCGGGCGATGCTCGAAGAGATCCGGGCCTACCTGATCGACCACGAGGTCGTTACCGTCCCGTCCGAAGAGAGGGCCCGGGTGATCGAGACCCCTCGCTACTACCGGTTTGCGACCGCGGCGATGAACTCCCCGGGGAGCTTCGAGAAGATCGCGAAGGAAGCGTTCTACTACGTGACCCCGGTGGAGGATTCCTGGACTCCGGAAAAGCAGGAGGAATGGCTCCGTCACCTGAACTACACGAGCCTGCGGAACATCTCGGTCCACGAGTGCTATCCCGGACACTACGTCCATTTCCTGCACCGCAAGCGGGTACGCTCTCCGGTCTTGCGCAGTTACTACTCATATGCCTTCACGGAAGGGTGGGCCCACTACTGCGAGGAGATGATGGTCGAAGAGGGATTCGGAGACGGTCGGCTGCGACTCGCGATGCTCCAGGACGCCCTCCTGCGGGATTGCCGTTACCTGTCCTCGATCGGCATGCACACGGACGGCTGGTCGTGGGAAGACGCGACCCGGTTCTTCATGGAGAACGCGTACCTGGATCGTCTTCCCGCGGAGCGAGAGGCGAAGCGCGGGACATGGGATCCCGGATACCTCAACTACACCCTCGGCAAGTTGATGATCAAGAAACTTCGGTCCGACTGGATGGCCCGGCACCGGGACGCCCGTGTGAAGGAATTTCACGACGCGTTCCTGCAGCTCGGCGCGCCCCCACTCGGGCTGGCCCGCGAGCACCTGCTCGGTCCGGACGCCGGAGCCCCCTTGTGAGTCGCACGACGACCCGGTCGGCTGCTGTTCAGGGCTGGCGTGGCGGACGCCCGGATGCTTTATCTGCTTCGACACCTACCATTGTTCCGGGGTCGGAGCCGACGGGGCGTCGGATCGGGGCGTGCTTGCGATGAACCGGTCCTCCGTGGAGCACGATTCGAGGTAGCGGGGCCTTCTCGCCCGAATTCGGGAGGGCCGCGGGACCATTCCGTTCGGCCCCCGCTCCCCGGGCAGCGGTTCCGATGGAGCTTAGACGAGGGGTCACCTATCTCATCGAGGATGACACCCCCGAAGTCGGATACCGCCTTTTCGTTCGCCTCCTGCCCGAGATCGGATCTGGTTTCATCATTTCTCGGATGCACCCGGAAAAGGTGCGGACGAGATTTGGGCCCGCGGAGGTCCGCATCGGCTGGCTGGCGGAAGTTCCCGGGGACGACCACTTCAGCGCGAATGCGATGGCGGCCCTCGCGAAGGTCATTCAAGCGTTCATTCAGGAGCACGGGTCCTCGGGCCTCGTCCTGATTGATGGCCTCGAGTACGTGATCCTCCACAACGGCTTTCAGCCGACGCTCTTGGCGTTCGTAGAACATCTGAACGAATTCATCATGAGCACGCAGGCGATCGTGCTGATCGCATTCCGACCGCAGACGCTGGACCCTCGCGAACTCGCCCTCCTGGAACGGAACCTGCATGTCCTCGAAGGGAAGGACGTGAAGAGTCAGCTCGAGATCGAGGAACTGGGAGAGATCCTCGTCCGAGGCCCGGAACCAGAGCGAATCCGTGCTCCGGAAACGGAGCCACCCAAAGTTCTAAGTCCTGGCCCCGGCATGCGAGGAAATCGGGTGGGCACCGTGCGCTGTGCGAAATGTGGCACGGAAAACAACGACGAAGTCGCATTCTGCGTATACTGCGGGTCCGTCCTCCCGGGGAACGGGGGAGAAGTCCCTGCACCGGCCCCGACCCGGCCAGTCGCGCCTTCGGCCGTCAAACCGATCCCGCCCGGCGTGCGAGAGCCCTCCGAGCGCCATCCCGACTTCGTGGGCCTCATCGGCGTCGCGTTCTTCCTTCTGATCGTCGGCATCGTGTTCACGCTGAACACGAACCTGCTGACCGACCTCCGACTCTGGTGGGATCGGATCCTCCCGAACGGGATCTCCGTCCGGCCGCCGGAGGGGATCATCATGAGCGGGATCGTCTTCTTCGGCCTCCTCGGCCTGTCGAATTTCCTGACCTCGGGGCTACGTTGGATCCTCGACCGCAGCCGCTTCGGGGCCCTCGCACGGATCCTCGCGGGCGTCGGCTTCCTGTCGCTCGCCCTGCTCACATGGCGATACTCGCTCTTCGTGATCAACGGATCCCAGGTGATCTCGACTTGGACCGCGGTCCTTGGTACCCTGCTGGTGATCTACATTGCGATCGGGGTCTATTGGGCCCGCACCCGAGGCCCCGCTCCCGCGGGGGCCCAGGCCCCAAGCACAAGGCTTTGACGTCCAGACAGAGAAGGAATGCTCGCCGCAGTCGAACTCCGTCTCATCAAGCCTATGGCCGAACGAGCTGAGACATGGGGATGCCCCCCGGCGGGATGAACCGACTCCCGCAACTGCACGTCCACACGACGGCCACTTTCCCATCGTCCATTTCGATCCGGGTGACCGAGTAATCGAAGCCGCAGAATTCGCACGCGAGGACGACGGATGGCGCCGCGGGCTGGCGAAGCAAGAACGCGGCCCGGGTCGGTCGCCGCCGACGGGACAGTGTCCGAAGTTTTGTCCAAGGGTGACGCCAAGCCGGCGTTGATAGAGACAGACGCGTTGTGAGCCGGGCGATCGCGCCAACGGCACGCGATGTAATCCTCTTCGTGGTTTCCTCCACGCCCCCTTCAGGGAATGGCGTTCCACGCCATAAAGGTCGAGGATTCCTACCGGATTCGATTCTGAGAACATATCCCGGAATGGAATCGGAGGAAGCGCCGTCGGTTCGGTGGATCGTGCGTACCGTTTCCGTGTGTGAGAACCGAGTGGAAGGGTGCTGAAGGCATGCCATCTACCTCCCAAGAGTGCCCCAGACGATCGGGTTGGACTCCCGAACGACGGCCGTGGCGGCCCGCGCCGGAGGGAATCCAGAGAAGCCTCAGTCAAGCCATCGAAGAACTCCTGAAAGTCCGAGGATTCGTCGCCGCGACGGTCACCCGCCGCGACGGACTTGTGTCCACCACACGTTTCGGAACGCCCGGGAGGCGGCGGGATTGAGCGCGAGGGTGGCCGCGGGCATGTTGGGCGCGGCGAGGGCGACGGGACGATCATTGCCTCTTCGAATCGGTCGAGTTCCTCCGACCCAAGCAGGCGTATGTCGAATAGACGACGGTCCCGGGTCAGCCGGCGGGTCGGAACTTGTACCCGTAGTGGATGACGCCTGCCGCGCCCTCTTCGCCGAGCTTTCGGAACGTGGCCTGGACCTTCATCCCGATCCTCACATCCTCCGGTTTGACATCGATCAGCTGCGACGTAAGCCGAACGCCTTCGTCCATCTCGATGATTCCCATGACGTAGGGCTTCTGCATCTCGAACTGAGCGGGGGCATCGTGGATCACGGTGTAGGTGACGACAGTCCCCTTCCCGCCGAGCCGGAGCCGCTGCATCTTGCCGATCGACTTGCGCCCGCACGCCGGGCAGACGGCGCGGGGAGGAAAGTCCACCTTCCCGCAGTTCCCACATTTCGTCCCGATCAGGTTGTAGCGGCTCTGGATCTCTCGCCAGAATCGGGGGACGGCCATCTCAGTCCCCTCGCTCGAAGATGTGGACGACCGCCGTGGCCCCCGTCCCTCCGAGCGTGTGCGTGAGGCCGCGGCGCGCGCCGATGACCTGCCGCTTCCCCGCTTCGCCCCGCAGCTGCTTGACAATTTCGACCGCCTGAGCGACGCCTGTCGCTCCGACGGGTTGACCGCGGGCCTTCAGCCCGCCGGACGTGTTTACGGAGATCTTCCCGTTCAACGCGGTAAGGCCTTCTGCGGTGGCGGGTCCGCCCTTGCCCTTCTCGATGAACCGCAGGTCCTCAATCGCGAGAATCTCCGAAATCGTGAAGTTGTCATGCACCTCCGCGACCTGGATGTCCTTCGGCTGGAGCCTCGCCTCGTGGAACGCCCGCTTGCCCGCGACCACGGTCGCGTCCATGGTCGTCAAGTCCCGTCGGTCGTGGAGGGCGAGGAAGTCGCTGGCTTGGCCCGAGCCCGCGATGCGGATCGGCGCATCGGTGAACTTTCGCGCCTTCTGCGCCTCGCACAGGACCACCGCGGCCGCGCCATCCGACAAGGGGGCGCAGTCGAACAGTCCGAGGGGCTCCGCGACCCAGGGGGCCTGGAGGACCGTCTCGACCGAGATCTCCTTCTGGAACTGAGCCTCCGGGTTCAGCGCCCCGTTCTTGTGATTCTTCACCGCGACTGCCGCCATTTGCTCCCGGGTCGTGCCAAACTCGTGCATGTGACGCCGGGCAATCATCGCGTAGAGGCCCGCGAACGTCGCGCCGAAGACGCTCTCCCACTCCTGGTCCGCGGTGGAGGACAGGATTTCCGCGGCCTGGACCTCGCCCACGTCGGTCATCTTCTCCGCGCCGCCCACGACGACGATGTCGTGCATGCCGGAGGCGATCGCGAGGCGGCCCTGCAACAACGCGATGGCGCCACACGCACCGCCGCCTTCCACGCGGACGGTTGGTAGATGCATGTCCGCAAGGCCCGCGTAATCGGCCACCAACGCGGAGACATGCTCCTGATCGATGAACTTACCTGCGGACATGTTGCCGATGTACACGGCATCAATGTCTTCCGACCGGACCTTCGCGTCCTGAATCGCCTTCAGACCCGCCTCGATACCGAGATCCCGGAAGGAACGGTCCCACAACTCCCCGAACTCCGTCGCACCGACGCCGATCACCGCGACGTCCCGCACCGTCAGGCCTCCCGCATCAGAATCTTTCCGCGGTACTTCGCATACGTCGCGTAGTCGACAAACACGTGATTCTCGATCATCTGCTTGGTCGTCGGCGTCGCGTTTCGACGGATCTTCGCGATCTCGTCCGTGACCGTGAGATCGAAGCCGTCCGAGCCGGCACCGCTTCCGTATCCGACGGCAAAGATCCGGTCGCCGGCTTCGGCCTCATCAAGGATCGCACACAGGCCGACCATGATGGCCCCGCTGTACGTGTTGCCGATGTCCCGAACGCAGAGGCCTGTGTCAATCTGGGCTTCCTTGAAGCCAAGCTGCTTCGCGGCCCGGACGGGGAACTTCCCGTTCGGTTGGTGGAAGACCGCGTAGTCGTAGTCTTCCGCCGTCGTCCCGACTCGCTTGAATAGGAGCTGCGCGCAGTTGGTCACGTGCTTGAAGTAGGCGGGCTCCCCCGTGAACCGACCGCCGTGGCTCGGGTATCGCTGCCCTTCCCGGCGCCAGAAGTCCGGCGTGTCCGTCGTGTAGGATACGGTGTGGGCGATCTCCGCGATCACCCGGTCGATGCCGATCAGGAGGGCTGCTCCGCCAGCGGACGCGCTGTACTCGAGTGCATCGCCTGGCGCCCCCTGGCTTGTGTCGGAGCCGATCGCGAGGCCGTATTTCATCATCTTCGACAGCGTGAGGCCCATCGTCGTCTGGATCGCCGCGGTGCCCGCCTTGCACGCGAACTCGAAATCCGCCGCAGTCATGACCGGGGCTGAGCCGATTGCTTCAGCGACGATCGTCGCGGTCGGCTTCACCGCGTACGGGTGGGACTCCGAGCCGACATAGATCGCACCGATCTCCGTGGGATCGATGTCGACCTTCGCCATACATGCCCTCGCGGCCTCCACGGAGATCGTGATCACATCTTCGTCGGGACCCGGAACGCTCTTGGCCCGGATGTTCAGCCCGCGACCCATCGCCTCTCCATCGGCCCCCCAGACGGTCCCGATGTCCTTCGGCCGAATCCGGTACCGTGGGATGTACGCGCCATAGCTCACGATCCCTGACTTCATGCCATCCGCTCCAGTCTCGTGATCAGCTCCGCCTGATCGAGTTCTGTCCGCGCGAGGAGGATGCTGTCCAGCTCCGCGAGCTTCACCGCGAGGTCGTCGATGTTCTCCGGTTGGACGTACACGACCATCACGGGCTTCAGGGGATGCGCCTTGATCGCGATCATCGGCGACCGCCCGTACTTCACGCCGGTGAAGAGGAGCGCGCGTTCGCTTGTGGACCCGTAGATGCGAAGGTAGTCCGTCGCATCGAGGGTCGTGATCGCCTTGATCGAGTCGATCACCGTGTACCCGTTCACGAGGCGGCGCGTATTCAGTTTCTGTGTGAGGAGCTTTCCCTCGATCTTCCGGAGGAAATCGGCGGCGCGCATGCCGAACGCCCAATCCCGCATGGACGGGATGACGTCCGAATATTCCTGGAACCGTTTCGAGAGCTTCTGGCCCGTCCTCTGGTCGATCTCCAAGAGGGCGTCCACGAGCCGATGGATCGTCTTGATCCCTGGCGACATGCGGCGCCCCGCCTCGTAGTCGCTGATCACGCTCGGAGAGACCCGCATGTGCTGCGCGAGGTCCGTTTGCGTGATCCGTAACTCCTCCCGCCACTTCCGCATCGTCCTGCCCGGCTGATCGGAAAGAGCGATCTCTCCCGCGATTTTCTCGCGGAGCGGGAACTGCATGTCGCGTGCGAAAAGTCGAGCGATATATAAGCGTGTCGAAGAGACTATCGACGTATGCCGACACCATTGCAGCGGCAGATCAACGGCCTCGTCGCTGCGAGCAATCGAATCCGAAACGACCGCATTGAGGCGTCCCATCGCATAACGCTTATACGCGGGCCTCCTCTTCGCGGGAGACATTCTGGGTCCGTGGGGTAGCTTGGTCTATCCTTGGTGGTTCGGGACCACTAGACTCCGGTTCAAATCCGGACGGACCCACTCTGGCTCGGAATCACCCAGGGCCGCGGTCCGTTGCCGCGAGGGCTGCGATCCCATCGAGCGGAATCAAGAAGTTCTCCATCCGATGCTTAAGCTCGTAGTCAAGTTCGTAGAGGGCCTTTTCCATCGCCCAGCCTTTGACGAGGAAGCTGGCGTCCGTGGTCTCGAGGTCTCGATAGAGGGTCGAGGAATCGAGGTAGGCTCTGACGAATCGATCGACTGTCTCAGCTTCCCAGGCGATCAGCCGCTTCATCAAGTCCCGCTGAGGAGTTGAGAGGCCATCGAGATCAAGGGGCCACATCAGCGGGGCTTCGGTATCACCAGCTCTATCGCGCATGACGTAATGCCTCACGTACGCAAAGGATCGGACCATCGTGCCGACGTCGCGGAGGGGCGGCCGTTTTCTCGCCCGCTGACCTGGCGCCCGCTCGGGCTCTCCTTCGAAGTCAATGAACAGGAGCCTGCCATCGGATCGTCTCCGAAGCACTTGCGCCAAGTGCAGGTCGGAATGAATGACGCTCTTCGGGCCGCCGACGTTCGCCTCCAGGTTGCCAAGCGTCTTCTCGATGCCCTCGCGTAGATCGAGGAGCCGAGACCGCGCGCGACGGGCGGAATCCGCGCGCGTCCGATCGGCCGCATGACCGAGCCGGCCGAGGCGCCGGAGGGCTGCTGCGAGCGAGCGCATCGCTTCCTTGAACACGAGGCGGAAATCCTCTGAAGTGAAGGGCTCGAGCCTCCACGGTCCAGGATGGCGGTCGATGAGGGCTTCATGGAGTCTTGCGATGGCCTCTCCCAGATCGGACGCGACGAAGCGACTCGCCCGGTCCATCTCGGCATTTGACCCGCCTTCCGCACCGAGGGTGTTGGTCCATCCTTCGCGCAGCCAGGAGAACAGATCGAGTCCGTCGACATGCTCCGTGGCGATGGCGAGCACGAGGCGGTCTTTCCCCCGTCCGAGGCGGACCTCACCGACGAATCGGGCGGCGTGCGGAAAGCTTCGCGCCTGCAGGCGGGCCAGGACTTCCGGCTCGCGATTCGATGCATCGAGAAACTTGTACGATTTCAGGATGATCGAGTCTCGCGCCGTTGCGATTCGAATGAGCACGTTCGACGTGTCACCGGAGGGGATCGGAGACATTCCTCGGAAGGCATCAACGGCCTCCCCCTGGAACGTTAGGGAATCTCCCGAGGCGGTCCGGATCTTTGCCCCTCGTCGAAAGCCGTCGACGAGTACGCGTGCGTAGCCCCCTCGCCGTTCCGCCTCCAAGATGTAGAATGCAGACTCATCCGTCTCCAGCTCGAAGGCCATGGGATCCAGACGAGCCGAGGCGATTGAAAGAGGCAAGTGGACCGGTCGCGACCCCCCTTCGCGATCTTTCGCACGAAGGAGGAAGAGCACGATCGCCTCGCTTCCCGATTGGGCGAGGAGGACGCGGTCTTTCACCCCGAGCTCCGTCGTGAGTCGAATGGAATCGCCGCACCAACGCAAAGATCGGAGCCATATCCGAAGGGGACGCGATCGCCGTAGCGCCTGGGCCGTCGACTCGATCGCTTCATCGAATCGCGAGGACATCACGTCAACGACCGATACAGCTCGAGGGTCTTTGCCGCAATCTGGTCCCATGTGAAGTTTCGGAGGACGTGTTCGCGACCGGCCTTCCCCATTCGAACGGCGGCCTTCGGGTCCTCGATGACTTGCGTGAGGGCCTGTCCCAGCTTCGCGGGATCGTTCGGAGGGACAAGAAGGCCCGTCTCTCCGTCCACTACGACCTCCTTGATCCCGCCGACCCGAGTGGCCACGACCGGGGTCTCGCAGGCCATCGCCTCCAAGTTGATGATCCCGAACGGCTCGTAAACCGAAGGACAGGCGAATACCGCGGCTTCGTTGTAGAGGTTCACGAGGTCGGGATCTTCGAGCATCTCCCGAATCCAGACGACGTTGTCCGATGACCGGACGGCCCTTCGGAGGTCGTCCTCGATCTCCGGGGTGTCCGGCTTGCCGGTCGCCAAGACCAACATGGTGCCTTGGGGGACGTGCTTCTTTGCCTCGATCAAATCGAAGATGCCCTTTTGCCGGGAGAGGCGGCCGACGAAGAACACGAACGGCGGGCGGATGGAAAACTTCGCGAGACTCTCTTTGCCGTCCCGTGGGTGGTACTTCTCCGGATCCACGCCGTTGTGGATGACCGCGACTTTCGAGGCCGGGATCGGATAGGCTTTCACGATGTCTTGTTTCATGTCCCGGGAAACGGCGATCACGGCGTCGCAGGCGAGGAGGCCCTCTCTCTCCATCCACGAGCTGAGATCGTATCCGGCGCCCAGCTGCTCCCGCTTCCAGGGTCGTAGCGGTTCGAGGGAGTGGACCGTGGCCACGAGCTTGCATCCGTAGATCCGCTTCGCCATGGCCCCTGCGAAATTCGTGTACCACGTGTGCGTGTGAACGATCGCCGCGTCAATCGGATCGGCGACCATGTTCAGGTTGACGGAAAGGACCTGGAGCGCCTTGATGATGCGCGGATCGGCCGTGGCGAGTCCGCGGAGAGTCTGCTGGTAGCGCAGGACGTTCACGCCCGGGATGTTCGGGTGGGTACCGGACTCGAGGGTCCGGACTTCGACCTTGATCCGCTTCGCCAGGGCCATCGTGATGTACTTCGCGTGAACTCCCGCGCCGCCGTAGATCGTCGGTGGGTATTCCCACGTGAAGACGCACGCTTTCATCTCGCTTTCAGAGTACGGTGCGACGGCGATTGAAGGTTCCGGTGACGATTCACCGGTGTTCGCACCATTCCGGATTCGCCCACTCCCCATGCGCCTCGCCGACGATGCGTCCCGTATCCGCGACGACGCCTTGGACGGCCGGGATCGGGTCTCCCCCGGGCCAATCGCCTGCGGAGGCCAAGGCGAACATCGCGGCCCGCTTCACGACATCGAGGGGGGACCTCAGCGGCACTTCGGACTCCAAGGACGAATACCAAGCGGCGTCCGTCGTCTCCCATCGCTGTCCTTCCTGGAGCGTCGTGAACTCCCCTCGAGTGTGCCATTCGGAGAAGTCAAAGAACGTCGCCTGGAGCAGCCGACGGAGGGCCGCCGCGCGGCCGGTCTCCTTCGCTCGGACGCTCGCCTCCGCGAGATCCCTCAGCGAATGTACCAGGAGGACGACATTCTGGAACGTCACCCGCGTGTCAGGGTTGTCCCAAAACCGGGGGTCGGATCGAAGGCCCATGAGCATCAGCACATATCCCCGGGCGATGAACCCGGCCAGCTCGGCATCGACCTTGCCTCCCAGGATCTCTTCCGACGATCTCGCGAAGTCGGTGTGCGCGGCGATGGAACCCTGCGCCTGATAGTGCGCCCGGAACCAATGGCGACCATAGGCGACGGCAAGCCGGCGCAGCGCCTGCGGCCGTCTGGCGACCCCGGCGCCTCGGAGCAAGTGGAGGGCCCGACGGCGGACTGCGGTTTCAATCCGCTCCGTGGCGAGGGTGAACGCGTGCTTCCACAGCTGGGATAGAGGCCGACCCCGGTGGTCGCGCGACACGACCAACCCGTCGGACCGTCGGATTCCGGTCCAACGAGTATCCGAGGTGATGCCGCCCGACAACATGTCGTCGTAGTCAGACCAACTCGAATAGTCCACGATCGACGACGCCGGCACCTCGCCGGGTGGGAACGGTTGAGTGATCTGGATCCCGTGTTCGCGGAGCGATCCGACGATCGTCTCGAACCGCTCGGCCCGCGTCGGATTCGCGAGGAGGGACTCGAGATCGCTGGCAACGAAGACGGATCCGGCGCCGCGGGACCGGACGGAGGCGTTGAATTCTGCCGCGGTCGCCCTCCCGAAGGCGAACTCGCCGCTCAGCGGGTGGTCGCGCGCAATGGCAAGGAGGCGTTCCGCAGCGTCGACCCGAACCCATGCCTGGCCGGGTCCGGGCGGGGTGGCGAATTGTCGGGCATCGGTCACGAGGTAGGCACTGCGAAGCGACCCCGAGAGGGCCTCTTGCTCCAGGCTCGCCTCACGCGCGG
>Ga0184634_10000370_pt1 | contig 11433 bp, 8 predicted proteins | sample PLM31_200_b1_FD_133016 | JGI IMG/M metagenome (GOLD analysis project Ga0184634, IMG submission 133016) | Groundwater sediment microbial communities from an aquifer in East River, Colorado, USA - PLM3-1_200_b1 | ecosystem: Environmental > Terrestrial > Soil > Riparian zone | place: USA: East... | reverse complement strand
CAAATAACTTTTTGACTTTCCTGCATTCCCACCGGGCTGGACCTCAACCCCGAGGACAGACCCGAGGACAAAAAATTGGCATGAATTCTGCTTGCCGCCCTTGGCGAGCGAAGCGATCTCGGGCGATCAGGACGCGCGCGTAAGCGCCGGTGGAGAAGAGGGGGGCCATATGAGCAGAAAGAGCCATTTCCCCATTGCGGCGATGGTGCTGGCGGGGTTGCTTCCGGCGTGCTCCGCCAGGATATACGGCACGGTCCAGCTTGTTGATCCGAACCTGCAGCCAATGGCGAAGGAGAGCCGGCAGGGCACCGTGGTCAACATGATGAACACGACCGCGACCCTGGAACAGGCGTCCCGTGCCGTGACGACGGACCAGGAAGGCAAGTTCGAGACGGGGAAAGACGGCCTGCCGCCGGGGACGTACAGGGTGGAGGTGAGTCGCATCGGTTTTGAGACCGAGACTCAGACCGTGGAAATCGGGAGGTACACGCGGAAGAAGGTCGAGTTCAACCTCAAGAAGATCGAGGAAGCCAGGCGCAAGACGATCAAGGGATCCACCTCCGACGCGGACAAGATCGTCAACCCCGGGGAAGTGAATATCCAGCCTCCGCTGATGTAGGGTCGTCGCGCGTGCACCTCGCGCACGGCCGTCTTTCGTAAGACGGCCCGGGAACCATAACCGCATACTTATGCATCTCCAGGGAAGGGCCATGATCAAACATACCGTCAGGTCCGTTCTAGTGTTGTGCGCCTCTCTGACCCTTGTCGCCTGCGGTCAGAAACTGGACCTGGAAGTGAAAGCCCGCATGGACGGCCAGGCGGCGTCCCAGGCGAGAGTGGTGGTGGACGGCCAGGAGCAGGGAACGACGGACGGCGAGGGACGTTTTGCGATGACCCTCACGAAAAAGGTCGGGACCGAGGTCGAAGTCCGTGTCTCCAAGGAAGCGCCGGGATACCGCATCCAACCGTGGAAGACCACTTTCGTGGTCAAGTTGCCCACAGGCGGCGGGGTGGACAGGTACTCCTTTGACGCCGATCTCCAGGCCACCCGCTATGTCAACCTGGCCGCCACGGAGAAGGGCGCCCCGGTCGCGGACGCCGTGGTCAGCGTGAACGGTAAGGAGGCAGGCAAGACCGACGCCAACGGGGTGTTTGTCTATGAATACAAAGGCTTGCCGAAGAAGGACGTGGAGTTCGCGGTAAGCAAGGCGGGATACGCTGCCTGGCGGAAAGCCAGCAGGCTGGAGCCCGGGCAGCGACTGGAAGCCGCCCTGTCCAGGCGCGCGGTCCTCAGCCTCGTCGCCCTGACCGAGGAATACGGCCAGACCAGCGGGCTGGCGGGCCTTACGGTGAGCATCAACACCAAGCCGGTGGGGAAGACCGACGAGAAAGGCGCCTACACGTACACCTACGACGGCGAGCCGGGCAAGAGGGTCCTGGTGTCCCTCTCGGCGCCGGGCTATATCCCCGGCGAATGGAAGAGCGCCATTGCCGTGGAAGGCCAGGTCACCGTCCAGCGTTACTTCTACCCCACCACGGCGAAGCCGATCCGGGTGGGCATCTATCGGTTTGCGGGGAATACCCCGAGCGTGGACCTGACGGAGGTCGCGGCGCGGACCGAGGAGGCGATCGGGGCTCAGCTCTTCAAGTACGCCGCATTCCGCGAGGTCCCGCGGGAGGCGCTGCGGGCGGAGATCGAGGGCGAAAAGCTCGGCATCGATAGGCTCACGACCAAAGGCTGGAACGACACGCGGCTGCGCCGGACGGTGGACATGATCGTCCTGGGGAGCGTGGCCAAGGACGACGCCGGCTTCACCATCGAGGCCCGGTTCTATACCTCCGGCGGCAAGGTGATCTTGAGCCAGATCACCCGGGCCCGGAGCGCCGGCGACATCTCCGGCGCGGCCAGGGAGATCGCCGCGAATGTGATCGAGCGGTTCCCGTTCGAGGGGAGAGTGGTCGCGGTCGAAGATGACCGCTACTGGGTGAACATCGGCAAGCCCTACCGCATCGGTCGCGGCACGGACCTCACCCTCTCCGCCCCCAGGCTGGGCGACGGGGGCAGGGTGACGGACTATCGCGAGACCGGCAGGCTCACGGTCAAGCGCGCGGACGAGGACGGTTCCTGGGCCGAGGCCGAGGACCTCAAGAAGGGGGAAAAGGTCAGCATCGGTGACCGCGTGGCGCGCCGCCTGTACAGCGAGGGCGAGCCGGAACGCGAAAGGGATTCCTTCATCCTGTCAGCCAAAGGCGGGATGGCGGGCGATGCCAACGGCGCCCCGCTGCCCGGCGTCAACGTCTATCTCAACAACGAGTGGGTCGGGACCACCGGTGCGGGCGGCAGGACCGAGGTGCCGCTGCGCCTGGGGAAGAGCTATCAGCTTATGCTCTACCGGCACGGGTACCAGCAGGTGACCGAGAAGATCAGCGTGGAGAAGAAGAGGGAGGTGAAGGAGTTCGTGTTGGGCGCGAACAACTCCCTGTTCAAGGTGGACTCGGTGCCCGCCGGCGCCGCCATTTACGTGGATGAGGGCGAAATCGGCAAGACCCCTCTCCTGGAAGGCAAGCTCGTCAACCTCGGTTTCCATAGGGTCAGGCTGACCGTGGGCGAGGACTACCGGGACTGGGAAGAGGTGATGGAGTTCGAGAAGAAGGTTGAGGACCGCACCGGCGACCGGAAGGTCGTGCTGCACAAGGATTATCTCAGGATCGGGGAAAAGGCGGCGCAAAGCGGCGACGTGGACGCCGCGATCCAGGCCTACGCCAGCACGGTGAAGGGACACCCGGATTACTCCGAGGCCCATAGACGGCTGGGGGGGCTCTACCTGGATGAGAAGAACGATTACGACAGCGCCGTCCGCGAGTTCGAGAACGTGCTCTCCCTCCCCGAGAACCAGCAGCTCATCTATAAGCAGTTCGCGGTGACCTTTACCAATCTCGGGCACGCCTACTATGCGAAAGGCGACGATCTGGCGCAGAAGGACCGGGCGGCCGCGGCGGAGTATTTTGGCAAGGCGGTGCAGACTCTCCAGATCGCGAAGCAGAACACACGCTTCTTCCCGACCCAGGAATACCACGAGGCGCTGCACGACACCTATTACTACCTGGCGCTCGCGTATCACAAGCTGTATCTGGTCACGCGAAGGCCCGCCGTGATGAACAACGCCGACCTCGCCTGGCGGGAATACTTCGACTTTTTCCCGAAGAAGCTCCAGGGGAACCCCGCCTACGAGGAAAGCCACAAGGCGGCGCAGAAGTACTGGGCGCAGATCAAAGACCAGTGATGAGACCTGGGAGAGAGGCCCGGCGTTGACCTGGCTCCGTCGCGGGTGCTTTGCCGGGTGCGTGGTGCTTGCCGCCGCGCGGATCGCCGGGACCGGCCTGGCCGGCGATGTCGCGCCGGCCGCAACGGCGGCAGTGGCGGAGGACCCGTCGGCGGCCGGGGCCGTCGCCGAGCGCCCCGCGGAGCAAGGCGCGCCGATCGAGCCGCTGTACGTGCGCCCGTTGACCCCGCTTGAAGCCGGCCGCAACGACTCGAATCCGGTATGGTCTCCCTCGGGGGCGTTGATTGCCTTTGAGCGCAGCCGGGGGGATCGGAAAGAGATCGTGGTCGCGCGGACCGACGGCACGGTTGTTCACACCATCTACTATCAGTTGTCCGAGGAGCAGAAGGAGACGCGATTCTTCTTTCCGGGGGCCCTCGAGGAGGTCAGCTACAACGCCGGCATTGCGTGGTCCCCCGCCGGCGACCGGCTCGTGTTCATGAGCAACGGCGGCGAGGGCAACTACGACCTCTACCTGCGAGGGTTTGGCGGCAAGACCACCCGCCTGACCGATCACAAGGAAAAGGACGGCCACCCGCACTGGTCACCCGTGGCCGACCAGTTGGCCTTCGTCTCGGGGCGAACCGGCAAGGGGGACATCTATCTCCTGGACCTGGCGACGCGCGCCCTGATGCGGCTCACCCGCGGGAACAAGCCGTACCTGTACCCGCAGTGGTCGCCGGACGGCAAGCAGATCGCGATGATCCATGGCAGCAACGAGAACCACGATGTCTATCTGATCATGGACGTGCAGAAACCGGGGGCGGCGCCCAAGGCCCTGACCACCTGGACCCATGAGGACCTCCGGCCGGTGTGGTCGCCGGACGGGAAGAAGATCGCGTTCTACTCCAACTACAACGCGGCGGGAGACCCCAAGGTCTGGTCGCTCCTCGTGATCGCCGCAGACGGGTCGGACCCGGTTGAGGGGGAGGGCCTGGCCGGCAAGGTCGTCGCCACCGACGTGGTTCCGGACGTGGAGCGGGGACCGGCGTGGATGCCGGACAGCGCCCGCATCGTCTACGTGAGGAACGACAGGCAAGAGTACAACCCCATCTATGTCGTGGACCTCGTGCGCAAGACGAACCGGCTGCTCACAACCGGGACGAAGATGAACCACGACGTGGCCTGCTCGGCGGCGGGCGTGATCGCGTTCCGCGCCCAGGTTGAGCAGTGGGACAATCTCTTCCTCGCGGAGTTGAAGGATTGACGCACGCGGGATTCTTGAGAAGGGCGTGCATCGGAAGCGTGGCGGCTCTGTGGGCGCTGGCAGCCCTGACGGCCGCGACGGCGTATGCCGCGGACGACGCGGTGACGCTTGCCATACGGCTTCACGAAAAACGGCATTATGAAGACGCGGCCCGCACGCTCCGCCCGGCCCTGTCGTCGCTGGCCCCGGCCAGGCAGGGCGCCGCGTATCTGACGCTGGGCATCATCTATCTCAGAAACGCTGAACTCCATCACGAGCTGCATCGGGTGGGGATCGCAGTTCAGTTGGGCTATCTCAAGAAACTCGTCGCGGCGCGCGGCCGCGACGGGAGCCGCTTCGCGGACCTGTATCTGGGGGAGGCGCTCCTGGAGAGTGGCAGCCCCGGAGAAGCGGCGAAACACCTGGAGCAGTTTATGGCGCAGGCGGCGGTGGGGCCCCGATACAAGGCCATTGCGAGGGCGAGTCTCGGTCTCAGTCATTTCCAGCGCCAGGAGGTGCGAAAGGCGCAGGCGCTCTGGGCCGGCATCGATACCGCCGACCCGGAGGTGAAGGCCGAGCTGGCGGCGGTGTACAGCGCGGCCGGGCTCCAGGACAAGAATCCCGTCGCGATGAGCGACGCAGCCCTGAAAGACTCCGGCCTTGGGCCGTCGCCGCGCATGCGGAGAAACCTGCTCAGGGTCTACGCCAGCGCCGGCCTGACCGACAAGGGCTTGGACCTCCTGAGTCAGGCGGACCTGAAGACGGCATCGTATGCCGAGGTGCTGGGCAAGACCAAGACGATCAATTTCTATGACCTCTCGCTGCTCGCCGACCTGGCGATGTTGTATGGCCAGGCGAGCCTCGCCTATCTCGAAAAGGTGGCGGGCGATGCCCGCCTCAAGGGAACAGCGGACTATTATCTCGGCGAAGCGCATGCCAATGCCGGCAGCGTGGAACCGTCGCTGCGGGCGGTCGGCGCATTTCTCTCCCTGGCGGAGGCGCCGCCGCAGTACCGGGATCGGGCGCGCGTCCGGCAGGCGGCCAATGAGTACCGCCGGGGCCAGCGGGCGGAGGCCATGGCGGCCTGGGACGCGCTGGCCCAGAGGCAGCCTGCGGACCCCGACCTGCTGGCGGAGACGATCCTTGCCTGTGTCCAGGTGAAGGCCGATTGCCCGAAGATCGAGCCCCGTGCGGCCCTTGCGGCCGAGACCGGCCGGGGAAAGGTGTTTTCCCTGCTGAACTTCGCTCTTGGCCGGTACCATCTCTGGAAGAAGGACTACGCAAAGGCGATCTCGTACATGGAGGCGGGGCGGGACAAGAGCAACAAGAACAAGATCGAGGCCAATGACCCGGTGCTGCTGGTGAGCCTGGCGGAGGCGTACTACCGGACCAAGCAGTTCTCCGAGAGTCTCGAAATCTATTTCGAGATGAGCAAGCAATTCCCGGTGGTGCGCCAGATCCAGGAGGCCCTACAGGGCGTGTACTCCATCGAGCACAAGAGCGCAGGCGACGTGAAGATCTTCTAGCCTGGATTGGGGGGGAACACCATGACACGGACATCTCTCGTTGTACTGTTGAGCCTGGCCACGGCGCTCACCGTGCCGGCCGGGTCACAGGCGGAGTCCAAGAAGGACGGCAGGTCGGACGGCGGGATCCTGGGCTACGGCGAATACGGCCGACCGGCTACCCTGGATCCCATTACCAGCAATGAGATGATCTCGGTGCGGATTACCGAGCTCGTGTTCAACGGCCTGGTCGCGATCGACGAAAAGCAGGAGATCGTCCCCGACCTGGCGGAGCGCTGGGAAGCGTCCAAGGACGGCCGCACGTATGCCTTCTTCCTGCGAAAGGATGTCACATGGCATCCGAAGGAGGGCGAGGAAGCCAGGCCGTTCACGGCGGACGACGTCGTGTTCACCTACAACATCATGATGCACCCCAAGACCATCACGCCCCTCAAGGTGCGCTATGAGTTCATCGAGAAGGTGGAAAAGCTTGGGGATGACGCCGTGCAGTTCACCCTGAAGCGCCCGATCCTGAACGCCCTGGCCAAGTTCAGCTTCAAGGTGATCCCGAAGCATGGCCCGTCCAATCCCCTGTATCTCACGCGGGAGGACCCGTTTGTCCAGCACCCCATCGGCACCGGCCCGTACATCCTGAGGAACATCACCGCGGACCGCGAGGTGATCCTCGTGGCCAATGAGAAGTACCTCAGGGGCCGCCCGCATATTGACAAGTTCATCGCCAAGCCGTTTGCGGACCAGAACATCATGAGCCAGGCGCTGATGTTCAACGCCATCGACATGATCGTGCTGGTGAACCCCCGGGACCTGCCCGAGATCCAGGGCGACAAGCGCTTCGTCCTGCAGCCGTATAACGCCCTGTCGTACGCGTTCTTCAGCTATAACCTGCGGAACCCGTTGCTGGCCGACAAGCGCGTGCGCCGGGCGTTTACGCATGCGGTGAACCGGGAGGAGATGCTCGAGGCGTTTTTCAACAAGCAGGGAACCATCATCTCCGGGCCGTTCGCCCCCGGGAGCTGGGCCTACAACCTGGACGTCCAGCCGCTCCCCTTCGATCCGCAGAGGGCAATCGCGCTGCTCAACGAGGCCGGATTCACGCCGGGGCCCGACGGTGTCATGCAGAAGGATGGCAAGAAGCTCTCGCTCTCGCTCAAGGTGCCGATCGAGAAGGAAAGCGAGGCGGTGAAGCGGGTGGTGCTCGCATTTCAGAATTATCTCAAGAACGTCGGCGTGGCGGTCAGGGTGGAGTTCAAGGAGTGGCAAGCGTGGAAGGCGGACGTCTTCCTCGAGCACAATTTCGACATCATCCTGGCCTCGTGGGTCTTCGATGACTCCGCGGACATCTCGTCTCTCTTTCACTCCGCCGAGATCGGGGCCTGGAAGAACAACTTCGGCGGCTACTCCAATCCGGAGGTGGACGGCCTCATCGTGGAGAGCAAGCTGACGCTGGATCACGAAAAGCGCCGCACGATCAACCGCAAGCTCCACGCCCTCCTCGCCGACGAGGCGCCATACACCTTCTTGTGGACGCTGACGAACTACAGCGCGTACCACAAGAAAGTGCGCCGGGTGGCGATTCACCCCTACAAGTTCTTCTCGTTCGCGGATGAGTGGTTCGTCCCGGAGTCGGAGCAGAAGTAGGAACGCGGCGGACGGGTGCGCCGGGGCCGGCATTCCCCATGCCGGCCCTCGCGTCTTTGAGGCATGAGGAATGCGTCCCGCGGCGATTAGACCGATCGCCCTGGCGCTCTCCAGGGAGATAGCGCTCACCGCCCTGCTGCTCCTGGGGGTGAGCTTCGTGGTGTTCCTGATCCTCTATCTGTCGCCGGGAGACCCGTTCAGCGTGCTGCTCGAGGGGCAGACGGTTGGGGACGCGTCCCGCGCCGGCATCCGCGAAGCTCTAGGCGCCCCCAGAGCATGGTACGCCCAGTACCTCTCCTGGCTCGGCAACATGCTCAAGGGGAACTTCGGGACGTCCATACGCACCGGCCTGCCGGTCTTCGGCGAGATCGTGCGGGTGGGACTGAACACGCTCACCCTCACCCTCGGCTCCTTGCTGATCACGCTGTGCATCGCCGTGCCCATTGCCCTCCATGCCGCGGTGCGCGGGGACACCGCGCTCAGTTGGCCGCTCACGATGCTTGCCTACGTGGTGTCGGCGCTGCCGGTATTCTGGCTGGGCTATCTCGTCATCTATGTGTTCATACACAGGTTCGGGTTGTTCCCGCTCATCTCCGGGTCCTCCGCCGCGCAGGAACACGCCTGGCTGTATTTCATGGTGCCGATCGCCGTCCTCGGAATCGGGAACGGCACGGTCAGCGAGGTCATCCGTTACCTGCGCGACGAAATGAGCCGCGTCATGGCGGAGGATTACATCCGCACCGCCCGCGCCAAGGGCGGGTCGGTCTGGCGGCATGCCTTCAAGGAAGGGCTCTTGATCCCGGTAACCGAGATCATCGCGTCCAAGATCCCCTTCATCCTCGGCGGCGCGGTGATCGTGGAACAGGTGTTCAACTGGCCGGGCATGGGCCGGATGGCATGGCAGGCGGCCCAGGACCGGGACTTCCCGGTCATCATGGGCATCGCCATGGTTGCAGCGGCGTTCGTCCGTCTCGGCAGCCTGCTCCAGAGTCTCGTGTATGCGGCGGTGAATCCACGGGGGCCACAGGAATAGCGTCGCGCGGGGCGTCCCCAATGAAGCACTATTCCCAGGTTGCAGGCGAAATCAGCCAATACTCGGACCTGCCCTTTTGGAAAAAGGCCGGCACGACGGATCTGGCGTATGTCGCCTACGGCCTGTTCGTCGTCACGCTCGTGCTGGTGTCTTACGCGCTGGGCGCCTTGAAGTTGTTGCCGTACGATCCCCAGCAAATCAGCATCGGGCTGTTGAATGCCCCGCCGGGGAGCGGCGGCCACCTGTTGGGGACGGATTTCCTGGGCCGGGACATCCTCTCCCGGCTGATCGTGGGGATCCAGGCGTATTTCCTCCCCGGACTCCTGGCAATCGCCATTTCCCTTTCGCTGGGCACTGCCCTGGGCGTGGTGGCAGGGTACCGCGGAGGGTCTGCCGATCCGCTCATCTCCTATTTCAACGACCTGGTGGATTCGTTCCCGCGCCTGGTGCTGATCCTGCTCGTGATCGCGGCCTTCAAGCCCGACATCTACTACGTCATGGCGGTCGTGGGCGTAACCGGCGTGCCTGGGGTCGCCTCGCTGATCGCGGGCAAGATCCGGTTCCTGCGCCAGAAAAACTTCATCGAGGCGGCCTCTGTCCTGGGCCTGCCGACGCACGTGATCATCCTCAAGCATATCCTGTGGTACAACTGCCGGACGCTGCTGATCATCGGGGCCACCCTCGGCATGGGCGAGGCGATCCTGATCGAGACCAGCCTCAGTTACCTCGGCTTCGGCGTGCAGGAGCCCACCCCCTCGTGGGGCAACATGGTCCAGGCCGGGGCCAACTATTTCCTCCAGGGCAAGTTCTGGCCCTCCACGGCGCCGGCGCTGGCGATCCTGTTCACCATCCTCGGCTTCCACCTCCTGGGCGACGGGTTGAATAACATCCTCGAGGGCAAGCGGAACAAGTGACGGCCCCACCGCTGCTGAAAATCGAGAACCTGCGCACCTACTTCTACTCGCGCAGCAAGCAGGCCTTCATCCGCTCCGTGGATGGCGTGTCCCTGCAGATCGCCCGCGGCGAAACCCTCGGCGTGGTGGGCGAGAGCGGCAGCGGCAAGACCATCACCGCGCTGTCCATCCTGGGCCTGATCAGCGCCGGCCCGGGCGTGATCAGCGGCAAGATCGGTTTGCGAACCGACACCATCCAGAAAAACCTTCTCCAGGATCTGGAAATGTACGTCACCCTGGGTCAGCGGGACGGCAAGATCATGGATGTGGCCAAGGACGAAGCCGGTTGGCGGGAAAACGCCGAACGGATTATGGGGCGGCTCCGCGGCAAGGAGATCGCCATGATCTTTCAGAGCCCGAAGTCTTCCCTCAATCCGTTTGTCTCCATCGGCAACCAGATCACCGAGGCGATCCGCCTGCATACGTCGGCGAAGGACCTGAAGGGGGCAAAGGAGCGCGCCATCTACTGGCTCGAGCGGGTCAAGATCGACTCCCCGCGGCTGCGCTTCGAGAGTTATTCGTATGGCCTGTCCGGCGGCATGTGCCAGCGGGCCATGATTGCGATGGCGCTCTCCGCCGAGCCGTCCCTCCTGATCGCGGATGAGCCCACCACCGGGCTGGACGCCACGATCCAGTCGAAGATCGTGGACCTGCTGGCCGAGCTCAAGTCCGAATTCGGCGTCACCACGCTGCTCATCAGCCACGACATCAGCGTCATCTCGCGGCTCTCGGGCAGCGTCGCCGTGATGTACGGCGGCACCGTGGTGGAATACGGCCCGGCGCGCGATGTGCTGTCGGCGGGTTTCGCCCCCAAGCATCCGTATACCGGGGCGCTGCTCGCCTCCGTCCCGAGCGCGCGGAACATCCAGCAAAAAGCCTACCTTCAGGTCATCGAGGGCGAAGTGCTGGATACCATCAACTTGCCCCGGGGCTGCCGGTTTTACGCGCGCTGCAACCGCGTGACGGAAGCCATCCGGAAGAAATGCGCGGGCGACGAGCCTGACCTGCGGGAGATTTCGCCCGGGCATCACGTGCGCTGCTGGTTGTACTTTGAGTAGCCTTTCGCCAGGGATGCCCATGTCCAGAACCATCCTCGAAGTCGTTGACCTGCGGAAACACTATCGCCAGCGTCGGGGAATCTTCTCCGCGCTCCGAGGGGAAGAGCGAGTCATCCCGGCGGTGGACGGCGTGAGTTTTTATCTCAAGGAGAACGAGACCCTGGGTCTGGTGGGGGAGTCGGGCTGCGGGAAGACGACCATTGGCCGGACCATTCTGCGGCTCACGCCGGCCACGTCGGGCAAGGTCGTCTTTGACGGCCAGGACATCACCGCCATGCCCGCGCGGGAGCTGCGGCCGCTGCGCAGCCAGATGCAAATGATCTTCCAGGACCTGGACGCGGCGCTCAACCCCAAGATGCGGATGCGGGACATCCTCAAGGAGGCGATCAGGGTACACCACCGCGTGAGTGATGCCGAGGTGGCGCAAAAGACCCGCGAGCTGCTGGAGCAGGTCAACATGAAAGAAAGCAAGCTCTCGAACTTCCCGGGCGAGCTTTCCGGTGGGGAAAAGCGCCGCGTGGGCATCGCGCGTGTCCTGGCGGTGGGGTCCCGGTTCATCGTGGCGGACGAGCCAACGAGCGCGCTCGATGTCTCGATCCAGGCCCAGGTGGTCAACCTCCTGCGCGATCTCCAGAAGCAACTGGGCCTTTCCTATCTCTTCATCTCGCACGACCTCCGGGTAGTGGAATTGATCAGTCACAAGGTGGCGGTGATGT
>Ga0184634_10000367_pt1 | contig 11453 bp, 8 predicted proteins | sample PLM31_200_b1_FD_133016 | JGI IMG/M metagenome (GOLD analysis project Ga0184634, IMG submission 133016) | Groundwater sediment microbial communities from an aquifer in East River, Colorado, USA - PLM3-1_200_b1 | ecosystem: Environmental > Terrestrial > Soil > Riparian zone | place: USA: East... | reverse complement strand
GGTCAAAGCGGTGATGATCCCGCGCACGGAGATCCATGCCATCGAAGTCCACGCCTCGTTGGCCGACGTGGCGAAAAGTTTCGTCGACAGCGGTTTCTCGCGCATTCCGGTTTTCGAGAATGAGCTCGACAAGATAATCGGCATTCTTTACAACAAGGATGTTTTCAAAGCCTTGCAGGAAAAGAGTGATTTCCGCATTCGCGACCACCTCCACCCGGCGTTTTTCGTTCCCAGCACGCTGCCCATCAGCGAGCTATTGAAACAACTGCAGCGTCGCCGCCTGGCCATGGCGCTCGTCGTCAATGAGTTTGGCGAAATCGAAGGACTTGTGACGCTGGAAGATCTGGTCGAAGAAATTGTCGGCGAGATTCGCGACGAGTACGACCGCGAAGAGCGCGGGCCTGTGGAACGGTTGCCGGATGGCTCGATGGTGATCCAGGGTTCCGCCCTGCTTAAGGATTTGAAAACGGATTTCGATCTGCCCTTCGAGGACTCCGCCGATTATCACACGCTCGCCGGTTTTCTTCTGTCCCGGCTGAAACGCATCCCGCGCGGCGGTGAATGGATCGAAGAAAACGGTTACAAAATGACGATCGTCGATATGGAAGGACGGCGCATCGTCAAGATCAAGCTCGAGCGTTTGCCCGCCGCGTGAGAGAAATGCCCATGATCGGTAAGAGAACAACGACAATGTGCAGACCGAAGGGTGAACCCGGAGAGGCGAAGGCGTCAGACTCTATAGAGTCAACGAGTTCTCTGGCGCTTGCCTGGACGACGGCGATCACTCCCTGGTGGTCGCTCACCACCGCCGGTTTGTCGCGGGCCTCATGGCACAGCCCATCGCCTTCGGCTCGGAGGGCTTGCCCTTCGGTCATCGCCAGAGTGTGAATGATCGGGGCTAGGAGGCACCCAAGGGTAACAAACTCAGTAGCAGCGGATCTCGATCTCGTTACCGTCGGGATCGAGAAAATAAACCGACGTCGCTTGTCCGCGCGCGCCCCAGCGCGACACCGGTCCCTCTCGAATGGCAATGTCGTTCGCTTTGAGGTACTCGACGGCGCCGGCAAAATTGTCGGCGCCGACGACCAGACAAAAGTGATTGAGGTTGCTGTCGGTTTTTCCCTCGGCGGGCGCCGAAGCATTCCCTTTCCTCGGAAATAAATCGATAACCGTGCCGGCGCTGACGCGCACCGACGGAAATCCGACTTTGCCCGCCTTGAACTGCTCGACGCGCTCGCCCTCTAACGCCAAAATCTCGGTGTAAAATCTAAGCGAGCGGTCGATGTCGCTGACGTTGAGAACGATATGGTCCAGCTCGATAATTTTGATCCGTGGCATGACCCATTGTCCTTTCGTGCGAGAAACGCGCGTTTCGATTGCTAAGCGCTGACGACGGCCAGCTCTTTCAACAGAGCTTGAACTTCCTTCGGCGTGCCTATCGTGATGCGCAAGCAATCTTGCAGACCTGGCACATCGAAGTAACGCACAAGAATTTTTCGCCGCTTGAGCTCGTCATAAATGCCTTTTAAATTTTCACCCGCTTTTCGAGCCAAAATGAAGTTAGCATGGGATGGATAGACATCATAGCCCATGCGCCTGAGCGCGGCGGTGAGCTTCTTGCGGCTGCGCTGAATGCGGCGCACGCCGCGGTTCATCCACGCCATATCCCCTAAGGCCGCCGTCGCCGCGACCATACTCAGGCGGTTCAGATTATATGAATCTTTGACCTTGATCATGCCGGAAATAATTTCTTCGTCCGCAAAGGCGAGGCCGATGCGCATGCCGGCGAGTGAAAAAGATTTGGAAAACGTCCGCAGCACGACCAGATTCGGCAGCCGACCAATCAATGGAATCGACGACGCCCCTTCACTTTCGGCGAAATCGACATACGCCTCATCGACGACCAGAATCCCCTGGACCGCGCGCGCGAGCTTTTCAATGTCGCTGAGCGGCACGAGCGTGCCGGAGGGCGCGTTTGGGTTGCACAGAAAAGTGAGTGCGGCCTTCTGCTCAGCCAGAGAATCCGGCAGGGAAAAATCCGGCGGGAAACCGACCCGGACAGCCGTGCCATTTTGGATTTCGATCAAGGTGTCATAGAGCGAGTAAGTGGGCATTGGAAATGCTACCCGGTCTTGCGGCGCGACAAAGCAGCGCATCAAGATTGACAAAAGTTCATCCGAACCGTTTCCGGCGATCACGTTGGCCGGCGTTACCCCATACACTGCCGCGGCCGTCGCTCGTAGCGTATCGCTCAAAGGCTCGGGATAAAGACGCAAAGAAGCATTTATCGCTTTTCTTAGCGCAGCGGAAACCTGCGGCGATGGCGGATAGGGATTCTCATTGGTATTTAACTTGATATAGCCTTCGTCGCGGGGTTGCTCTCCGGGCATGTACCCCGCCATGGTGGCAATATTGGTGCGGAAATAACCCGACATGAAGCGTGATTCTATCGGCAGCGATGAGCCATTTCAAACCGGCTCGTCAGCGCCCTGATAGGTAGCATTGGGCGTTAATTCGGTGCCGCCAGTGAAAATATCCGTCGAAATACTCTCAACAAAAGTCCTCTGGGGTACGCAAAGGCGTTTTTATGCCTATTACGACAATTGTGTCCAAGGATTCCCGAAGTTGTCCAGAATTCCTCTAATTTGCCGGTTTTGCTGCTGGTAGTCCTCCCGGCATCACTCTAACTATCTGATTTTGCTAAGCTCCGTATTAGTGCGGTGGCATGTATTTAGCTATAGCCTCAGCGTTGGTCGCTTTGCGGCGCCGTAATGGAGGCGATAATTGCCAAGCGATAGGCAAAATAAGTTTTTATGGATTCAGCCAAACATCCCAAAAGTGATCCCGCAGTAATGCTGCTTAATGAGATCGAAATCCTGCTGGCGCAAACCCGGCTGATGGAGCTTTACCTCAAGCAATCACAGGCGACAGCCGCCAACGAAAGCGCGCGCATCCACGAGCAATATCAGGCCGAGCTTGTCGTCCTGCGCTCGGCCCTCACGGACAAGGAACATGCGCTTGCCAAAGGTTTGAGTGCCGGCGGCGAGGTTGAGAAGAATCTGCGTGATCAAATCCGCTCTTTGGAGAATCGCCTCGGCGAAAACCACAGCCTCCTCGAAAGCCGCGACGCCGAACTGCAGAGCGCTAAAGCGACTACCGCGGGTCTCCACCAGCGAATCGCCGATTTGGAAAACGCCCGTCAACGAGCCCGGGCGCTAGACGAAGAAGCCGCGATGTATCGCCAAGGCTTACAGGCGGAATTACTCGCTTTGCGCGATCAGCTACAAAAAAACCAAGACGATTTTCAAACACAGCAGTCGATCTCGCGCGGGCTGCAGGAAAATTTGCAAACACAACTCGCCCAACTGCAAGATCAGCTAGAGGAAAAACAAGCCCATTCGCAAATCATTTCGATCGAACTTGAGCGAGCGAAACATGAAATGACTGCGTTAGGCCGACAGGTCACGGAACTGCAAACAAGCAGTCACCAAGCCCGAGTGATCGCAGCACAAGAGTTGGAGCAAGCGCGCGCCCGCTTCGAATCGGAGCTTGCCGGCCTTCAAGCCGCCCTCGCCACGAGGGATCGCAATCTGCACGACAGCGAGAACGCATTTGCCGAGATCGAGCGCAGTCTAAAGATCGAAATTATCGCTCTGCGAAGCCAACTCGAACAAAGGCAAGAGCTGATTGAATTCCGCGACGATGAGTTACGCGACACCCACGGCCAATTGGCCGCGCTTCAGCAACGCGTCGTCGAGCTCGAAACGAGCCACGATTCAATCGTCGCTAACGCCGAGGAGATCGATCTTATACGGCGCTCGTTTGAAAGCGAGATCGCGGCCTTGCAACAGGAAATCGCTTTCAAAGAACGGGCGCTCAGCCAACGTCAAGAGGCCGTTACCGCTGTTGAGCTTTCGCTCCATAGCAAGATTCAAGCGCTGCAGGAAGAACTGGCGCGCAGCCGCAGCGCAATGGAGCAGCGCGAACACGAGCTGCAGAACGCGCGCACCGATGGGGCATCGTTGCGCCAGCAACTCGGCCAATTGGAATCCGCCGCCGCGACGGTGGATCTTTCGGCGCGCCAACTTGCCGAAGAGAAACACCGCAGCGTCGAGCTGGAAACGGAACTGGCGCAATTGCGTTTAGAGATCGCCGGGCTGCACGAGCAAAGCATCCAGTCCGAGCTTGCCCGCCGCCAGTTGGAAGAGAATTGGCAGCACGCCGCAACGCAACGCGAGGAGCTGGAAAGTCGGCTGCAAGCCAAAGAAGATGAACAGCGCGTCGAGCAGGAACAGCGGGAAGCCGCCCTCAGGGGACAAGCAAGTCAATTCAGATCGGTTGAAGACCGACTGAGCGCCGAGATCAAATCACTGCGCGCCCAGCTCGAAGAGCGACAAAGGCTCTGGGATCAAGGCCACGCGGAACTTGAGCGGCTGCACTCAGAGATCGCTGATCTCCGGGAGGGCAATTCCCAGTCGGAGCTTTCGCATCGGCAGATTGACGAAGACCGGCAGCGCACCGTAGCATCACAGCAGGAGTTAACAGCGAGTTTACAGGCAAAAGAGCAGGAGCTGAGCATCGCCCATGCGACCGCCAATGAACTGAAATCCCAGTTCGATGCCGCCACCGGCGAGTTGCAACTTCAATTGGCGGAAAGAGGCCTATTGGCGCAAAGCCGTGTCATGGAGATCGGCAATCTCAAAGCCGAAGTTCAGCGCTTATCGGAGCAACTTGGCCGGCGAGAATCCGTCGCCAGCCAGGCGACAGTCGATTTCTACAGAGAAACGGAATCGAGTCGCGCGGCGCACCAAGCGGGGCTGGCCGCGCTGCGGGAAGAGCACCGCGCCAAGCAGCAAGAACTCGAAAATGAACTGGGCCTAGAGAAACAAAGCGCGACCGAGCTGCGCGATCGAATCCAGGAAGTCGAGCGGCGCGCCGGCGAAATAGAAACAGCCCTCGAAAACCGCGACCAAGACTTTCACTCGGCGACTAGCGAAGCCGCGAGGTTACGAGCACGCGTGCGCGAGCTCGAAACCTTAAACCAAAGCGAAACAGCCGCAGCGAGAAACGAAGCCGATCAAGCGCGCATGCAGTCGGAAGCGGAACTGGCCGCTTTGCGCAACGACCTACAGCAGAAGGCCTGGGCTTTGGCGCAGCAGGAGGCGACCATGGAAGATTTGGCACTGGCACAGCGAAACCAGATTCAGCAGCTCGAAGCCAAGCTGGCGGAACAACAAGACAGCATCAAAGATCGGAATTTGGACATCGAAAGGGCGCAATCGCAAACTCACTCGCTGCAGCGGCGTATCGAAGAGCTGGAGACTGAGCTGCAGCACGCCCGGTTGTCCGGGATGGCTCAGGCCGAGCAACTCAGGCGGCAATCCGTCACGCAAATCGACGAGTTGAACAAGCAACCGGGGCAAAAAGCAGCCGAGATCCAGGAAAACGCGATGTCTCAGTCGACCCTTGAGCAATCGCTGCGCAGTGAGGTCGATCGGCTGATTGACGAAGCGCAAGAGCGCAATCAGATATTACAGGACCGCAATGACGAAGTCGTTCGCGTCAAAACTGAAATGGATTTGCTCCTGGATCGGTTCACGCAATTGGAATCGTCAGCATCCCAAGCCGAAGCCATGTTGACGGGTGACTCGGAGCAAATGCGTACGGAGTTTCAAGCCCAGCTGGCCTTGCTTCAAGCGGAGCTGAGCCAAAAGGAATGGGCACTCGAAGAACGCAATGCGACGGCGCGCGGGCTCGAACACAATTACCTCCAAGAGATCGAATCACTGCGTCAACAATTGGCACAAAAGGAAATTGCTAAACGCGAGGACGACCGCGATTTTGTTTTGGGCGAGCCGCAGATGCAGCAAGGGCAAAACGACGCGTTTCAAGTGGCGGACGGCGTAAAGTCCTTGGATGGACATTCCAATCAATCCGACCACGAGCGGCGTTGGCATAGAGGTTTTGGCTGGAAAAGGCGTTGGAAGTCGTAGGAACCACATAGCGAAAAACCGTGTTAACCGGCGCAACTATGAAAACTCAAGGCCGCAGTGCGATAGGCGAAAGTCGTTTACGCCGATTCGGCGGTTAGGCGCAGAAGGACGATTATGTTACAAACAGAACGCGTACCGACGGGAATCGTCGGGCTCGATACGCTGATCGAAGGTGGCTTTCCTAAAGGCCGCTCGATCCTGCTTACCGGCGAGCCCGGCACGGGTAAGAGCATTTTCGCTCTTCAGTTCATAGCCGCGGGACTTAAGCATAACGAGAAATGTATATTTATCACTGCCGATGAAGGGCCCGAGGATATTCTCGAACAGGCGGCTTCGTTGGGTTGGGATTTCGAACCCCACGTCGAGAAAAAAGAACTGGCGATATTGAATGCCGGGACTTATTTGAGCTCGCTTCCCGGCGCGGGCAAGGAACGGCAAATCGACTTGCAAAGAGCGGTCAACGATATGGCGGCCTTCGTCAACCAGATCGGCGCCCAGCGCCTCGTGCTCGATCCGGCCGGTCCCTTCGTGCTTTTGCGTGAGAGCACGATTCGCATTCAGGATCAGACTCGCCTGCTGATTAAATTGCTGCGCGCGTCCACGAAGACAACCAACGTGCTTACTTCATACGCGGTTCCCCGCACCGGTGAACGGACGATGCACGGCGTCGAAGAGTATATCGTCGCCGGCGCCATTGTGTTGGAAATGATTTGGAAGCAGGGTCGGCTGGCGCGCAGCCTGATCGTCGAGAAGATGCGCTGCACCGAGGTAAAGCCGACTCAGCTCGAATTCGACATTATCAAGGGACAGGGCATCGTGATCGAGTCGCGTGCCGAGTCGCTCTAGACTGAAAGCTTAGGCGAATGGATGTTCAGCGCATCTCCACCGGTATTGCAGGACTCGACGAGTTGCTGCACGGCGGCTACATCACGGGGCGTTCTTATCTTTTGACCGGCGACGCGGGAACCGGAAAAACCGTCGCTTGTCTTCAATTCCTTCGAAACGGCCTAAAGATGGGGGGAAAAGCGGTTTACGTCACCGTCGACGAACGGCCCGGGGAAATTCTCGAATCGGCAGCATCTTTTTCGTGGGACCTCCAGCCCGATATTCAGGAAAAAAACCTGCTCATACTGGACGCCTCCCCGTATTTTGGCGGACGAAGCGGAAATGCCGGTGAAAAAGGCGTCGACCCACAAAAGATCGTCGCCGATCTGGGCAACTATACTAGAAGGTTGGGCGCGACTATATTGATCATCGATCCGATCACGCCCCTAATTCTCCCCACCGACGCTACCAGCCCGAGCCAAGACCAAGCGCGCTCGCTCATGCAGTTGATTCAGTCCCAGCTCAACACAACCAATCTGTTCACCGCCCATCTCGCCAGAGGTACAGCCGCGAACACGGCCAGCGGCACCGAACAGTTTCTCGCCTCAGGCGTGCTGGTTTTAGAAAACATCGAAATGAACGGCAAGTTTGCACGCACTTTGACCATCAAGAAAATGCGCGGCACTGCGGTCGCCGCCGCTGGTTATTCGTTTGCCTTCGTCCAAAACGAGGGTATCGTCTTGGGCGACCATCCTGCCGCCACGGTATCGCTCCCCCAAATCGAGCCGCAGATGCTTGAGATCTTCGAGCTCGCGAAGAAAGATTCTTGATCCCACTCACCTAAATTTTCTCTCGGCACCGCCAACGCTGCAAAAATAATCGGACTTTGGCCTTGGTGCCGGCGAAATTTTCTGTGTTTTCTGTTTCTTCTCCGCTTTCTTGACAGCGCGCCCGACGATGCTTAGCTTTCCTGCATGCGTTTAGACAAACTGACGACCAAATCTCAAGAAGCGCTGCAGCAAGCCCAGACGCTCGCCGATAGGCGCAACCACCAAGCCATCGATGTCGAGCATCTTCTGTTCACATTGATCGGCCAAAAGGAAGGAGTGGTGTGGTCGCTGCTGCAGAAACTCGGCGTGCCGCTCGGAGACGTGACCGACCGGCTGCAAAAGGCGCTCGATCGCCTGCCGCAAGTCACCGGCGCCGCCGGCCAGACTTACATTACCCCGCGTCTTAAGAAAGTCATTGAAAGCGCGGAGTCGGAAGCCGAAGCGCTCAAAGATGAATATGTTTCCACCGAGCACTTGCTCTTGGCGATGGTGCAAGAGAGCGGCGAGGCCGGCAAGATTTTGAAAGATCTCGGCGCATCCCGAGATAAAATATTGAATGCCCTCGTCAGCATCCGTGGCGCCCAAAGAATTACCGACGCCAACCCGGAGGAGAAATATCAAGCGCTGGAAAAATACGGCCGCGATCTCACCGATCTCGCGCGCAAGGGCAAGCTCGACCCGGTGATCGGCCGCGACGACGAAATCCGCCGCGTGATCCAGGTTCTGTCACGGCGCACTAAAAATAATCCCGTGCTGATTGGCGAACCCGGCGTCGGCAAAACCGCCATCGTCGAAGGCCTGGCGCTGCGCATTGTCAACGGCGACGTTCCCGAGGGGTTAAAAGACAAACGCCTCGTCGCCCTCGATTTGGGCGCCATGGTCGCCGGAGCGAAATATCGCGGCGAATTCGAAGACCGTCTCAAAGCCGTGCTCAAAGAAGTCACAGAAGCGAGCGGCCAGATTATTTTGTTCATCGACGAGCTTCACACCTTGGTCGGCGCCGGTGCCGCCGAAGGCGCCATGGACGCCTCGAACATGCTTAAACCGGCGTTGGCACGCGGCGAGCTTCGCTGTGTCGGCGCCACGACGCTCGACGAATATCGCAAGCGCGTCGAAAAAGATCCCGCACTGGAACGGCGTTTTCAACCGGTCTTCGTCGGCGAGCCATCGGTGGAAGATACCATCGCGATCCTGCGAGGACTCAAAGAGCGCTATGAAGTTCATCACGGTGTACGCATCACCGATGGCGCGATTATCGCCGCGGCCACCCTATCGCACCGTTATATCAGCGACCGTTTCTTGCCCGACAAAGCCATCGATCTCATCGACGAAGCGGCTTCTCGACTGCGCATCGAAATCGACAGCATGCCCATCGAGATCGACGAAGTGGAACGGAAAATTCTCCAGCTCCAAATCGAGCGCCAAGCGCTCAAGCGCGAAGAAGATAAGGCTTCCAGAGACCGCCTCGCTCAGCTCGAGCGCGAGATCGAGAACCTGCGCGAAACCTCCAGCGGGCTAAAGGCCCACTGGCAGAATGAAAAGGAATCGATCCAGCGAATTCGCACGCTCAAAGAGAAAATCGAGTCGACCAAGGTGGAAGAGCAGAAAGCGCAACGCGAGGGCGATCTCAATCGCGCCGCGGAATTGCGCTACGGCACCTTGACCCAGTTGCAAAAAGAACTGGAAGCGGCCAATCAGCAACTCGCCGAGCTGCAAAAAAATCAAAAAATGCTCAAAGAGGAAGTCGACGCCGAAGACGTCGCCGAAGTCGTCGCCAAGTGGACCGGCATCCCGGTGACAAAGATGCTCGAGGGCGAGATTCAAAAGTTGCTCAAGATGGAAGATCGCATCAAGCTTCGCGTGGTCGGCCAGGAAGGCGCCATTCACGCCGTGGCCAACGCCGTGCGCCGCGCCCGCGTCGGTCTGCAAGATCAAAATCGCCCCATCGGCTCGTTTATCTTTCTTGGACCCACGGGCGTGGGCAAGACGGAATTGTGCCGGGCGCTGGCGGAATTTCTCTTCGACGACGAGCAAGCGATGGTCCGACTCGATATGTCGGAATTCATGGAAAAGCACTCCGTGTCGCGCTTGATCGGCGCACCTCCGGGATACGTCGGCTACGAAGAGGGCGGCTACTTGACCGAAGCCGTGCGCCGTCGGCCTTACTCCGTCGTTTTGTTCGACGAAATCGAGAAAGCCCATCCCGACGTCTTCAACGCCCTGCTGCAAATTTTGGAAGACGGCCGCATGACCGATGGGCAAGGCCGAACCGTGGACTTTAAGAATACCGTCATTATTATGACTTCCAATCTCGGCAGCCAGTACATTCTTGAGCTCGGCGCCGCGAACCGCAAAGAAATGGAGCGACGAGTCAACGCTGCTTTGCGCGAAGCTTTCAAGCCGGAATTCTTAAACCGGGTCGACGAGACAATCATCTTTAACAACCTCGGCCGCGACGAGATTAAATCGATCGTCGAAATTCAGTTGCGGCGCTTGCGCAAGAATTTAGCCGGCAGAAAAATGGCGCTGGAGATCAGCGATCGCGCTCAGGCGCTTCTTGCCGACAAAGGCTACGACCCGGTCTATGGCGCCCGGCCGCTCAAACGAACCATCCAGCGATTGATTCAGGACCCGCTGGCAGTTAAGATTCTCGCGGGGGAATTCAAAGAAGGCGATCGCATCAAGATCGATGCGCAAGACGACGAATTTGTTTTTGCCCACGGGACGGTGGCACCGACGGAAGAAGGCTACGAGCAACCGACGCTTCATTGAGCCCGACTTCCAAAAGAATTCCCCGGGGACTCGCGCTGGTGAGAAAAGAACTCCCTCCTCCCGGTAAAATCTTTAAAAGCAAGAAGACCGATCGGCGCAAGCGGGCGAAAGAAAAGCTCCGCCGCGAGCTGAAGGAAACCCTGCGGCTTAAATCTTCTTAACTAACTCTGCAAACTTTCATCCGAGGGAGCAGCGGAATTCGGCCTGCTCCCTCTTGTTTTTGCGTCATGGCCGATTCAAACATCACCGATGAGCAAGAGGCCCATTCGCGGCTGGTGCTTTACCAGGTCTCCCTCGGACTCGCTTGAGTCGCCATCAATCATCGGGCAATCTCCCGAGAGTTGGAGCGCCGCACCCGAGCAATTTATAAATGCCTTCAGTTTTACCGCGCATTTTATTAACGCCTTCGCTCTCCTGGCGATTTTATTCTCGGCACTGCACGGCGGGAATAAGAATTAACGTCGAGCGCGGCGACGATTGGGCGGCCATCGCTCGTGTGAATAAATGGAAACATCGACAACAGGCACGCCCAACCCAAGACGGCTGACGCTGATTCTGCTCAATGTTTGCGTCGGCCAATTCATCGTCGGACTCGATCAGCGCGCTTTGTTGGTCGCCCTGCCGACGCTGACGCATACTTTCAATTCGAGCCTGACCACCGTTCAGTGGGTTTTGTTGATCTATGATTTGCTGCTTATCGGCACCGTGATCACCGTCGGCCGCTTGGGCGATCTTTTCGGCCGGCGCCGCCTCTACGCCAGCGGATTTTTGGTTTTCGTATTCGGTTCGGCGCTTTGCGGCGCATCCCAATCGATCTGGCAAATCATTTTGTTTCGCGGCTTGCAGGCCATCGGCGGCGCGATGATCTCGGCCAACGGCCGGGCCGTCGCTTCGATCGCCTTTCCCGCCAATCAACGCGGCAAAGCGATGGGCTTTGCTTCCATGGCGTTTCACGTCGGCTTTTGACCGGTCCGCCGCTGGGCGGCATTCTGATCGATACGATCGGTTGGCGCTGGATCTTTTATCTCAATCT
>Ga0184634_10000366_pt1 | contig 11461 bp, 9 predicted proteins | sample PLM31_200_b1_FD_133016 | JGI IMG/M metagenome (GOLD analysis project Ga0184634, IMG submission 133016) | Groundwater sediment microbial communities from an aquifer in East River, Colorado, USA - PLM3-1_200_b1 | ecosystem: Environmental > Terrestrial > Soil > Riparian zone | place: USA: East... | reverse complement strand
TCTCGGCAACCTTGCGATGCCAGACGCCGTAAACGTGATAAGCCAGACCATTGTTTGGATCCAACGCGAGCGCCTTCTCGACTTCGTCACGAATCTCGCTGGCCAGCTCGACCTGCTTCGAAATCGGCGAGACCATGGCGATATTGCCTACCGAGGCGGCGATCCAGAAGTGCCCCCACGCAGACTGGGAATCCACTTTCACCGCCCGGCGCGCGTAATCCTCAGCGACGCCGTATTCCTTCATCTTGCGCTCTTTACAGTCCAAGCCGTTTTCCGGGATCAAGTCGGCGATATCGACATGAGCGCGCGCGAGCTTGATCAGAGCTTCGAAATTGCGCCGGTCGATGCGCAGTATTTTTTGTAATTCTCCAACAGCGTCTTTCGGCTTGAACTGCGCGTATAGCCGGTCGGCATTCTTGTGCAGCCGCGCGATATCCATACCCTCATGCCGGCAACAGGCTTGTTTTGGCTCTTCAACCGCGACGCCGGCCGCCGTCGCACTCGCGGCCAATGACGAGAGCGGTGACATCAAGAGCAAAAGCAGCAAAATATTTGGCATCGCCATCAGCTAATTTAGCGGTATCGGTTTTCCGCCCTCATCGACAGCAACGAAAATAACTTCCGCCTCGGTAACCTTGACACGGTGTCGGGGCTCCTTCCCACGCTCGGCTTCGACACTCACTTTGATGGTCAACGAAGTCGTGCCCTGACGAGTGATGGAGGTATAAAAACTGACCACGTCACCGACATAAACCGGCGCGATAAACTCGACTTCGCGTATCGCCCGGGTCACGAAGTTTCTTGATGCCTGACGCGAAGCCGCGATGCCTCCCGCCATGTCAATGTGGTTCAGGATCACGCCGCCGAAAATGGTCCCGCGCGCGTTGGTATCGCGCGGCAGCATGGTCACGCGTAACGTCGGCTGCCGGGACTCCGTCATGGCAATGCTTGAGAAAATCTAAGAAGCCAAGTTTGGCAAATCGCCGCCTATAAGCAGGCGAGCCATTTTTCGTACTTGCTCTTCTTCCCTTTGATGATATCGAAGAAAGTTTTCTGAATATCCTCAGTCACCGGGCCGCGGCTGCCGGCGCCGATCTGCCGGTCGTCCACTTCGCGAATCGGCGTCAGCTCAGCCGCCGTGCCGGTAAAGAAAGCCTCGTCGGCGGTGTAAAGCTCGTCTCGCGTGAATCGCTCCTCGACCAGCTCGTAACCCTTGTCCCGCGCCACTGTGATAATCGAGTCTCTCGTGATGCCGGGGAGAATCGATGTCAGCGGCGTGGTTTTGATTTTACGGTCACGCACGATGAATATATTTTCGCCGCTGGCCTCGGACACGTAGCCTTCGGCGTCGAGCATGATCGCTTCGTCGTAGCCGGATTTTTTGACTTCATGCTTGGCCAAAACCGAGTTGATATAATTGCCCGCCGCCTTGCTCTTGGTCATCATCACGTTGACGTGATGGCGGGTAAATGACGACACTTTGGCGCGGATGCCGTTTTGCAGGCCCTCGTCGCCGAGGTAGGCACCCCATGGCCAGACTGCAATGCACACATTGATCGGGTTTCTCGGCGCGTAGAGTCCCAATTCACCGAGACCGACGAACGCAAGGGGACGAATGTAGCACGCTTTGAGTTTGTTGGCGCGAATCAGATCCATTGTCGCTAGGCAAAGTTGTTCTTGGGTGTAGGGAAGTGGAAATCCCAAGATTTTTCCAGAGTCGGCCAGCCGACGAATATGCTCTTTTAATCGAAACACCGCCGAACGGCCATCCGCCAATTCGTAACAGCGGATACCCTCGAAGTACGCCGTGCCATAGTGTAGCGCATGGGCCAAGACGTGCACTTTGGCGTCTTCCCAACGAACCAATTCTCCATCCAGCCAAATCTTTTCAGTTTTTAGTGACATGACATATCTCTACTACCAATCGTAATCTTGTGCTGGGATATTTTACGTATCCCGATCCCTGTCATCAAGTCGGGTAAAAAAAAGGCCACCCGGTGCGACCTGGTGGCCTGCAACGGATTACGGTAATTTTACAACCCCTTTTTCAGTACCGGGGCGGGTTTAAATCCCACGGTGCGGCTCGCTTTGATGCTAATCGCGTCGCCGGTCTGAGGATTTCTGCCTTTGCGTGCTTTGCGTGAGCGTACAGTGAATGTCCCGAAGCCGGGAACCTGGAAGCGCCTGCTCTTTTTGATCGCTTTGGCGATGTTTGCAAAGGTCGCATCCACGGCTTCTCCCGCGGCAAGCTTGCTGATCTTAACGCTATCGGCGACGGCTTCGACTAGTTCTCCTTTGGTCATGCGCTTTCACCTCCTCTGCATTCGATCGAGATAGAGTAGCTCTTATTCAACAAGACGAAAGCCGGATCATTTCCAATTCGCCACAAAATGTCAACACTTTTATTGCGCATTTGCGGCCTCGTGGAGCAGGCCGTAGCGCACGCCTTGATCGCTGACGATGACTTTATCGTGTTGCCACACGCTCATGAGCCGTTCGATCAAGCAGGCGCCGGCAAAAATCACGTCGGCTCGCTTCGGTTCCAGCCCGGCGATGCGTTTGCGCTCGGCGAGTGATTTTTCTTGGAGCCGGCGCACATGATCGCGCACCACGTCAAGGCTCAGAAAGCTGCCGTGAACCGCAGAGTGGGAGTAGCGCTCGAGTTTTTTTGCCATCGCCACGAGGGTTGTAAATGTCGCAGCGGTACCGACGATGACGACCGAATCGTCCGGTTGAATACCGCAACGTGACAACGAAGCCAATTCCCGCTCGATGGCTGCAATCATTTGCTTGACTTCATCGGCGCGGACGGGGTCGGAATGGAGGAAACGCTCGGTCAGCCGCACCGTCCCGAGATTGAGGCTGACAGCCTGCGCAACTCCCGAACTATTTCCTCGAATAAATTCCGTACTGCCGCCGCCAATGTCGATCACTAAAAGCTCACTTCCAAGCAGCGGCAGGCCGCGTTGGACTGCCAAGAACGAATAGGCCGCTTCCTCTTCGCCCGAGATCACGCGGATGTCGAAACCGAGCTTGTCGCGAAAGCGCGCGCGTACTTCCTGGCTGTTTTTCGCGTCGCGCAGGGCGCTGGTGCCGACGGCGATAAATTCCTCGACTCCCAGACTCTTGCATTGTTGACGAAAACGTTCGAGCGCATCGAGGCTGCGTTGCTCCCCTTCCGGGCCGATTCGCCCCGTGCGATCGACCCCTTGGCCCAGCCGCGTGATGTCGGCGAGATCGTTCAAGATGCGAAAACGTCCGGTGTCCCTGATCTCGGCGATGAGACAGAGAATCGTATTGGTGCCGACGTCGATAAAGGCGCTGCGTCTTGGGCTCATGGCGCTACGGCCGTCGACGAAGAATAAGTCAAATGCGCATCCGCCGGCAGCGCCACGCCGTCGGTTTCACGCACCCATGCCGCCATATCGGCGAGCGCCCGTCGTGACATCATTTCCTTCTTCGCTTTGCGCTGCAGGCGTAGATTCAAAGATGGCATTAAGCCGAAGTTGACGTTCATCGGCTGAAAGCGCTTGCGCTCCGAATCGGTGATGTAGCGCAACAGAGCGCCGAGCGCCGTTGTCGCCGGCGGAGTCACCGGCGCCTTTGCGGCCAACATGTTTGCCGCGTTGATGCCGGCGAGCAATCCCGTGGCGGCTGACTCGATGTAGCCCTCGACACCGGTCATCTGGCCGGCGAAAAAAAGCGTTGAGCGCTGACGCCATTGCAAGGTCGGCAGGAGATGCAGCGGGGAATTGATAAAGGTATTGCGGTGCAGACTGCCCAGGCGCACGAACTCCGCGTTGGCCAATCCGGGAATCAAAGCGAACACCTTGCGCTGTTCGGGATAAGTCATTTTGGTTTGAAAGCCGACTAGATTGTAAAGCGTCCGTTCGCGGTTTTCCTGGCGCAGTTGCACGACGGCGTAGGGCCGTTTGCCCGTGCGCGGATCGCTGAGTCCGACCGCTCGCATCGGACCGAAGGCGAGGGTTTCCTTGCCGCGGTCGGCCATTTCTTCGATGGGCATGCAGCCTTCGAACGGCACGAAGCGCTCGAAACTGTATGTCGGCACGCGCTCGGCGGCGAGCAGTGCTTCGATAAAATGAAAATACTCCTCGCGCGTCATCGGCAGGTTCAAATAATCGTCGCCGCCTTTGTCGTAGCGCGAAGCGCGAAATGCGCTGCTCATGTCGATGGATTCCGCGCTGACGATCGGCGAAATCGCGTCGTAGAAATAAAGATGCGCTTCGCCCAATCGCTGCGCCAATTGTTCCGACAACGCCGGTGAAGTTAACGGGCCGGTGGCGAGAATGACGAGGCCATCGTCGGGGATCTCGCGCATCTCGTGGCGCGAAATTCGCACCGTCGGCAATGCCTCGATCGCCGCCGTCAAGGATCGGCTAAAAGATTCGCGATCCACCGCCAGCGCCGAGCCGGCCGGCACGCGATGCGCCTCGGCGATTCGGATCACCAGTGAATCGAGCTGGCGCATCTCGGCTTTCAATAAGCCCGCCGGCGCGGTTAACGAATCAGATCTGAGTGAATTGCTGCAAACCAGCTCCCCCAAATTGGCCGTAGCATGCGCTTCGGTCATCCGCTGTGGCCGCATCTCGAAGAGCTCCACAGCCACGCCGCGGCGGGCGAGCTGCCACGCCGCCTCGCTGCCGGCCAGACCGCCACCGATTATGCGCACGACGTTTTCCATAAACTACCAGACGGGAATATGTTGGAGTTGCCGCTTGGACAATTGGACTTCGCTCGGTGCAGCCCCCTCGACTGCGCCTTTAGTGTCGAACCCTTCGATTGACTCAGGAGAAGCTTGTCAACGGATTAGCACAATCGGAATTCGTTCGACGACCTTAAGTGAGTCATCGTTCATCCTGCGCTTGTCGAAGATTGAGCGGCTGGTTTCTCACTGCTCTGCTCCGGCTCCGCGACTTGGACCGAGTAACCGCACTCTTTTTTGTAGCAGCGGTGCGTGCGGCCGTTTCGTTTGGTAATTTTTTCGACCAGTATCGGACTATCGCAATCGGGACAGGGCGTTGGTATCGGCTTGTCCCAGGAAGCAAATTTACACTCGGGATATTTGTCGCAGCCGTAGAAGACCTTGCCCCAGCGCGACTTCCGCTCTTTCAAATCTCCTTTTTTGCACTCGGGGCATTTGATGCCGAGATCGGCAGGCTTCTCCAGAGGCTGGATGTTTTTGCATTCCGGATAGCCGCTGCAGCCGAGGAATCTGCCGAACTTGCCCCAGCGCAGCAGCATCGGACGGCCGCACTGCTCGCAGGTCTCGTTGACTTCTTCCTCGGCGACAATTTCGATTTCGCCACTTTCGCTGCGCTTGAAATTCTTGGTGTTCTTGCATTCGGGATACTGCGGGCAGGCGAGAAATTCGCCGTTGCGCCCCCATTTTATCACCATCTTAGCGCCGCACTTTTCGCAGCCGATATCCGTCGGCACCTCTTGGCGTTTGACGTCGCGCATCTCTTTTTCAGCTTTTTTGAGATCGCGCGAGAACGGCGTGTAAAAGCGCTTCATCGCCTTGGTCCATTTTTCTTTGCCCTCTTCGATCTTGTCGAGCTCGTCTTCCATGCCGGCGGTGAACTCGACGTTTAAGATATCGGGGAAACTCTCGACCAAAAGATCAGTGACGAGAAAACCCAAATCGGTCGGCGCCAGCGAGCGGCCTTCGTTCTGCGTGACGTACTCGCGATCGAGAATATTTGAAATGATCGCCGCATAGGTCGACGGCCGGCCGATGCCTTTTTCATCGAGCTCCTTGATCAACGAAGCCTGGGTATAGCGCGGCGGCGGCTGGGTAAAGTGCTGGCGCGGATCCATCGAGAGCAAGTTGAGGGTGTCGCCTTTGTGCAAATCGGGCAGCACGCCGTCTGTATCCTGCGCGTCTTCTTCTTCATCTTCGCCATTTGCTTGCGGAGCCCGCTCATCGCGCCCTTCGATATAAACCTTCATAAAGCCGTCGAACTTGATTTGCTGCCCGGTGGCGCGAAATACCGCCTCTCGCACCGGAATTTCAAACGACGTCTGGTCGTACACCGCCGGCACCATCTGGCTCGCCACAAAGCGGTCCCAGATCAAGGAATACAGCTGAAACATGTCGCGCCTGAGATAGCGCCGCACGCGCTGCGGCGTGTATTCCAACGACGTCGGGCGGATCGCCTCATGGGCGTCCTGCGCCCCTTTCTTCGAGCGATAACTGTTGGGCTTGCCCGGCACGTAGTCCTTGCCGTACTGCGCTTGAATATGCTGGCGCACGGAAGTCAAAGCGTCGGCGGAAATCCGCGTGGAATCGGTGCGCATATAAGTGATCAAACCCACCGCCCCTTCGTCTCCCAGCTCGATGCCTTCATAGAGTTGCTGCGCCAGCTGCATAGTGCGCCTGGGCTGAAAGCCGAGCTTGCGCGCCGCTTCCTGCTGCAATTTGCTGGTTACGAACGGCGGCGTCGGATAGCGGCGTCGCTCCTTCTTCTCGACCTCGCCGATCACCCACGACGCGCCGTCCAGCGCCTTAACGATGTCCTGGACGTGCGTCTCGTTTTCCAGGCGAAACTTTTTATTGTCGACCTTTTGCCCCTGCCACTGCGCTAGCCGCGCTTTGAACGAGGGCGGCAAACGACCTTCGAGGAGTGCCGTCAGCGACCAGTACTCGATCGATTCGAAGGCGCGAATTTCGCGCTCGCGCTCGCAGACGAGCCTGACGGTGACCGACTGGACGCGTCCGGCGCTCAGTCCACGCCGCACCTTTTTCCAGAGCAGCGGGCTGATCTGGTATCCGACCAAGCGATCCAACACCCGGCGCGCGATCTGCGCGTCGAACTTGTTGCGATTGAGCTCCTGCGGATTGGCGATCGCGTCTTGCACCGCTTTTTTGGTGATTTCGTTGATCAGCACGCGGTGCACGCGCCGATGATTTTTCGCGACCTGATCGGCGATATGCCAGGCGATCGCTTCGCCCTCGCGGTCCGGATCGGAGGCGAGATAAATATTTTCCTTCCCCTTGGCGGCTTTTTTAAGCTCCTCGACGATTTTTTTCTTCGCTTGAATGACCTGAAAATCCGGCGCGAAATCTTTTTTGAGATCGACGCCGAGCTTGCTCTTGGGCAAATCGACCACGTGGCCGACCGAAGCTTTGACTTGATAATCCCGTCCCAGATATTTTTCCAAGGTCTTGGCCTTGGCGGGTGATTCGACGATCACTAAATTCTTTGCTGCCATGATTTTAAGCTCGCTTGTGATAGTCTCATTTCTGAATGTTAAAATTTATCGTTCCGCCGTGTATATCTTGCCCGGCGACTGCCGCAAAAATCCCTGCAATTCCAAATCTAAGAGAACTTCGAGCGCGTGCGCCGGCGTGAGACCGCTTCTCTCAATGACTTGATCCACTTGTAAAGAATTTTCTTGTAACAACGCGAAGACTTTCCGCGCAGCTTCGCTGGCGCTTTGCGGTAACACTGGCCTCGAAGGTTGAACCGCGCCGCCACAATTGCTCAAGAGCTGCGGCGCGATCTCTTCGATAATATCGTCAACCCTCTCGACGAGCTTCGCGCCCTGGCGAATCAGCCGGTGCGATCCGCGGCTGCGGCTCGCCCCTGCTTCGCCGGGAACGGCGAAAACTTCTCTGCCCTGTTCCACGGCCATGGCCGCCGTGATCAAAGAACCGCTTTTTTCGGTTGCCTCGACCACGACTACACCGAGAGAAAAACCGCTGATCAAACGATTGCGCGCGGGAAAATTAAACGCCATCGGACGCGTTCCGATCGGCAACTCCGAGATCACCGCGCCGTTCTCACAGATACGATGATATAAGGCTTCATGCTCCGGCGGATAGGCGCGTTCGACGCCGGACCCCAAGACAGCAATCGTGCGGCCACGCGCCTGTAAAGCTGCGTCGTGCGCGGTGCCGTCGATGCCTCGCGCCATACCGCTCACCACGGTGAATCCCAGCGACGTCAACCCACGAGATAGATCACGCGCCATTCTGCGGCCGTATTCGCTCGCGCTGCGTGACCCGACGATTGCGACGGCTTTCTCATCTTCAGCGCGAATCGTCCCCTTCACGTAGAGAAACGGCGGCGGATCCGCGATCATGCGCAGGCGCGCGGGATAATCCGGGCTATTGAAGGGAATAATCTGAATTCCAGCTTCACGAACACGGCGAATTTCATTTTCGATCGCAGCCCAATCGGAAAAGTTCGCCAGCCCGGCGATCGCTTCACGATGCAAACCTTCGACTTGTTCCAACTCTGCAACTGAGGCCGACAAAGCCTTAGTTGGATCGGCAAATCGCGCCGCAAGCTTCTTAAAGCCGACGCAGCCCAAGCCCTTCACCTGTCCGAGGGCGAGCCATGGCGCGTACTCGTCACGCTCGAGCGCGTTCGACAAATATCTTTGCGCGGAAGATAGTGATGTCTCAACCATGGCTATTTAAACTTTGTCGATCTGGCGCGCGAATCGATGGTTCTGTGCGGTGCCAGGCAAACGAGATAGAAATGATAAGGTAATTTCTCGCCGAAGGCCAGTACGGCCCCAAAAAAGCTTTTTCAGTGATGCGGCTTTTGTTGCAAAGTTTTTGTTATTACAAAACTTTTCTCCAATCGGAGCATTGGTTTTTTCGACGCCGAACCGAGCGCGAAGCGGCCGATCTTGCGATCGGCGCAGACTACCCAGTGACACGGAATGATGCGCAAATTTGCCAACGCGACGTCATGATCGCCTGCCTCGTTGCTCTTCGCGGCGCGCCCGGAACTTGAGACGAATCGGCGCGTGCTCGAAATCAAGACTCTGCCGCAGTTGGCTGATCAAATATCTTTGGTAACTATCAGGGATCGCGTCCGGCAGATTGACGAAGAACGTAAACGTCGGCGGGCGCGTGCCGGTCTGCGTGCCGTAAAAAAATTTCACCGGCTTGCCGCGAAACAAAGGAACACTATGGGCCCGAACAATTCTTTGCACGGCTTGGTTGACGCTCGACGTCGATGCCTTTCGGCTGTAGACCTTGAGCACGCGCGCCGCGGTTTCCAATAATTTGCGCACGCCATGACCCGTCGCCGCGGCGATGAAAACGACGGGAGCGAACTCCAAGAACGACAATTTATAACTCACTTCCTCCCGGTATTTTTCGACATCGCCGCCGTTTTTCGGCACCAGATCCCACTTGTTCACCGCCAAGACAAGAGCCTTGCCGCGTTGGATTGCGTAACTGAGAATTTGCGCGTCCTGATCGGTCACGCCTTCCGGCCCGTCGATCACGTGGATAATTAAATCGCCGCGCTCGACCGCGCGCAGCGAGCGACTGACGCTGAAACGTTCGACGCGGGCATCGATGCGCGCTTTGCGGCGAATACCTGCCGTGTCGACTAAGACGCAGGGCTCGCCAAGCAACTCGAACGGCGTGTCCAGGGAGTCTCGCGTCGTCCCGGGCGTCGAGTCGACCACCGAGCGCTCGAAACCGAGCAGACGATTGATCAGCGTCGATTTGCCGACGTTGGGACGTCCGACGATGGCGACGCGCGTCGGTCTGACGTCGTTCTCTTGTTCGCCCCGGTCTTCGCCGTTTTCCGCGTCCGGCGGTAAATCGCGGACAAGATCGTCCATCAGGTCAGGAATGCCGAGCCCGTGTTCGGCTGAGATCGAGTAGAGACGATCGAGGCCAAAGGCGAAAAATTCGTAAAGATTATCCGCGCGCTGCCGGGAATCGAGTTTGTTCACTGCGAAAAAAACCGGTTTGTTCGCCAGTCTCAGTTCATCGACGATGTCGCGATCCAGCGGATTGAGTCCGCCCTTACCGTCAAAGAGAAAAATCACGGCGTCCGCTTCCGCCACTGCGAGGCGGCTTTGTGCCTGCACGTTGACTTCCAGATTGCCGTCCGCCGCCGACGCGATCCCGCCGGTGTCGACGAGGCGGTAGCTCCGTCCGGCCCAATGGGCCTCGGCGTAGTTGCGATCCCGCGTCAGGCCCGGCAAGTCGTCGACGATGGCCTTGGGCTCGCCGATGAGGCGATTAAACAGCGTCGACTTACCGACATTCGGGCGGCCGACGATCGCGACCAGCGGCAGCTTGCGCGTAACTTTTGCGGCAATCTGTGCCAACAACGGACCCTGCATTTTATAATCCCATTTCAATCAACAAGTGGGGATTTTGCGTCCAGTTCGGATCGACCCTGACGAACAGCTCGAGAAAAATTCGGCAGCCCAACAAGGCTTCCAATTCTTCGCGCGCCTGCTTGCCGATTTCCTTCAGCATGGCGCCACGCTTGCCGATCAAAATTCCCTTGTGCGAGTCCCGCTCCGTGTGAATCGTCGCCGAGATGACGATCAGGTTTTTTTCTTCCTTCTCGATAAATTCATCGATGGTGACGGCCACGCCGTAGGGAATCTCTTCCCGGGTCAACAGGAACACTTTCTCACGGACGAGTTCCGAAGCGAGGAAGCGCTCCGACTGATCGGTATACTCGCCTTCGGTAAAAAACGGCTCGCCTTGCGGCAGCCAGCGCTCGACGATATTCAACACAATGTCCAAACCTTCGCACTTGAGCGCGCTCACCGGGACGATCTCTTTGTCCGGCAGCAGCTGCGCGCAACGCTCTATTAAGGGTAGCAACTTGCCCTTCGAGACGAGATCGATCTTGTTGATCAGGATCAAAACCGGTGTTTCCACGCCGCGCAGCGTTTCGGCGATCCGTTCTTCCTCCTGCTTGATCTTATCGTGCGCGTCGAGGAGCCACAGCACGCCGTCCACTTCGTCCAATGTCTGCAACGCCGTATCCACCATCCGTCGATTCATCAGCGAATGGCCCTGATGAATCCCCGGCGTGTCGAGAAAAATAATTTGCGAAGTCGCCGTCGTGCGGATGCCGGTGATCCGATTGCGCGTCGTCTGCGGTTTGGGCGACACGATGGCGACTTTCTCGCCGAGAATTTGATTGAGCAGCGTCGACTTTCCGACATTCGGGCGTCCAATAATCGCGATGTAACCGGAACGAAAAGTCCCAGGTTTTTTTTCCTTGCTCTGGTTTTTTTCCTCTGTCATAAATCTCACAGCAAACGAGGCTGTATTATGACACTCTCGACTCGCCGTTCAAGGTGATCATCGACGGACCTGTGAAACCATGCCGATAAGATTGACACCGTTGATGAAACAGCGCCTTACGCGGCGCGCATACGAGATGATCGAGCGCTCACTAAGTTGCTTTCCGGAATTGAAGGAGACGACGATCACCATCGGTTACACGCGCAAGCACCTCGGGAGCGCGACGGTCGTTTACCGCAAGGGAGTCATTTCGAGGCTGATCATTCGGCTCAAGGTACGAAAGGTAACTTTTCAAACCATCGGCCACGAGCTGACGCACTTGATCCAAGGCTTGGGCCGCGGCAATCTTACCGCGCCGCGAGCGACTGATCCCGACAGAATTCCCTCCGGTGAAACTCAATGCGACATCTGGAC
>Ga0184634_10000365_pt1 | contig 11464 bp, 12 predicted proteins | sample PLM31_200_b1_FD_133016 | JGI IMG/M metagenome (GOLD analysis project Ga0184634, IMG submission 133016) | Groundwater sediment microbial communities from an aquifer in East River, Colorado, USA - PLM3-1_200_b1 | ecosystem: Environmental > Terrestrial > Soil > Riparian zone | place: USA: East... | reverse complement strand
TCGCCGCCGAGGTCGATTTTCGCCTCCGCGGTCTCCGCGATCGCGTTCGGCGCCACGGTCGCAAGGAAGCGGCGAACGACGAGTTCGTAGACGCGCCAGTGGTCATCCCGCTTCACCTTGTCGCGGGTGATGCCCTGGACCGGATAGATCGGCGGGTGGTCCGTGGCCTGGGTGCGGCCTCGGCTAGGGGAAATCCGTTCCTGCCCGAGGAGTTCGCGAGCCTCCGCGGCGAAGGGCGATCCTTGGAGTTTCTCCAGGACGGATCGGAGGTTCACCGTCGAGGGATAGACCGTGTTGTCCGTCCTTGGGTAGGAGATGAAGCCCGACTGATACAGATCCTCCGCGATCTTCATCGCCTGCGCGGCACCGAAGCCGAGGCGGTTCGCTTCCGCGACGAACATCGTCGTGTTGAAGGGCGGGGGAGGTCGTTCCTCCCGGTCGTTCCGGATGGACTCCCGGACGAGGCCTCGCTCGACCGGGTCAGCCTTCGCCGCGCCGACCTCCGCCTCCCCTTTCGCCCAGAACGGCCCGTGCTCGTGGTCCGTCTCGAACTCGGCAGACGCTCCGTCGATGTCCTTCCGGAATTTCGCATGGAGGGTCCAGTAGTCTTGCGGGACGAAATCTTCGATCTCCCGTTCCCGGTCGACGATGAGCGCGAGGGTCGGACTCTGAACCCGACCCACGGAGAGGTAGTCGCGTCCGAGCCGGTTCGAGGCGATCGAGAGGAATCGAGTGAGCACGGCGCCCCACGCGAGGTCGATGGATTGCCGCGCTTCCGCCGACCGGGCGAGCGGATAGTCGACCTCTACTAGGTTGGCGAACGCCTCCTCGATGTCCCACTTCGTCAGCGCGGAGAACCGCGCCCGTCGCACGCGGACATTGGGCCGACCGCCGCCAATCAGCTCGAGGGCCTCCACGCCGATCAGCTCGCCCTCACGGTCGAAGTCCGTCGCGATGATCACGTCGTCGGCGGCGGCCGCCAGGGTCTTGATCGCCGCCCCGATCTTTCCGGAGGTGACGACCTTCTGGGGCTCGGCCCAAACCAGTTCCTTGAGGTCCACCCCGGTCCAGTCGTTCAGGGCCTCCGGGTAGTCCAGGTTGATGATGTGGCCGCGAAGGCCGACGACCTGGACGCGGTCTTCGCCCTGGGCGAACTCGAACACGGAGGTGCCGCTCACGTTCGTCCGCTTCGCCTTCCCGTCGCTGAGGATGGTCGCGATGCGGACCGCCGCGTTGAATTTCTCGGTGATAATGAGCCGGCGCACGGACGGGTTCGCACACGAGGGGCTCTATTTAACCGTTTGTCGCTGGATTCCTTCCGCGATGTTTCTCCGCGCGCGCGGTTTCTCCGCGTGCGCGCACGAAGCGAATCACGGGACTTCGCGTCGCGTGAACGCACGGAGGATCGCCTCCGTCACCGCCCGGGGATCCGGAGCGTCCATGATCGCCGAGACGGCTGCTACACCCGCGACGCCGTGTCGTGCGAGGAGCCCTGCATTCTGCGCCGTGATGCCTCCGATCGCGAAGACGGGGAGCCGCGAACGATGGACCACGGCGTCCAGGACGTGCAGCGGGAGGACGGGTTCGTCCGGCTTCGTGGGGCTCGGGAAGAAAGGGCCGACGGCCAAATAGTCCGCCCCCGCGGCGGCCGCGGCGGTCTCCTCCCCCGGTTTCCCGTAGACCGTGACGCCGATGATAGTGTCGGGTCCCAGGAGGGCCCGCGCAATCCTCGGCGACGGGTCCTCTCGGCCGAGGTGGACGCCGTCCGTCCCAACGCGCCGCGCGAACTCTGGATCGTCGTTCACGAGGAACGCTACTCCCCGACGGCGACAGAGGTTTCCGAGACTTCGGGTTGCCTCCAGACGCTCCTCCGCGGAATACGCACCCTTGTCGCGGAACTGGACGACCGATGCGCCTCCTTCAATCGAGTCGGCCACTGTGGCAAGAAGCCGGGAGACGGGCCGCTGTGGAGACGTGACGAGGTAGACGCCGCCGAGGCGTTTCCGACGCGGGATGTCCGGATTCAGGCGATCTCCCCGGCGAGCGCGCGGCTGAAGGCGACCCAGAACGGATCGCGGTCCGCGGGACGGAACAGGCGCCCGCGGTCCAGGCAGGGTCCTCCTTTCTTCGTGAACGCACCGATGTCCATGGCGATGATTCCCTTCCTCTTTAGGCGGGCGAGGACTTCCGTCGCGGCTTCCGTCTCCGCCGCGATGAGGAGCGTGCCTTCGCTGATCGCATCGAGCGGGTCCATTTCGAATATTTTGGAGACGGCCGCGACCGCTGAGTCCACGTACGCGTTCGAGAGGTCCACGTCGACGCCGACGCCGGATGCCTGGGCCATCTCCCAGACCGCGTTCCGGACGCCGCCCTCCGTCGCGTCGTGCATCGCCCACACGCCGCCGCGGCGAAGGCCTACGGAGGCGGCCGCGAGGGCGTCTTCCACGGTACTCATCGATTCGAAAAGCGCACGCGCCCGCGAGGTGATGTTCGCGCCGAGATGTCGCTCGACGAGATCTGGGAAGGTGTTCGAGAGGATCGCGGTCGCTTCGAGGGCCGCGGTCTTCGTGACGAGAAGGCGATTCCCGGGGCGAGCCATGTCCGCAGTGACCCAGCCGTCCTTCGGCGCGATTGCGAGGAACGTGGCGCCGCCGACCATCGGGTAAGCGCAGCCTTCGTAGCGGCCCGTGTGGCCCGTCACGATCGCCGCTCCATATTTCCGGCACTCGCGGTCCATTACTTGGAGCATCGTCTCGATCTGATCGTCCTCGATTTCCATCGGGAGGTTCCAGTCCAAGGTGACGTATTGCGGTGCCACGCCGGAGGTCGTGAGGTCCGATGCGAGGATGTGGAACGCGAACCAGGCGGCTCGCTCCCATCCGTACGGGGGCACGATGTAGATCGGGTCCGTCGTGGAGATCATCGCGCGACCGTCAGGCAGGTGCACGACGCCGACGTCCACTCCGTTCGCGGGTCCGACCGCGACATCCTTCCGCTTCGCCCCGAGGTGACGGGCGATCACGGTCTCGAAGAAGGCGCGGCTCACTTTGCCCATCGGATATTTCGGTGGGTGATTGTCCGTCACGTCGAAGGTTCCTCAGGGACCCGCGGCTGAAAACATCCTCGTGTTCCCTACGCCGGTATGACCCGGATCAGGTTCCAAGGGTCTATCCCTCACGCGGGATACTCTCAGCCCTTCTGGGCTCCCCGGGCTCGCCCAAGGGGCGTCCGGTAATGAACGTTTGCTCGCACTCGCGCAAACGGAAGATCTCGGGGCCAGCAGAGATGACTAGGTCGCGGCCAGAAGGCTCGCAACTTCGACGGGGAATTGAGCCACCGAAACGCCGGCGTCTGCGAAGGCTTTGATCTTCGACTCCGCAGTACCTTTGCCCGCCTGGATGATCGCGCCCGCGTGCCCCATCCGTTTCCCGGGCGGGGCGGTCCGCCCGGCGACGTAGGCGACGACGGGCTTCGTGACTTTCCTTTGGATGAAATCCGCGGCTTCCTCTTCCGCCGTCCCGCCGATCTCGCCGACAAGAACGATCCGTTTCGTCTTTCGGTCCCGTTGGAACATTGCGAGTGCCTCGACCATGCTCGTCCCGTTGATCGGATCCCCTCCGATTCCGATGCAAGTCGACTGCCCAAATCCTCCTTGGGTCATGTGGTTCACAATCTCGTATGTGAGCGTTCCACTCCGAGAAATCACGCCCGCATCGCCCTCTTTGAAGATGTGGTTCGGCATGATGCCCATCTTCGCTTGGCCGGGCGTGGCGAGGCCCGGGCAGTTCGGTCCGATCACCGTGACCCCCTTGCTCCGGGCGTACGGCATGAGTTCGAGGGAATCATGGAAGGGAATGCGCTCCGTGATGATCACGAGGAGCTTGAGGCCCGCTTCGATCGCCTCGACCGCAGCGTCCTTGGCATACGCCGCCGGCACGAACGAGATTGCGGCGTTCGCCTTCCGGCGGAGGACCGCTTCCTTCACGCGATCGAAGACTGGGACCCCTTCGACCTTCGTCCCACCCTTGCCGGGCGTCACGCCCGCGACGACCTTTGTGCCAAAGTCCCGCATCGTCCGCGTGTTGAACTGACCCTGATGGCCCGTGATCCCCTGGACGACGACGCGCGCCTTCTTCGTCAGGAGGACGGCCATCTCACGCGCCTCCCGCCCTCAGCTTCACCGCGAGCTCCGCTGCCTCTTCGATTGTCTCCGCGTCATACATGCCGATCGACTGCAGGATTTCCTTCGCTTGCGCCTCGTTCACGCCTTTGATGCGCGCCACGACGGGGATGTTCGTCTTCATTTCCTCAAGGGCCTGTTTCAAGCCGGTCGCGACGGTGTCCGCTTTCGTAATCCCACCGAAGATGTTCACGAGGATCACGGTCGGGTTGGCCTTGATCAAGATTTCGAACGCTTGTTTGACCTTCTCTGGATCGTCCGTGCCACCGAGGTCAAGGAATGTGCCGCCCTTCCCACCTTTCAGGTTCAGCACGTCGAGGGTGGCCATCGTGAGGCCCGCGCCGTTCGCGATGACGCCGATGTCTCCGTCGAGCTGGATGAACACGATCCCTTTGTCGTGCGCTTCCTCCTCGAGGGGCGTCCGGTCCTGGTCGAGGTTCGCATAGTCCGGGTGGCGGTACTCCGCGTTGTCGTCGATGACGAGCTTCGCGTCCCCCGCGATCACCCGCCCGTCGGGTGTGACGACGAGCGGATTGATCTCCACGAGTTCCGCGTCCTCCCTGCGGAAGAGCTCGTACGCCTTGCGCGCGATCGAAGCGACCTGATCGCCCGTCTCCTTTGCGAGTTCGAGTTTCGTGCGCAACGTTCGCAGGACGTACGGCTGGATCCCGATGATGGCTGGAATGTGCTCCATGAAGAGCCGCTCTCGCGGGACCTGTTCGACCTCCACGCCGCCCATCGCGGTCGCCATCAGAAGGGGCTCTCTCGCGGAACGATCGATTGTGAGGCCGAGGTAGAGCTCTTTCGCAATGTCGAGGCGTTCCTCGAGATACACGTGTTTCACCCGATACCCGTGGATGTCCATACCGAGGATTTCCGAGGCGACGCGGCGCGCCTCGTCCAGGGTCTCTGCCGGCCGGATACCGCCCGCCTTGCCTCGGCCGCCGACAAGGACCTGTGCCTTCACCATGCAGGGAAGCGGCGGATCGACGATGTCATCCGGTCGGGAGGCGAGGGTGCCGCGAGGAATCGGGATGCCATAACGGGCGAAGATTTCCTTCGCCTTGTGTTCGAGGAACTTCATCACGGCTCGCTCCGGCGATGACGATGGGCTCCCTTTAGATTTGCCTTCGCCGCGGCTCGTCAGATGGGCGTGCCTGTCGACATCACGAGGTCTCGGAACGCCTTCATGATCTTGCGCGTGGTCGGACCCGGCTTTCCGTCGCCAATCGTGCGCCCATCGAGTTCGACGACGGGACCGATCTCCGCTGCGGTTCCCGTGATGAACGCCTCGTCCGCGGCCCACACGTCGTACAGGGTGAACAGCCGTTCCTCCGGTTTCAGGCCGAGCTGCGGGGCGATCTCCAGGACGGTCTCCCTCGTGACCCCGGGCAGGTTCGTCGACGAGAACGGAGTCATCACGGTCGAGTTGCGGACGATGAAGAAGTTTTCCGCGGTCGCCTCGGAGACGTATCCGTGGATGTCGAGCATCAACGCCTCGTCCGCACCATATTGGTTCGCCTCGACCCGCGCCATGATGTTGTTCAGGTAGTTCAGCGACTTGATCGAGGGGCTCAAACTCTGCGGGGGCACCCTCCGATACGAGGACGTGACGACCTTCAGGCCGCGCTCGTACGCCTTGCCGTACAGGGAGATCTGGGGCTGTGCGATGATCACGACGCTCGGCCCGCTCTTGCACTTCCTCGGGTCGAGCCCGAGGTCCCCCTTCCCGCGGGTGATCACTGGCCGGATGTACCCTTCCCGGATGTCGTTCCGTCGGAGGGTCTCGAGGATGAGATTCGCCATCTCCCCCTTCGTGTGGGGGATTTTCAGGTCGATGGCCTTCGCGGAATGGAAGAGCCGATCGAGGTGCCGCTCGAGTTTGAAGACCCGGCCGTTGTAAGCCCGGATCCCCTCGAAGACTCCGTCCCCATATAGGAGGCCGTGGTCGAACACGCTGACCTTCGCCTCCGATTGGGGGTAAAACTTACCGTCAATGTAGACACTCAACTCCATCTTGGAGGCCCCCGACTGCGTATGTATCAGCGCTTTCAGTAAAAGACTTTGTTCCTTCGTTACAAAGCCGGCCGTCAGCGGAACTTTTCTCCCGTCATCCGCTCGAAGAGGTTCACGTAGAGGTCGCTCACCTGCTTCGTCACTTCGTCGGGGAGCGGGGGGATGTCCGGCTCCGGTTTCCCGGCGGCTCGCGCGTCCATCAGGGGCTTGTGGTATCCGATCTTGCGGTAGTACTGTCGCACGAACTCCTTGCTCAGCTCGACCTGTTGCCCCTTCTCGTAGGCGACGAGGTCCCAGAAGCGATCCTCGTCGGCCGTGCCGAACGTGTCGACGAGCATGAGCTGACGCTCTCCGTCCATCGCGAACTCCTTCTTGCCGTCGACATGGATCAGACCGCGCTTCCTCACCTCTGCGTTGAGGCGGGCATCGATCTTGAGCACCGCGTCGACCAAGTCCTTGAATTCGCGCTTGCTGAGCTTCGAGATCGCGAGCGCTTCCTCCGTGGTGAGTTCCCGGTCGACCTTTTCGAGCTTCGTCGTCACCTCGACGAACGGCTTCGGGAGCGGCTCGCCGTAGGTGGGCACATGCCCCTTCGGGAGGCCGACGTCTTCGGGCCGGATGCGTCCCGACGTGATTCGGTCATGGAGGGAGCCGGCTACGTAGTAGCGAGCAATGACCTCGAGGGGGATCAGGAAGTTCGTGGTGTGCCTCGTGATCTTGTCGTAGTCCGGGATCACCTGGACGCGGCGGACTCGCATGTGGTTCCCGCCCGCGAGCCGGAGGAAGTGGGTCCGGATTCCGAGGTCCTCGACGACCTTGAACCAATGGGCGGATGTCCGGCACAAAGTCTCCCCCTTGTGCGGGACGAGGGTCGGAATCACCTTGTCGAACACGCTGATCTGGTCCGTGAAGACGAACTCGAGTTCGTCCTCGGAGACCTCGTAGACTTCCTTCACTTTGCCCTTTCGAAGGAACCGCACGGTCCTCCCGTCGGAGGTGGGAGACGAGCGGCTCCTCTTAGGGGTTTTGGTCGCCGCGACCCCGGAGTCGTCTTCAGTCGGCGGGAGTTGATTTCGTCGCGTTCATGGCGCCGTGGGCGACCAGCCAACGCTGCGCCTCGTGGAAGTCCGACGTCTCGAAGTCCACGTGGTCCTTCAGTTTCCCTCGGGAATTGATGGCGAGGCGCGTCCCCGCCTCCGTGAAGAGAGGCAGGTCCATCACACCGTCCCCGACCGCGAGGATCTCCTCCTTGTCGATTCCCCACTTCGCAGCGAGTTCCCGTACGATTTCCCCCTTTCGATGAGGGCTTACGTGGATCGTGACCGCGCCCGTGAAGATTCCATCCTCGTAATGGAATTCATTGCTGAACGCCGCGGTAGCATCGAACAGGGCGAGGGCCGATTCGGCGACCTCCCTCGGCCCACCCGTGACGAGGACGACCCTACTGTCGTGAGCTCGGAGCCATCCGACAAACTCCCTTGCGCCGGGCATCGGGCGAAGCTCCCGAGCGGCCCGTAGGATTTGGGCCTGCGTGAGTCCCCGGAGGCGCTCGGCCCGCATGCGGAAGCCTTCCTCCCAATCGATGCGACCGTCGATTCCGTCCCGCGTAATCGCGGCGACCTCGTTCTCCTTCCCGATCAATGCGGCGAGTTCGGGCAGGAACTCGTTGAAAATCAGCGTGTTCTCTAGGTCAAAAACCACGAGCTTCAGCAGAGTGCCCTATCCCGGGAGAAGGCAGGGGTTATTTGAGCTCTTTCTCGGCCGCCCCGCGACATCGGCACGCCGCGATTCGGGAGATTCAGAAGACTTCCATGTCCCCATGGACTTCGAGGCCCTGGTCGGTGATGCTGTACGGCTTCACGGACCGCGGGTGTTTGATCCGGCGCATCTTGATCACCTGGATCCCGAGTTGGACCTCCCCGTTCTCCCGTTCGTTGAACCGGAGGCAGATCACGCCATCGGAGACATATTCGACGAGGCCGTCCCTGGAGGACCGCGAGTTCTCGTCCTTCACCTCGGCGGTGAAGACGCATGTGGCCCCGGTGGATTTCAACTGCTTACAGAGGGCGAACAGCTTCTCCCGACGCTCCTTCTCGTCCGCGAACAGCATGTTCAGCAGGCTGATCGAGTCAATCGCGACGCGGGACGCTCCGCTCCGCTTGATGAAGTCCGGGAGCTCGGACTTGATCCTCGTGACGGTCGCCTTTGCGTCGGCGGGCTCGAGCTTCACGATGTGTAGCGTTTTTTCCTTCAGGTACGGCTTCAGGTCCCAGCCGAACGACGCCGCGTTCGCGATCACGGAATCGACTTCTTCCTCGAGAGAGATGAAGATCCCCTTCTCGCCATTGATCAGGCCCTGCATGAGGAACTGCAGCGCGAACGTGGTCTTCCCGGTGCCGAACGACCCGAGGAGCGTGATGATGTGTCCGGCCGGCACGCCGCGTCCCAGCATCGCGTCCAGGCCGTCAATCCCGGTGAGCACGAAGCCTTCCGAGATCCCCTCGTCCGTCGCATCCGTCGCGGTTGGAGCCGATTCCGTCGCGCCCATCTGACCACCTCAGGAGATGCGCTCCATGTACAGGACCACGAGGCCATTGTTCGCGGAGACCATCGTCGGAAAGCGGGCGATCTTGTCTCGCGGCAGATGCGGCAGGACGCCCGTGAACTTCTCGAGATACATGTACCGCTGGCGGTTGCTCGAGCGCGGGGAGGATCGCCATTCGAACACGAGGCAGCCGTCCGTGCTATCCATCATCAGCTGTTCCTGGCGGCGCTCGAGGATTCCGCGGGTGAGGAGGAGATAGACCAGTCCGTTCCATTGTTTTGCGACGCGTTGAAGCCCCTTGACCATCGTCACGAGGTCCCGGATCTCGACGAGGTCCGAGACCGCGAGGTCCGTAATCGAGTCGATCACGACCATCGAGTCGTGCGCGTTCTCATCGAGAAACGTGACGAGCTCCTCGAGGAGGTTCGTGGACGAGAGGTCGAACAGATCCTCCTGCTGGGTCCACGAGGCAGGCACGACGCTGTGCCGGAAGTACAGGCTCGAGAAGTCCTTGAAGACCGTGCGGTCGCGGAACGCCCGGTAGTAGTCTCCGTTGAACGACGTCGCGAGTTCCTGTAGGATGATCTTTTTCGAGCGGGAGAAGGTCACGTAGCACACTTGGCTCGGGAGGTCGGAGGCGTCGCAGTGGTCTCCCAGGTAGTAGCGCCGGGCGTCCGGGCGTTCGTTCACGAGGGCCGTCTTCGAGGCGGCCGTGTAGATGTACTCCTGCATGCCGGCGCCGACGTCGCCGCACAGGAGGATCGTGGAACCGCTCGGGAATCCCCCGTTCACGATGCTGTCCAGGTCTGCGATTCCCGTGGGGACCTTACGAACGCCCATTGGTTCCAGTGGTTCTGGAAGAGCGTCCACGCTTAGATAGGCGCTCTCGCGCGTTAGAGCCATCCCGATCGACCCTGCGAATCCCGGTCGTCCCCATAAAGCACTTTTGTAAACGGTGCGCAGGGAGGGCCCGCTATGCGCCCTCTCGAACGGCGCCGGTTTCGACTGCCCCGTCCATTGTCAATCGCGCGCCCGTGGACCCCGACCTGATTATCACGCCTCGATAGCCACGACGTTACGTTCATGTGGCGTATTCGCGCTCGCCGATAATTCCGGAGGGCCGATGGCGTCCATTCGAAACCCCCTCGCGGGCTTCGGAATCACAATCTTCGGAGCTCTAGGCCTCTCCTTCCTCGCGGGCCTCCCGACGTTGTTCCTGCTACAGGTGCAGCGGGAGCTCATCTACTTCTACCTGCCCTTCGCCCTCTTCGGCGTCGGCATGTTCTCCGGTCGGAGCGGTTTCCTCGGGTCCCTCGGGTTCATCGGTGCCACGTTGGGCGGGTTCGTCGGCATCCAGACGTTCCAATTACTGTTCGTCTCCCAGGGATGGCCCATGTGGCCCGCCGATCTGGCGATTCTGATGAACTTCGCGTTCGGTGCACTGTGCGGGATCGGTGGCCTCGTGATGGGCAGGCTCGGCCTGCGTCGGGTCAAGCGGATCACGGAGCACGCCCCGAAGATGCGGCGCTGCAAGCGGTGCGGGGCGAAGGTCGGCATCGCGGCGCGGAAGTGCTGGTCCTGTCGCGCGTACCTCCCGCCGACGTAGGCGGACTCCTTCGGGGTGGTCTCAGATCTTTTTCATGCGGCCGAGGATCGGCTCATAGATCAGGCCCTTGTCTAGGAGAGCGTTGATCGACTCCTCGAGGGCATCCTTCGACACTCCCTTCGACGTCGCGGCCTCCAGGATTCCCTCCCAGGCGGCCCCCTTGCCGTCCTTGTCGAGGGTCGCGATCACCTCGAGGACCTTCGTCTCCGTCTCGTCGGGCTCCGTCGACCGCTCGTCCTTCGCCGTCGTCGGGGTCTCCGGCGCCGCTTCGCCGGTTCCCGCCGGCTCCCGGTACTCCGGGAGGAGGTAGCGCAGGCCCTCCGCGAGCATCGCAGTGTAACGGGAGAGGTCCACCTTGCCGTAGTGGTTCACGGCCTGCACGATCCCGTCCGCGATCGCGGCCTTCACGCCAATCTTCACGAGCCCCTCCTTCGTGAGGGGGTCCATCCTCTGCGCCTCCCCCATCGCGTCGAGCCGCTTCCGCAGGGACCGGCAGGCTTCGAGGATCCAGAAGTCCCGGACAGACTCGTCGACCGCCTTCACGGTCTCCGGGCGGATCGACGTGTAGGTCGTGCCGGGCTGCGGCGAATAGATTCGGCTCTTCCCCACGACCGCGCCGAACACGGGCGGCTTGAGCTTCGAGAGGGCCGCCGCGGCCTCCGGCTGGTACTGCCCCGCGTACACGTGGAACGTGCCCGACGGATCGGAGACCCGCGCGCGCCACATCGGCTGCCCGTCCGTGCCGACGTTTTCCACGTCCGTGATCACGCCGACGACGAAGACGCGGTTCACCCGAGCACCGAGCGGCGTGACGATGTAGGAGGGCGGTCGTTCCCCGCCGCCCTCCGCCTCGAGGTTCGCGTCGTTGTACTCGGAGGCGAAGAGTCGCCATGCGACCTCGCGGTTCACGCCGACCCCTCCAGACTCTCGAGCATTTCTCGCGCCTCCGATTGCACGTCCACCTTCAGGATCTTCGCGGAATCCACGATCATCATCAGACCGTAGTCGTCCGACGTCACGTTCCCGCGGGCCTCGATCGGCTGGGCCACAAGGATGTCCGCGAGCTAGTCCCGGACGACGTCCGTCGACATCGCCTCCTTCGCGGCGGAGATGCACG
>Ga0184634_10000364_pt1 | contig 11466 bp, 14 predicted proteins | sample PLM31_200_b1_FD_133016 | JGI IMG/M metagenome (GOLD analysis project Ga0184634, IMG submission 133016) | Groundwater sediment microbial communities from an aquifer in East River, Colorado, USA - PLM3-1_200_b1 | ecosystem: Environmental > Terrestrial > Soil > Riparian zone | place: USA: East... | reverse complement strand
GTTCAGGATCGGGGATCGCCTCAGCCCGTTGATGCCATGCGGCAAACTCCCGCTCCAACGCTGGCCTCACGTAGCGATACGCTCTGTAAAGCAGCTGCCACGGATGCCGAATCGTAGGAGAGGCAACGTTTGCTTTCGGGTAATTCAATTGAAATCCTCCCGACTTAAGTCGGGCTCATAGAGGATCTGAATTATGATTCCGTCAGGATCGGCACAGTAAAAAAGGACGTATAACGCAACCACCATAAGCCCTATTCTTGCCAAAGATTCCCTTTTTTCCCTAGACCGAAAAGTGGCGATAAGGAATGTGACCGCGACGACACTAAAGATTGGGTCAATGATGTAATGTTGAGCCAGTGCGAATCGCCGGTCACTCAGAGGCCACAGGATAGCTGTTCCAAAGGCGGTGAGAAGGTCGGATCCTATGTGGGACAAAAGGCCGAGATAAGCAAATCCCAAAAGACGGAAAAAGCTCTCCCGTTTAAAGCCCCACACTAGTCCCGCCACTAACCCCGCGATAAGAACTCCACCGATAAAGGAGTGTGTCGCGGCGCGATGGACTGTAACGGCTGCCATCGGGTCCCAAAGTCGTGCAACAGCATCTAAGTCCGGGGCGAGGGCACCAATGAGACCGGCCACCATTACCGGAGCCTCGGCCCCACTCGGAAGAGCCCGGGCCACCAGCAACCCCGTAATCCCGTGAGCCACGATATCCATCAGTGGGTCATCTTTTGGTCTTGTTTGAGGGAAGTCAGATAGGCAGCGAGATCCGCAACTTGCTTGACAGTCAGGACATCGTTGTAATTCGGCATCTTGGATTTTCCGTCGTCTCCAAGGTAGCCTTTTGCTTTAGCGTCCGGGTCGATAACCGCATTGGGGTTCATAATCGATTCAGCGAAAAACTCAACCGGGTGCATGCCTGCCATCTGCGACAGCTCCGGCCCCACTCCCCTTTCCGCCGCTGCCACGGCAGGAAACGTTTCTCCCTTTACCTCGTGGCACTTGTAGCATTCCAATTCCACAAAGCCCTTCCGTCCCTCAACCGGATCTCCCTGAGGCAACGTGAACTTCCAATCTGCCGACATCCCATGCTGTGCCATTCCTCCGCCTGCCTCCCTCTGCTTTTGCTCCTTGGAACAGGAAGCAAGCAGAACGCCGCCACTTACAATCGTCAATAAAATTAAAATGATCTTGCGCCTCATCTGATTCCTCTTTGTCTTTTAGGGTTCGCACTATGTGTCTCTGCTCCTGATATTGTCGTCCGACCATGACGCATAAATTCTCCCGGCTAATGAGCGACTTGGGATTTCGGCTTTCCTGATGAGGACGTCCTCTTTAGCTCTTTTTCAATAGCCGCTTCAAAGACCTCAAAGGGCTGAGCCCCGACAATCATCTGACCGTCAAGAAAAAATGCCGGAGTCCCTCTCGCCCCTAGAGAAACCGCTGCGGCGGTCTCCCCGTCAACTTTTTTCAAATACTTTGCCGATTGGAGGCACTGATTGAAGTCCTTACTCTTGAGTTTCAGCTCCTGGGCGTAACCTGTAAGTTTCCCTTCGGTAAACGCCAAAGGGGAACCGGCGCTGGCAAAGAGCTTATCGTGGTACTCCCAGAATTTTCCCTGTTCGTGAGCGCACTCCGATGCCTGGGCTGCTGCTACTGAGGGCTTTCCCAGGAGGGCGAAGTGGCGATAGACAAATCTGACCTTCCCGCTGCTTATGTATTGCGTCTCGATTCGTGGCAATGTCGTCTGCCAGAACTTGCGGCAGAAGCTGCACTGGAAATCCGCAAACTCGATCAGGGTGACCGTCGCTTTCGGATTTCCCTTCGCCGGACCATCGTTCGCCAATCGCCGCAGTATCTGTTCATTAGTTACAGGCTGCGCCAGAGCGCCACCGACTAAAAATAACGTTAGGACTAGATTCGTCACCATTTTCTCCTAGGTGGATGTAATTGTTTGTCTCGGATCGGAACGCCGGATTTCCTTGGAAATGCCCTCGCAACAGGAAAGAAGAAGGCGTCACCAAGGATAGGAGCTTGAATGACTAGGAGCTAAATCCGGTAGACAGTGTCGAACTGATAGATGGACAGAGATGGAGAGAAGAAAAGGAACAGCATGAGAAGAACGAGAGGTCGGCGTTTCATTGCCTTAGGATTTCCAGATATCCTCCCGCTTGTCAATACATACACTAACCGCCCTTTTCCACCGGCAGATCGTCTTGGTTGTCCCATTCTGGCAGGGGCGATCATAGTCCTTGGGCCACACCCGCTCCTTTTTCTCCTGCTTCATCCCGCAACCGAAGCTCCTGGCAGCTAGCCGGCGGTAAAGGTGATCCCAGAGGCGTGCAGCCTGATCACCCGGGAGTCACGGACCCGGGAATGGCCGGGCAAGGATAAACGGGGTTTTGCTCATGGTATATTTGCGGCTCGACCTTGACCACCGTCTTGATCGAATTGGAGATAAAGCAATTTCTCTCCGCTTTTTCCACAATCCGGCGGGCCCGCTCTAGATCACGGGCGGCGCGCAGGACGATCCTCGGCTTGAGAATGATCTGCGTGATTTGAAAGCCGCTGCCCTCTACTTTCTCCAGTTTTCCCCCAGCCGAAGCGCTGAAGCTCACCACGTCCAGCTTGGAGTTTCCGGCTATAGCCAGAAACGTGGTCATGAAGCACGCGTTGACCGACGCTATGTAGAGATGCTCCGGCGTCCAGATGCCGTCTTGGCCTTGAAACTCCGGCGGCGCAGAAACATCCAGGGATGGCAAGTTCGACGAGGACAGGCGTCCTCTTCGCTCCCCCGTCCATTCGATCTCCGTCCGGTAAAAGAAAGCCCCTTGGTCTTTCATCTGATTACCTCCCTTACTTTCGCCAGAAAGGTCGGAACAGCATCATTAGTTTGAAAACCATCCTTGATCCTTTAAGTCTTCTTCTCCTCCCGGCCATCGGCCTCGCGTCTCTCCACAATCTTCCGTTTCTCCTTGAGACTATCTATGCTCCTCACCTTCAATATCGCCTGCAATTCGGGTCTGTCAACCACCTCTTTCTCCAGGAGCAATTTCGCCAGCTCCTCTAACGCCGGCCGGTGCGAGGCCAGAATCTCCCGCGCCTTCGCATGGGCTTCTGAGAGTATTCGCTTTACCTCGCCCAGCCTCTCGCTCATGCCGAATTGTGTCACCGCTTATCTCACCAATCCGCGGAGAAGGTAACCCACCACAAAGGCGCAAGCGGCCGCCAGTCCGCCCACGCCCAGGACTTCAAGCCCGCTCCGCCACCAGGGACGCCTGGTCATGAATCTCCGAGCCACCCCAACACCGAACAGGGCAACCCCCGTGATAGCAAAGGAAAGAGGAAAAGCGCTCCCGCTAAGAGAAGGCATGAAGAACGCCGCCACATAGGATAGGATCGGCGGGAGGCCCGCCAAGACAAAGGCCATGAAGGTAACCGCTCCGCTCGCCAAGGGAGCGACTTTCTCTTCCTGAATACCCAGCTCCTCGCGCATCATCTCTTCCACCCAACGCCTCTTATCGGCCGTGATCGTCTCCACGATGCGCTCCAGGGTCTCCCCCTCGAAACCCTTGCGGCGGTAGAGGCGGCGGATTTCGTCCCGCTCCGCCTCGGGCAGGTACTCGATCTCCCACATCTCTCGTTTCCGCTCCTCAAGCCAATAGTCCTGCTGCGAACGCGCGCCCAAGTAATTGCCTGCCGCCATGGAAAAACCGTCAGCCAAGAGATTGGCAAATCCCATGATCAGCACAATGCCCGGCGATAAAGAAGCCCCGGCGGCTCCCGCCACTACAGCGAACGTCGTCACAATACCGTCCGTAGCCCCTAGCACGGCATCGGCCAAGTGTTCCCCCCCTCTCCCGGATTCATGGAGAGACTGCTCCAGATGCTCGTGGCTATGCGCCGCCTGCGCCTTCTCCACGTCTCTCCACCGATAGGCCGAGCGCGCCAGGGAAAAACGATCGGAAAAACCTCTTTTGCCGAGGCGAAGTTCCATCGGGATCGATCCTCGTACAAGGGGGCGTAGCCCCAAAGGCGTTAACGCACTTTCTATGCCAGGACAGGGAGGATAGAATTTGGAACGAAAACCTCTTGTAGAAGGGTCTCTCTGAACCCTATCATTCCCGTGAATGAGAAAGAAAAAGGAATCGAATCGCAATATCGAGAAGACCTCTTCACTGCCTGGATGAAAGATACGCTATCGAGGAGTGGGGGCCGCGGGCACGCTTTTTGCGGCGAGACAGACTCGAAGCGCGAGATGAGTAGAGCGACGCAGTTCAACCAGGAGGGTAGGGAATCATGGAAGTGTCAGATGTGATGACGGCAAATCCTTTAACCCTTGAGCCCGATGACACGATAGGCCAGGCCGAGGAGATCATGAACCGGCAGGACATCCGCCAGCTCCCTATAGTGAAAGACTCGGAGCTGGTCGGGATCATCACTGACCGAGATATCCGGTCCTTTCTCGGCGGCCGGATATTTGTCACGCCGGAGGAACGGGAAAGAATCATGAACACAAAGGTCGACTCCGTGATGAGCAGCAAACCCATCGCTGTGGCCCCGGAGGACAACTTGCGAGATGCCATCGAGCTATTGATCGAGGAAAAGATAGGCGCCCTACCGGTGGTAGACGAAGAGGGAGGACTCGTGGGAATCGTAACCCACGTGGACGTGCTGCGCTGCTTCCTCGACTCTCTGAAGGAGGATTGAGGAGACAGACCTCTCCCAAATCTGCGAAAATTTCGCGGCCGGTTGCAGGAAAGAGGCTGTCCTCCCACAAGATTTTCGCACCAGCACAAGGCACGGGTTTTGCTTTCTTTTACGGGATGCGAGCTTGCCGCCCAAGACCAGCGCGAAGGGAGGAGTTATAGAAAGAAAAGGAGGCGCGCAATGCTGGTGAGTAAACGCATGAGTCGGGACCCGGTAACGATAACTCCAAATGACTCTCTGGCCACGGCTCAGGCCGAGATGGAGAAGGGGGGATTTCGCCATCTGCCAGTAGTTCAAGAGGGGAGACTCGTTGGGATCATCACCGATCGAGATATGCGCCAGCACGTAGGATTTTTTGAACGAACCAAGGTCAACGCCGTCATGACGGAAGAGTCGGTAACGGTCACACCGATGACTACCCTGGAACAGGCCGCAGGGCTGCTGCTCAGACGCAGGATTGGCGGCCTGCCTGTGGTGGAGAAAGAAAAGTTGGTTGGCATCATCACGACCACCGACATCCTTCGGGCCTTCCTCGATGTCATGGGCGCCTCGCAAGAAAGCACCTCCCGTATCGACCTCTTGCTGGAAGGAGGAGAACGCGACTTCGCTACTGCCTCAAAAACAATCGCCGAGGAGGGAGGGGAAATCCTTGGGGTCGGGACGTACCGAGAGAAATGGGACGAGACCCCGGTGTGCTACATCCGATTGCGCGCTCCAGATGTGGATCGACTCGCGGATGTGCTCAAGGAAAAAGGCTACCCCGTGTTGGGAGTGCACGTCTGAGGAGACGGATATCCCATGGTGCCTGGCAGATCCGCTGCGCGTCTCTTCACCGCTGTTCGCTCCAGTCTGTGAGTTTGAAGGCCGCCTCAAGGCTTCGGCCTGAGCTCAGCCGAAGGCACCGGCCTATGGCCCTAGGCTCGTCCCCGAGAGCGGTGAATCATCCGGGCTAGGCGGGGCTGCGCATCGACAGTCCCAACCCCTGAGCTACGCCCTTGCCATAATCCGCGTCGGCCTTGAAAAAGTGCTGCACCTGCCTCTCCTGAATGTGGCGCGGCACGGGCCTCATGGCATTGACGATGTTCTCGATGAGCCTTTTCTTCTCATCCGGCTTCATGAGGCGGAAGAGGCTTCCCGCCTGCGTGTAGTCGTCGTTGCCCACACGGTGATCGTAGCGGTCGGCGTCGCCCGATATCCGCAGTGGCGGCTCCTTGAAGTTCGGGTCTTCGACTGGACCACCGAAGCTGTTCGGCTCGTAATTGACCGAGCCTCCGCTGTTGCCATCGAAACGCATGGTACCGTCACGGTGATAGGAGTGCACCGGGCAGCGCGCCTTATTGACCGGCAGCTCGGAGTAATTGGCGCTTCCGAGCCGATAGCGATGGGCGTCCGCATAGGCGAAGATCCGAAACTGCAGCATCTTGTCCGGCGAAAAGCCGATGCCCGGCACGATGTTGGAGGGCTCGAACGCCGCCTGCTCGACCTCGGCGAAGTAGTTCTCCGGGTTGCGGTTCAGCTCCATGATCCCGACCTCGATCAGCGGGTAATCTTTGTGCGACCAGACCTTGGTGAGATCGAAAGGATTGTAAGGGGTTTTCTCGGCGCCCTTCTCAGGCATGACCTGGACGCAGAAGCGCCACCTGGGATAGTCGCCGCGCGCGATCGCCTCGAAGAGATCGCGCTGGTGGCTTTCGCGATCGTCGCCCACGATCTTCGCCGCCTCGCTGTCGGTCAGGCACTGTATCCCCTGCATGGTCTTGAAGTGAAACTTCACCCAGAAGCGCTCGTTCTTCGCGTTGATGAGGCTATAGGTGTGGGAGCCGTAGCCGTTGATGTGCCGGTAGCTCTTGGGCAGTCCGCGGTCCGAAAACAGGATCGTCACCTGATGGAGGCTCTCGGGAGAGAGGGACCAAAAATCCCACATCGCCGTGGGGCTTCTGAGATTGGTCTTCGGATCGCGCTTCTGCGTACGTATAAAGTCCGGAAACTTATATGGGTCGCGCACGAAGAAGACCGGGGTGTTGTTGCCCACCAGGTCCCAATTCCCATCCTCAGTGTAGAACTTCACCGCAAAGCCGCGCACGTCACGCTCGGCGTCGGCCGCGCCCCGTTCGCCCGCTACGGTCGAAAAGCGTAGGAAGCACTCGGTCTTCTTGCCGACTTTCGAGAAGACCTTCGCCTTCGAGTATTGCGTGATGTCGTTGGTGATGGTCAGGGTCCCATAGGCACCTGAGCCTTTGGCGTGAACCACCCGCTCGGGAATGCGCTCCCGGTTGAAGTGGGCGTGCTTCTCAAAGAGCTGCCAGTCTTGAACCAACAGCGGCCCGCGCGGCCCCGCCGTCAGCGAATTCTGATTGTCGGCGATGGGAGCCCCACTCGCCGCGGTCAATGGGTTTTTATCCTTTGCCATAAATCATTTCCTTCTTGCTGGCAGACTTCGCGTCATTTTTTGGCTCTCCGCTTTCGTGAGCCCGCCGTTTTCAGAACGTCCTCCACCCAAGTCAGGGCTGCCATCATAGAAGGAAAACCTAACGTCGTGAGGCCGAGGAGGACGACGTGGCGGATCTCCCGTGCCGTCGCACCGGCCTCTAGAGCCCTTGCTGTGTGAGAGTGGACTGCCCCTTCCAGCCTCGCCCCGACGGACAACGCCAGCTTCACCAGCTCTCGCGTTTTCCCGTCCAACGGTCCTGCTTTATGGGACAGCCCTCCCAAGCGATCATACGCCTGCCAGATCTGTGAGTAGCTGCGCTTAAACGCCTCGTAGCTCCGCGGTAACGCCATAGCCTTCCTCCTGTCGTGAGATAATGGCCATAGCCTACCACACGCGAAACGCCTTGGCAGCCCTCACTGTCTTCACCTCCTTCTTACTTTTTAGCGTCTGGAGCAGGAGATGCAGTCCCACCCATCATCTGGGTGCAGCCATCCATCATCGGAGTCATCCCCTGCATCATCTGCATCATGGAGCCCATGTCACCCATCTGACCCGTGTGCCCTCCATGACCCCCCATCCCCATCATCGAACCTGTGCCGTGCATCTGCGGGGAGGGAGCCTTCGGGCTCTGCTCCTGAGCGGTGACCATAGCTCCTCCAAGCAATAGGCCCACCAGCGGCATCGACACCCAAAGGATCTTGCGCATAGCCTTCACCCCCTTTCCGACCTCAATGATCCTCAATGATAAAGATCTGCGCTCTTCTGGGTCTGCGGTTATACCGTCCCAGAGATTGTGGCGCATAATAAAAAGTACCGCAAGAGTTGTGCCACGTTCCGGGTCATCAGACTCCCTCATAGGGCTGCATGGATCCCTTATGGGCGGCAAAAAGCAGGCGAGAAATCCTTCAACGAAAGCAAAGAGCTCCAGCCCTCTTCTTATCGGAGAGGAAAAGCGACTCGGCATAACAAAAACATCTCGATAGAAAAGGGAGTCGGCCCTTCCCAAACCTGGGAAAACCAGTGGGATTTTAGCGCAGAGATGAGAATTCCAGGGACCGGGAAGATCCTATGATGAGAGGTTTGGCTGCATCTTATGACCTTTGGCCTTTTTTTTGCTGAGAAAAATAGGGTGGCAAAAAAAATGGATATCGGGACCTTAAAGCTATTCTGTGATGTGGTGCGGCTCAAAGGCTTCACCCAGGCGGCAGAGGCAAACTCGATCACCCAGTCGGCAGTAAGCCAGCGGCTTAAAGCCCTGGAGAAAAAATTTGACACCCTCCTGATCGAGCGTCGCGGCACCGAGTTTCAGTTGACCAAGGCCGGAGAGATCTTATACCGGGGCGCCGGGCGAATCCTGGCCGAGCTGCGCGAGGTTGAGGAGCGGGTGAAAGAGATCGGAGGCAAGGCCGGTGGGTCCGTCAAGGTAGCGGCCATCTATAGCGTGGGACTTTATGAGCTGGATCCCTTTGTCAAGAAATTTCTCAGAAGTCACCCTGACATAGAGGTCCAGATCGAATACAGCAGGGCTAATAAGATTTACCAAGAGGTGGTCGACGGCTCCGTGGACCTGGGGATCGTGGCGTACCCTACGAATAGACTGAAGCTGCGCTCGATCCCATTTTGTGAGGACGAACTGGTGTTGATCTGCGGCGCCGATCACCCCTTTTCCCGGCACGAATCGATCAGTCTGAAGCGACTCGCGACCCAGCCCTTCGTAACCTTCCAACGGGACATCCCCACGCGCAAGGCCCTGGATGAAATATTCAAAAGGCATGAGGTCGCTGTCGTGACCAAAGCCGAATTTGACAATATCGAGCTCATCAAGCGCGCCGTAGAGATAGGCCTGGGCATCTCTGTAGTTCCATCCATAACCGTAAAGAGCGAAGTCCAGGCAGGCCTCCTGAGGTCCCTTGCCCTGGCAGAAGGTCCCTTTATGCGTCCGATTTCTATTCTTTACCGGCGCGGGAGATCCCTCCCGCCGGCGGTCGCAAAATTCATCGCCGTGCTCACAGGCACAGGCAACACCGGCGGTCTTGTCCTGCGTAAGGAGGCGGAGATAGGAGCGGCTTTTCTTCCCAGACCTGGGAAAGAGGGCTGACCTCCTTATCAACCTTGAAAAAACAAAATATAAAAGTGCACCAACAGAACCGATCCCTGAGAGGCACGACTTTTGCTCCTAATCCCCCTTAAAGAAGTCAATTAAAATTAACAGGAGGGGCATATGAGCACTCCACTCGTCACCATCCTTGCCATTACTCTCCTCGGGGCACTTTATGTGACGCTACCCATAGTCGCTTATGCCTTCCAATATTATCGGAAGAAGAGGGTCGTCCGTTGCCCTGAAACCGGAGCATTGGCGGAGGTTGACATTCACGCGCCACGCGCGGCCTTCACCTCACTCTGGGGCAAGCCGAGGCTTAGAGCCAAAGACTGCATCTTCTGGCCTAAAAGAAAGGGCTGTGGCGAGGGTTGCCTTAAGTAAAGTGAGAGATGGGAAGGGTTTGCGCCCTTGAATGAGTCCGCGCTGGAGGCTAGCATCCAGGTCGGAGAAAGAGATGAGTCAAAAGCAGCGGGTCTTGTTCATCTGCACCCACAACTCTGCTCGCTCGCAAATGGCAGAGGGTCTGCTGAAAGCCCTATAGGGAGAAAAGTTGGCCGGTTTCAGGAAGGTCAGGGACGATATCAAGCACTGGATCGCAAAGACTTTTAGTTAAGTTGGGCCAAATGCTTTAGATTTCTTTTCGTTTCCGGACCAAAGGAGTGAGTGCAATCAAGCACGCAAGAAGCGGGAAAACAGCAATAAAGACCAAAGCCCGCTCCAACCCGTAGGCGTCCCCTACCATCCCGACCAGGATCGGCGCGATAAAAGAAAGACCCATGTTGCCGGTGAAGATAAAACCGACGAGACTTCCCGCCAACTGGAGCGGCGTTACCTCCATAGCCGCGGCGAAGATTACCGGCCTTAAAGCCCAAAGCGCGATCCCGACAACGGCACAACCCAAAGCAAGAGGAAGCCCTGCGGAGAGATAAGGGATGGTCGCTATGGAAATGGCGCTTAAAGCGGAGCCAGCGATCATCATCGGCACCCGCCCCATCCGGTCCGAGGCCCAACCTGAAATCGACGGGGCCATGCCGGCGAACAGGAAAAGCAACGAGACGTAGAATCCCATCGTTCCCACGGAGAGCTTCAATCCCAGAGTTAAGTAGAGAGGCAAGAAAGTAACCAGGGCCACTTGACCCATCGTGCGGAAAACGGAAATGAGAAACACCCCTAGGACAGCCCGATTCGTAATCACATCTTCCCACATCGACCGTCCCCACTTCGCCCGGGGAAGGGCCGAATCGTTGGTCTCACGGGAAAGTAGCGCATAGGAAAGCCCTATCGCTAAGCCCGGGATGGCCCAGATCTGCAGCGTACTGCGCCAGTCCATAGAGGTGAGGAGGAATCCGATGGTCAGAGGCGCTAAAACCTCCCCCAAGTTTCCTGCACTGTCGTGAACCCCCAGGGCAAGGGCGCGCCGGTCCCGATAGGCCGAGGAGAGGATGGCCAGCGACTGCGGGTGAAAGCCGCCGGCCCCGATGCCGCTGAGTCCCATGAAAAGCAGCAGGGTCCAGAAGTCTCGCGCATAGCTCATCAACAGGGTCGACAGGCCAAGTATCGCAAGAGAAAGTCCGAGGAGAACGCTCCTCTTATTGACCAGATCCGCCAGTACCCCGGAAGGAATGTTGGAGAACCCAGCTACCAGTGAGCGGGCGGAAACGAGAAGCCCGACCTGAGACAGGTTCAAGCCCAGGGCCGTGGCCATGACGGGAAGAATAACGGTGGTGACGCCGACATAGAGATGCTCCGTCATGTGCGCCCCCGCTGTCGCAACCAGCCGCCCCCAGGTGGTCACCTGAATCGTAATAGACTGAAAGACACCCGTCTGCTGCATGGTCCTCCGCACCCTACCACCAGCAATCCTGGTCTACAACTTCCTTTCCACGAATATCTCTACCCTAATCTCCTTCCCTCTTCCCGACTCTGGGCAGGCGCTCGCGCCGACCAGGCAATCCATCTCAGCCCTGAAATCGATATGGGCCTCTTCCTCGGGCCGAATCATGGTATCGAGCATAGCGCCTGTAGCAGGATCGATTTTCATCGTCTGGAATATATTGAAAGGGCTTGGTATGTCTTCAGGCGGGATGTTCCAGGGCTTAAGTGCCTCTGTCAAATTCTCCCAACAACCATGATCCGGGATTTCCTCCGGGGCCTTGGGGTTCATATCCACGCCTTCAGCAAACTCTCTCTTCGCTAATCCTTGGGCCACCAACTCAAATCTCTT